>ENA-UONU01001148-UONU01001148.1-human-gut-metagenome-genome-assembly--contig:-CS51-NODE-1148-length-21689-cov-4.126837_pt1 | contig 21689 bp, 19 predicted proteins | sample MGYA00242462_ERZ724009 | MGnify/ENA metagenome assembly ERZ724009 | reverse complement strand
AGTTTAGTGTTTTTAATAAAATCCATAGAAAATTCAATTCCGTTATTTAATTGTGCTGTTATTACAAGTGTGATTGAGGTATCAATAATATGTATAATAATGCCTGAATATATTATGTATGATGCCAGAAATTATTTTGTTGATAATGAGAATAAATTCTTTATTTATGGAAGAATTGAAGATGATATTGTTTTATGCGGTGACAATACACAAAAAAGTAAAGCATCAAAATACATTACTATTAGTTATGAAGATTTACAAAAGAAAGAAATATTTCATATGAGGAGGGAGAGATTATCTAAAAAAAGGAAACGAGAGCTTAGGACTATATATAAAGAAAATAAACAAGTAAATAAATATTATCAATAAATAAAACAGACTGTCGTTATAAAAATAAAATTTATAGCGATAGTCTTTTTATTCATTAGATGAGTTTTCGTGTATTTCAAATAAGTCACCTACAGGACAATCTAAAATTTTACATAATTTTTCTATATTTTCAAATTTAATGGAGGTAGTTTCATTTTGTACCATACGATTAAAATTTTGATAGCTTAAATCCATTTGTTTAAAGAGCCAGTATTTTGAATGGTTTTGTTCTTTTAATATGTCAAGTATCCTTAAACGAATCATAAAATTGATATGCTCCTTTATTTTTAGATATTATATCCAAAATCTAATGCTTGCATAATTGATGTACACAGTATATAACGTGTACATGAGATAATTAAGCGAATAAAAAGGAGGTTTTTAAATGGGATTTTTGGAAACAGTTCTTGAGGGCGTAATAAATGCTATTGAGCAGGATATGGAAAATCAAAGAAAAAGATTTATTAAAGCCATTAAGAATATTGATGATGAAAGAATATTAAATACGTTAGAAAGATTAGAAAGAGAAGATAATTGTAATGATTATCGTTATGATTTATTGTATCAAGAAGCCAGAAGACGAGGAATATTATAATATTAAAAAGGGAGGAATTATTGTGGGATACAGAGATACATATTTTAATAGAAATGACGCATATGATAATAATAATGGTTGGTATACATGTAAAAAATGTGGCAGAAAATTCAGAAAAGGCGACATGGATATAGACCATATAATTCCGCAGAAATTTGGCGGACAAGATTCAGAATGGAATTTACAGTGCATATGTAAGCATTGTAATCGTTCTAAGCAGGCGAGTATGCGGGATACACCGTCAGACTTATTTGCATCGTCAAAAAGAATAGCAAAGCGGGAAATTAGTGAAAGAAAAATGATATGGGATATTGCACACGAGGATGAAGATGATTTCTAAATTTGCAAAATAAGAGAAGTAGAAAGACTGTCGCATTAACGGTTAAATACAGTTGAAGCGACAGCCTTATATTTTTGAAATTAACTTTCCTTCTGAATCCGGATTTCTTCCGGGTAGCTAATCGCGCCCATGGTCGGCACGCGGTATAAAACTCCCTGATTGTCAAAATACTGGAAAAACGTATACTGTGAGGTGCAGTGGATATTGGTCAAATCGCCGCTTGCAATATATTCCACCTGCGTACCGTCGGCATTCATGCGATACAGACCCGGATTATCATCACCCTCCAGCTGGAAGAAAATTTTACTGCCATACAGGTTATAATTAATCACCTTGCAGTTATCTTTTCCGTAAAGCAGTTCAACCGTCTTTGTATTCTTATTGATGCGCACCAGTGAATATCCCTTGGAAATATCAATGTAGTAAACATAATTCCCCTCGGAATCCGGTAAATATGAATTCGCATCGTAATACAGGGAAATGGAATCGTCCTTCGGGTCGAGCGTGCTGATAACATTTTTCTTATCCGTATTGGAAAAATAAATTTTACCCTCACTGACACAGGACGGATTGTAAGGCGTGTTTGAAACCAACTTATCATTTTCGCCGTCAATGTCCATGCGGTGTAAAGTAATGCCGACATCGCTTTCATAGTGCTGGTAATACAGATAATTGCCGCACAGACTGACAGAGCCGGTCAGATGATTGTAAAGCATTGTCGAATTCTGCCCTTCCAAATCCGTCTGATAAATGCCGAATAACTGACCGCGCAGAATCGTACCAATCATTTCTTTGGAAAAATTGTTCTTTACATAATAAATTTTATCATTGTAAATGTTTAACGATGCCACGCTGTCGGAGTTGAGCATACGGGCATTACTGCAATCGGAATCCATGACGTAGAGATAATTGTGGTCGTATGGATTGGCAAAATAAATTTTATTGTTGTACTCGCAAAATAATCCGCCGTTCATTAAATTTCCGGCAGTATTTCCGGCGGCATCGGCGCTGTTCGTCTGCTTTTTCTTCGGCAGGGCATGAACAACCACCGCCACAACAATCAAAACAACGACAACAGCCGGAATGATAAATTTTACACTACGTTTCAGTTTCATAAAAAACCTCATTTCCTAAAATCATAATTATAAAGAATTATATCACAAATCATAGTGCGATACAAAAGAAATTATGGTATAATGTGCGTAAGCAATGAGCCATGCCGGACGGAAGGATAGAAAAGAACTGTGCTTGCACAGAGTTCTTTTCTGGACTTTCGGACGATAGGGCGAATGCCCGACAGTGAGTGGAAGCCGAAGGCTTTCACTCACATGCACGGCGAAAAAGTGCCGTCGGAAAGAGGAAAAAAGAACTGTGCTTGCACAAAGCTCTTTTAGACGATTTTGGCAGATAGGGCGACCGCCCGACAGTGCGTGGAAGCGAAGCTTTCATGCACATGCACGGCGAAAAAGTGTCAGAGCAAAGCGGAAATGAGGATTAAAATGTTAGATTTAGGTGAAATCAGGGAAAAAATAGACGGAATTGATAAACAGCTTGTATCATTATTTGAAGAACGAATGGCACTTTGTCATTCAGTAGCGGAATATAAAATTTCTACCGGCAAGAAAGTGCTGGATACGGAAAGAGAAAATGCAAAACTGGCGGCAATCACAAAAATGGTTCAGAACCCGGAAAATGTCCATGCAATCAATGATTTATTTTCACAGATTATGGCAAATTCCAGAAAAATGCAGTACCGCTTATTGGAAGAAAATGGTCAGACATTACGAGAGCCGTATGAAGCTGTGAACGAAGTGGACAAGACCAACTGCAAGGTCGTTTATCAGGGCGTTCCGGGGGCATACAGCTATATTGCCATGAAGCGTTACTTTGGCGAAAATGTAGAAAATTTTCATGTGCCGACATGGCGGGATGCCATGGAAGCGGTCAAAATGGGCAAGGCAGATTATGCGGTGCTTCCGATTGAAAATTCAACAGCCGGGATTGTGGCAGGTGTTTATGATTTATTGCAGGAATATAATAACTATATTATTGCAGAAACTTATATCAAGGTAGAACATGCACTGCTTGGTCTTCCGGGTACGGATTTGGACAAAGTAACAACTGTTTATTCCCACCCGCAGGGCTTAATGCAGTGTGAGGGATTTTTGGAACAGCACAAGGACTGGAATCAGATTAGTCAGGCAAATACGGCGCAGAGCGCCCAGAAGGTGCTTTTGGAAAAGAATCCGTCCCATGTTGCCATTGCAAGCGAAGAAGCGGCACAGGTATACGGACTGGAAGTGTTAAAGCATAAGATTAATGATTTGGACAACAATACGACCCGTTTTGTCATTGTTACGAATACAAGAAAATTTGTGAAAAATGCAAAGAAGATGAGCATTGTATTTGAAACGGCAAACGAAGCCGGAACACTCTACAACCTGTTAAGCCACATCATTTATAACGGACTTAACATGAACAAAATTGAATCACGCCCGATTGAAGGCAGAGAGTGGGAGTTCCGCTTTTTCGTAGACTTTGAAGGCAATATTGATGACCCGCGGGTTATTAACGCATTGCGTGGCATTGAGGAAGAATCCAAAAAGATAAAGCTGCTGGGAAATTACTAATTCCCAGTTGGATAGCATTTATTATATGGAGGGGGAAGTATATGCAGAAAAAGAAAAGTAAGGCAATCATAGTTATAGTAATAGCTATTAGTATTGTTATAATATTATTTTGTTTTAAGCACAGAAAATTGGATTCGCTGTATGCAGGAAATATTTCGGATATTGAGCAAGTGAGTATTGTATCCGGCGGAACGGGAGATATTGTTGTAGTTAAAAATACGGAGGATATAGAAAAGCTTGCACAATATTTTGGGGAGTACAAATTACAACCGGATTATTTTTATAGTGATTCTAAAACGGGCTGGAGTTACGGGATAAAATTTGAATGGGAAAATAAACAAATATTCATTACCTGTATAGATACCAACCGGGTTAAGGTAGATACCAAAGTCTATAAAGTGAAAAACGGTGACTCAATGGAAAATTCGTTAAAAGATTTATTTGATGAATTAAGCGAGTAGTTATTGAAATTCTGAATGGAGGGAATACTATGAAAACGATGAAACGAATCATTCCGTTCACCATACTCATTTTGGCAGCAGTCATATTGTTTGTGGTGTGGTTTCGGGCATATGTTCCGGTAAAAAGCGAAGCATTTCACACAGACGGAAGCAAAATCGAATTTGGAGAAAATACCGCATATGAAATCGGTGCAAATTCATATGGACGTCCGGTATTCAAAAATCCGTCAAAAGCCATGAAACAGTTCAAAAAGGATTATGCTTTGGGACTGGATTATATGGAAAATGTAAGGGGCTTACCTCAATTTAGCAGTAAATATAAAGTATTAACATGGTATGCGTGGCACTGCTGGCAGGTAGAAGTTGTCGAAGACATTGAGAATAAAGAGGAAGTAAAAGAGCAGTTAAGAGCGATTTCGGAGTTTGCCAATTTTTATATCAACAGTAAAATGCAGCACTATAATCCGTTTTAGGCAAGATGTTTGCTTCCGGGCGAAAGCAAACATCTATGATGGCAGATGAGAAATCGCCTGCGCGAATTTCTCATCACATCTTCGCAACAAGTTGCTTAGGAATAAGGAGTAGTATGAGACCGTTAAAATTAATTCTGTCCGCATTTGGACCGTACAGCGAAAAAACACAACTGGATATGACACAGCTTGGAACCGGCGGCATTTATCTGATTACCGGGGATACCGGCGCAGGAAAGACGACACTGTTTGATGCCATTACGTATGCTCTCTACGGAGAAGCAAGCGGCGGCAGCAGAACGACGGAAATGCTTCGCAGTAAATATGCCGATGCCGCGACACCGACATTCGTCGAACTGACATTTTTATTAAAAGGAAAGACGTATGTGATTTGCAGAAATCCTGAATATATGCGTCCGTCAAAACGCGGTGCGGGAAAAGAAACGAAGGAAACCGCCAAAGCAGAGCTTACAATGCCGGACGGCGGTGTTATCAGCGGGATCAGTGCGGTAAATGAGAAAATGACAGAACTGCTCGGTATCCGCAAAGAGCAGTTTACGCAGATTGCGATGATTCCACAGGGGGATTTTTTAAAGCTGTTATTGTCGGGAACGAAGGAGCGCGCTGCGATTTTCCGTGAAATATTTAATACCAGACCGTATCTGCAGCTGCAGGAACAGTTAAAAAAGGAAGCCGGAACACTTTATAACGCGATTAAAGACGATGAAAAAAGTATCCGGCAGTATCTGGCAGAAGTGCGCTGTAAAAAAGAAAGTGCTTATGCCGATTCTTTGGAAAATCTGCAAAAAGAAGAAGTTATACTGGATACGGATTACTGTCTGGAACTGATTGCAAATATTATGGCAGAAGATATAAAGATACAGGAATCCGTTGTCCAAAAATTAGATGACCTGTCGGCGGAAATGACACAGCTTGACAGAACACTTGGAAAACAGCAGCAGCGGGAAGTAGTAGAAAAAGCACTTGCAGAGGCAAAGCAGAAGACGGCAGAACTGGGTACGCTTGCGAGCCGGTTAAAGATAGAATACGAACAGGCAGAAAAACTGCAGGAAAACAACAACACCCTGACTGCACAAATTGAAGCGGAGCAGCTCGCACTTCCGGGCTATGAAAAGCTGGAATTTATTTTGAATGAAACCGGACAGAAAAAACAGCAGCTTGAAAAGGAAGAACATTTAATGGAAAAAAGCAGGCAGGAAGCGCAGAAAATGAAACTGCAAAGAGAGCAGTATCAACAGCAGCTTGGCGGATTAAAGGACAGTGGTGCGGCATTTGAGCGGACAGCGGCACAGATTGCCGTAAATGAACAGCAGTGTCGGAAAACAGAAGTCTTACAGGAAAAGGTTGTACAGAATAAAAATCTTGTCAATGAAATGTACCGTATACAGAAGCGGTATATTATGGCGGCAGAGCAATTGGCACAGGCGGGAAGCATTTACGAAGAAATGGAAAAACGTTATTTTGACGAGCAGGCGGGCATACTGGCACAGAACCTGCGTGAAGATGAAGCCTGCCCGGTATGCGGTTCACTGCACCACCCAAAGAAAGCAGTGCTTCATGAAAATGCGCCGACACAACAGCAGTTAAAAAGTCAAAAAGACGATTATGACAAAAAGACGAAAATACGTTCTGAACTCAGTTCAGAGGCAGGACTTGCAAAAGGACGGGTACAGAGCGCATATAAAGAAATGCTTGCGCAGTATGCGGCATTGATAAGTGATACACATCCAACGATCGTTGCCGGGTTACAGGATATGTCAAATGTATCAGATTTATCGCATTTATCAGATTCGGAAGAAGCATCACAGGAACAGATGATTGACGTGATAAAGCAGGTGAGTTACCGGACACAGCAGGCAGCAGAAGCACTGGCAGATGAGAAGCAGCAGCTGATGGTGCAGAAAGCCAGACTGGAAGCCGATGTCGCATTAGAGCAGAAGATTTCCGGGCAGTTACCGGAGTGCGAAAAGCGCCAGAAAGAACTGGAAGAAGAGGTGGCAGAGCGTACCAGCCGTATTTCTGTATTAAAGACAGAAGGTGAAGCTTTAAAAAAGCAGGCGGATGAATTAAAACAGACTTTAAAGTTTGAAAATGCAGAAGCGGCAAGACAAAGCATTGCGCAGAAAGTCCGGCAGAAAGAGGAAATACAACAGCGGGCAAAGCAGGCAGGGCAGCAGTATCAGGATTGTAAAATCAAGCTCGAAGCAGAGCAGAGAAGGGTGCTTGATTTAACCACACAGCTAAAAAGCGGTGAAGAAGATAAAGAAAACAATGAAAGTAATGAGAGTGGGAAAAAGTACGGGGAATTACTGACCCTGCGGCAGGAAAAGGAAGTCTGTCAGAAGCAGTATCAGAACGAAAAGAAGGAACTGGATTTGCGGATTGCGGTCAATGAGCGGGCGGCAGGTGCAGTAAAAAAGATTGCGGCAAAGAGCAGCGAAAAAGAAAAGCAGTATCAGTGGGTACGGGCACTCAGCAATACGGCAAACGGTGCATTGAGCGGTCAGGACAGAATTATGCTTGAAACATATGTTCAGACAGCATTTTTTGACCGTATTATTATCCGGGCCAATACCCGCTTTATGCAGATGACATCGGGACAGTTTGAACTGGTGCGCGCAAAGACGGCAGATAATCTAAGAGTGCAGAGCGGACTGGAATTAAACGTGATTGACCACTATAACGGCAGTATCCGTAGTGTCAAGTCCTTATCGGGTGGAGAGTCCTTTAAGGCATCTCTTGCAATGGCACTGGGATTATCCGATGAAATCCAGTCGCAGACGGGTGGTATCCAGATTGATACAATGTTTATTGATGAAGGGTTTGGCTCATTGGATGAAAATTCACTGGAACAGGCGATTGATGTTTTACTGCGGTTATCGGAGAGCAACCGCCTTGTGGGAATTATCTCCCACGTCGGCGAATTAAAGGAGCGTATCGGTCGGCAGATTGTTGTTACCAAGACACCGGACGGCGGAAGCCATGCCAGGATTGTTGCGGACAACTAAGAACAGCTGTGTATTTTACAGCTTCTTATAAACCGTAAAATACATAGTGATAAAGCAGGCGGCTCCGCCGAAAAAATTGGAAACCGGTTCTGCCCAGAATACGCCTTTTACACCAAGTGGCGTGAGCGGAAGCAGATAGATTAACGGAATCACAATAATTACCTTTCTTAAAAGCGAAAAGAAAATGGCATTTTTGGATCTGCCAAGTGCCGTAAAAACGGATTGCCCCGCAAATTGAAAGGACATCATAAAAAATCCGAAAAAGTAAATGTGCATACAGGAGGCACCCAGTGAGAGCAGTTCCGGTGTCGAATCAAAAAGCAGGATAAATTGTCTGGCAAAAATCATGGTTAAAATCCATGCCGCTACGGTATAGATAAGCAAAGCCACAGACATATAGCGGATGGTCTGCTTTACCCGGCTGTTTTTATCAGCACCGTAGTTAAAGCTGAGAATCGGCTGGGCACTGTTGGAAATACCGCTGACCGGCATTTGAATCACTTCGCGCACGGAGTTAATAACGGTCATGGCGGCGATGTATAAGTCCCCGCCGTGTATGGACAGGCTGGCATTGCCCGCCATCTGGACGGCACTGTTGGTTATGGACATGGTAAAACCGGAAAGCCCCAGTGCAAGGATTTTGCAGACACGTTTTCTGCCCAATGCAAATTGTTTTGGAGAGAGCCGTATCATCGTCTTTTTCCCGGTCAGAAAAGTGAATGTCCACAAGGCGGCAATAAACTGTGAGATAACAGTTGCAAGAGCTGCACCCTGTACACCCAGTCCCAGTAAAAAGATAAAAACAGGGTCTAACAGCAGGTTGCAGACCGCACCAATGGAAACGGTCAGCATGCCGGTTTTTGCAAAACCCTGCGCATTAATAAATGAATTTAAGCCAAGGCTTAACATTACAAAAACAGAACCGCACAGGTAGATGGTAATGTATGAATCGGCATAACGGAAGGTGGCTTCGCTTGCGCCGAGCAGATATAAAAGCGGACGTTTCAAAAGCAGCCCCGTTATTGTAATAAACAGGCCGAACAACAGTAAAAGGACAAAGCTGTTACCGAGGATTTTTTCGGCTTCGGCATCATTTCGTTTCCCGCGTTCAATGGAAAAAAGCGGTGCGCCGCCCATGCCGACAAGGTTGGCAAAAGCAATGGTAATCGTACAGATTGGAAAGGCAACCCCGAGACCGGTGAGCGCATTGGTAGAATCAAAGGGGATTCTTCCGATAAAAATACGGTCAATAATATTGTATAAGACATTGATTAACTGTGCCAGTGTCATAGGAAGCGCAAGACGCAGCATGTGTGCGGGAATGCTTCCGGTTGAAAAATCGTTTTCAGCTGTTGGATTCACAAAATCACTCCTTCTGTAATAATGCATGTATACACAGTATAGCACACTGGCTTAAAAAATTTAAGGTTGACTGCCGGATTTTCTTTATGTTATGATGTTTACAGATATAAGGGAGTAGCTTGCATATACGGGCAGTATATGTAACGTGATTTCGTCAGTACGGGAAAATAAATTTCTCCGGAGCACGTTGTAGGAAGTGAGACTTTTATTGTAACGATTGTGTTGCAATAAAGTCTCGTTTTTCTTTATTGCAGGCAGAAAAAGGAGGAAAGAATGAATCGGAATTTAAAAAACGAGGAAGTTAAAAAGTATATTACAATTGGGGCAGTGCTGATTATTCTATATTGGGCATTACAGAATTTACAGCTGATTTTTTCAGTGATGTCAAAGATTCTGACACTGTTTATGCCTTTTTTAATCGGCGGGGTCATTGCATTTATTATGAATGTGCCAATGAAGCAGATTGAACGGCATCTTTTTCAGAAAGAACAGTATCAGACTGAAAAATTTGCGGCACTTAGAAGAACATGTGCATATGTCCTGACATTACTGGCAATTATTGTAATTCTGGCAGCAGCTATGGTTATTGTGATTCCGCAGCTGGTATCTACAATTGCAGATATTGTAAAGCTGATTCCGGGACAGTTTCAAAATGTGCAGCAGTTTTTGATGGAGCAGGCCAAAGCCTATCCGCAGATTGAACAGCAGCTGGCTTCGGTGCAGATTGACTGGGAATCGCTGTTAAAATCAGCAATGGATTTTGTAACTGCCGGTACAAAGGGAATTATCAGCGGCGGAATCGGTGCAGTGACAAGTATTGTATCGGGTGTGACGAATTTCTTTATTGGATTTATTTTTTCTATTTATGTTTTGTTTCAGAAAGAAACACTTGCAAGGCAGACGAAGAAAATTCTGTATGCATTTACAAAAGAAAAAACAGCCCAAAAAGTACTTCGTGTGGTACGGCTTGCCAATACGACATTTGCAAGCTTTTTGTCAGGACAGTGTCTGGAAGCGTGTATTCTTGGAACGATGTTCTGTGTAACCATGCTGGTTATCCGTCTCCCGTATGCGCTGTTAATCGGTATTGTTATTGCCATTACAGCGCTGATACCGATTGTAGGTGCTTTTATCGGTTGTGTTGTGGGAATTATACTGATAGGGCTGGTAAATCCGGTCAAGGCAGTGATATTTGTGATTATGTTTTTCGTTTTACAGCAGATTGAAGGAAATCTCATATATCCGCATGTAGTCGGCAGCTCAGTGGGACTGCCGGGAATGTGGGTATTAATGGCAGTAACAGTCGGCGGAAGTTTGTTTGGTATCGTGGGAATGCTGACCTTTATTCCGATATGTTCGGTGTGTTATGCACTGTTCCGGTTATTTGTCAACGAAAGGCTGAAAGAAAAGAGGGAAATATGACAATTATTATACAGTTGGTATTACTGGTAATCGGGTTTGCCGCACTTGTAAAAGGGGCAGACTTTTTTGTGGAAGGCAGTTCGGCCGTTGCGGGGAAGTTGAAAATTCCGGGTGTGGTCATCGGTCTTACAATTGTAGCAATGGGGACGAGTGCGCCGGAGCTGGCAGTCAGTGTATCTGCGGCAATAGCGGGTTCTAATGAAATCGCAATCAGTAACATTATCGGGTCAGATATTTTTAACCTGGTGCTGATATTTGCAATCTGCGCCGTGATTACACCGGTGACAGTGGATAGGGGCATTATGAAGCGGGATTTTCCGTTTTCAATTATTGTTTCCGTGATACTGGCAGTCATGATTGCAGATTATGTATTTACAGGGCAGAAGGTCTTTACTGCGGATGGTATACTGCTTTCAGGAACAATTGGCAGATTGGATGCGGTGATTTTGATTCTGCTGTTTATTGCGTATCTTGCCTTTACGGTTCTGATGGCGCTTAAAAATAAAGTGGAGGATGAAGAAATTGCGGAACTTCCGGCGTGGAAGTGCGCAGTGTACATTCTTGGTGGTGCAGCTGCGATTATTATCGGCGGACAGCTTGTTGTAAACAGTGCAAAAACCATTGCACTTGCCTGTCATATGACAGAAACGCTGGTGGGGCTTACGATTGTAGCCATGGGAACATCACTTCCTGAACTGGTCACATCTGTGGTTGCGGCAAAAAAAGGACAAAACGGTATGGCGGCAGGTAATATTATCGGTTCCAATATCTTTAATATTCTGCTGATTTTAGGCGTGTCAGCTTTTATTCATCCGATTCCGGTGATAACGGAGTCGTTGTATGACACGGTTATTTTAATCGGCCTGAGTATTATTATTTATATTTTTGCCGCAACAGGTGACAAAATAGAGCGGAAAGAGGGCATTGCCATGATTGGTGCGTATATTTTGTATATGATTTATGCAGTTTCGCGCGGTATGGGGTGGATATAAAGAAAAAAGTGTGTTATAATGCCTGTCTGAGGGAGTTGGGGAATACAAAGAATTCAGCACAGAATCAGACTGTGTTTGGATAAATGAAAAAAATAGGAGAAAGACTCATGGAAAAATTTTTTAAGGTCAAAGAGCATGGCTCGACAGTGAAAACAGAAGTGCTTGCCGGAATTACAACTTTCATGGCGATGGCGTATATTCTCATGGTTAATGCAAATATGTTTTCAGAACTTGGCGTTGTATCATATAATGCCATTTATATCGCAACAGCAATTTCAGCCGTTGTCGGTACATTTTTAATTGCATTCCTCGCAAATCTTCCTTTAGGATTGGCATCCGGTATGGGACTGAATGCATTTTTTGTGTACACAGTCTGCTTTACATTCGGATTATCTTATGCAAATGCACTGATTCTTGTATTGTTAGATGGTGTAGTATTTATCATCCTGACACTGACCGGTGTCCGTAAGATGTTATTTGATGCTATCCCACAGTGTGTCAGAATGGCAATTTCAGCCGGTATCGGTCTGTTTATTGCATTTTTGGGATTACAGGATGCGGGAATTATTGTTTCTTCAAGCTCTACCTGTGTCAACCTGACAAGCTTTAACCTGTTTAACGGGAATGCAACCTGGGCAGAAATTATGCCAAAGCTTGTTACAATTGCGGCGCTGATTATTATTGCCGTATTATCTTACAAAAAAGTAAAGGGTTCTGTTTTATGGGGAATTCTCGGCGGAACAGGTCTTTATTATATCCTTGGCTGCACCATTCCGGGATTTTACAAAGGATTTGCGGCAAATATGAACTTCAATCCGTTTACTGCATTCGGTGACTGGGGTTCACAGGCATTTTTAAAGGTATTTACAGACGGCTTCGATTTTTCAGGCTATCTGGCAACCCATTCTACAGCAGATTTAGTGATTCTGATGATTACAACAGCACTTGCTTTCTGCATGGTAGATATGTTTGATACACTTGGTACACTCTACGGTGCATGTTCAAGAGGAAATATGCTCACAGAAGAAGGCGAAGTACCGAACTTTGAAAAGGCGATGTTATCCGATGCGATTGCAACAGTAACAGGTGCTATCTGCGGTACTTCTACGGTTACAACCTTCGTAGAATCCTCTGCCGGTGTTGCAGAAGGTGCAAGAACAGGTCTTGCGGCATTTACAACAGGGGTGTTATTCTTCGTTGCAATGTTTTTAAGCCCAGTTGCAGTACTGATTCCGACTTGTGCGACATCAGCAGCACTGATTTATGTCGGCGTATTGATGATGGGTGGCGTTGCAGATATTGAATGGCATAAGCCGGAAGTAGCCGTACCGTCATTTATGACAATCGCGATGATGCCATTTGCCTATAATATCAGCTACGGTATTGCATTCGGTCTGATTACGTATGTATTTATCTGTATTTTTACAGGCAGAGTAAAGGAAATTAAGCCGTTCACATGGGTTGTCGGCGCGTTATTTGCGATTATGTTCTTTATGACACATTAATTGATGTGTCGTCCTGCTGGGCAGAAACACAAGCCTGCAGAAGATGATAAAAATATAAAAAAATTGCCAAAGGAGGCAGCCGTGTTGCAGATTGCAGCAGCTGTCTCCTTTTTGCATTGTAAGGAGGAAAAGCGATGGGCGTAAACGAAATTTTAGTGCTTTTGATTTTATTTGGTGCCAATCTTTTACAGGCAATTACAGGCTTTGCGGGGACATTGATTTCCATGCCGCCGACTATGAAATTAATCGGTGTGGACGAAGCAAAGGCACTGCTCAATGCAATTGCACAGATTTCCAGTCTGATGATTGTAATTACCGGATTCCGGCATATTAACTGGAAGGAATTTTTTAAGATGTTTGTGCTGATGGCAGCCGGTATGGTTGTGGGAATGAAAATATTTGAAGTATTTCCGATGCAGCAGCTTCTGACATTTTACGGCATTATGATTATTGTGATTGCGCTGGATAAGCTGTTTGTGAAAAAACAGTTCAGACTTCCGGCTGTACTTATGTTGTTTGTCATCTTTGCCGCGGGTATTATTCACGGAATGTTTGTATCCGGCGGGGCATTGCTTGTCATTTATGCGGCGGGGGCATTAAAAGATAAGGAGGAATTCAGGGCAACTATTGCGTTAATCTGGTTGACGATTGGCTGTTACATTACAGGAATCCAGTTCCAGGCGGGACATTTTAACAGCCATGTGTGGTTTTTGTTAATAGCAGGAATTATTCCTGTTTTTGCAGGTACATGGATTGGCACAAAGCTGGTAAAGAAGCTGCCACAGGAAATTTTTATGAAAATGACATACATTTTATTACTGCTGTCAGGAGTCATGGCGATTGTATAAATAAAGGAGGGCAGGATATGAGTGTAGTTTTAAAAGAAGCCATCCGGCAGGCGGGCTGTGCAGATATTAAGCTGGTCGCCGGAAAAAACGGTCTGACCAATGCAGTCGAATGGGTGCATATGGTAGATACAACAGAAATTGCCGATTTTTTGTCCGGTGGGGAAATTGCATTTACAACAGGAATCGGTGTCAGTGAAAAAATGTCTTTGCTTGCGCTGGTGGATCGGGTCTATAAAAATCATGCCAGTGCAATGGTAGTAAACATTGGACCTTATGTGGCTGAAATTCCGCAGGAGGTTATTGATTTTGGCAATGCACACGATTTTCCGGTTTTTGAAGTGCCGTGGAGTGTGCATATGGCAGATATGATGCGGATGATCTGTTTTACAATTACGCAGTCCCAGCAGCGCGCAATGCAGTTGTCGGCAGCATTCCGTTATGCTATATTTGCGCCGAAGCAGGAAGAACTATACGTATCGGCACTCATGCAGAAAGGCTACTTCGCTGAGTGGAATTACGTGGTTGTGATGATGGACATCTGCGACCGGCTTGAAAATGAAAAGGAAGAAATATTTTATGCACCAATTTTAAAAGACCGTCTGGAGCGTTTTGCACAGAAAGCGGCGCGCGTGATGGAGCAGGAAAAACATGATGTTGTTGTATTTACGGAAAATGACAGAATTTTAATGGTATATAGTGACATGAAGGAAGAAAAAGCAGCTGAATTTGCAGAGATTGTCAAAGAACAGATTGTACCGTTATTGAAAAACACGGAATCTATATTTGTTGGTGTTGGAAGTACCGCAGCGGGTTTCCGCCGTCTGTCAAAAAGCTATCAGATTGCAAGAAAAATTGTGGATTTGTCAAAAATGGAAAACGAGGAAGATACGACAAGAACGTATGCATCCATGGGTGTGAACCGCCTGCTGTTTAATATAGAAAATACAGACTGCTTTGAAGAATATTATCAGGATACTATCCGGCCGCTGGATGAATATGATGCGTTAAATAACAGTAATCTGGTGGAAGTACTGGACTGTTATATGAAGCACAACGGTAGTGTACAGGATACGGCAGAGGAGCTGTTTGTGCATCGGAACACAGTCAATTACAAAATCAAGAAAATTGAAGCCCTTTTAAATGTGGATATTACAAAGTTTTCAGTCCGCAATGAACTGGCACTGGGGCTGTTGGTCGCTAAATTAAGGAAGTTTTCAAAATAAATAAAGTAAATCCGGACTTTGTGCTAAAGCACAAAAAGGTTTAGGCTTTAAACTATTGTATTTGGCGGTAAAAAATGTAAAATAAAATCATCAGTTAGATAACAGAAATGACAAAGGCGTCAGAAACTCCAAATGGAGAATCTGGCGCCTTGTTGTTTTTTTCTGCATAACAGAAATTATTTTTTCAGGAGGACAAACAAATGGGAAATTTAACAGGAAAAGAAGTAGCACAGATGCACAAGGATTATGTAATGCAGTCATGGTCAAAATCAGGTGTAGATGCATTACCGGTTGAAAAGGCAAAGGGAATTTATTTCTGGGATTATGATGGAAAGAAATATGCAGATATGGCTTCCCTTTTAGTCTGCTCAAATCTTGGACATGAACTTCCGGAAATTGTTGAAGCAATTAAGGAACAGGCAGATAAGATGTGCTTTATGGCACCGGCGTATGCTTCAGAGCCAAAGAGCAAGCTTGCAAAGATGTTAGTTGAAGCTGCCGGAGCAGATCATTTTAAGAGAGTATTCTTTACAAACGGCGGTGCCGAATCAAATGAAAATGCAATTAAAATGGCACGTATGGTAACAGGAAGAACAAAAGTATTCTCATGCTATAGAAGCTATCATGGCGCAACACTCGGTGCTTCCAATGCTTCCGGTGACTGGAGAAGATTTGCCGCAGAAATCGGCGGTGCAAACGGATTTGTAAAATTCATGAATCCGCAGATGTACAGAGACGGTTATACATACGGTGTTGATGATGAAGCCGTTACAAAGAAAGCGCTTGCAGATCTGGATTTGCAGTTAAGATATGAAGGTCCACAGAACGTAGCTGCAATCCTGATGGAATCCATTGTTGGTGCAAATGGTGTAATTTTACCACCAAAGGGTTATATGGAAGGTGTCAGAAAGCTTTGTGACAAGTATGGCATTTTAATGATTTGCGATGAGGTTATGGCAGGCTTCTTTAGAACCGGTAAGTGGTTTGCATGGCAGAATTTCGATTTCGTACCGGATATGATTACATTTGCAAAAGGTGTTACCTGCGGCTATGTACAGCTCGGCGGCGTTATTGTAAATAAAAAGGTTGCAAATTATTTTGAAGAAAATGTATTACAGTGTGGTCTTACTTATTCAGGACATACACTTGCCTGTGCCGCCGGTGTTGCAGCACTGACTTATTACAAGGAACACAACATTGAACAGCATGTAGCCGAAATGCATGAAATCGTTGCACCGTTTATGCAGAAGATGGTAGAAAAGCATAAGTGTGTCGGTGAAGCAAGATGTATCGGATTATTCGGCGCGCTCGAAATGGTTAAGAATAAGGAAACAAGAGAACCGTTACAGGAGTATGGTGTTCCGGGAACAGCAATGCCTTGGATTTTCGCAGAGTTAAAGAAAAGAGGATTTGCAACCTTCGGACGTGAGAATTTCATCGAAGTATGCCCGCCGCTGATTATTACAAAGGAAGAATTAGAAGAATACCTTCCAATTCTGGATGAAGTATTAACAATGGCAGATGAAAAGTTTTGTGATTAATAAAAAGCTGTAAATTATACGGCGGAATCGAGGTTAATATGAATTGGGATTATTTACAGCCGGTTAAAATCCGGTTCGGCAAGGGCAGAGTGTCCGAAGTAAAAGATTTAGCAAAGGAAATGGGAATTAAAAACGGCTTACTGGTTGCAGACCCATTCTTCTTTACAAACGGTCTGGCAGAGCGCATTGTAAAGGAAAGCGAAGGAGCGATTATCGCTTCCTTCGGGGATTTATCCCCAAACCCGGATGTTACAGAGGTTGATGCCTGTGCGGCAATTATCCGTGAAAAGGAAATCGGCTTTGTTGTAGCACTTGGCGGCGGCAGTTCCATGGACTGTGCAAAGGCAGCAGCAAGTATTGCATTAACGGACGATTCTATTAGAAAATACCATGGAACAGGTGTTGCCATGCCACAGGAACATCTGCCGTTAATTGCAGTGCCGACAACAGCAGGAACGGGCAGTGAAGTAACATGCGTATCTGTACTGACAGATCACGCAAATGGAAAGAAATCCCCGATTGTATCGGACGGATTTTTCCCAAGCTATGCGATTATCGACCCGGAATTAACATACACCATGCCGCCGAAGGTTACGGCAGGAACAGGAATTGATGTGTTATCCCATGCATTAGAGGGCTTTTGGAGCAAGGGACACCAGCCAATCTGTGATGCGTGTGCCCTTCATGCGGCAGAACTGGTATTCCAGTATCTGTATAAGGCATATTTAGACCCGGCAGACGAGGAAGCAAGAGAGAAAATGTGTGAAGCCTCATTAATTGCAGGACTTGCATTTACCCTGCCAAAGACAACCTCTTCCCATGCCTGCTCATTTCCGCTGACTAATATCCACCACATTCCGCACGGAGAAGCCTGCGGCATGACACTGGATTACTTTGCAAGAATCAATGCAAAGGGTGCAGACGGTGCAAGAATTGATGAATTTGCAAGAAAATTGGGATTTAAGGATACAGAGGAAATGGCAGATGCCATCCATGAATTAAAGGCAAAGATGGGACTGCGCAATGATTTAAAGGAATTGCATTTAACAGAGGAACAGATTTCAGAGCTGGTACGAATCAGCAGACATCCAAACCTTTACAACAATCCGGTTGAAATTACTGATGAAATGTTAAGCGAAATGTATCATAAACTGGCATAAGGACAGTGCAAGAGAAAAGAGGTGACACCTATGTATAGTGTTGTTGTTGCGTTTGGACTGGCAAGCGTGATGCTGTGTATCGGCATGGCAATCCGCGCAAAAGTGAAATTCTTTCAGCATATGCTGATGCCGGTCAGTGTTATCGGCGGTATCTTAGGATTTATCCTGATGAATCTGGTACTGTCAAAATATCCGGTCGGCGGTGTAAGTGTAACGGATTTCAGTAATATTGTAGATGTATTTTTTGTGATGTCCTTTATTTCTATCGGACTGACAGGCAGTAAAAAGAAAAAGAATAAAAAAACAGAAGACGGCAAAAAGAAGAAAAGCAGCGGTCCGGTACGAGGTGCAATCGGTATGGCACTCATTTGGTGTATTTTGTATGCACTCCAGCCGCTTGTCGGTATTTTAATCGTATCCATTACAGGAAAAGCATTTCATATGGATTCGATGTATGGCATTTTAGTTCCGTTTGCATTCTGTCAGGGACCGGGACAGGCATCTACCTACGGCAGACTTTTTGAATATACCTATGGATTTGACAAGGCAGAAATGGTAGCATTAACTTATGCAATCTTTGGTTTCCTCTCTGCATTTTTAATCGGAGTACCGTTTGCAAGATACGGATTAAAGAAAGGGCTTGCAAGAAATAAAAGTAAGATTAATGAAGCTGTTGAACGGGGATATTTTGTACCGGAGGAACAAAGAGAGCCACTTGGTAAATCGACTTTCCACAGTGCCAATATTGAAACAGCGGCTGCCCATTTTGCCATTATGGGTGTCTGCTACCTGCTTGCACTCGTTCTTGCAAAGCTGGTAAACTTCATTCCGGCGCTTGGTTCAACGTTTAGTGCCATGCTGTTTATGTGGGGCATGTTTGCAGCCTATATTGTAAAAGCTGTGATGAGAAAGTTAAACATTGAATATCTGATTAACAATGCATTCCAGAGCAGAATTACAGGATTTCTTTCTGATTATTTGGTTGTATGTGCTTTTATGGCAATTCAGGTAGGCATCATCGGAAACTGGATTGTTCCGATTTTACTTGCCAGTGTTGCAAGCGGTATTGTTACGTTTTTCATCTGCCTGTTCTTTGGAGAACGTCTTGGCAGTGACCACGATTTCGAGCGGGTGCTGGGTGTATTCGGTACAAGCACCGGTACAACACCAAGCGGTGTATCACTGCTCCGTATGGTTGACCCGAAGTTACAGACATCAACCGGTGCGGAACTGGGTATGATGAATATGGCAATGATTTTTTCAACACCAACCATGCTGTTTATCACATTTGCGGGGCTTAAAATGATTTCGCTTCCGATAGCGTGCGGCGGTATGTTCCTGACAATATTTATTTATATCATTTTGTTAAAGGTGTTTGGTGTATTAAGAAAGCCGACCTTTACCGTAGCAAAAGGCAGAATTTCAGATGGCGCGGAAAGTGGCGAAGAGATTCCGTTCTTACGCGGGTATCTGCATGATACGGTAGATGTAACCGATACGGCGGCAGTTGAATCAATGATTCATAACAGTTGGAATTAAAGTTTACAGGGAACTGGAGGAAAATGATATGAAGATGATATATGCGATTGTAAGACCAGAAAAGGTTTATGAAGTTAATAAAGCGCTTGCCGATGCCGGATACGGCGCATCGACCAAGTGGAGTGTTGCAGGACGCGGTAAACAGCATGGAATTCAGGTAGGCGAACTGGTTTATGATGAAATGTCTAAAAATATGCTGATGATTGTATGTGATGATGACGATAAAAATGAAATTATTGATATTATCATGGATACGGCACAGACCGGTGAATCCGGCAACTCCGGCGATGGACGAATCTTTGTCCTGCCGGTAGAGGAATCTTATACGATTTCATCACAGAGTAAAGACGATTAGTGTAAAAAATTACACTGATGTGCTGATAAAGGAGGCAGGCATGAAAACGATTTATTATGACGGTGATATTATTACGATGACGGGGGCAAAGGATTCCTGTGAAGCACTTGTCACGGAAGATAAAAAAATTCTGTATACCGGTACATTAAAACAGGCGCGGGCGCTTTACGGAAATGAGGCACAGGAGCGGGATTTAAAGGGTCATACGCTTATGCCTGCCTTTATTGATGCACACAGTCACTTTGTACAGACGGCACAGAGCATAAAGATGTGTGATTTGTCGGATACGGAAAGCTTTGAGGATATTGTCACGGCATTGAAAAACTATCTGGAAAAAAATCAGATTGACGAAAACGGTATGATTTTTGCAACCGGTTACGACCATAATTTTCTTGCGGAGCAGAAACACCCGGATAAGACGGTTTTGGACAAAGTATCCAAAACCGTGCCAATCTACATTTCCCACGCCTCCGGTCATATGGGAACTGCCAATTCGGCGCTGCTAAAGCTTGCGGGAATTACGACAGAAACCAAAGACCCGGAGGGCGGAAGATTCGGCAGGAATAAAAGCGGAGAACCGGATGGCTATGTAGAGGAAACACCTGCACTGATGCAGGTGCTTGCCGCAGCCATGCCGCGCATGAAAATGGATATGGCAGAGCAGATGAAAGAAGCCCAGCAGCTTTATTTAAAATATGGTATTACAACCGTTCAGGAAGGTGCGGCAATGGCACAGACCATGCAGGGGTTGACGGCATTTGCAGCATCGGGCGGTTTGGAACTGGACGTTGTGGCATACATTTTAAAGGAAGATTATGAAAAGACGGTCAAAGAATATGCGGATTACAACGGAAAATATAAAAACCGTGTTAAAATCGGCGGTGTTAAAGTGATTTTAGACGGTTCGCCACAGGGCAAATCTGCATGGCTTAGTAAACCGTATGAAGGGGAGGAAAACTACTGTGGTTATCCGACCCATAACGATGCCTATGTTACAAAAGCGGCAAAGGATGCAGTACGCGGTGGGTACCAGATTCTTGCACACTGTAACGGCGATGCGGCATCGGAACAGTTTATACAGAGTTATCAGGCGGCACTAAAAGAAACGGGTACGGCAGACGGCGATTACCGTCCGGTCATGATACACTGCCAGACCGTAAGGGATGACCAGCTTGACCGCATGGCGCAGCTAAAAATGATTCCTTCTATATTTATAGGACATACGTATTACTGGGGCGATATTCATTTAAAGAACTTAGGCGCGGTGCGCGGTGCAAGAATCAGTCCGGTAAAATCCGCCTTAGAGCGCGGACTGATTTATAACTTTCATCAGGATACACCGGTTACAAAGCCGGATATGCTTCATTCAGTGTGGTGCGCTGTCAATCGTGTGACAAGAAAAGGACAGCCAATCGGTCAGGAACAGTGCATTAATGTCTATGAAGCCTTACAGGCAGTGACAATCAATGCTGCTTATGCGTATAAGGAGGAAGATCAAAAAGGCACATTAGAAGCAGGAAAAATGGCAGATATGGTGATTTTAGATGCCAATCCGCTCAAGGCCGATAAAAAATGTATTAAAGACATTGTGGTACTTGAAACGATAAAAGAAGGAAAAACCGTATATAAAAATTAAAAAATAGAAACCGGAAAGGCACTTCCCTCGTATATATAAATGTGAGGGCAGAAAGCCTTTCCGGTTTTTGCTTTATCCGATATGGACAATAGGATATCTGCATTGCAGATGATTTTTCGTCCCGGGGCAGTTAGTTTTTTATAAGCTGCTTTGGGACGTTTGTGTTGTACCGGACGTGGAGCTGGTAACGTGAATCCGGCACAGTCTGTCGT
>ENA-UONU01001147-UONU01001147.1-human-gut-metagenome-genome-assembly--contig:-CS51-NODE-1147-length-21695-cov-5.143993_pt1 | contig 21695 bp, 20 predicted proteins | sample MGYA00242462_ERZ724009 | MGnify/ENA metagenome assembly ERZ724009 | reverse complement strand
CTCTCTGGATGCCCCGGCCCACAGATGGGGGAGGGGGAACGCCCGGCGGGACGCTCCCCCTGATTAAAGGGATCTCTATTTTACCCGCAGCCGCCGGGCCAGCTCCCCATCTGGGGCGACATAGGCGGTCTCATAGGTGGTGTAGACCACCATGCCGGGCCGGGCGCCCCCCGGCTTTTTCACATATTTTACCGGGGTATAGTCTACCGCCACTTTGCCGCTCTCCCGTCCCTGGGAGAACCAGGCGGCCAGCTGGGCAGCCTCTTGGATGCTGGTCAGGTCGGGCTGCCCCCCCTCGGTCCACAGGATGACGTGGGAGCCGTGGATCTTCTGGGTGTGGAACCACAGGTCGCTCTTGAAAGCCTGCTTGGTAGTGAGCAGGTCGTTCTGGGTGTTGTTTTTGCCCACGGAGATACGCAGGCCGGAGGAGGAGCGGAACTCCATGGGCTTCGAGGCCACCCGCTTGCCCCGGTCTCTGGCTTTGGAGGGGCGGCGGAGATATCCGGTGTCGGTGAGCTCCTGGCGGATCTCCTGGAGGTCCCGCTCTCCCTCCGCCAGAGCGATGGCCTCCAGCACGCTGTTCAGGTAGTCCAGGTCCCGCCGGCCTTTCTCTAGCTGTAAAGTTAAAATGCTTTCCGCTGTTTTTGCCTTGTTGTACTCCTTATAGTACTTGGCGGCGTTCTGCTGAGGGGTGAGGAGGGGGTCCAGGGGGATGTGGATCTGAGGGCACTCCGGGTCATAGAAGTCGGCTGCCGTCAGCCGGGACATCCCCTTCTCCATGGCATGGAGATTGGAGGTGATGATGTCCCCGAACTGGCGCAGCCGCTCCCGGTCCCGGGTGGCGGCCAGCTCCTGCTCCTGAAGGCCGATCTTGCGGGCGGCGCGGTCCCGGGCGTTGGTCACGGAGCGGATCAGGTCCTGGCCCCGCTGGCGCACCCGCTCCTGGTTCTCCCGCTGCTCGTAAAAGCGGTCCAGAAGGGGGGAGAAGGAGGGGAAGGGGACGCAGGAGACGGCGGGGCCGTACTGGCTGATGGGCTGAAAGGTGAAGTCGGAGGGATGCCCCTCCTTTTCCAGCATGACAGGTGTAAAGCTGTTTTCCTGCACAGAACGCAGGAGCCCTTCCAGCTCATCCAGCAGCCGAGACCGGCCCCCTTCCCCCATCTGATGCAGCCGCGCGTCGGTGGCTCCCCCCGCCCGGAAAGCCAGCTCACGGCAGATGAGGGGGGAGAGGCCGCCGAAGGTGTCCAGCAGCCACTTGTCCGCCTGGCTCTCCTCCGGTGCGGCGGCCAGGGCGGACTCCAGGGCGGCGCGGTCCAGGGAGGAGGGGTCCAGCTTCTCCTGGGCGGGGGGGAGGCGGTAGAACAGGCCGGGCAGCACCTGCCGCCGGGCGGACATGTCGCTGTCCACCCGCCGCAGGCAGTCCATGATCCGGCCCTCCCCGTCCAGCAGGATCAGGTTGGAGTGGCGGCCCATGGCCTCCAGCACCAGGCGGCGCTCCACCCGGTCCCCCAGCTCGTCCAGGGCCTCCAGCCGCAGGTCCACCACCCGCTCCATGGGTGGCTGGACCAGCTCCAGCAGGCGGGCGCCGGACAGGTGCTTGCGCAGCAGCATGCAGAACATGGGGGGCTTGTCCGGGTTCTCCCGGGAGATCTGGGTGAGATGGGCCCGGGGGTGGCTGGGGTTGGCGGAGAGGAGCAGCTTCACATTGCCTGCGGGGGCCCGCAGGGCCAGGACCACCTCGTCCCGGCCTGGCTGATAGATCTTGTCGATTTTTGCCCCGGAGAGGGCGTTCTGCAGTTCGTGGACCACTCCGCTCAGGCACAGCGCGTCCAAAGGCATGGGATCACCTCATTTATGTCACAGGTTGGGCGGGTCACAGCTCCCCCTCCATCATGGTGGAGAAGAGCTGGTTGAGCCGGTCGGTCCGGCCCTGGAGATAGAGCCAGCCGAACAGGGCCTCCAGGGCGGTGGCGGTCTGATACTCCCCACGGCTGGCCCCCTTGGGGACAGAGTGGGGGGCGGTGTTTCGGCCCCGGCGGAAGACATCCGCCTCCTCCTGGGTGAGCAGGGGGAGGATGCGCTCTGCCCGCCGGGCCTGGGCCGGCGCGGCCACATAGCCCACTGTGGCCCGGTGCAGGTTGCGGGCGGTGGCCTTGCCGTGGAGACAGAGCCAGGAGCGCACCATCAGCTCATACACCCCGTCCCCCAGGTGGGCCAGCCCCAGGCTGGACAGATTCAGCAGCTGTTCAGCGTCCATATTCAGATGGAAGTAGTCGATCATAGGGTCCCCTCCGTCTCAGGCTTTCAATCTATCATCATACCACACTCCCCCCTATAAGACAATGCCTATATGCTGTAAAGATCACATGCGCACACACGAGAGCAAAGAGAGCTGGTGCAGGCCGTTGCCAACCGGGCCGGGGTCTGGTACAATAGGGCCAAAAGAAAAGGGCCCCGGGACGGGGCGGAGAGGAGAAGCGCCATGCACAACGAACTGACGCAGAAGGACCTCCAGCTGATGCGGGAGGAGCTGGACTACCGCAGGGTCCAGCTGCGGCCCAAACTGCTGGAAGCGGTGAAGGAGGCCAGGGCTTTCGGCGATCTGAGCGAGAATTTTGAGTACAAGGCGGCCAAGCAGGAGAAGAACCGGAACGAGAGCCGCATCCGATTTCTGGAAAACATGATCAAGACCGCCGTGGTCATCGCGGACCATTCCGGGGCGGACACGGTGGGATTGTACGACCGGGTGACGGTCTACCTGGAGGAGGACGACGAGACAGAGGTGTACCAGATCGTCACCACCATGCGCCAGGATGCCCTCCACGGCCTGGTGAGCAAGGAGTCCCCCATGGGAAAGGCCCTGCTGGGCCGCAGAGTGGGGGACCGGCCCTATGTCCAGGTCAATGAGCAGTACGGCTACTATGTGGAGGTCAGATCCATCGAAAAGGGGACGGACGACGGCTCTGTCCCCCTCAACCTATTCTGTGCGGCGGGAGAGCAGGGAATGGGGGGCACGGCGCAAGCCGTGCCCCCCAGCTTTTCCGGCGGTGTATCCTCACAGGTGGAGAAGCCGGCTGGCAATGGTGAAGTAGAGGACCAGGGAAAGGGCGTCCACGATGGTGGTGATCAGAGGGGCGGCCATGATGGCGGGGTCGGCCCGCACCAGCTTGGCCAGCATGGGCAGAGCTCCGCCGATGGTCTTGGCCAGGACCACCGTAGCGAACAGGGACAGGGTGACTGTGACGCACACCAGCTCGTTTCCCGGGTAGGAGAGGAGCAGGCGGACCAGGTTGACCAGGGAGAGGACCGCGCCCACCAGCAGGCTGACCCTCAGCTCCTTCCAGAGCACCTTGGGGAAGTCGGACAGGGAGATGTCCCCCACCGCCATGCCGCGGATGACCAGGGTGCTGCTCTGGCTGCCGGCGTTCCCGCCGGTGTCGGTGAGCATGGGGATAAAGGTGACCAGCAGGGGCATCACCGAGAAGGCGGCCTCATAGCGACCCAGGATGCCGCCGGTGATCATGCCGGAGATCATCAGCACCAGCAGCCACAGGATGCGGTTTTTGGCCAGGGCGAACACGCCGGTCTTGAGATAGGACTTTTCCGAGGGGGCCATAGCAGCCATGCGCTGAAAGTCCTCAGTGGCCTCCTCCTCCATCACATCCATCACGTCGTCCACCGTGACCACCCCGACCAGCCGGTCCTCCTGGTCCACCACCGGCAGGGAGAGAAAGTCGTACCGCATCAGGGCCCGGACGGCCAGTTCCTGGTCGTCGGTGGTGCGGACGGTGATCACGTTGGGCTCCATCAGCGTCCGGACGGGGGCGTTGTCGGGGGCCAGCAGCAGCTCCCGCAGGGTGACTACACCGTCCAGCACCCGGCGGCCGTCGGTGACATAGCAGGTGTAGATGGATTCGCAGTCTCCCCCCAGGCGGCGGATCCGGCGGATGGCCTCGGCCGCGGTCATGGTCCCTTTCAGGTCGATGAATTCCGCGGTCATGATGCTGCCCACCGACTGCTCCGGATATTTGAGGAACTGGTTGATGAGCCTGCGGGTCTCGGGCCGGGCGTTTTTCAGCACCCGCTTGACCACGCCGGCGGGCAGCTCCTCCAGCAGATCCACCGTGTCGTCCATAGCCAGCTCCTCCAGGATGCCGGCCAGCTCCCGGTCGGGGAGGGAGACGACGATCATCTGCTGGGTGTCAGGGGGGAGATTGGAAAAGACCTCCGCCGCCTGCTCCTTGGGCAGCGTGCGGAAGGCCAGCGCGCCCTGTTCCTGGGGCAGGCCCTCCAGAAGATCGGCCAGATCCACCGGGTTCTGCTCCGCCAGAATGGCAGAGAGCTCACGGTAGCGCTTGTCCCGGATCAGCTCCAGGCAGCGCTCCAAACATTTCTTGTTCTGCATTGGCAACCTCCTTTTTGTCAGGAAGCCTCCAATGGGAAATACAAAGCCGCACCGGCCCCCCGGAGACGGGAAAGACCTGTGCGGCGACATTCTCAGCGGGCGCATAGCACAGCGGAAGGGCCCCGGCGGGGCGCATAACAGACCTCCGCCTGTGCGGAAGCCAGGCGGCAGGGGGCGCTGTGCAGAGCTCCCTATGCCGGAGAAAAGGCAAGGGGGCCCGGGAGAGAACTGTCGCTGTCCGATTTGAGACTTCGGCCGTAAGCGTCCACTTACCTTTCCTCCTTTTTAGATCAGATGGGAGATGAAAATCATACTCCACCCGTAGGATAACACAGCAGACAGAGGATTGCAAGAGAAAACGGGAAAAAAACGGAAGGGCGGTCCCATACACCTGTGCTGATGGCCGATGTGTGCGGCCTGATGGGGACATCGGGCCATGCATGGGGGCGTGGAAGCTGCGGCACACCCCGTGCAGAGGCGGGTCAGGGTCCCCGTTCAGCCCTGCGGATCTCCCGCTGGCGCTTCTGACCAAAAGAACAGATGTTTTGGGGTATTCTATTTTCCGGAGAGATTTGCTATAATAAAATAAGTCTCCGCGCGACCTCATTCTGATTGGACGGGAGGACCCTATGGATCGTTTTGAACTGCTGCGCACAGAGCTGACCCGACGCTGTCCCGGGCTGGAGCTGCGGGAAGAGGAGCCTATGGCCCGACACACCTCCTTCCACATCGGCGGCCCGGCCCGACTGATGGCCCTGCCCAGGACGGAGGAGGAGGCCCGGGAGACCCTTCAGGCGGCCTGGGCGCTGGAGATCCCGCCATTTTTCCTGGGGAACGGCTCCAATCTGCTGGTGGCGGACCGGGGATATGAGGGCTTTGTGGTCAAGCCGGCCGGGGCGCTGGAGGAAATACGGGCCCTCCCCCCGGAACGGCCGGGGGAGAAGGGGCGGCTGGAGGCGGGAGGGGCCGCGCTGCTGTCCCGGCTCTCCAAGGCCGCGCTGGATCAGGGCCTCACCGGCCTGGAGTTCGCCCAGGGCATCCCGGGGAGCGTGGGCGGCGGGGTGACGATGAACGCAGGGGCCTACGGCGGGGAGACCGCCCAGGTGCTCCTCCAGGTCACCGCGCTGGAACGGGACGGGACCCAGCGGCTGCTCTCCGGGGCCGACTGCGGCCTGAGCTACCGGCACAGCCGGTTTTCAGAGGGGGACCTGCTGATCTGCCGGGCGGTATTCGCCCTGCCGGAGGGAAACCGGGAGGAGATCGCCGGGCGGATGGCAGACTTTGCCCAGCGGCGGAGAGAGAAGCAGCCTCTGGAATATCCCAGCGCCGGCTCCACCTTCAAGCGCCCCCAGGGGCACTTCGCCGCCGCCCTCATCGACCAGTGCGGCCTGAAGGGCAGGGCGGTGGGGGGCGCCCAGGTGTCGGAGAAGCACGCGGGCTTCCTCATCAACCGGGGGGGCGCCACCTGCGCCGATGTCCTGGAGCTGGCGGACCAGGTGCGGCAGGAGGTGCTGCGCCAGACCGGCGTGGAGCTGGAGCTGGAGATCCGGGTGCTGGGGTAAGATGGACGGATATACGAGAGAGGAGCTGGACGAGGCGCTGACGGCCGTCCAGTCCATCATCCATAAGTGTGAGGCGGCCCAGAAGAAATTTCCGCGGGGCACCGCCCACCACACCCTGCTGGAGCGGCGGCTGAGGGCCATGTACCTGTCCCGGGCGCTGATCTGCCGGGAGCTGTCCGGGGCGGACGGCAGAGAGAGATAAGAGGTGTACAGCCATGGAATTTATCATCATTTCCGGCCTGTCCGGGGCGGGGAAGAGCAAGGCGGCCTCCTTCATGGAGGACATGGGCTTTTTCTGTGTGGACAATCTGCCCGCCCCCCTCATCCCCAAATTTGCTGAGCTGGGTATGGCCGGGACGGGGGAGTACGACCGGGTGGTACTGGTCACAGACGTGCGCTCCGGCACCAATTTCAGCGCCCTGTTCCAGTCCCTGGAGGCGCTGAAGGGGATGAAGTGCCCCTACCGCATCCTGTATATGGACGCCTCGGACGACGTGATCATCAAGCGGTATAAGGAGACCCGCCGCAGCCACCCCCTGGCGGAGGAATGCGACTCCCTGGAGGGGGCCATCGCCCTGGAGCGGCGGATGCTGGCCCCCCTGCGGGAGCGGGCGGAGTTCGTGGTGGACACCTCCGACCTGTCCACCGCCAAGCTGCGGGGCGAGCTGCTCCGACTCTTCGGACGGGGGAGCCAGGAGGGGGCTATGACGGTGAGCGTCACCTCCTTCGGCTTCAAGCACGGACTGCCCCGAGAGGCGGATCTGGTCTTTGACGTGCGCTTCCTGCCCAACCCCTACTATGTTCAGGAGCTGCGCCCCCGCACCGGCCTGGACGACGGGGTAAGGGACTACGTGTTTTCCGGCGGAGCGGCCGGGGAGTTCCTGGAAAAGCTTCAGGACCTGGTGGGCTTTCTCCTCCCCAAATATGTGGAGGAGGGGAAGACGGCGCTGGTGGTGGCGGTGGGCTGCACCGGCGGACACCACCGCTCGGTGGCCATTGCCCATGCGCTGGCGGCCTATATCCGGGGCAGGGGCTACCCGGTGACGGAGAGCAACCGGGACCTGGGCAGGACGTAAGGAGCGGACAGAGCAAACTTGAAGGGAGGTCCCGCTATGCCGGACACCATTCCAAATCTGCACCAGTGGGAGCGCGGCCCCAAGATCACCGCCATCGGCGGGGGGACAGGGCTGTCCACCATGCTGCGGGGACTGAAAAAATACACCAAAAACCTGACGGCGGTGGTCACTGTGGCCGACGACGGGGGCGGCTCCGGCGTGCTGCGCCGGGACATCGGCATGCCGCCCCCCGGGGATATCCGCCACTGCATGGAGTCCCTGGCCAACGTGGAGCCGATCATGGAGCGGCTGCTCACCTACCGCTTTCAGGAGGGCTCCCTGGCCGGACAGTCCTTCGGGAACCTGATCCTGGCCGCCCTCAACGGGGTGACCGGCTCCTTTGAGGAGGCGGTGGCTCAGATGAGCCAGGTGCTGGCCATCACCGGGCGCATCCTTCCTGTGACCAGCGCCGATGTGCAGCTGGAGGCCGTCTTTGAGAACGGGGCCCGGGTGGTGGGGGAGTCCAAGATCAGTTCCTTTAAAAAAGAGCAGGACTGCCGCATCGCCCATGTGGCACTGCTCCCGGAGCGGCCCGCCGCCCTCCCGGCCGCCCTCCAGGCCATTCGGGAGGCGGACCTGATCCTGATGGGACCGGGCAGCCTGTACACCAGCGTCATCCCCAACCTGCTGGTGGAGGGGGTGGTGGAGGCCATCTGCCGCTCCGAGGCGCTGAAGATCTATGTGTGCAATATCATGACCCAGGAGGGGGAGACAGAGGGGTACACCGCCGCCGACCATGTGGACGCCCTGCTGTCCCACGGGGCGCCGGGGCTGGTGGACCTGTGCCTGGCCAACTCGGCGCCGGTGCGTCCCGGCCTGGTGGAGAAGTACCGGGAAGAAGACGCCGCCCCCATCCTGGTGGACCGGGAGCGCATCCGGGCCATGGGGCTGGAGCTGGAGGAGTATCCGGTGGCCTCGGAGGGGGGCGACTATGCCCGCCACGACCCGGACCGGCTGGCGGCGGCGGTGCTGGACGTGTACCGCCGGCGGGCGGTGCGCATCTTCCGGGGCGAACAGCGGTACATCATTGAGGAGTGAGACCATGTCCTTTGCAGGAGAGACCAAGGGGGAGCTGTGCCGGACGGCGCTGAACCGGAAATGCTGCACCCAGGCGGAGGCATACGGCGTTCTGCTTTACTGCAACACCTTTTCCGGGCGGGAGATCCGCATCATCACGGAGAACGAGGCATTTGCCCAGCGGCTCCCTATCCTGTTCCGCAAGGCGTTCCGCCTCTCCTTTGACCGTCTGCCTGATGGGGAGGGGAAGTACAGCTTCGGCATCACGGACCCTGCCAAGCTGGCAGCGGTGAGCGGGACCTTCGGGATGGATGCGGGCAGTCTGGCAAACCACGTGAACTTCGCCGTGCTGGAGGAGCCCTGCTGCCGGGCTGCCTTCCTCCGGGGGGCGTTCCTGGCGGGGGGGTCGGTCACCGACCCCCGGAAGGCCTATCACCTGGAGCTGTCCACCTCCCACTACAACGTGAGCCGGGAGGTGCCCGCCCTGATGCGGGAGGCGGGCTTCCAGCCCAAGGAGGCCACCCGGAAGGCCAACTATATCGCCTATTTCAAGCAGAGTGAGCGCATCGAGGACTTCCTTACCGCCATCGGCGCGCCCCTGGCGGCCATGGAGATCATGAACGCCAAGCTGGAGAAGAACCTGCGGGGCAGCGTGAACCGGCGGGTGAACTGTGACGCGGCCAACCTGGACAAGGCGGTGGAGGCGGCCCAGGTCCAGCTGGAGGCGATCCGGAGCCTGGAGCAGTCCGGGCAGCTGGAGGGCCTGCCGGACAAGCTGCGGGAGACGGCCCGACTGCGGCTGGAGCACCCGGAGGACACTCTGGCGGAGCTGGCGGCCCTGTGTGACCCGCCGGCGACCAAGTCGGCCCTGAACCACCGGCTGCGTAAACTGGTGGAGCTGGGGCAGGCCCGGGGCGAGGGGGCGGGGCCCGGCAAAACTATCTGATACCACGGGAGAGATCTATGACCTTGATTTGTTATCTGACCGCCGGAGCCGTCAACCTGTTCTGGCTGATCCTGGGGGACAGGCTCTCGCTCCCGGTGCAGATGGCGATCCCCATCCTGACCGTGCTGCTGGCAGGGACCGGGGTGCTGCTGCGTCTGAGGAAGCTGCGGGGAGAGCAGCGGCGGCGTTACCGCACGGGGGCCCTGTGGGTCCTGCTGCTCTACTACCTGTGCATCCTGTCGGTGCTGCTGTTTTTCGGCGGGCTGTTCCACCTGGACCGGGGCTATGGCGGGGCTGTGAATCTGGAGCCCTTCCACACCATCCGAAACTATATCATCTACTACCGGCGGACGGGCAGCCTTGTCAGCGTGACCAATCTGCTGGGCAATGTGGTGATTTTGGTGCCGCTGGGGGTGCTGATGCCGGTGATGTTCCGGCCTATGCGCCACTTCTGGACCTTTCTGCCCCTGGCCGCGCTGGGGTCCTGCGGCGTGGAGTACATCCAGTGGGTGACCGCCTACGGCTCGGCAGATGTGGACGACTCCATCCTGATCTTTATCGGCGCGGCCCTGGGATACCTGTTTACCCGGCTGTGTCAGATCACAGCGGGCATGATAGCAAAGCGGAGGAGCCGCGGGGAATAAATGGAGGCCTTTGGACGATATGCCATCTGGCAGGGGAGACCCTTGAAAAAGGCGGCGGAGGGATGATATGGAACAGGAAAAAGTATTCTCCATGAAGCTGTCGAAGATATATCCGCTGCTGACGGCCAAAGCGGAGCGGAAGGGCCGCACCCGGCAGGAGGTGGATGAGGTCATCTGCTGGCTGACCGGATACGACCGGGCGGGCCTGGAGCGGCAGCTCAGCCTGGACATAGACTATGGGACCTTTTTCCGGGAGGCGCCCCGGATGAACCCCAGCTGCGGGAAGATCACAGGGACCGTCTGCGGCGTCCGGGTGGAGGAGATCGAGGACCCACTGATGCGGAAGATCCGGTATTTGGACAAGCTGATCGACGAGCTGGCAAAGGGAAAGCCGCTGGAGAAGGTCCTTCGGAAATAGAGACTCTTTGTGATGTGTGCCGCGGGGCGGCCCCGACCGGCGTCTCCGTGGGGCCGCCCTGCTGTATAGGATTTGAGAAGAACAGACCTGACCGACAGAGAAAAGAGGCAGCAAGAGGTCCTGCTCCAAATTTGTTTGCGTCTTTTCCGGAGAAGAAGGAGGGGCTTATGGCCTTTGTCCACTTACATCTGCATACGGAATTCTCCCTTCTGGATGGCGCCTGCCGCATCAAGAAGCTGGTGGAGCGGGTCCGGGAGATCGGACAGGACGCGGTGGCTATCACAGACCACGGGGTCATGTACGGGGTGGTGGATTTCTACAAGGCATGCAAGGAGGCGGGCATCAAGCCCATCATCGGCTGTGAGGTCTATGTGGCCCCAAGGGGCCGGACCCGGTTCCAGAAGGTCCACGAGTTCGACTCCTCCTTCCACCACCTGGTCCTGCTGTGCCGGAATGAGGAGGGCTACCGCAATCTCTCCTACATGGTCTCTCAGGCGTTCCTGGAGGGCTTTTACATCAAGCCCCGCATCGACCTGGACCTGCTGCGGGAGCACTGCGGCGGCCTGATCGCCTGCTCCGCCTGCCTGGGGGGCGAGGTGCCCAAGCTGCTGGCTGCAGGGGACTATGACAAGGCCAAAGAGGTTGCCCTGGAGATGCGGGAACTGTTCGGCGCGGATGGCTACTATCTGGAGCTCCAGGACCACGGCATCCCGGTCCAGCGCCAGGTGAACGGGGGGCTGATCCGGCTGCACGAGGAGACGGGCATCCCCCTGGTGGCCACCAACGACGCCCACTATCTGCGGAAAGAGGACGCGGAGATGCAGGACATCCTCATGTGCATCCAGATGGGCAAGACGGTGGATGACCCAAACCGGATGAAGTTCGAGACCGAGGAGTTCTACGTGAAGACCGAGGCGGAGATGGCCGCCCTCTTTCCCAATTACCCGGAGGCCCTGGAGAACACCGTGAAGATCGCCCAGCTGTGCAACGTGGAGTTCGAGTTCGGCAAGTACCACCTGCCCCACTTCCAGCTGCCCGAGGGGTGGACCGATGGGGACGCCTACTTCGAGAAGCTGTGCATGGACGGCTTCCGCTGGCGCTACCCCTCCCAGCCCCAGGAGTATCTGGACAAGCTGCGCTATGAGATGGACATGATCCGCAAGATGGGCTTTGTGGACTACTTCCTCATCGTCTCCGACTTCATCGCCTACGCCAAGGGCCACGGCATCCCCGTGGGGCCGGGGCGGGGCTCGGCGGCGGGGTCCATGGTGTCCTACTGCCTGAACATCACCGACCTGGACCCCGTGAAGTACAGCCTGTACTTCGAGCGCTTCCTGAACCCGGAGCGGGTCACCATGCCCGATATCGACATCGACTTCTGCATCCGCCGCCGGCAGGAGGTCATCGACTACGTGGCCCAAAAGTACGGGGCGGACCACGTGGCCCAGATCGTCACTTTCGGCACCATGGCCGCCCGGGCGGCGGTGCGGGACGTGGGCCGAGTGCTGAACATGCCCTACGCCGACGTGGATGTGATCGCCAAGCAGATCCCCAGCGGGCCGGGGGCCCTGCATATCACCCTGGAGGACGCCCTGAAGCTGTCCAAGCAGCTCAAGGAGTCCTACGACGGCAGCCCTCAGGTGAAAAAGCTCATCGACACCGCCAGGGCCATCGAGGGCATGCCCCGGAACACCTCCACACACGCCGCCGGGGTGGTCATCACCAGCCGGCCGGTGAGCGATTATGTCCCCCTGGCCAAAAACGACGACCTGGTAGTCACGCAGTACATCATGACCACCCTGGAGGAGCTGGGCCTGCTGAAGATGGACTTCCTGGGCCTGCGGAACCTGACGGTGCTGGACGACGCGGCCCGGCTGGTCCGGCGCAGCCACCCGGACTTCCACACCAGCCAGATCCCGGAGGATGACCCGGCCACCTTCCAGATGCTCTCCGAGGGGCGTACTTCCGGCGTGTTCCAGATGGAGTCCGCCGGAATGACCGGGGTGTGCATCGGCCTGAAGCCCCAGAGCATCGAGGATATCACCGCCATCATCGCGCTCTACCGTCCGGGCCCCATGGAGTCCATCCCCCGGTTCATCGCCTGCAAGCACAACCCGGAGAAGGTCACCTACAAGCACCCCGCTCTGGTGCCCATCCTGTCCAACACCTACGGCTGCATCGTGTATCAGGAGCAGGTGATCCAGATCTTCCAGCAGCTGGGTGGCTACTCCCTGGGCCAGGCGGACATGGTGCGCCGGGCCATGTCCAAGAAAAAGGTGAAGGACATTGAACGGGAGCGGGAGACCTTCCTCCACGGGGACCCGGCGCGGAGCATCGCCGGCTGCGCCGCCAACGGCATCCCCGAGGCGGTGGCCCAGAGCATCTACGACGAGATCTACGACTTTGCCAACTACGCCTTCAACAAGGCCCACGCGGTGTGCTACGCCGTGGTGGCCTATCAGACGGCCTGGTTCAAGTGCCACCACCCCAAGGAGTACATGGCCGCCCTGCTCACCTCGGTGCTGGACTCCAGCGACAAGGTGGCGGAGTATATCGCCGAGTGCAAGGAGTGGCACATCAGCCTGCTGCCCCCGGACATCAACGAGTCGGAGGCGGACTTCACCGTCTCCGAGGGGGGCATCCGCTTCGGCCTGGTGGCCCTGAAGGGTGTGGGCCGGAGCGTCATCAACAGCCTGCTGGAAGAGCGGAGCAAGGGTGGACCCTTTACAGACTTTATGGACTTCTGCGACCGCATGTTCGACCATGACCTGAACCGGCGGGTGCTGGAGAGCCTTATCAAGTCCGGCGCCTTTGACCGCATGGGCTGTAAGCGCTCCCAGCTGATGGAGGTCTTCGGCCAGGTGCTGGACGGCATCGCCGCCAGCCGCAAGCGGAACGTGGAGGGCCAGCTGGACCTGTTCGGAATGGGGGGCGGGGAGGCGGAGCAGGCGGCCCTGCCGGCTCTCCACCTGGCCAATATCCCTGAGTACACCCCCCAGCAGCTGATGACCATGGAGAAGGAGGTCACCGGTCTCTACCTCACCGGCCACCCCATGGACGCCTATCGGGAGGCGGCCCGCCGCAGGGGGGCGGTGACCATCGGCTCCATTCTGAGCGACTTCGCCCGGGAGGACGGTCCCGCCGTCTACCGGGACGGCCAGATGGTGAAGGTGGCTGGCGTGATCTCCACATATAAAACCAGGACCACCCGGAACAATACCCTGATGGCCTATGTCAGCCTGGAGGACGACACCGGGGGGATGGAGCTGCTGGTCTTTGCCCGCGCCCTGGACCAGAGCGGCGGATACATCCGGGAGAACCAGGCCATCCTGGCCAGCGGCAGGATCTCCGTCCGGGACGAGAAGGAGCCCCAGCTGATGGCGGACGAGATCCGCCCCCTGGACACACCCGAGGCGGAGGAGCGGCGGGAGGCGGGGGAGCGGAAGCTCTTCATCCGCCTGCCCGGCCCGGACGACCCCAGGACCCGAAAGGTGAAGCTGGCCCTCTCCTTTTTCCCGGGGGAGCAGCCGGTGGTGCTGTATTACCAGGATATCCGGAAGCAGTCCAAGGGATACTGTATGATACACCCCTCCCTGCTGGCCGACCTGAGAGAGCGGCTGGGGGAGGAGAATGTGGTGGTCCAGTGACCCACCTCCCGGAGAGAAAGAGAGACGGGGCAGGAGGCGCTTCCAACATGAAATGGAGAAAAATCAAATATATCCTCTTCCACCGCTCCGTGCTGGCGGGGCTGGCCCTGGTGGCCCAGGTCGCGGTGCTGTTCGTGATGGTCAACGAATTTACCGCCCATTTTGACTACTTCTATTGGTTCTGCATCTTCGTCAGCTTCCTGGCTACGGTGTGGATCGTCAGTGACCGCAGCGAGCCGGGCTATAAGATCGCCTGGCTGGTGGTGATCCTGCCGTTCCCGGTGTTCGGGGGCATCCTCTACCTATTGCTGGGCGGCAACCGGATCTCTGAGCGGACCCGCCGGAAGATGAAGGGCATTGCGGAGCGCAGCAACGAGGTGCTGCGGGGGGATTTCAAGGCGGACAGGCTGACCCATTTGGATGAGGACGCGGTGGGCCAGATCCGCTATCTGGAGCGGTACGCCTCCTGCCCCGCCTACACCAACACCCGGACCGAGTATTTCCCGGTGGGCGACCTGGCTTTCGTGCGGATGCTGGAGGAGCTGGAGAAGGCGGAGCGTTACATCTTCCTGGAGTATTTCATCCTCCAGGAGGGGGAGTGCTGGAACGCCATCCTGGACATCCTGGAGCGGAAGGCCGCCGCCGGGGTGGAGGTGCGGCTGATCTATGACGACTTCGGCTGCATGTTCACCCTGCCCCGCACTTATAATGACCAGATGGCGGCCCGGGGCATCCAGTGCCGGGTGTTCAACCGGCTGGTCCCGGTGCTGACCCTGCGGATGAACAACCGGGACCACCGGAAGCTGTGCATCATCGATGGGAAGGTGGGCTTCACCGGGGGGATGAACCTGGCGGACGAGTATATCAACCGCCGGGTGCGGTTCGGCCACTGGAAGGACAGCGCCATCCTCCTGCGGGGGGAGGCGGTGTGGTCCATGACCGTCATGTTCCTGTCCATGTGGGACTACTGCTCCGGCTGGGAGGAGGACTTCGACCTGTTCCGGCCCGAGTCCATGCCCCGGCTCCCCGGCTCCGGCTGGGTCCAGCCCTACACGGATACGCCCCTGGACCACGAGAAAGTGGGGCAGGCGGTATACCTGAACATGATCTCCCGGGCCCGGGACTATATCTATATCACCACGCCCTATCTGATCGTGGATGTGGCCACCAACACGGCCCTGTGCAACGCCGCCAAAGCGGGGGTGGATGTGCGCATCATCACCCCCCACATCCCGGACAAGCGATCCGTGTTCGAGGTGACCAAGGCCCACTATCCGCCTCTGCTGGAGGCGGGGGTGAAGATCTACGAGTACACGCCGGGCTTCATCCACGCCAAAAACTTTGTGGTGGACGGGCGGTATGCCACGGTGGGCACCGTGAACCTGGACTACCGCAGCCTCTTCCTCCACTTTGAGGACGGTGTCTGGCTGTGTGATGCCCCCTGCATCGCGGACATCAAGGCGGACTTTGAGAAGACCCTGGAGCAGTGCGAGGCCATCAGCCTGCGTCGGGCCAGGCACCTGAACATCCTGGTCCAGCTCTATCGCAGCGTCCTGCGCATCTTCGCCCCACTGATGTGAGAAAAGCCTCGGCGCTCCGAATCATCGGGGCGCCGAGGCTTTTGAGGCTTCCGGGATCTTTACCGCTTCCGCGCCTTCTCCTTGCCTGTGACCTCCTCCATATGGATGCCCCAGACGGCGGTGGACGTCAGGCTGCGGCGGACGGCCTCCTCAAAGCCCTCCATATGTCCGGGGGTCATCTTTTCACACAGGGCCCGCAGGGCAGCGGTCTTCTGGCCGGGGTCTGTGACCTCAAAGGCGGTGCCGGTGACCACGGCGCTCTGGAAGAAGGTGGTGTACATGTTGCTCTCCGGGAGGTAGGCGGGCTGGTCGGCGGCCACAAAGGTGACGCACACCCTGGGGTCCCGGCGAAGCAGGTCCAGCTTGCGGCCCTCCAGGGCGCAGTGGAAAAACAGGTCGTCCCCCACCCGCACCAGAGAGAGGGGGATGCAGTAGGGGCCCTCTCCGCCGGTGGAGAGGGCGGCGACGCCGTGCCCGCAGCGGTCGATCACGTCAAAGGCAAAGCTCCGGTCCCGGGCTCTGTCCGATCTTCTCATCAGGATCTCCTCTTTCCTGCATCAAATAGACTGGAGCTACCATAGCACAATTTGGGAGGGACTGCAAGAAAAACCTCCCCTCCGGCAGGAGGGGAGGTTTTGGGGGGTCAGCAGCTGCGGGAGCAGTTGCGGCTGCAGCTGCTGTTGGGCGGGAAGAATTCGTCCACGGGGAACTTGACCTGCCGGAAGACCTCGCAGGGGTCCTCCTGGCTGCAGTCGCTGCCGCAGTCGCACTCCTTCTCCGGCATGCAGTAGTCGTAGACCGGCATGAGCAGCTGGGTGTCCCGCTCCAGGCGGATGATGGAGAACTGGCCCAGGGTGACGTACAGGCGGTGTACGTCGCCGCCCTGGGTGAGGGAGTCCCCGAAGCAGTCCAGGATGGCCTGGGGGATCTCGGTGAGGGAACAGTCGCAGGGGCGGCACTGGCATACGTCTACCAGCTTCATGTTCAGGATGATGGGGTCCACGGCCTCAGCCATTGCCTACAAAAGCACCTGGGGCGGCGGGAGGCTCCTCCGCCGGCCGGGCGGGGTAGATGGACACATCCCCCTTTTCGCTCACCGTGATGCGGTCGATCAGCTGCCGCAGCTCCCCGTTGGTGATGTCCTCCAGGGAGAGGACGCGGCGGACCTGCTCCGTGATCTCCGCCTCCAGATCCCGGGGCGGGTCCCGCGTCAGCCGGTCCAGATCCTCCCGGAGGCGGGCGCCCCGCTCCGCCAGGAGCCGCAGCCGCCGGCGCAGTTCCTCCATGGAGAGCAGATCGCCGGCGTAGAGCTCCAGATAGCGGGCACGCTGGCCCTCCAGCTGGTCCAGACGGCGCCGGAGAGCGGCGGCAGGGTCCTCCGCAGGCCGGGAGGGGCGGGCGTCCAGCCGGAGGCGTACCGCCTCCGCCAGCGCGGCGGGGGAGGAGATCTGGGCGGCCAGCCAGGCCCGGAGCTGGTCCAGCAGCCCCTCCTCCGGGAGGATGGTGCCGTTGCCGCAGCGGCTGCCAGCGTACTCGCTGTGGATGGGGCAGTGCCAGTAGACATACTGCCGCCCGGAGGGGTAGGCCACCCGGCGGCGGGTGAAGGCGCGGCCGCAGCTCTGGCAGCGGATGAGGGTGGAGAGGGGGTAGCGGCCGCTGTATCGGGTGGGAGGGGCGGAGCCGGACTTCCGCCGACGCTGCTCCATCAGCCGGGCCGCCTCCTGAAAGGTGTCAGGGGAGACGATGGCCCACTCCGGCCTGTCGTGGTGGTAGTGCATGTCCGGAGGGAGACGCTGGATCTGGCCGGAGAGGAAGTCGCTCACGGTGTATTTGTGGTTGACATAATGACCGCAGTAGATGGGATTTTCCAGGACGCGGCGCACCCCGCGGCTGTTCCAGCTGGCCCCCAGTTTGGTGGACGCCCCCCGCTCCTCCAGAGCCTGGGCGATCTTCCGGCAGCCCAGGCCCTGGAGGTAGAGGCGGAAGATCTCCCGCACCACCTCCGCCTCCGCCGGGACGATCCGGAGGGTGAAGTTGTCCAGCCGGTCGTAGCCGTAGATGCGGGGGGGCACCCTCCCCTTCCGGGAGGTGATGTCCTTCCCGAACTTCACCCGCTTGGACAGGTTGGCGCTCTCCTCCTGGGCGATGGCCGCCATGATGGTGACGATGAATTCCGATTCCCCCAGCACCTTGAGGGAGTTGTTGACAAAGATGCACTCGATGCCCAGGGCCTTCAGCCTGCGTATGCTCTCCAGGGAGTCCACGGTGTTCCGGGCGAAGCGGGAGATGTCCTTGACCACCACCAGCTCGAACTCCCCTCGCTCCGCGTCCCGGAGCATTTGGAGGAAGCCGTCCCGCTTTTTCAGCCACTTGCCTGAGATCCCCTGGTCGGCATAGACCCGGACCAGGGTGTGGCCCCTGGCCCGGGCGAAGTCCTGGAAAAAGGCCTGCTGGTGCTCCAGGCTGTCCCGCTGTTCCTCGTGGTCGGTGCTGACCCGGCCGTACCCCACCATCCTCATCTCCTGTCCTCCTTCCGGGGCGGGGCGAGGAGTCTGGCGGCGATCAGCTGGGACAGCAGCCGCTCCAGCGTCTTTTGGTCCTGTGGAAAAAAGGTATAGTGCAGCATATCGATCACCCCAGTCATGTGTATGGGGGCGGCGGAGGAGATATCCCTGGCGGGGCAAAAAAGCCCCTCCGGGCCGTCAGGGCGGAGGGGCGGAGGGATCAGCGGAGGAAGCGGCGGATCAGCTTCTCGTGGAGGGGCAGATAGGGCTGGTAGCGCATGGGCAGGTCCATCCAGGTCTTTTTGTCCACGATGCTCTTGCGGTGGGAGAAGGTCTCGAAGCCCACCCTGCCGTGGTAGGCCCCCATCCCGCTCTCGCCCACCCCGCCGAAGCCCATGGCGCTGGTGGCCAGGTGGATGACCACGTCGTTGACGCAGCCCCCGCCGAAGGAGCAGCGCTCTGTCACGGCGCGAATGTGCCCTTTGTTCCTGGAGAACAGGTAGAGGGCCAGGGGCTTGGGCCGGTCCTTCAGCAGCTCCAGCACCTCCGGGATGTGAGAGAAGGTGAGGACGGGGAGGATGGGGCCGAAGATCTCCTCCCCCATGACCGGGTCCTGCCAGGTGACGGCGTCCATCACCGTGGGAGCGATGCGCAGGGCCTCCTCCTGCCAGGTGCCGCCGCACACCACCTTCTCCGGCTGGATCAGCCCCAGCAGGCGCTGGAAGTGCTTCTGGTTGACGATCTTCCCGTAGCTGGGGCTGTCCAGGGGGGCGGGGCCGAACTGAACAGTGATCTGCCGGACGATCTCCTCCAGCAGGGCGTCCTTGACGCTCTCCTGGCAGAGGAGATAGTCGGGGGCCACGCAGGTCTGGCCGCAGTTGAGGTATTTTCCAAAGACGATGCGCCGGGCGGTCAGCTTCAGATCCGCAGTCTCGTCCACGATGCAGGGGCTCTTTCCTCCCAGCTCCAGGGTGACCGGCGTGAGGTACTGAGCGGCGTGGAGCAGGACCTCCCGGCCCACTGCCTGGCTGCCTGTGAAGAAGATATAGTCGAACTTCTGCTCCAGCAGGCAGGCGTTCTCCTGCCTGCCTCCGGTGACCACCGAGACATGCTCCGGGGGAAAGCACTCCGCCAGGAGCCGGGCGATGACCCGGCTGGTGGCGGGGGAGTATGCGCTGGGCTTGACCACCGCAGTGTTTCCGGCGGCCAGGGCATCGATCAGGGGGGCCAGGGTGAGGAGCAGGGGGTAGTTCCACGGGCTCATGATGAGGACGGTGCCGTAGGGGGAGGGCTTGACATAGCTCCGGGCGGCGAACTGGGCCAGGGGGGTCCTGACCCGGCGGTCAGCGGCGAAGGCGGGGGTGCGGCGGATCATATAGGTCAGCTCACTGAGGACCATGCCCACCTCGCACATATAGCTCTCAAAGGCGCTCTTGCCCAGGTCGGCCCGGAGGGCGTCGTTCAGCTCCTCCTCCCGGGCAGCCACTGCGGACCTCAGGGCGCGGAGGGCCTCAACGCGCGCCCTGGCCGGCAGGGTCGCACCGCTCTGAAAATAGGCCCTCTGCCGGGCGACGAGCTGCCGGATCTCCATCTGATCCATGGGTGAGTCCTCCTTTTATTATCGTGTGATAAAAACGCTCCGGTTCTCCCGCGGCCCAGGGGACGGGAACGGGATACAGGGGATGTCAGGGGTGTATCTGGGAGTATAGAGGAGAGAGCGGAATCTGTCAACCGGCTTTTGACGCCGGTGGCCCGGACACGGCCTCTTGTAGGCAATGGCCTCCACGTGTGCGGTGGGGAGACTGCTGCCCATCAGATCCTGGCAGCTGCACACGCTGGGGGAGTCGGAGCTGAAGGACTTGGCGCCACCCTCGCTGCCGAACAGGATGGCCCGCTTGTCAAATACGGCCAGACCGCATACCTCGATGGGGCGGGCGGCCCCGATGAACGCATCAGCGGTGATCCGGTAAAAATACCGCACATCCACGGTATAGAACCCGCGGTTGAACCCTACGGGCTCCACATCGATGTAGGCGTACAGCAGCTCGGCTGTCCCGGCCTTGACCGACAGGGCCCGGTCAAGGACCTCCTGCGACCCGCAGGTAGGATAGACCCGCAGATCCTCAATGCAGTCTTTGTCGGAAGATATAGCGCTTTATATATTATGAAAATCCCAGGGATCAAGCGACTTTGCGGGGATCAGAAGGGCTTTAGATCCAGCTGGATGTCAAAATCATTGGGCTTTGTCTTTTTGGCTTTGGAGTACCACACCTGATCGATCACGGATTTGAGGAGTGCGTTGCGCTGGGCATTGTCGCTGCTCCCGTAGGCATCCAGGACGGCTCTGATCCGCTGAGCCAGGGCCTGGGGGTCAGCCGTTTTGGCGTGGTCGATGGTGCGGCGGGTCTCCGCCTCCTTGCGCTCCAGAGCGGCGATCTTCCCCTTGACCGCCTCCATCCGCTCCCGGAAGGTGGGGATGTCATACTCCCCCAGCTCCAGCAGCTCATAGAGACGGTTTTTCTGGCGGTTGGCGCCGGCCAGCTCCTTCTGGACGGCCAGCAGGGAGAGCTCCAGGGGGGAGGTATCCTGCACACCGGAGGCGGGCTTGCGCACGGAAAGCTGATCCAGCGAATCCTGGAGGGAGTCCAGGACCCGCTTTTCCACCAGCTCGAATTTTGTGCTGGCACAGCAGCCGGGGCGGGTGCAGAGCAGATAGGGGTACCGCTTCATGACCATGCGCTGCATGTTCATGCCGCAGTTGGCGCACTTGACCAGTCCGGCCAGCGGGCTCTTTACTGTGCCATCCCGCTTGGAGGGGATGTAGCGGCCCGCCATGATCGCCTGGACCCGGTCGAACAGCTCCCGGTCCACGATGGCGGGATGCAGGCCGTCGGTGATGGTCCACTTCTCCGGGGGCTGGTAGATGGTGATATGCTTGGGATTTCCGCGGGCTCCCTTTCGGATGTGCTTCTTCTGGTCCCACACGATCTTGCCGATGTAGGTGGGGTTTCGGAGGATCATATTGACGCTGCTGCGGTTAAATTCGGCAGAGCGGTGGGGTTTGGCGCCCAGCGCGTTGACCTGGCGGGCCACGGAGGTGCAGCCGAACCCCTGGGCGTAGAGGCTGAACATCATCTGGACGAATCTCGCCTCCGGCTCGTAGATCTCCAGGGTTGGCTTGCGGTCGATGACCGTTTTCCGGTAGCCATAGGGGGCGTTGGCCACGTAGCACCCCGCCTGAATGGACTGGCGCAGGCCGCGCTGGAGCCGCTTGTTGATGATCTTGTACTCCCGGCGGCTCATAAAGGTCTTCAGCTCGGCGTATTCCTCGTCGATGTCGTCTGACAGGTCATAGACTTTTTCAGGTGTGATGATCAGCGTGTCTGATTCCCGGAAGGTGTCCAGGATGATGCCCTGGTCCTTCATCCGGCCGCGGGAGAGCCGGTCCAGATCCATGCACAGCACGGCGTCATAGCGGCCCTCCTCCACATCCTGGAGGAGCCGGAGCATCTGGGGCCGGGCATAGAGGGATTCTCCGCTGACCACCTCCGGGTAGATCTCAATGAGGTGGATCTGGTGGGCGGCGGCATACTCCACGAGGGCCTTCTGGTGCTTGGACAGGACTTCCTGGGTGTCCATGCCCTCCTCCAGGCGGCTTTTGCGGATATAGGCGGCCGCATCTGTGCCGGCCAGATCCATGACAGTACGGTGATCCATAGCGCCTCCTGTGTCGAAAGAAAACGAATGTTCGAGCGCGACGGTTTTGAGATGCCGCCCCAAGGAGGGGCGGCAGGGGAATTTTAATCAGCCTGATAGAACTGTGCCAGTTCAGTGAGCGGGGAGATATACCGGTCCCG
>ENA-UONU01001141-UONU01001141.1-human-gut-metagenome-genome-assembly--contig:-CS51-NODE-1141-length-21757-cov-6.044005_pt1 | contig 21757 bp, 20 predicted proteins | sample MGYA00242462_ERZ724009 | MGnify/ENA metagenome assembly ERZ724009 | reverse complement strand
AACCTCGCCGATTTTTCCGGCGTATGGGTATTCTGTGAGCAGCGCCAGGGCGAGCTGCAGCCGACCGTACTCGAGCTGATCTCTGAGGCACGCAAGCTGGCAGACGACATGGGCACTGAAGTTTGCGGCCTGCTGCTTGGCGGCAAGGGCGTAGGCGAGAAGATGGCAAAGGAACTGGGCGCTTACGGCGCTGACAAGGTTCTGGTTTGCGAGAGCGACCTGCTCGAGACCTACACCACCGATGCATACGCAAAGGTTCTGTGCGACACCGTTATGGCTAAGAAGCCGGAGATCCTGCTGATCGCCGCTACCAACATTGGCCGTGACCTCGGCCCGCGCTGCGCAGCTCGTCTGCACACCGGTCTGACCGCAGACTGCACCCACCTCGACGTAGACGTAGAGAAGTATGCTGCATTCCTGCAGGATGCTTCCACTCTGCCGCAGGCTCAGATCGATGCTCTGAACCGCGAGGACCGCAACCTGAAGATGACCCGTCCGGCATTCGGCGGTCACCTGATGGCTACCATTATCTGCCCGCGCTTCCGTCCGCAGATGGCTACTGTTCGTCCGGGCGTACTGAAGAAGGGCGAGTACAACGAAGCTAAGGCTAACGCAGTAGTTGTTGAGCCGGTAGCTTTCGAGCTGTCCGAGGCTGACATCAAGACCAAGGTTCTCGAGGTCGTTAAGGAAGCTAAGGAGCTGGTTGACCTGACCGGCGCTGAGGTAGTTGTATCTGTAGGCCGTGGTATCTCCAAGGACGTTGAGACCGGCATCAAGCTGGCTGAAGAGCTGGCTGGCCTGTTCGGCGGCGTTGTTGGTGGTTCCCGTGCTGCTATCGACTCCGGCTGGCTGTCTGCTGACCACCAGGTTGGTCAGACCGGCAAGACCGTACATCCGAAGCTGTACGTTGCTCTGGGCATTTCCGGTGCTATCCAGCATAAGGCTGGTATGCAGGATTCCGAGTGCATCGTAGCAGTTAACAAGTCTGATTCCGCTCCGATCTTCGACGTAGCTGACTACGGCATCTGCGGTGACCTGTTCAAGGTTGTTCCGATGATGATCGACGCAATCAAGGCTGCTAAGGCTGCTAAGTAATCAACTGAATATCGTTCAGATTTGATAGAAAAAGCCTCTGTCCGATGGACAGAGGCTTTTTTGTGCTGTTTGGGTTCATTGTTCGGCGCCTACACTGGGATACTCAGGGTCGCGGTCAAGATAATATTCGACATGGTAAATCCCGTAATAGTCGTTCACGATTTTGCGGACATCTTCGACGTATTGATTTGTGGATGTGTCGCTGTATACGCCACGCAGTGTTTTATACGGGTTTTGCTCGAAAGTGGTGATATAGTCCTTGGTTGCAGCCGGAAAATAAAGCGATTGCTTGTAATGACCCGGCATGTGTGCCCCTTTGGATGCCATAAATGCAACACATTCCTTGTCTGGCAGGTCGGACAGCCGGATTCCGGTCTGCATATATTCCGAAACCGGCGGCGTGTTTTTGACCGTGACGGCCATAATCACAATGGTGGCGAATGACAGGACGAAAATTGCTTTGATTCGTGGTTTCAGCATGGTATCACCGCCTTGTCTGATATATATTTTATTATACTGTAAATCGGTTCGTTCTGGAAGTATCAATTTAGAGAAAACGATACCGTATCAAACGATTGGCACAGACCACATCGTAGGGAAGCACAGTGTGCTCCCACGAAACGTAAAATAACACGGGTTTTGGGCGCACACTGTGCGCCCTTACGGTTACACGATTGCAAAGGATCCAGAAGGCATAATTGTTACGCTCATTATCCATTATCAATTCTCAATTTTGCACAAAAAAGAGGTACGATTCTCCCGAATCGTACCTCTTTCGCTATCCAGATAAGGATTATTCGTCCTTATTTTCGTTTTCTGCCGGAGCCTTTGCGTCCTTATGCGTCAGTACCAGCTTGTCGTCGGCGGCATCGAGCGTTACGCTGTCGCCCTTCTTGATCTTGCCCTCGAGGGATTCCTCGGCAACAAGGTCCTCGACCTCGTTGGTAACAGCACGGCGCAGCGGGCGGGCACCGTAAACCGGATCAAAACCAGCCTTGGCAAGGTGCTTCTTAGCGGCCTCGGTCCAATCCATGGTGATCTCCATATCCTGCATGCGGGCAGCAACCTTGCGGAGCATGCCGTCGGCAATCTGTGCAATCTCGTCCTCGTTCAGACGGTTGAACACGATGATGTCGTCGATACGGTTGAGGAACTCCGGACGAACCGCGGTCTTGAGTTCCGCCATAACGTCGGACTTGATCTGCTCAAAGGTGCGCTCTGCAGCGTCCTCCGGCTTGCCGTCCGCAAAGCCAAGCGACTTGCGGCCGCTGCCGGTGATCTTCTGTGCGCCGATGTTGGAGGTCATGATGATGATGGTATTCTTGAAGTCTACATGGCGGCCCTGACCGTCGGTCAGGATACCATCTTCAAGGATCTGCAGCAGGATGTTGAATACATCCGGGTGTGCCTTCTCAATCTCATCGAACAGGACAACCGAGTACGGATGACGGCGAACCTTCTCGGACAGCTGACCGCCTTCATCGTAGCCAACATATCCCGGAGGCGAACCAATCATACGCGAAACGGCGTGCTTCTCCATATATTCGGACATATCAATGCGGATCAGCGCATTTTCATCGCCGAACATGGCCTCGGCCAGTGCCTTGCTCAGCTCGGTCTTGCCGACACCGGTCGGGCCGAGGAACAGGAACGAACCAATCGGGCGCTTCGGGTCGCGCAGGCCGACACGGCTGCGGCGGATTGCCTTAGCAACGGCGGTTACAGCCTCGCTCTGACCGATGACACGCTGATGCAGCGTATCCTCGAGGTGCAGCAGGCGCTGTCCCTCGTCCTCGGTCAGCTGAGCGACCGGAACACCGGTCCAGCCGGAGATAACGGCGGCAATATCGTCCTCGGTGACAGCACCGTGCGACTTGGTCTGCTGGTCAGCCCATTCCTTCTTGCGGGCCTCCATCGCTTCGCGCTTGGACTTCTCCTCGTCACGCAGCTTGGCGGCGTTCTCAAAGTCCTGACCCTTGACGGCCTCTTCCTTCTTCGCAGCAACGGCGGCAATTTCGTCCTCGAGCTGCTTCAAATCCGGCGGAGTGGTCAGGCTGGACAGGCGAACGCGGGAGCAGGCCTCATCAATTACGTCGATTGCCTTATCCGGCAGGTAACGGCCGGTGACATAGCGGACAGACAGCTTGACAGCGGCTTCGATGGCCTCATCCGGAATCTTGATGCGGTGGTGCGCCTCGTACTTGTCGCGCAGACCCTTCAAAATCTCAACGGCATCCTCGGCAGACGGCTCGTTGATCTGAACAGGCTGGAAACGACGCTCCAGAGCGGCATCCTTCTCAATATTCTTGCGGTACTCGTCAAGCGTGGTTGCACCGATGACCTGTACTTCGCCGCGGCTCAGTGCAGGCTTGAGGATGTTCGCTGCATCGGCAGCGCCCTCAGCGGCACCGGCGCCCATCAGCATATGCATCTCATCAATGAACAGGATGGTGTCCTTCTTGGCGGTCAGCTCTTCAATGACCTTCTTGATGCGCTCCTCGAACTCGCCGCGGTACTTGGTGCCCGCGATCATGCCGGTCAGGTCGAGCGAGATCAGGCGCTTGCCCTTCAGGGTCTCCGGTACGTCGCCGGAAACAATCTTCTGGGCCAGACCCTCGACAACGGCGGTCTTGCCGACACCCGGATCACCGATCAACGCCGGGTTGTTCTTGGTGCGGCGGGACAAAATCTGGATGACACGCTGAATCTCCTTGGAGCGGCCGATAACCGGGTCCAGCTTGCCCTCCTTGGCAGCGGCTGTCAGGTCGCGGCCAAACTGGCTGAGCGCGTCCTTGCTGTCCGCGCCGCCGGGAGCCGCTGCGCCGGGCTCGCCGGAAACGCCGTCCTGTACGCCGCCGAGCGCTTCATTCAGCTTCTCGACAAGGATCTGCGGGGTGATTTTCAGGTTAGCAAGCGCGGTCAGTGCCACATTCTGCCCTTCGCGCAGGATGCCGAGCAGCAGATGTTCGGTGCCGACATAGCCGGTGCCCATCTCATTCGCGGACTGTACGGACAGCTCTACAATGCGCTTGGTGCGCGGCGTCATGCCCTGCGGCGCGGTGGAATCCGGGGTGCCGCGGCCGGACAGCTCCTCGATCTGATGAACGAGAGCTTCGTCGGTCACGCCTGCGGCAGTGAGTGCCTTTGCGGCAGGGCCGCCGCCCTCACGCAGCAGGCCGAGCAGCAGGTGCTCCGAGCCAATGTAGCTGTGGCCGAACGAAGCGGCCGCTTCCTGTGCAAGCGTCAGTGCCTGACGGGCACGCTCGGTAAAACGGTTTTGATAGAACATAAATAACACTCCTTTCAGAGTAGGAAAATAGCTTTATTTAGGAGTAAAACGCCCTCGCAGGGGCGCACAGTGTGCGTCCGGATTTCAGCATCGTGGTTGGAGTGGGCGCACACTGTGCGCCCCTGCGGGACGGGTGATTAGTTGAATTGAATAGGCTTTGTCGCTTCACGCAGGATTTCCGCACGCCTCTTATCGCGGTCCTGCGGTGCGCCGGTCAGCATTGCCGGACGGATGTGCTCCTCCAGTGCGTACAGCTTTTGCGCATCCATGCCGGATAGGAAGCCCATCTGCAGACCGATCAGCACATCGGAAATGCACTGTACGGCTTCGCTCGTGTCGATGAGGTAGGCGCTCTTCATCGTGCCTGCTGCGCGGTAAATGCGGTCGCGCAGTGCGGGTTCATTCTGGTTGCGTACCTGCTCGCGCGCTTTCTTCTCTGCGTCGATGATGGTGGTTGCCGTTTCTACCAGCTTGTCGGTCAGCTCTGCGGCAGACGCACCGAGAGTAACCTGATTGGACACCTGATAGAATCCGCCGACCGCCTGCGAGCCTTCGCCGTAGGTGCCGCGAACGGCACAGCCGCGGCTGCCCGCGTAGCCAATGATGCGGTCCATCTGCTCGGTTGCGGTCAGCATCGGCAGATGCAGCATGATGGAGGCGCGGAGGCCGGTGCCGATATTAGTCGGGCAGGCGGTCAGGTAGCCGAGACGCTCGTCATACGCGAACGGCAGCGCCGCTTCGATGAGCGAAGCTACACGATTTGCGGTTTCGAGACATTCCTTCGGGCAAAGGCCGGTGCCGATGACCTGCAAACGCAGATGATCTTCCTCGCCGACCATGATGGACACGCCGCTGTCCTTGGAGACAATCAGCCAGCCACCGTTCTGCGCCAGCTCGGGGGAGATGAGGTGTTCCTCGACCAGCTGAGAGGCTTCGGTCGAACGGGGGATGATCTGCTTCTTGTCAAACTCCGGACCGATGGTCGGGTTTTCTTTCAGTGCAGCGAATATCTTGTCAGCAATTTCACTGTGCTGCTGTTCGGTCAGACGGAACGGATAGCCTTTAATATTTCGTGCCAGGCGTACGCGGCTGGACGCTGCCAGACCGGTAAAGCCGCCGTGAATCTCAAACATACTCATTTCTGTTCACCCTCCATTCTGCGGATCTCATCGCGCAGGCTTGCTGCGCGCTCGTAATCTTCGCTTTCAACTGCCGCTTTCAGCTGTGCCTTGAGGTCAGCTATCGGGTCAGCCTTGGGCTGTTCGGGCGCCGCCGGCGCGGTGCCGATATGACGCGTTGCACCGTGAATCTTCTGTACATACGGATTCAGAATATCCGCAAACGTGGCGTAGCAGTCCGGGCAGCCGACGCGGCCGGTGCGGCGCAGCTCGCTTTCGGTCATGCCGCAGGTCGGGCACTTGCGCTCGGTGCCGAGCATGGTAGCGGTCGGAGTTGCTTCGCCCAGCATGTCATTCCACAGGCTGCCAAAGCCGCCGCCAAGGAACGAATGGAACGGATCGCTCCAGAAGTGGTTCATCGACTGAAATGCGTTTTCAAACGCACCGCCGAGGTTTTCCTTCTGTGCACATTCCGGACACAGGTGCATCTCACGGGTGACACCGTTTACGGTTTCCTTATAATACATGGTAGCTTCATTCTTGCCGCATTTTTCGCATTTCATAAGTCAAAACTCCTCTCCAAGAGATTCTATACTATTATATAAGATAAATTGGTTTGCTTTTTCATTTTCATTCAAATCCAGCTTTGCCGGATTTGAATACCGCTGCCCGCGCCGTGGCGGCGCGTCCTCGTTCGCTGTGCGAACGAGAGGGGGTTATCCGAAAAAGTTTCTTCGGAACTTTTTCGGTATCTAAGGGGGACAGCGTCCCCCTTAGACTGTCGCAACGCCCATTACCGAACATCGGTAGATGGCGGCGCGCAGTCTGTCGCGGTCGGTCTTATCAACCTCCGCCAGCGCACCGTCCGAGCAGGCGGACAGCAGCAGCTGACCTTCGCGCTGGGTAAGCAGCTCAGCGGAAACGAGTGCGCGTGTCAGCCGCGCCGCGTCGTTCTGGCTCAGCCGTCCGCCGATACCGCGTGCCGCTTCGAGCAGCGTGCGCTGCTTGTCATCCAGCAGACGGATAATGCGGATGAAACCGCCGCCGCCGCGCTGGCTCTCAACCAGATAACCATGCTCCGGTGTGAAGCGGGTCTCTATCACATAATTGATTTGACTCGGTACGCACGAAAACCGGTCAGCAAGGCTTTTGCGCTGCAGCTCAGCAACGCCGCCGCCGTCTGACAGCATCTCACCGATGAAGTCGGCGATCACATCGGACATTTTCATGGTGTTTCACTTCCTTCCGGGAAGGCACTCACTCATCTGACCTTCCCTGATCATTGTCTATATTGTATATCCGGAGGCGTCTAAAATCAAGAGAAAAATTTGACCATTTCTGACTATTAAAGTGAGGTAGATAAGGCTAACCATGAGTTTTCTCGCTATATCGCTTTGAATCACGATTTTTCTCGATTTTTCATAAACTGACCCAAATTGTGTACTATGATAAAAGTTACCAAAGACTAACCGCTTGTTTTTGTTGCTTTTTTTAAATCTTGTGGTAAAATGATAATTGTAAAATACATTTGGAGGTGCAATACCAATGGCATATGTTATCGGTGGCGGCTGCATTATGTGCGGCTCTTGCGCTGGCGAGTGCCCGGTTGGCGCTATCGCTGAGGGCGACGGCAAGTACGAGATCAACGCTGACGCATGTGTAGATTGCGGTACCTGCGCAGGTTCCTGCCCGGTAGGCGCTATCTCTCAGGGCTAATTCCTGAACACATATAAAGCGAAGTACAAAACCCTGTTCCGTTTGGAATGGGGTTTTTACTTTTGCCTAAAACAGCAGAGCGGTCGCGCATTCTTGGCACCGAATGGCTGGGGGACGCGAACTGCGTAAGCGTGTTCGTCATTTTCCGGGCGGCACCTTTTTCTGCACCGGCTGAGTGGGGTATTTGAACCGCGCAGGCGGTTCACCCTAACGGGCGGAGAGTTTTTCGCTGAACCGCAGCAGGGAATTGCGCTCTGCGGAGCGCGGGAGAGTGCGGCGCCCGCCGCGGGGACGACGCCGTACCCACGGCGGTGGGCAAAAAGGAAGGACAACCTGCGGTTTTCCTTCCTCTTTGAACTCCTACCTTTCCCTTGCTTGATAGTCCGGCGCAGATTGCCAACATGTGACCGCTCCGAAATTGGGTACGGCAGAGGATTTTTTCTACCGTGTCTTTCGCAACCTGTTCGCAGTTCACAAACAGCGTACTGCTACACATGTGGTTAAATCAACGCAGGCGCGACATAACAGTGTCGCGCAACACTTTGGCATGTTGTAACGCACGGCACCTGCGGATTAAGCATTCGGTACAATTTATCTTCGCAGGTGCCTTCCGGCACAACGCGCAAAAAAATTGGGCGGCACTGTCATGCCGCCCTCTGCGTGGAGCTAATCTTATGTGTAGCAGTACGCTGTCTGTGAACTGCGAAAAGGCGGAGAAAGTCATGTAAGAGTAATCCGACTGCCGTTCCCTTTTTCGGAGCGGTCGCCGGTCTCTGGTCTGCGCCAGACCCTCTAAGGGAAAGGGGAGATTCACAAGAGGGTGGAAACCGCAGGTGTCTACCCTCTTGTGCGCCCGCGCGGCGTCAGTGCACATTTCGTTCGCTTCTCAAGCGGCGGCTATATATAATAGGAATAGGCGAAGAAAAAACACTTGAAATTTCCACACAATATAATATAATAAAAAAGCTGAAATTTCAATGCCTTGCAAGATTATGCTCGCAAGGCGTTCTTTTTTTGCCTTGCGGCATAGACGAGGCAGAAAAAACAATGTTCAAAACCAAGTTAGGCTTCCTGCTGGCGTACCCGCTGCAGATCTTTGTGGTCGGTCCGTTCTGCCGATTTGTATTTTACGGACGCATAGGCGCGCGCACGCATATCTTCGCAGAGGGACAACAGGCGATTTCGGAAGGATCTGCTGGATAATGTCAGAAAATAGCGAAACTGGCAGAGTGCACAGAGATTGCATGCGCTGTTTGGTAATTTCGTTCAAAATCACGGAGTAAAAATTGAAATCTTAGCTGGTTCTTTGCGCGAAAAAGAGTATAATATTCTATGCAAAAGGTTATCACATTAAGAAAGGGTGGGAACAATGTCATATGACTTTCTGTTGACGATTGCGATCATCATGTTGTTCACAAAGGTATTCGGCCTTACTTCGGAGCGCGTGCATATGCCGCAGGTTGTCGGTGCACTGATTGCCGGTGTGCTGGTTGGCCCGAGCTGCCTCGGCTGGGTAGGCGAGACCGATTTTCTGGTAAAGGCCGCTGAGATCGGTGTAATCATCCTGATGTTTAACGCAGGTATGGATACTGATCTGGACGAGCTGAAAACCACCGGTTTTGCGTCCTTCATTATCGCGCTGATCGGTGTTATCGTGCCGCTGATCGGTGGTGCTGCATGCTATCTGGCGTTCGACAATGATCCGACCGACTCGATGAACATGCTGAAGGCTGCTTTCATCGGTGTCGTTCTGACCGCTACCTCGGTTTCGATCACCGTCGAGACCCTGCGTGAGATGGGCAAGCTGAAAAGTAAAGTCGGTACAGCAATCCTCGGCGCGGCTGTAATCGACGATATCCTCGGTATCGTGGTGCTGACCATTCTGACCGCACTGACTGACCCGTCGGTAAAGCCGATTCTGGTACTCGGCCGCATCGTTGCGTTCTTCGGTTTCGTACTGGTTGTTGGTCTCGTTATGTACCGCGTATTCCTCAAGATGGAGGAGAAGTGGCATCATCATCGCCGTATTGCAATCTATGCGGTAGCATTCGCATTCCTGATGAGCTATGTTGCAGAGCGTTACTTCGGTATTGCAGATATCACCGGTGCATACTTCGCAGGCATCGTAATGTGCCGTCTGTCCTCTGCGCGTGACTACGTTGCAAGCAAGACCAACGTGCTCGGCTACATGCTGTTCTCTCCGCTGTTCTTCGCTTCCATCGGTATTAAGACCAACCTGGAAGGTCTGACCAGCACCATGGCGATCTTCGCAGTGGTACTGACCATCATTGCAATCCTGACCAAGATCATCGGCTGTGGCATTGGTGCCCGCATCATGGGCTTCCATACTTATGATGCATTCTCTATTGGTCTGGGCATGGTATCCCGCGGTGAGGTTGCGCTGATCGTAGCACAGAAGGGCGAGCAGGCCGGTCTGATCGACCCGCACATGTTCCCGCCGATTGTACTGGTCGTTATCGTTACTACGCTGGTAACGCCGATTCTGCTCAAGCTCGGCATGAGCAAGCAGACCCCGGCAAACACGGAGTTCAATGCACAGGAAAAGGTGCAGATGCCCAAGGTAAGCCAGCACTAAAAATTGAAAATTGAGGATGGAGAATGGAAAATGCTTCATCCGAAGGAAAACAACGTCCTGTATTGTGTGCAGGACGTTGTTTTTGTATTTGCTAAATTGCAGGGCGGGGCACTCCGGAGTGGCTTCTCTTGCAACTTTGCCGCAATTCACCTTCTGGGGCACCCCGCCTTGCTTGTTATCGTCAGCATATTCGCCCTTGCGATATTGAAGCCTTGCGGCAAGTATGCTATAATAGTAGCGTTTAATACTATCTCTTAATGGAGGAAACAACATGAAAGCAACGAAGCTCCTGCCGATTCTGGCGGTCGTGCTGTGTGTTCCGGGGATTGCGCTGCGCGCGCTGCACCTGCTGAACGGTTTTGACGTAAGCACCGGCTTGCCGACGGCAGGCGATAAATGGATCTGGTTCGTAATCGCGCTGTTCGCTGTCAGTGCGATTGTATATGCGGTGCTGGCGCTGCCGCTTAAGACGCGCGATAAGGTGCCGTTTGAGCAGCTGCTCGGCACGAAAGAGACGCTGTTCCGCATGGCGGCTGTCGTTGCGGGACTGATTGTAGCGGCGGGCAGTCTGGGTTACCTGTATCTGACCATCACCACGGCAGAGCAGGACGTGGCTGCATGGGCGCGCGTTCTGGAGATCGTCTACGCAATCATGGGCGTGCTGACCGGCGGCTGCATGATCAGTCTGGCTAAGGCACAGGGCGTACCGATGACGGAAAAGAGCGCTGCAATGACGCTCGTACCGCTGTTCTGGAGCTGCCTGCATCTGCTGGTCAACTACCGCATGACCTGCACCGATCCGAAGCTGGCGTCGTTTGGCTTTGGACTGGTAGCGGATGTGATGATTGTGCTGGCGTTTTATGAGCTGGCGCGTCTGCTGTTTGGCAAGCCGGCGCCGGCTATGCTGGCGTTCTTTGCCGCAGTGGCGGTCACCATGTCGGTGTCGGATATCGGCGGCTACGGTCTGGCTATGCTGATGGGCATTCCGTCCATGTGGTCGATCAAAATGGTGCTGCGCGGCATTCTGGCTGCAGCAGCGTGCGTTATGCTGGCTGCTGAGCTGTTCTGCCTGTGCCGCTCGGACGCAGCGCAGACGGCAGCCGAGGATTAACAGGGGAGGACACCGAAATGCTGTTTATATGCTATCCCAAATGCTCGACCTGCCAGAAGGCGAAGGCGTGGCTGCAGGAGCGCGGCGTGGCGTTTGACGAGCGTGATATCAAGCAGGACAATCCGACTGAGCAGGAGCTGCGTGCGTGGCACGAAAAGAGCGGTCTGTCGCTTAAGCGGTTCTTTAACACGAGCGGCCTGCAGTATAAGGCGCTGGGGCTCAAGGACAAGCTGCCGGCTATGACCGAGGACGAGCAGTATGCGCTGCTCGCGACCGACGGCATGCTGGTCAAGCGCCCGCTGATCATCGGAGAGGACTTTGCTCTTCCGGGTTTTAAGGTAAAAGAATGGGAAGAGCGGCTGTAACAGCCGTTCTTCTTGTAAAAAGCTGTTGACAAGCAGGAGGAATTCCTGTATAATAAATCTTGCTTATCGGGCAAGATACGGAACGGTATCGAAGTGGTCATAACGAGGCGGTCTTGAAAACCGTTTGTCCGAAAGGGCGCGTGGGTTCGAATCCCACCCGTTCCGCCAATCACGAGATTGCGCGCGGAGGGTTCGATCGAGGATAACTCCGCGTACAACTCAATACCTTGACATGGAGACATACCCAAGCTGGTGAAGGGGCTCCCCTGCTAAGGGAGTAGGTCGAGAAATCGGCGCGAGAGTTCAAATCTCTCTGTCTCCGCCATGAAAGCTGCACTTTTTATTACGAAAAGTGCAGCTTTTCTGCATTTATAGATAGAAAACGATAACTTTTAGAACGACTTAATTTTTCTTGACAGCAATCGTGACAGCAACGGGCTAATTTACGGCTCCCAGACTGGAGATCAGCTCCTCCATACGGGCGGCGCTGCTGCGCTGCATTTGATCGCTGACATGAGCGTAGGTTTTCAGTGTGAACGCAGCGGTACTGTGACCTAAATTTGTCTGTACGGTTTTAATATCATCGCCGTTTTCTAACGAAATCGTAGCGAATGAGTGGCGCAGAGAATGAAACGTGTAATCGCCCATACCGCAGGAACGCAGCAGACGCTTGAGGTGCTTGTACACGGTCTGGTGGTTGAGTGCGCGGCCAAATTCATTGGTGAAAACCAGATCAAACGGATTGTTCCACAGCGGTCCGGCGGCTAAACGCTGACGCTGCTGCTTGGTGCGCTGCTTCTGAAGCGTAAGCATAGCCGTTTCCGCCAGAATAATACGCCGCTGCTTGTTCTCTTTCGGGTCAATGAGCGTATAGCTGTAATCACCTTTCTTGCATTTCTGCTGGAGCTGCTTGCGTACAACAAGGCTGTTTCGGTTCCAGTCAATATCAGCCCAGCGCAAGCCGAGAATTTCGGACTGGCGCATACCGGAGAAAATATCGAGGAAGAACAGATAATAGAATTCGTCCTTGCGGATCAGATCGAGAAACTGATTCAGCTCGGCAGAGGTGATCGCTTTGGCGCGGGTTTGCGTTACACGCGGCAGAGAGCAGAAGTCAGCAACATTGCGCTGTAAGATCTCATCGCGCTGTGCGGCGGTCAACAGGGCGTGCAGCGTGCCGAATACGGTGTGTACAGTCTTGGGGGCAAGTCCTTTACCGCCTGCGCTTAAAGACGAAGCAAAGCGCTGTACCTCGCGGTGGGTGAGGTCGGTCAAACGGCGAGTACCCAGTGCGGGAAGAATATGCAGCCGAAGATTTTTCTCGTAACTGCGCTGTGTGGAATCGGTCAGCGTGGCAACGTGAGTTGTCATGTATTCTGCGGCATATTCGGCTACCGTGATTTTACGCGGTTCCTGAAAGGTGCCGTTGTCAATACTGGAGGTTGCAGCACGCAGTTTCTCTGCGACTTCTTTCTGTGTTTGGCCGTAAATGGTATGACGACGAGGCTTTCCGGTTTCCGGATTGTAACCGGACACATACTGACCCTGCCAGCGGCCGTCTTTCCGCTTGGTAATAGAGCCGCTTCCGGCTTCACGCTTTTTATTTTTTCGTGCCATAAGTAAAAGAATACTCCTTTCCGGCACATACAGTTCGATTGTATGTCCATTATTGTAAACAGAGGACTCAAGCACATCATTGACATATACACGAACATCAGCAATTCGGTTCAAATCTTCACAATTCAATCGCATTTCATAACTTAAATCAGCGAAAATTTTATTGTTATTGCCCGTAGAATTCTCTATAATATGCTCTAGTCCAGCTTGGCGATTATCTATCCACCTACAAACTTACCCCCAGAGAACTTGCAATGAAAATTATCCTGGATGTGATCGAGAATACCGGAATTACAGCCACCGCAGGTATTGGTACGAATCTTTATTTATGTAAAGTCGCAATGGATATCTTGGCAAAACATATCCCTGCGGATGAGAACGGCGTGCGCATCGCAGAGCTGGATGAGATGACCTACCGTCAAACCATGTGGTCGCACCAGCCACTCACCGATTTCTGGCGGGTTGGACGTGGATACGCCAAGAAGTTAGAGGCACACGGAATGTTTACCATGGGCGATGTTGCGCGAATGTCGGTATGCAATGAGGATCTTCTTTACCAGCTCTTTGGGAAAAACGCTGAGTTGTTGATTGACCATTCGTGGGGCTGGGAACCCTGTACCATCCAAGCGGTTAAGGCATATCATCCCAGTGAAAACAGCCTTGGTTCCGGTCAGGTTCTGCATTGCCCGTATTCCGCAGAAAGGGCTCGGTTGGTGCTGAGAGAAATGGCAGAGCAACTGGCACTGGATTTGGTGAGTAAGAAGCTGATGACCGACCAGATTGTTCTGACGGTCGGCTATGACATTGAGAACCTAACTGATCCGGCACGGCGAAATCGTTATCATGGCCCAATAGTCAAGGATCACTATGGCCGCGAGGTTCCAAAGCACGCCCATGGAACCGAGCGCCTGAACGATTATACCTCCTCTACAAAGAAAATCATGGGGGCAGCTACAGCGCTCTTTGATCGTATTGTGAATACCGACCTCATGGTGCGGCGACTTAACATCGTTGCGGGTCGGGTGATTTCAGAGAGTGAGGCGATGACCAGAGAGGGCGAATTTGAGCAGATGGATCTGTTCACCGATTATGCTGCCGTTGAGGCTCGTCGAAAACAAGAGCAAGCAGAACTGGATTGGGAGCGAAAAATGCAGGAGGTTATGCTCACTATTAAGAAGATGGTGCCCATACGAACTATGAATTATCGGCGCATAGACCGCACGGTTGCAGGACATATTCGACCCATCCGTTACATCTGTACCCTCAGTCTGTGAGGGGGAACATCGTATAGGAGAAGGCGGCAGCGGGATGAATCTGCTGTGGCTGCAGATAAACTTTGCGCGCTTCCAAGCTGAGGAGTTTACACTGAATTTGGGATGGCCGCTATGCCCGTGTCAGCCTGCCCAGTGGAAACTTCAGCAGCACACACGCTTCTGTAACGGCTGTGTCGGCTGACAGAAGCGTGGAATGGGCTGGAACTTTAATCAGTTTTTGTGGATACAGTGGTCAAAACATCCATAGACTCCCTTGAGCCGCCAGCGGCTCAAGGGAGTTTTTTACGATAAATTCAGATTCCTCGATAAATCTCGGTTTGCCCTTGCATAAAGGAAAAAATAAATGTATAATTATTAGACACTTGATTGTGAGGAGTGCAGAGAAGAATGTCCATTGAAACGTCGAAAAAGAAAAAAGGCATCCAGATGCCCCACACGTACATTATTCTGTTTCTGATCGTGTTGGTTGTCTGCCTGCTGACCTACGTGATTCCTGCCGGCCAGTTTGAGCGCCAGGAGGATGCCAGCGGCCGTATGCTGATTGTACCGGGTACATACACTCAGGTGGAATCGTCACCGGTTTCACCGCTGGAAATCCCCATGGCTTTTGTGAGAACTCTGGGCAGCTCCAGCGTAAACGAGATCATCTTCTTTATTTTCATCATCGGCGGCGCCTTTGAGCTGATTATGCAGACAGGGATGATCACCGCCTTTTGTGCCAAGCTGGGCAAGATGTTTGCGGGAAAAGAAAAGCTGCTCATCCCCATCTTCATTACGGTCTTTGCCGTAGGCGGCTTCACCATGGGAATGTCTGTGGAGGTTCTGGTGTTTGTGCCTATTGGGATTGCAGTGGCCAAGGCAGTGGGCTATGATACCATCACAGGTACAGCCATGATCGCCATGGGCTCCATCGTGGGCTTTACGGCGGGCATCTATAATCCCTTTAATGTGGGTGTGGCTCAGTCCATCGCGGGTGTGACTCCCATGTTCTCCGGAGCCTGGTATCGCTGGATTATCCTGGTGGCGTTTATTGTTGTGACCAGCCTGTATATTATTCATTACGCGGAGAAGGTAAAGAAGAATCCCTCCAAGAACCTGATGGGGAACGAGGATTCCAACCTGGAGGATGTGGATGTATCTGCGATTGAAGTGACCGGACGGCACAAGCTGATCCTTCTGGCCGTTGTCATCGCGTTGGCCGTTTTGATTTACGGCGTGGCCTACTTGGGATGGTTTATCACCGAAATGGCTACTTTGTTTTTGGTGCTGGGTGTGGTATGCGGTATTCTGGCCGGGTTCAGCGGCAACAAGATCTGCGATCTGTATGTGCAGGGCATGGCCAATATCACCTTCGGTGCGCTGATTGTGGGAGTGGCCGGTACGATCAATACCGTTATGGTGGACGGCATGATCATTGATACCATTATCAATGCCTTGGCCAATGCGATTGTGGCACTGCCCAGCTCGGTAAAGATCATCGGTATGTTCCTGGTGCAGACCATCATCAACCTGCCCATCAACTCTGGTACGGGCCAGGCGGCAGCCACCATGCCGATCATGGCGCCTGTGGGCGATCTGGTGGGCCTGACCCGCCAGAGCACTGTGCTGGCCTTCCAGCTGGGTGACGGCCTGACCAATGCCATCTTCCCCACTTCGTCCACCATGCTGGGATTTTTGGCTGCGTCCAAGATTCCCTATTCCGTGTGGCTGAAGTACGTCATTAAGCTGGTGATTTTGCTCAGCCTGGTTTCTATGGCCTTCCTGACTTTGGCTGTGGTGATCGGTTACTGATCCGTTTAGAGCTGGCCGCCGCAACTGCATGGCGCGACGGCAGGATATTATAGATTTTAAAGATATGGGATGGGACATGCCATGGAAGAAATTCAGAAGCAAATTGCGAATATCGTTTCAGAGCTGATGCCGCAGCTGTGCGCGCTGAGCGACGAAATTTTTGATTACGCCGAGCCGGGCTATGAGGAGTACCGCTCCTCAGCTGCGCTGACAAAGTGGCTGCGAGCCCACGATTTTGAAGTAACCATTCCCTACGCCGGGCTGGATACGGCTTTTTGTGCCGTGTACCGCCACAAGGGAGGGCGGGCTGCCGGAGGGCGCGCAGTAGGATTTTTAGGGGAATATGATGCGCTGCGGGGCCAGGGACATGGCTGCGCCCACCATATGCAGACCCCTGCCATGATCGGCGCGGCAATGGCCCTGCGGGGAGTGCTGGAGTCTTCGGACCAGCCCTTTGAGATCCATGTGATCGGGACGCCCAGCGAGGAGTCGCTGGACGGAGGCAAAAACGAGATGGCCGCCCACGGCGGGTTTGACCATATTGATGTGGCCTTCATGGTGCACGGCAGCACATTGACCCAGCTGGAGACGCCCTCTCTGGCTCTGATCGAGATGGATGTGGAATTTCACGGCAAAACCGCCCACGCGGGTATTGCGCCTTATGCTGGGCGCAGCGCAGTGGATGCGGTGACCATGCTGCAGACAGGGCTTGGGCTCATGCGCAATCACCTCAAGGATTCCAGCCGGGTGAGCAATATTGTGCTGGCTGGGGGGACGGCAGTCAACTCCGTGCCCGATTTTGCCAAGGTTAAGGTAGAGATCCGCCACTCCTCCATGGCGTATCTGGAGAGCGTGGAGCAGTGGACCCGGGAGATTGCCCAGGCTGCTGCCATGGCTACCCAGACACAGGTACAAATTACCCCTGTGGCGCATATTTACAACACCACCATCAATGATGCCATGGGTGCGCTGCTGATGGAGTGTGCAGAAAAATTTGCGTGTGACGGAATTGCTCCGCCCCGGAAGGACTGCGGTTCTACCGATTTCGGCGCGGTGACCCACCGGCTGCCCAGCTGCTGCCTGCGGGTAAAGACCATCGAGACAGATGATCCTCCTCACACGGACGCATGGGTAAAGACCGGGAAAGAGGCGCGGACTCATCAGGGCATCTATGACGGTGCTGTGTGCTGTGCACTGGCTGCCTTCCGCCTTGTGACGGATGAGGCTGCCTGGCAGGATGTGTACCAGTGTTTCCTTGCGCACCAAAAGGAGAATTGAGGAATGGAAGAACTCTCACGGGAATGCCTGATGGAGACACTGGATGTGTTTTCCGGGCTGAAGCGCATCGGCGGTTCGGAAGATGAGCACCGTGCCTGCGGCTATCTGATCAAGAAGCTGCAGGAATGGGGCATTCCATGCCGCGTGTATGAGTGTGACGGATATGTCTCCACTCCTATAGAAGCGTCAGTTACTGTAGAGGGGATGGATCAGACCTTTGAAGCCCTTCCCCGTTCCTTCTCCGCCCATTGTCCGGACGGAGTGACCGCCCCCTTGTTTTATGATGTCCATGCCCACGACCAGCTGAAGCCCAGACAGGAGCAGGATTGGTACGCGGGGGCGCGGGGCTGCATCGTGATTGGGGACAATTTTTATGAGGACTATGTTCAAAAGCTGCGGGGATACGGTGTAAAGGGCCTGATCCATCTGTGGACCAGCGAGGAGCCTGTGCTTCACTACGAGACGGTCAGCCCTGTGTGGGGCACCGCGGAGCCTGAAAACGGAAAAACCTATCCTGATTTTCCGGTGGTGGGCCTGAGAAGCTGTGACAGAGAATCCATACTGCCCTTGCTGACGCCTGGAGCCTGCAGCCGTACCGCGACGGTGCGCAGCGTACTGCAGTGTGGATGTGTGCGTCTTCAGATCCCTGTAGCCGAGCTGGCCGGTGAAACGCCGGAGTATGTGCTGGTGGGCAGCCACTATGACTCCTGGGATTATGGTGTGACGGATAATGCCACCGGGAATGCCGCTGTGTTGGAACTGGCACGGGTACTGTCCCAGAAGCAGCTGCGGCGGGGTGTCAAAATCGCGTGGTGGCCGGCCCACTCCAACGGACGGTATGCCGGGAGCACTTGGTACTGCGATGAGCAGTTTGAGGACCTGGATGCCCGTTGTGTGGCGCTGGTCAACATGGACTCTCCCGGCTGTATGGGAGCGCAGGAGATCGGGTTTTCCACGTCCGGTGTGGCAGGGGATACCCTTGGGGATATCCTGCGTCGGTGCACCGGGCAGGCTGAGGTGGTGATCCGCCCGCTGGGGCGGGGATCAGACCTGTCATTTTTCGGGCCGCGCATTCCCATCCAGGTGTCCTTTGACTTTTATCAGGCGCCGCCCAACCGTGGCCGCTGGCACTGTGCAGGCAGCGGCGGAGGCTGGTGGTGGCATTCCGTGGAGGATACCATGGATAAGGTGGACCCCCAGCTTCTGATGAGGGATACACGGGTGCTGGTGGAGCTGGTAAAAGAGTTTGCCGATGAAGCGCATCTTCCCTTTGACGCGGCAGGGTGTCTGGCGCAAATGAGAGATACTGTGGCAGACATCCGGACCCATTGCGGCGATGACTTTGATTTCGCTCCTGTAGAACGGGCACTGGAGGAGCTGGACAAGGCCTGTGCCGGGCGTATCTGCTTTTCCAGTGACAGACAGGCGAAGGAGGCAGGAGGCCGGCTGACGAGACTGCTGTGCAGTGCCTGTGATGAATATCACTTTGACAACACATTTGCAGTGGGCCTGCTGCCCGGTCTGCAGCTGGTCAGGGGCAAGCACCGCAACGACCTGCCACCTCAGGAATTTTTGTATTGGCGGACAGCCTTCCGCCGGCAGGTGAACCGCTTTGTATCTGAGTGCACAAGCATTGTCCAAGCACTGAACAGCGACGCGGACAGTGTGGTATGATAGAGAAAGGGGATATGGATTATGCAGACCAATATCAAAGAGTATGACGAATCGTTTGATCTTACCCAGGCACTCCAAAAGAAGGGCACCAAGGAATATGGTTTTATTCATTTGGCCCAGCGGGCCAACGGTTCATGGGTGAATATTCCCATTATGCTGGCGGTGGGCGCCCAGGACGGTCCCACGTTGGTGGTGGATGCCTGCAACCACGGCGACGAGTATGAGGGTACTGAGGGAATTATCAAGACCTTTGAGGGGCTGGATGTATCCAAGATGAAGGGAAGCTTCATTGGAATCCCTGCCCTGAATGCAGAGGCCTTTGCCGAAATGAAGCGCTATAATACCCTGGACTTTGTGCCCCAGGATCTGAATCGCATCTATCCGGGCGGAACCGGCCCCATGACGGCTTATGTGTGCAGCTGGTACTGTGAGAACATCATCAAGAAGGCTGACGCGGTGATCTGCATCCACGGCGGCGGCAACAGCGAGTATCTGGAGCCTGTTGTGCTGTACTGCGGAGAGGAGTCTCCTGTGGCGTATAAGTCCCGTGAAATGGCCCAGTGCTTTGGCTTTAAGGTCTTGTGGAAGAACACCCGCTACGCGGAGAACAGCGGAATTGAGGATGAGTATGCCTATCAGATGGGCATTCCCTGCATTACACCCGAGATCGGCGGACAGTGCACCCGCATGTATCAGCGGGATGAGCACAAGCAGATGTTGGAGACCGGAATTCGCAATGTGATGACCCTGCTGGGGATTCTGGAGGGCAGCGTGCCCGCCAATGAGGGCGTACACCACTATGACATTGATTATATCTATAACCGCAACGGCGGGATTCATGTGCCTGTGAAGAAGGCAATGGATTCTGTGCGTAAGGGCGACACGCTTTCCATCATTACGAACCTGTTCGGAGAGGAAGTGGATCGGGTCATTGCTCCCTTTGACGGTGTGGTCATCGGGTACTGGACATATTCTGTCTGTCCTCCTCATGGCTGGGTATACATGGTTGGCAAGCCTGTGGATGGGGAGTAAAGCGCCCAGATCCATGCATCCTGCAAATCGAAGTGCCAGTTGAGTATCCTAGATACGAACAGGGCAGAAGCAGAGTGGGCTGTACATGGCCTGCAGAAATGAAAAAGGGCACCCTTTTGGATGCCCCAGTCTGTCGAAAAAGTCCAGCGAAAGCTGGGCTTTTTCGTTTGTAAACGGGAAAAATGAGTGGTGAGGGATGCTGAAACGGGGAAAAATGGGGCACAATGACCGGGTGTCTGGACATGCTGACAGCCAGCTTAGCTGGTGGTTTTGACTTGAGCTTATGCAATCAACAGCTTCTTATTGTTGGATAGACAACTTGATTTTCTGATAGGTGTTCCAATCAATGAGGTTTTGTTTGCGAAGGACCTCATTGAAGTAATCAAACCAGATTCGTTTCGTCAAAGCCTCGCGGCTTGGTTTTCTCATACGCAGGCCTCCTTTGCTACAGTATGCCTGATCTTTTTGGCGGTCATACCTGGCATGATGATAAAAAATGAATCTGCTCATTTTCCAAGGAGCAGGGCCTGTGCGAGGGTAATTGGGCCCCTTTTGGTGATCGACTGCACTGAGATTGTTCCGTAGGGTAAGGTTGTATCTCATATACCGCTCTTGTTGCTTTGTGGATGGCGATGGAACATATATTCCAGATCTGGCTCTTTTGTGGACAGGATTCCCGCTTGTAATCTCTGGTTGCTTAACATATGCCAAAGCGACGAGCAAACGGGGAGGGAAATATCCGCAAACGAAAGGACGGACGCTGGGAGGGTCGGTACACAGTCGGTCACGATCCAGAAACAGGAAAGGCCATCATTAAAAACGTCCTTGGAAAGACGCAAGCGGAAGTCAAGGAAAAGCTGAAGAAAGCCATCGAGGAAAATGTGGGCATCGACTACGGACGGGCCAAGACCTACACCGTGGGTAACTGGTTAGAAGTGTGGTACGAGAACTATGCCAAAATCAAAATGCGCCCATCCACCTACCTGACCTATCATGGCTACATCGAAAACCACATCAAGCCGCAGCTCGGAAAGATCCCGTTGAATGATCTGACGACGCTGCATCTGCAACAGTTCTACAAGAAATTGTTGGCGGAAGGGCGGGTAGAGCGAATCGAAGCACAGAAGCAGCCCAAGGGACTGAGCGCCAAAACAGTGCGCAACATCCATCAAATCATTTCCTCTGCCCTGAAGCTGGCAGTCGAGCAGCGGCTGATCGCCCACAATCCGGCAGACGGCTGTGCACTGCCGAAGGCGGAGCGCAAATCAGATTTGATCTTATCATCAATTCCGTTGATAGAATCTATATTTGTAGCTTTAGAAATCCAGCCTTTTGATTTCAGATATTCATAGATTTTCTTTTTAGTGACTTTGCCTTTTTGCTTGGAAACAGGGTGTATGAACATATCTTTAATCAACTGCTTTTTATGCTCTGTAGAAAGCGGTTGACCATCAATTTTTAATGGATTTAATTCGTTGAGCAACATATACTCGCTATATAGTAAAGAATCCTTAGGCAGAACAGGGTCACCTGTGTAAGTACAGCGACCGATTAAATTGACGAGAAATGCTTCAGCTGAATGATCAAGATCAATCAGTTGATTAAAGTTCCACGGATAAATTTTTTCTTTGCTATCAGTGTTAGAACGAACAGCCCAGTGATGTGCTGCTTTATCATTTAGTGGACCGACATAATACGGAACACGGAATTCAAATGTTTTTCTAATCTTCTCAGCGGGAGTGTAACCATCGCATTGCTGTTGTGCTAGAAATGGTAAATATAAAGAAGCGTTTTTCAATAT
>ENA-UONU01001110-UONU01001110.1-human-gut-metagenome-genome-assembly--contig:-CS51-NODE-1110-length-22056-cov-4.086178_pt1 | contig 22056 bp, 16 predicted proteins | sample MGYA00242462_ERZ724009 | MGnify/ENA metagenome assembly ERZ724009 | reverse complement strand
GCGCTGATTTAAGCGAACAGCTGAAAGAAGCGATTTCCCATATCCATGGGGAGTATGTAGCACAGGAACGGGAGAATCCGGAACTGGAGGACAATGTCTCTGTACTGCCTGCAGATCCGACGGTAAAAAACTTTTCCTACACGGTGGTAGACGGCGAAGTATATTTTCGGGAAAATTCCATTATGTCGCCGGTTGACTTAAACGATACCGCAAAAGGCCGGGTCAAAGGCATGGTGGAGCTGCGTCAGATCGTCAATGACCTGATTGAGTACCAGCTGGAAGACTATCCACAGGAAGCTATCGAGGCCAAACAGCAGGAACTAAATACCGCCTACGATGCCTTTACCCAAAAGTATGGGTTGATTAACAGCCGTGGCAACGAGAAGGCATTTTCAGAGGATTCTTCCTATTATCTGCTCTGCTCGCTGGAGAATATTGATGAAGATGGAAATCTGGAAAGCAAAGCCGATATTTTCACCAAACGCACCATCCGTCCGGAACGTCATGTGACCCATGTGGATACGCCCAGCGAAGCACTGGCGGTTTCCATCGGAGAACGTGGCAAGGTAGACATTCCGTTTATGGCAGAACTGCTGGGGAAAGCGGATGATTTCGAGGCCGTCACCGGCGAGTTGACTGGCGTGATTTTCCGTGATCCCATGGCACCGGAAGCGCCGGAACTTGGCTGGCAGACTGCGGATGAATATCTGTCCGGTAATGTGCGCGATAAGCTGCGGATTGCACGGCTTGCCGAACAAACCGATCCACAGTACACGGTTAATGTGGCTGCGCTGGAAAAAGCCCAGCCCAAAGACCTGGAAGCCTCGGAGATTGAGGTGCGCCTGGGCGCTACCTGGATTGATCCAAAGTATATCCAACAGTTTATGGAGGAAACTTTTGAGACACCCTTCTATCTCCGCCGTACCATTGAAGTGAAATTTTCCACGATTACGGCAGAATGGCAGATTTCCGGTAAAAGCAGTACCGGGCGGCATGATGTGGCGGCCTATGTGACATATGGTACAGATCGGGCGAACGCCTATAAAATTCTGGAGGATACTCTGAATCTGAAAGATGCCCGGATTTACGATACCATTGAAGATGTGGAGGGCAATAAAAAGCGTGTTCTCAACAAAAAGGAAACGACCCTCGCTCAACAGAAACAGCAGGCAATCAAGGACGCTTTCCGGGACTGGATCTGGCGTGACCCGAAACGCAGAGAAACACTGGTGGCAAAGTATAATGAACTGTTCAACAGCACCCGTCCCCGCGAATATGACGGCAGCCACATTCATTTTGTCGGCATGAACCCGGACATTAAGCTGCGGCCGCATCAGCGGAATGCCATCGCTCATGTGCTGTATGGCGGCAATACACTGTTAGCACATGAGGTAGGAGCCGGGAAAACCTTTGAAATGGCCGCATCCGCAATGGAAAGCAAACGGCTGGGACTGTGCCAGAAGTCGATGTTTGTGGTTCCCAACCACTTGACTCAGCAGTGGGCGAATGAATTTCTGCGGCTTTATCCCAGCGCAAAACTTCTGGTGACAACGAAAAAAGATTTTGAAACAGCAAAACGGAAGAAATTCTGTGCTCGCATTGCTTCTGGAGATTATGATGCGGTCATTATCGGCCACAGTCAGTTCGAGAAAATTCCCATCTCAGCGGAGCGGCAGGAACGGCTCTTACAGGAACAGATTGATGATGTGACCGAAGCGCTGGATGAGCTGAAACGAAGCCGGGGTGAGAATTTTACCGTCAAGCAGATGGAAAAGACCCGGAAGTCTCTCCAGGCAAGATTGGATAAACTGCTGAACACAGATCGGAAGGATGATGTGATTACCTTTGAGCAGCTAGGCGTAGACCGGCTGTTTGTGGACGAGAGCCAGGCATACAAAAACCTGTTCTTATACACAAAAATGCGAAATGTGGCAGGGTTATCCACATCGGAAGCCCAGCGAAGCAGCGATATGTTTATGAAATGCCGGTATCTGGATGAAGTCACCGGCGGGCGCGGCGTAGTATTTGCCAGCGGCACTCCCGTCTCCAACAGCATGACAGAATTATACACCGTCATGCGCTACCTCCAGTACAATACCTTACAGCAAAAGGGACTCACCCATTTTGACTGCTGGGCATCCACCTTCGGGGAGAGCACTACGGCGATTGAACTGGCTCCGGAAGGAACCGGATACCGGGCAAGAACCAGGTTTGCAAAATTTTTCAATCTGCCGGAACTGATGAACCTTTTTAAAGAGGTCGCGGATATAAAAACCAGTGACCAGCTGAATCTGCCGGTGCCGGAAGCAAAGTTTGAGACGGTTGTGGTGCAGCCATCGGAGATCCAGAAAGAAATGGTGGAGGCGCTCTCGGAACGGGCGGCTGCCGTCCACAGCGGGCAGGTTGATCCGTCCCAGGACAATATGCTCAAAATTACTTCGGATGGCAGAAAAATCGGGCTTGACCAACGGCTGATGAATCCGCTCCTGCCGGACGATCCGAACAGCAAGCTCAACGCCTGTGTGGGAAATGTGTTCCGGATATGGGAGGAAGGAAAGGAAAACCATCTGACCCAGCTCCTGTTCTGTGATATGAGCACCCCAAAGGATGACGGTACATTCAATGTCTATGACGACATTAAGGCAAAGCTGATTGCGCGGGGCGTTCCGTCAGAAGAAATTGCTTTTATCCATGACGCGGACAACGAGGTAAAGAAAAAAGAACTCTTTGCTAAAGTGCGCACGGGTCAGGTGCGGGTGTTGCTCGGCTCCACGCAGAAGATGGGGGCTGGCACCAACTGCCAGGACTTGCTTGTGGCTGTCCATCACCTGGATGTGGGCTGGCGTCCTTCCGATATGACACAGAGAAATGGGCGTATCATCCGTCAGGGCAACCGAAACAAAGAGGTGCAGATCTACCAGTATGTGACGGAAGGCACTTTTGACGCTTACCTTTACCAGACACTGGAGAACAAGCAGAAATTTATTTCGCAGATTATGACCAGCAAATCGCCGGTGCGAGCCTGTGACGATGTGGATGAGCAGGCACTCAGCTATGCGGAGATCAAAGCACTGTGCGCCGGTGACAGCCGGATCAAGGAAAAGATGGACTTGGATATTGATGTGGCGCGTCTGAAAGTGCTGAAATCTGACCATCAGAGCCAGCAGTACCGGCTGGAAGACCGCCTGTTAAAGTATTTCCCAGCAGAGATGGAAAAACAGCGCGGCTTTATTCAGGGATTTGAAGCCGATATGCAGACCGCGACAGCACATCCTCTTCCGAAAGAGGGATTTGTCGGCGCGAAGATTCAGGGACGCACATTCTCTGAAAAGGAATTGGCAGGTGAGGCGATTCTGGCAGCCTGCAAGAGTTATACTGGCATGGAGCCGGTGGCGCTGGGAACGTACCGTGGTTTTTCCATGGAACTTTCGTACAACAGCCTCAGCCAGGAATACGAGATCGCGCTGAAAGGCTCCATGACCCATACGATTACGCTGGGAACAGATGCCAAAGGAAATTTCACTCGTATAGATAATACTCTCGCCGGTCTGGAAGGACGCAAAGAAAAAGCGCAGGTACAGCTGGAAAACCTGCAAAATCAGCAGGAAGCGGCGAAGGCAGAGCTTGGCAAGCCCTTCCCTCAGGAAGCGGAACTGGCTGAGAAAAGCGCACGGCTGGCTGAACTGGACGCCGCCCTCAATATGGACGATCACGGCATGGAGGAAGAAGTAAGAGAGCAGGAAGGCCGATCTTCTGTGCTGGCAGATTTAAAGGCAAAAGCAGCGATGGTTGGTGAAACTCCCAAACGGCACACGGAACGAGAAGAGGTGCGGTGATGGAAAAACTGAATGATACAATTATCCTGCGGGTTTCAAAAGCAGACCGTGAGCGTATCCGGGCAAAAATGGACGAGCTGGGCGTTATGAATATGAGTGCCTACATCCGTAAAATGGCACTGGATGGCTACTGTGTGAAGCTTGATTTACAGGACTTGAAAGAGCTGATCCGACTGCTGCGCATCTGCAGTAATAATCTGAATCAGTATGCAAAGAAAGCGAATGAAACCGGGAGTATTTACTTGGCAGATATTCAGGATTTACAGGTGCGGCTAGATGATTTGTGGCAGGCAGCAAAAGTGCTGCTGGTGCGACTGGCCAGCATTTCGTGAATCAGCCATATCAGGTGTTTCCCAGAAAGAAACGCCTGAAACATAATTGCAGAATACCACTTGTTATTTGGATAGACTTATTTGCCTATTTTCTGTATACTTCTTTTATAAGATAACAACAAATCTGAATTGGATGTGTACTCTATGAAATATGTTTTGCTAAGTGCAGATGGTGAGATAAGTGTGTTTTCTGTTCCGGATAAAGTGGCAAATAACCTACAAAAATATTGTTTGGAATTTTACAGTAATTGGCTATATCAAAGCCCTGAAGCAGCAAAGTTTCGTGTCCAAATGGGCGATACAGTCGGTGTATGCTATGACGAAAAAGATTTTATAGATTATCTCAATCAATACATTTGTGATGAGCAGTCAACGTTGATTGCAACTCTTGCGGATGTATACGGTGAAGAGAATTTGCCTAAGGAATATATTGGATTGCCTTATTTCAATTTCTAGCTAAGAATTTCCTGTTTGGTGATGAGATAAACAATTATCACTTTTACAGCATAGATCACCTTTATATCCTTGCCTGAGTAAATGCAAACCGATATAATATTAAGTAGAAAGAAAGGCGGTGAGCATGGTGATGAAATTCATAAAACTACCCTTTAAGCTACTGGCACTGCCCATTATTCTGATTTTGATGGCAGCGGCTCTTTTGGTAAAACTTGTAACCAACCTGTCAGCTTATGTAATGGGGCCTCTGATGCTGTTTATACTCGGATGCGGGATTTATTCGGCTGTACAGCAGATGTGGACTTCGGTGGCAATTCTGGTCGTTCTGGAAATTCTGTGTGTAGCCGCCATGTTCTTTGCCGTAGTGATCGAAAGCGCACTGGACGGGATGAAGGATTCTCTAGTGGGCTTTGTACATTCATAAAATAAAATGTTTCGGGCAGACTGCTCCGCAATAATAAGCGGAACGGCCTGCCTTCTTTTTTGCTGTGGAGAGGACGGTGAGCTATGGCGGCAACAAGACTGATTGCATTGCATATCAACAAAGGGAAAACCATTGCACAGTGCCTGCGCGACCGGACTGATTATGCTCAGAATCCGGAAAAGACGGAAAAAGGCGAACTGGTGAGCGGATATGAATGCGATCCCATGACGGCAGACGAGGAATTTCTTCTGGCTAAGCGACAATATCTCCATATCACCGGCAGACGGCAGCAAAACGATGTGATTGCCTATCAGATTCGCCAGTCCTTCAAACCGGGGGAGATTACACCGGAGGAAGCCAACCGGGTTGGCTACGAGCTGGGGATGCGGTTCACCAAAGGAAAACACGCTTTTCTGGTAGCAACTCACACAGACCGTGCCCATATCCATAATCATATCGTTTTCAATTCCACTTCGCTGGACTGCAAGCGTAAATTTCGTGACTTCCATAACTCTGGTCTTGCTCTTCAGAAGGTCAGCGACATCATTTGTATGGAGCATGGACTGTCTATTATTGAGAAGAAACCATACAAAGAGCGTATCAAACGAACCACTTACCCAAAGCGGCACTGCTTTCGGGATGAAATCCGGCAGGCTATCGATCGGGCGCTTCTAAAGAAACCAAAGGACTTTGAAGAATTTCTCCGGCTTCTGGAACAGGACGGTTATACCTGCAAGCGCGGCAAACACACGGCGCTCTGGAAAGAAGGACAGGATCGTTTTCTGCGTTTTCGATCTTTGGGAGAAGGATACACAGAGGAAGAAATCCGCGCTGTCATTTTGGGCGAAAAAGAACACCGTATCCGCAGCAAGAATAAGCAAGCTGTTAACCAGAAACGTCTTAATCTGCTGGTAGATATTGACGCCAGACTTCAGGCGAAAGGAATCGGTTATCAGCGATGGGCTACGGTCTATAATCTGAAACAAATGGCCCAGACCATGATTTTCCTTCGTGAGCATGGAATTGAGGATATCGACCAGCTTCGTGAGAAAACAAAACAGTCAACAGAACGCTTTGATCAACTGGATGAAAAAATCAAGACGGCAGAAAAACGGCTGGTGGAGATCGCTTCCCTGAAAAAACACATCATCAACTATGCCAAAACAAAGGATGTATATGTAGATTATCGTAAGTCTGGATACAGCAGAAAATTTCATGAATCCCACCGGGAAGCAATAACCCTGCACAAAGCAGCAAAGGATGCCTTTAACGAATTGGGAATCAAGAAACTTCCAAAGGTAAAGGATTTATCAGCAGAATATGCCGAAGTTCTGGCAGACAAGAAAGCCGCCTACGCACAATACCGGAATGCACGGACAGAGATGCAGGACTATTTAAAAGCGCAGAAAAATGTGGAGCAATTCTTGAATCAGACTCGTCAGGAAGCAGAAAAGGCTCAGGAAGAAAAGAGAAAAGAAGAAACTCAAAGATAAGCATGAACGCCCCGGATTGGCTGTGATCGGTCGTCCGGGGTGTTCTTTTTTAATATGTGGGCTATTATCAGGAACTTTGCCGCAACCATCTGCGGATTTGCAATTCGCCTCTGTTTACCAGTTGCTGTGCACGGTTATAAGATACACCTAATTGCTCCGCAAGCTGTCGATAGCTTGTACCGCTGTTAATCGCCAGTACAGCATTCCGTTCCCGTTCGGGAAGCTGCTCAATTAGGATGTCAATTCTGTCTTTAGTTTTGGGCAGATAAAGATGATGTAGTGCCGGTCTGGCTTTTCCAGATGTGGCAGATCTGGCGGTTCGCAATGTTATATTGGGAAGATTGCCGTAATAATAGGCAATCATATCATCGCATTGATGGTAGAGCCAGCGGTTAATCTTATAAAAGTGTTGAATGAAGCGTCTTTCGTCTTTCTCACATTTACCGTCAAATGCGGGAGCAAAGTCAATCCGGTCAACACTACCACAGGGAAATTGATCATGGCGGAACAGGATTTCCTCATTAAACTCATCCTCTCCCCATTTCAGGGGATCAATGACGGCTACTATTGACAAATGTTTTTTCGGCCATTCTCTACGCAATTTCTGGATGCAGCCGACTGCTCTCTGCATAAAAACTTCGTGGCAGGTATGAAAATAGAACTCGATGACGCGATCCTCATTTGAGATTTTATTGATTTCCTGATATAGCAAATCGCCCATTTCCTCTTCCCAGAAAAAACGATCCGCCACAAAACACACTTTTTTCATGATCGCCTCCTCCAGATAGACATTTCGAGATCACCACGCAGCTTTTGAGCCGACTTTTTGATGAATTGCTCCGGTGACGGGCATTTTTTATCAAAGCCCATTTCCTTCCATAGCGCCTGAGACTCCTGTGTGTCATCCTTGTGGCTGTACGCATCTTCAAGAGCGACCTGCATTTCCTGGTAAACATCTTCTGGTGTCGTATTATTTTCGGCGGCAACTTGTTTCAGAATCTTTTGGAAATTCATAATTTCATCCTCCGTCAGAATTTGAATTTGTTCTTTAGAACTACTTTAGCATAAAATGAATGTCGGTGGATGGCATCTTTTGTCGAAATTATAAAAATTTTATAAAAAGAAAGAGAGCCTTTACGGCTCCCCCCTGATGTTTCTTATTCTTCTGTCAGAATGCGGAACGCATTCAGTATCTTCATTCTCTCCCGATGTGGCAGATGAGAAATCTGATTGGATAGCTCGCAGGCTGCACTCTCCGTGGCATGGTCAACTACATCAATCAGCAGTGAATCTGCGGAAACTCCCAGTGCGTTTGCGATGGCTACAAAAGAATCCAGATTGGGAATCTTAAGACCACGCTCAATTACGCTCACATGAGTGGGGCTGAGATCGACCAACGCTGCCAGTCCTTCCTGTGTTAGTCCCTTTGCCTCACGGGCAGCTTTGATCCGTTGTCCAACAGCTTGTGCGTCCATCTCGTCACCTCCTCCTTTAGAACTATTTCTCGTTCCTTTTTAGTATATCGGTCATCTTCCATGTAATACAGAAGATAAAGAACATGAAATAGTGCTAAAGAACGAATAGCGCAAATATATTTATATTCCGGTCTGCGGTGTTTGAGATAGATATATTTATGTATATGAAAATGGGTTTGACTGCTTTCGAGTAGGTTTGGACTGTTTTTTTCGATTGGATCTGCTATAATTTTGATAAGCAAATGGTCAATGCCAGCAGATTAACATCTCAGTAAGGAAGGTGACTGATTTGGACAATGAGTTTTTTTGGGACAGCAGGGATTATCTCTATCAGACATTCATCCATGAGGGATTTTCCGGGCAACTGCTTTTGGCAACTCCGGTAAAAGAAGGTCTGCCACCTCTTCTCATAAAGCAGGAACAGCCATGTTCAGCCTGCTGTGAATTCGTATATTCCCGGCTTGCGCAGGAAATGCAAATTCCGGTTCCGCAGGCGTTCTTGATAAAAAAGAATGGCCATAAGGAAAGCTGGCCGTTTAAGATACCTTATGTAGTTGGAATCACTTACTTGGAGGGACTGCATCTATTCACAACGGAAGACCTGCAAAATTCTATCAATATGACTTTTGAGTATGCTTGTCACTATGCTTTGGCGGTCATGTTCGAGCAAATTGATGCGGTGCAGATGTCAGCAACATCGGATGGAAATATTGTTGGCTTTGATTTTACGGATTGCTTTCGCCTTAGTGATCTAACTGAGTCATTATTAAAAAAGCAGGATACCTTGCTGATCCAATTCCTGAAAATGTTGCTGTGCGCATTCAAACAAGATGATTTTTCATCTTCTGCAAGAATTGGTGCCGAAGTGGTTGCAAAGCATCTTGGCGTTCCGCAGATATCAGCGGTCTACCCACTTTACCTTGAACCGATGAAGCGATTCTGTAAGATTGGTAATGAGCGGATCAGAGAAATCACGGAAGCACTGGACGAGGTATATCCGGTGGCAATCAGTGTATATTTTGAAGAATACCTGGCTGAGCTAAAGCTGAAAATCAGCAGGTATCTTGAAACTATTTAAGACGAAGGAGGCTATTATTATGAAGTACAAACTGTATCGTTCCTTTGGTGACCTGGATAAAGATGTAAAAAAGCATGAATTGGTTGCTGTCGAGTATGGCAGTACGATTGAAGACGTAGAGGACGCATTGATAAAGGATGTGGCCGATGATTTGGCTGGTGACGCCGAATATGCTGGATGTGAAACATCTGCCTATGCACCGGAACCTATAAAAGATTTCCGAAAAGTGAAGCGATATAACTATGAAATAATGGGAATTGTTTATCCGCTCCACGCAGAGACGAATGTACTGATTGACTACGGCATTATAGAGGAATCGGAGGATTGAGGATTTGAAGAATATTTTGATTATCTAGGGCGGAGGACGCGCGAACGGTAATACTGCTCAGTTGGTAAGCAGCTTTGCAAAAGGAGCCAGGGATGCCGGGCATCAGGTTGAAATCACTTCTTTGCTGAAGAATGAAGTGAAAGGATGCCTGGGATGCAACGCCTGCCGCTACGGCAAACCATGTGTTCAAAAAGATGCTTTCAATGATATGATTCCCAAAATCAAAGCAGCGGATTTGATTGTGTTTGCGTCGCCGCTATATTTTTGGACGCTTTCTTCCCGGATCAAGGCATTTATAGAACGCTTTTACTGCATTGCAGAAGAAGATCTGAACCCTCCGCTCGGAAGATATGAAAAGTATCCGGTGAAAGACTGTGCTCTGCTTATGACATCGGCGGATAATTATTTTTGGACGTTTGAACAGGCAGTGTCTTATTACAAATTTGCACTGGTTAATTATATCGGATTCCATGATAAAGGAATGCTGCTTGCCGGTGGCTGCGGTGATACAAACGGGAAACCACAAATTGATAGGACTCCGCACCTTAAAAGTGCATATGAGTTTGGAAAAAATATTTACTGTCCTGATACTGCATCTGTCTAAAATCTGATGAGAAGGAGGCGTTGAGCAATGTCAGATAAAACATACATTGCCATAGATTTGAAATCGTTCTACGCTTCCGTTGAGTGTATGGAGCGTGGACTCGATCCAATGACAACCAATCTGGTGGTCGCAGACGCCAGCAGGACGGAGAAAACCATCTGCCTTGCGGTATCTCCGGCTTTGAAATCCTATGGGATTCCCGGAAGGCCCAGACTGTTTGAAGTCGTGCAAAAGGTCAAAGAGGTCAACTCCATGCGGCAGCAAAAAGCGCCGGGACGGAAACTGACAGGTTCCTCAGTTCAGGATGGAGAGCTGAAAGAAAATCCTTCTCTGGCGGTAGACTACGTGGTAGCACCGCCGCAGATGGCACATTATATGAAAATCAGCGCCAGTATTTATGAGGTATATCTCAAATACATCGCGCCGGAAGATATTCATGTTTATTCGATTGATGAAGTCTTTATTGACGCAACTAGCTACTTAAGAACGTATCAACTGACAGCCCGTGAACTGGCAATGAAAATGATTCTTGATGTTCTGGACACTACCGGGATTACTGCAACTGCAGGGATTGGCACGAACCTGTATCTTTGTAAAGTTGCGATGGACATAGAGGCAAAACATATTTCTCCGGATCGGAATGGTGTCCGGATTGCTGAACTGGATGAAATGTCTTACCGGCGCTCTCTGTGGACACATCGCCCTTTGACTGATTTCTGGCGGGTGGGAAAAGGGTACGCAAAAAAGCTGGAAGAACATGGGCTTTATACGATGGGTGATATTGCCCGCTGCTCGGAAGGTAAAACAGATGACTACCACAACGAGGAACTTTTGTATCAGCTCTTCGGCATCAATGCGGAATTATTGATTGATCATGCATGGGGCTGGGAACCTTGTACGATTGCTGACATCAAAGCCTATAAACCAGAAAGCAACAGTGTCGGCTCTGGTCAGGTACTGCAATGTCCGTATCCGTTTGAAAAAGCAAAACTTGTAGTGCGGGAAATGACTGACCTACTGGTTCTTGATTTGGTGGATAAAAGGCTTGTGACAAATCAAATTGTTTTGACAGTCGGTTATGATATTGATAATCTGAAAGACCAGTCGCGGCGAAAGAAGTATCATGGAGAAATCAAGACAGACCGATATGGCCGCAGCATTCCAAAGCACGCCCACGGTACTGCCAATCTGAAAAAATACACTTCTTCCACCCGCCTGATTACCCAGGCTGTGATGGAACTGTTTGACCGGATCGTAGATGAAGGTCTTCTGGTACGCAGGATTAACATGGCTGCTACTCATGTTATCGCTGAGGCAGAAGCACAGACACAAAGCGAAAATAACTATGAGCAGTTAGATTTATTTACAGACTATTCCGCTCGTCAAAGTCTGTTGGAAAAAGAAAATGAGGAACTGGAGAAGGAGCGGAAAATGCAGGAAGCCATGTTGGAAATCAAGAAAAAATTTGGCAAGAATGCAATCCTGAAGGGAATGAATTTGCAGGAGGGTGCAACGGCAAAAGATCGTAATCGGCAAATTGGCGGTCATAAAGCATAGAGGTATTTGAACTAGCGAATATCCGGAAGAGGTGATAATTATTTTGCAAGATAGAGATAACGCTAAAAATTCGTATGATGACATTATCAATCATCCCCATCACGTTTCCACACGGCATCCCAGGATGACGATGATAGACCGGGCAGCTCAGTTTTCTCCATTCGCTGCGCTGACTGGATATGGAGATGTGATAAAGGAAACTGCTCGGCTGACGGATCGCAAACCTGAACTTTCTGAATCGGAGAAAACAGAGCTGGATTATAAGTTGCGGATGGCTTGTGATTATTCCGGAGAGAAGCCAGTGCTTACAATTACTTACTTTGTTCCGGATCAGAGAAAAGCTGGCGGTTCCTGTCATACGATTTCCGGACAGATTAAGAAGATAGACGATTACCAAAAGCAAGTGATTCTGCTGGACAAGACGCGGATTGATATTGATTGCATTCTCAATATAGACGGAGAAATTTTTGGTCTTACAAATGAGTCAAAAACAGATTTTGATTAAGCTCATGATCGTCATACCATATTTTCGATGGAACACACAGCGTAAAGCGTTCGGAACGAATGCGCAGCCCCGTATCGCCAGATACGGATCTTCAAGGGGATTGGGGACTTCCCCAACGAGAAAAATACCGATGTGGCCAGGAAAGCTACACCGGTATTTTTGCCTTTGTATATACAAAGGCCCTGCTCGCCAATTTGCGTTAGGGCAAAACTACATTTGACTTGTCGTCAGTTGGTGACAAGTGCTCGTTGACTTCATTCGCAATTAGGCTTACAATAGATCATGGATTATTATGTATTCTGTTTGAAAAAAAGGACGAAATATATGATAGAGTATCTTTCAATACGGCAAACTGCTGAAAAATGGGGCTTATCAAAGCGCAGGGTACAGGTTCTATGTGCAGAAGATCGGATACCAGGAGCGATTCGTATTGATTCCACATGGGCCATTCCTTTCAATGCTGAAAAACCTGCTGATGCTCGTATAAAAAGCGGTAAATATAGAAAATGTTTGAAAGACAAATCGAAAGATAAAACATGAGAGGAGAAACGGTATGGCAAGGCTTGAGGACATAACGGTTGGAAGTACCGTAAAAGGAATAGCCGGGAATGAGCCTGTATCCATCGTTGCTGTTCAATGGTACGGAACGAATGTGATTGACATTACCTATAAAAATAGCCAGAACGTTCCGGGAACACAACTCTTGTACCGAGAAGATGAATCTCATATTGAAGTAATGGACAACAACTTGCCATGGAGCTTCGACGCGGACGGTGAACAAATGAAACTGGCTTCTGAGGCGTATCGCATCAGCCTTGCACACTTGTTCGATCCGTATCTTGCAGTACATACATCCTCTGTTGAACCCCTCCCGCATCAAATTTCCGCAGTATATCAGGAAATACTTCCTAAATTGCCGCTTCGATATGTCTTGGCGGACGATCCTGGTGCAGGAAAAACAATCATGACCGGACTATATATCAAGGAATTGATTGCACGAGGAGACCTAAAACGCTGCCTTATTGTTTGTCCGGGCAGCCTTGCCGAGCAATGGCAGGATGAGTTATATTCAAAATTTCATCTTCGGTTTGAAATTCTGACGAATGATCGAATGGAGTCTGCTGTCAGCGGAAATATTTTTTCGGAAGTTGATTTGTGTATTGCCCGATTGGATAAGTTGGCAAGAAATGATGATCTGCAGGAGAAGCTAAAAGTTACGGAATGGGACTTGATCGTATGTGATGAGGCCCACAAAATGGCGGCAACCATCTGGGGCGGCGAAGTCAAATATACCAAACGTTTTTTGCTTGGGAGGCTGCTTTCTAATATCACGCGAAATTTCTTGCTGCTTACGGCAACACCGCATAATGGTAAGGAAGAAGATTTCCAGCTCTTTTTATCCCTGGTAGACCCAGACCGCTTTGAAGGCATACACGGTTCCAGCCAACAGGCAGTTGATGTAAGTGATGTCATGCGACGGCTGGTAAAAGAGGAACTCCTGACATTTGAGGGCAAACCTCTTTTCCCAGAGCGAATTGCCTACACAGTCAACTATGACCTTTCTCCCGAGGAAGCAAAGCTGTATTCTGCGGTTACAGATTATGTGCGGGAAGAATTTAACCGTGCGGATAATCTCAATAATGAGCACAAGACAACGGTTGGATTTGCTCTTACCATTTTGCAGAGGCGTCTTGCATCTTCACCGGAAGCAATCTATCAATCCTTGAGACGGCGGCGGGAACGTCTTGAGCACAGGCTTGCGGAAGAAAAACTGGGTAAACGCGCGAAGGAATTTCACGACCCTGATTTTGACGATTTCGATGAAGATGATCTGTCTGCGGATGAGCAGGAGAACTTTGAAGAAAAAGTTGTAGACCACGCTTCTGCTGCGGCAACGATTGCAGAGCTTGAAGCGGAAATCAATACGCTGAAACGTCTTGAAAATATGGCGAACAACGTTCGTGTAAAGGGCGTTGATCGGAAATGGGAAGAACTTTCACGACTTATCCAGGATGACGGAGCCATGTTCGACTCCAATGGAAACCGCGAAAAACTCATTATTTTCACAGAACATAGAGATACTCTGAACTACTTAACAGATAAAATCCGTTCTCTGTTGGGAAGTGATGAGGCCGTTGTGACGATTCATGGCGGGATGCTCCGTGACGAGCGCCGCAAGGTGGAAGAACTGTTTAAGCATGATGTAGGTGTACGCATTTTGATTGCAACAGATGCTGCCGGTGAAGGTATTAACTTACAGCGTGCTCATCTAATGATTAACTATGACCTGCCGTGGAATCCGAACCGTCTGGAGCAACGCTTTGGCCGTATTCACCGTATCGGCCAGACGGAAGTATGCCACTTATGGAATCTGGTTGCCAACGAAACACGGGAAGGCTTTGTCTTCCAGCGGTTATTTCAAAAGTTGGAGGAAGAGCGTCAGGCACTGGGAGGAAAAATCTTTGACATTCTTGGCAAAGTGACTTTTGAAAATCGTTCTTTGAGAGATCTATTGATTGAAGCTGTCCGATATGGAAATGACCCCAAAGTGCGGGCACGGTTAGATCAGGTTGTGGATCATTCCATGAACCGCGAATCGTTCCAGAAGTTGCTGGATGAACGCGCGTTGACCGAAGATGTTATGGATATAAATATGGTCAACAACATTCGAGAGGACATGGAACGAATTGAAGCACATAAACTTCAGCCACATTTTATTGAAGCATTCTTCCTGGAGGCGTTCAAAAGTGTTGGAGGGAAAATCCGAAAACGTGAAACCGGACGCTACGAAATCACATCTGTTCCCTATGCGGTTCGCAATCGTGATATGCAGATTGGTTATGGTGAACCCGTGCTGAATCGTTATGAGCGGATTTGCTTTGACAAACAATATTGCAATGTTCCCGGCCTTGTGCAGGCTTCTTTAATCTGCCCGGGGCATCCGCTGCTGGAGGCTGTCATTGATTTAATTCGGGAACGCAATGTTGATGTGATGAAGCGCGGCACCATTCTTGTGGATGATGAAGATTACGGTACGGATGCCAGGCTCCTGTTCTATATTGAAGATGCAATTCAGGACGGCGTGATTCTGAAAAATGGAAACAGGCGGACAATTTCAAAACACATTCACTTTGTTGAGATGAAAGGAGATGGAACAGCTGCCTCTGCCGGATTTGCGCCCTACCTGGATTATCGTACCGTGACGGACGAAGAAAGTCAGGCAATCAGAAAGTGGATGAAGCAGCAGAAATGGCTGTGTACTGATGTTGAAAATATGGCAAAGGGGTATGCCATTCAGAATTTGATCCCTGTTCATTTTTCTGAAGTGAAATCACAGAAAGAAAAATTGCTGAATAAAACGGCAAAGGCAGTCAAGGATCGTTTGACGGCCGAAATTCAGTATTGGGATTTCCGTGCGGCTGATCTTGCGCAAAAAGAAGCTGCGGGAAAGACGAATGCACGGTTGAACTCTAAATTGGCAGCAAGGCGAGCAGAGGAATTGGAACTACGGATGAAAAACCGTCTTGCTGAAATTGAGAAGGAGCGTAGGATTGCTCCGATGCCGCCCAGTATCACCGGCGGTATTTTGGTTATTTCTAAAGGACTGCTGCATCAGCTAATGAGCAGAAATCTTTCTGGAGATGATTTTGGCCGTGGCGACAAAAAGAGCGTGGAAAATGCAGCCATGAACGCTGTCATGGAAATCGAATCTTCCTTTGGCTATAATCCCAGCGATGTCAGTGCAGCAAAATGCGGTTACGACATAGAATCTCAGATTCCAAAAGGAATGATGGAGCGTGTAGGTGCTTATGCTCTGCGCTTTATCGAGGTCAAAGGACGTGCCAAAGGTGCAACGACTGTGACAGTGAGCAAAAATGAAATTTTGACTGCACTAAATAAACCGGAGGAATTCATTTTAGCTATTGTGGAAGTTGACGGCAATCAGACACATACGATTTATCTGAAGCATCCGTTTACCAACGCACCTGACTTTACGGCAACCAGCGTAAATTACAATATACAAGACTTGATAGCAGAATCCGAGATTCTCTATCAGAAATGAGGATACAGTTATGGCAACAAAAAAACTGATAGAGGTCGCTTTGCCTCTTGAAAAAATCAATGCAGAATCGGCAAGAGAAAAATCTATCCGACATGGCCACCCTTCCACGCTGCATTTGTGGTGGTCACGAAAACCAACAGCAACAGCTAGAGCTGTAATATGGGCAAGCTTGGTTGATGACCCATCCGCTCACCCAGAAATGTTTCCAACGGAGGAAAATCAAAATACAGAACGGCAGCGGCTCTTTAAGATTCTGGAAGACTTGGTTGTATGGGAAAACTCAAATAATGAGAAGGTTCTTGATGTAGCCAAAGCAGAGATTATGAAAAGCACCCATGGGAATCTGCCTGCCTTTCTCGACCCATTTGCCGGTGGCGGCGCAATTCCGTTGGAGGCACAACGGCTGGGTCTGGAAGCTCACGCACATGATTTGAACCCTGTTGCCGTCATGATCAACAAGGCGATGATAGAGATTCCACCGAAATTCTCTGGCATGGAACCGGTTAATTCGGATGCACTGGTAAATTCCATGCGTGGTGCTTGGACACGGGCGCAAGGCTTAGCAGAGGATGTCCGCTATTATGGCGAATGGATGAAGCAAGAAGCCTATAAAAGAATTGGTCATCTCTACCCGAAAGTGGAAGTGCCAAAAGAACAGGGCGGCGGAGAAGCTACTGTCATTGCTTGGATTTGGGCGCGGACGGTGAAATGCCCTAACCCAGCTTGTGGTTGTCAAATGCCATTGACCAGTTCCTTTGTGCTGTCTAAAAAGAAAGGAAAAGAGGCATGGATTAAACCTATAATAACGGATGATAATAGAATTTCATTTCAAGTTTGTCGAGGTAAATATCCAAAAGAAGCTGAAAACGGAACAAAGCTTGGTAAAAAAGCAAGTTTTTGTTGCCCAATTTGTAAGGCCGGTCATGTCAGTGGAGAATATGCTGATGATGAAGCAAATGCAGGAAGAATGGGTTCTGTACTCATGGCAATTGTAGCAGAAGGAAGACACGGAAGAATCTATTTAACCGCTGATGAAACAGAAATGACAAGCTTGCAAAATGAAATTGAAAATTATTATGCGGCGAATGCAATAGAATCAAAAATATCACACTCACAATGTAGAGGAACTTTTGGCAGTAATGCACAAGGTAGAAGTTATGGATTTCATGAATTTAAAGATTATTTTACTAAACGTCAACTCATTATGTTGACTAATTTCAGTGCATTAGTCGCTGAGGCTCAACAAAAAGCAGAAGTAGATGCGGTTATCGCAGGAATACCAAATGATCACTTGCCTCTTCATAATGGAGGCACTGGAGCAAAAGCTTATGGCGAAGCCGTTGGGGTCTATTTAGCTTTTGTAATTGATAAAATGGCCGATTATCATTCATCTGTGTGTTCATGGCATAATTCAGGTGAGAAAATGCGCAATACTTTTAGCCTCCAAGGTATTCCAATGGAGAAGGAAACCCTTTTAGTCACTCAACGGGTTCATATCAAAGTATGTTAGAATGGGTGGTTAAATGTTTGCCAGAGTTTCCCGCTTCTACCCAATCTGAGGCTGGCCAATGCGACGCACAAAGTTGTTATAGTTTGCATTCGGTAATGGTATCTACTGATCCACCCTATTATGATAACGTTAGCTATGCGGATTTATCGGATTTTTTCTATGTTTGGTTACGGCAATCATTACAAGGAACTTATCCGGAAATTTTTAGTACAATGTTGGTGCCGAAGGCAGAGGAACTGATTGCTTCACCATACCGCCATGAAGGAAACTCAGAAAAGGCCAGGGATTTCTTTGAAGACGGAATGTTGTCTGCTTGTAAACAAATGTATCTTTATGCACGGGAGGACATTCCGGTAACCATCTACTATGCCTATAAGCAGAGTGATTTCGATGCCAAAGGTATGGCCTCTTCTGGATGGGAAACTATGTTAAATGCAGTAATTAATGCAGGTTTTATTATTACAGGTACATGGCCAATGCGTACTGAATTGGTAAATCGTGCAGGAGCACTTACTGTGAATGCTTTAGCATCATCTGTTGTGTTGGTTTGCCGCAAACGCTCCGTTGATGCTCCACAAACTACCCGCCGCAATTTGATTGCCACACTGCGACGCGAATTGCGTCCAGCTTTGAAAAAATTACAGGCGACCAATATTGCTCCTGTTGATCTTGCACAGTCAGCCATCGGCCCTGGCATGGGCGTATTTAGTCGTTATCGCCGCGTATTGGAGGCGGACGGTACCCCTATGTCTGTTCGTAGTGCGTTGCAGATTATCAATGAAGAAATTGACCTGTACTTTAACGAACAGGTTGGTAATCTGGATGCGGCCAGTCGCTTCTGCGTTGATCTATATACTCAGTACGCTTATAACAACGTGATGTATGGTGAGGCGGAGGTTCTAGCGAATGCAAAGAGTACCTCCATCCCCATGCTGGCAGCCAATGGCGTCGTCTACGCCAAAGCCGGTGATGTCCACCTGGTGGAACGGGCAGAACTGCCAGAAAAGGTGGATATTGATGAGCGAAACATTTGGCTGCTGACGCAACAGTTGACTCAGGCTATGGCAAAAGGCGGCGTAGAAGCCTGCGCGCAGATCGTAGCTTCCATGTTTGGCTCCAATGCAGAGCGTGCAAAAGATTTGGCCTATCGTTTATATACGATTGCCGAGCAGAAGAAGTGGGCAAACGAAGCCTATGCGTATAATGCCCTTGTTGTGGCATGGCCAGATATTCAATCTCGCGCGGCAGCTTTGAAACTGGAAGTTCCGGAGCAGCTTGACCTGTTCTCTACCGGCCTTCTGGATAATTAAGTAAATTGATCATTGAAAGGGGGGTGAAGCTCCTTGAAAAAGTTAATAGAGACGACACTCCCTCTACGAGAAATAACAGCGTCTTCTATTGAAGAAAAAGTCAGAAAAGGGCATCCTGGGAATCTGCATCTCTGGTGGAACCGCAGCCCGATTGTTTCCAGTTCCGTTTTACTCTATGCGGCTATGACGGACGAGGATCAGGACTCGGAGAAAAGAAATAATCAAATAGTCTTACTCAAAAAGCTTGCTCATAATGATGCCACCGCTTTTGAACAGGCAAAAGCTGCATTGCAAAACTTAAAATTGCCTGCTATCTGGGATGGCTTTTCTGGCTTTGGCGGCCTTCCCCTGGCCTGCGAAAAACTTGGTGTGTCGGCATACGCTGGGGATATAAACCCGGTTGCTGCCTTGCTTACAAAAGCCGTTGTTGAATTTCCATCTCGTTTTGTATCTAATAATCCGGTTCATCCTGATTCAGACAATACAAAGTCAGGCATGGCAGCGTTGGCCGATGACATCCTTTTCTATGGTCAATGGATGAAGAGACAAGCTCATGAAAAAATTGGACAGATTTATCCTACCACAAACGATGTTGTTCCATCCGCCTGGCTGTGGGTGCGTACAGTAGAATGTCCGAATCCCGTTTGCAAATGCAAGATGCCCCTTTCTAGCAGTTTTGTTTTGAATAAAAGCAAAGGAAACGAACGGTGGGCCGAACCTGTTTTTAAGGACGGTAAAATCCGATTCCAAATCCGCGAAGGGATATGCACCAAAGAAAAAGAAAGCAATAAACTTGGCACAATGGGAGCAAAATTCCAATGCCCCGTGTGTGGCGAAGTAGCTACCGACACTTATATCAAGAAAATGGGGAAAAAACACCTCTTGGGAGCTCAAATGATGGCGATTGTTCGTTCAGCAAACGGCGTAAAGGTTTTTGAACCTGTTGATGAAGTACAAGCGGCGGCGGCAGCGATCACAGCACCGGAAAGCATCCCATCAGGGCAAATTGCAAAAAATAGCCGTTGGTTTAGTCCACCGGTATATGGATTTACTGACTATACAGACCTTTACACTAACCGTCAGCTAACCATGCTTTCCACTTTTTGCGATTTGATTCCTTTAGTAATTGACAAAGTTGCCTCAGACGCACTGGCTTCGGGAATGAGTGAAGCTGGTGGCCCGTTATGCGATGCCGGAAACGGGGCCTGGGCCTATGGACAGGCCATAGGAATTTATTTGTCGCTTGCTATCAGCAAAATGGCAAATTATCATTCCACAATCTGTTCTTGGGATAATCGCAAAGGTACCGGCAGGGCGACATTTACACGGCAGGCCATCCCCATGACATGGGCATTTGTGGAGGAGAATCCTTTTGCAGAAACAACAGGGAGTTTTCATTATGTTGTTAAAAGCATTGCAGAGGCAGTATCGCACCTGCCTTCGTACAGAGAAATCATTGTGAAGAATGAAGATGCCATCGAAAAGGCTATTCAAAAGAACACCGTTCTCTTTACGGAACTGCCCTACTACGATAATGTCGGTTATGCTGAGCTGTCAGATTTCTTTTATATTTGGCTTCGAAGATGCCTAAAAAATGTGTTCCCTGACCTGTTCGAGGGGATGCTTACCTCGAAAAATGAGCTATCTTCTATTTCTGAACACTATGGTGGAGATACTGAAAAAGCAAAAACCGCGTATCGTGGAAAAATAAATAAGTTGTTGTCACATTTTTCTGAAGCGGCATCGACGGAGTATCCATCTGTTATTTTCTTCGCATATAGTAAAGCGGATCGCATGGCAATTCGTAATGCGAACGGAAATACTGCATTGGAAAGCCCTCTATCGCACTTACTTCAAAGCATTGTAAATACAGGCTTTTGTGTGAAAGCGATCTGGCCAATACGGACGGAAAAACCAAATGAGAAGTTTGATTCTACGCGGATCGCGATTGTGTTCCGAAAGAATCAAGATGCACTTCCACAGACGACAAGAAGGAATCTGGTTGCGTCCCTTGGCCGGGAATTGCCAGGTCTGCTGGAATCACTGACAAGTGATTTGATCGATGACATAGATCGTCCAATCGCCGCATTGGGAGTTGGGCTTTCCATCGTAACACGATATAAGAAAATACTCAATGCAGACGGTTCTATTATGAACATTCAAGATAGTCTAATGCTGATTGCACAAGAATCGGAAAAATATTTTGCTTCGCACGAAGCAGAAACAAATGATAATCATGAGGAGGTATAGACCATGCAGGAGAATTACGAACTTGTCCAAAAAGGCTTCCGCATCCTTCATCCTTTAATGGCTGGTTACATTGGCCGGGAATTTAACCGAGTATATCACAATAACTGGTGGCAAGAGGTGCTTGACACTCTCAGTGATCAGCTCCGTGATTTGCCGGATCAAGGTGATTATAGTACGCTAGTGGATTCCTTGGATGTTGCAAATTGCCTGCGTTTGATTGATCGGAAATGGCGGGAAGTCTTTTCCACAAAACTGTCTATTGATTACCGAACATGGTCAAAAGAACTCATGGGCGTGCGAAATAAGATGGCCCATATTGGTCAACAAGACATCGATCAGTCTTATGCAGAACGTGCGTTGGATACCATGGCACTGCTCTGTGTTGCTTTTGATTCAGACGGTGCAGAGGAAATTCGTGCTTTGTATCGTACTGTCCGCTATGGATCTGCTGCCGGTTCCGCTGCTGTAACTGAAAATACTGCCCCTGTAAAAACTGATAAGAAATCCTCTAATACTGCTGGTGTCTTGGAATATAAAGCCGGTGAAGGCCATACGCTTCCCAGCTGGCGAGATATTATGCAGCCCCATCCGGATGTCGCTGAAGGTCGTTACCAAACAGCAGAATTTGCTGCTGATTTAGCACAGGTCTCTCGCGGAGAGGGAGCTTTTGAATACCGTGATCCTGTGGAATTTTTTGCACGTACTTACATCACCGAAGGGATGTCTGGTCTGCTTGTAAAGTCTCTACAACGAATCGCGGGCAAGGGTGGAGAGCCCGTCATCCAGCTTAAAACCGCATTTGGCGGCGGCAAAACTCATAGTATGCTTGCCCTTT
>ENA-UONU01001106-UONU01001106.1-human-gut-metagenome-genome-assembly--contig:-CS51-NODE-1106-length-22116-cov-5.018811_pt1 | contig 22116 bp, 17 predicted proteins | sample MGYA00242462_ERZ724009 | MGnify/ENA metagenome assembly ERZ724009 | reverse complement strand
CCACGCCTCCGAGCTGGCCGGGTTCGCCACGGACGTGCGTATTGAACAGGGACGCATCGTGATTGAAGACGTCACCTTCTCCACATCGGCATGGGGGATCTTCGCCGCAGGCGACGCCGCCACGGGCCCCTCTTCCGTCGTCAGCGCCATTGCCGGCGGACGCGAATGCGCCTTTTCCATCGATCGGATGCTCAAGGGCGCGGACATCCGGGGCGAACGCGAACGCAAGCGTCCCGAGCTTCCCGAAGAACAATGGCCCCGCGAAGGCATCCGCCACGAACCGAGACAGGAGCGCGCCAGCCTCCCCGCCCCGGCCGATGATCCTTTTGCGGAAACCCTGCGGCCTCTGGATATGGAAGCCTGCTTCGCCGAGGCGCTGCGCTGCATGACCTGCGGCAGCAAGTCCCGCATCACCTATACCGACGACTGTATGACCTGTTTCAACTGCGAGCTGAACTGCCCCTCCGGGGCCATCTATGTGCATCCCTTCAAGGAACGTTTTGCCCGTACCCTTGATCAAATCGAAGCCGACAACCGGTAAGCGAGGCGCATATGAAAGAACAAGGCTATCAATATACGACGGACCTGCTGGTTATCGGCTGCGGTTTCAGCGGGATGTGGGCTGCCATGCGCGCCAGGGACTTTCTGGGCGACGTGCTGGTCGTGGACAAGGGCCCCCGAGACTGGGGCGGGCTGGGCGGGCTTTCCGGCGGGGACATGATCGTCAAGCAGCCCGATATGAAGCTGGACGATCTGCTCGACGATCTCGTGTATTATTACGACGGCCTCGCCGACCAGAAGCTTCTCGGGCAGATTCTGACGCAATCCTATGACCGGTTCATGGATTTTGAGAATCTGGGGCACAAATTCGTCCGCAACGATAAGGGCGAACTGTGCTTCATCCCCCAGCGAGCCCTTGATTACATGCGCTATTATTACTACCACCCCTATGGGATGGGCGGCATCGAAAAAGCCCGCCTGCTCAAGCAGGAATGCGAAAAGCGGGGCGTGCGGCGGCTTGGGCGCACGGTCATCACCGACGTCATCACCGACGGCGAACGCGTGACCGGGGCCGTGGGCTTCCACAGCCAGAGCGGGGTGCCCGTCTTCATCAAGGCCCGCGCCGTCCTGCTCGCCACCAATACGGGCGGCTGGAAGCCCTCCTACCATCAGAACACGCCAGCCAGCGAAGGCGTCAGCATCGCCTGGAACGCGGGTTGCGCCATGCGGAATTTCGAATTCTGGAAGGTGTGGAACGTGCCTGTCGATTTCGCGTGGGAAGGGCAAACGGGCCTTCTTCCCAAGGGAGCCCGGTTCCTGAACGCCAAGGGAGAGGATTTCATGAAGAAATACTCCCCAAAATTCGGAGCCAAGGCCGATCCCCATTACAATACCCGGGGCATGGTGCACGAAGTGAGAGCCGGAAACGGCCCCATCCGTTTCGATTGCAGCCAGATGAAGCCCGAGGATGTGGAAACCATGCGCCCCAGAGCGGGCTGGATGGGCCTCAACGACAAGAAGCTGCGCGAACTCGGCATAGACTTCTTCGGGCAGGAACTGGAATGGATGCCGCAGGTGCGCCATACCTACGGCGGCATTGTGGCCGATCTCGACGGCTCCACCGCCATAAAGGGGCTGTACGCCGCCGGGCTTGCCCGCAATCCCGATCCGGGCGTCTACATGGGCGGCTGGGCCACATGCATCACGGCGACGACGGGCTATTCGGCCGGGGAAGCCGCCGCGCAGTTCGTACAGGGGCACGATGCAGTGGCCTTTGATGAAGCGTACGCCGCCTCCCGGCTTGAAGCGTTCACCGGATACCTCGGCAAGGACGGCATCGCGCCCAAGGATGTCATCTCCGACATGCGCGAGATCATGAGCGCCCCCGACATCGCGCTGATGAAGACGGGCAAGGGGCTTTCGCGCGGGCTCGACCGTGTGGAGGAAATCCGTGCGGAAGTGCTGCCGCATCTGGGAGCGCGAGATCCGCACGAACTCGCCAAGCTGTTCGAAGCCACGTCCACGGTGCTCCTTACCGAGCTGTGCCTCAATGCGGCCCTGATGCGCAAGGAATCCCGCGCCGGACATTACCGCGAAGATTACCCCGAACGGGACAACGAACACTGGCTCAAGTGGATCGAGCAGAAGCAGGTCGACGGCAAGCGGGAAGTCCATACGGTCCCCGTTCCCTTGAACGACTACCCCATCAAGCCATACCGCTACTACATGGACAACTTCAGCTGGCCGACGCCTCCCAAGGCCGTCTGATTCCGACCCCCCCTCCCCTTCCACCCGGCTTTGAGACCCTCCGTTTCCCGTCTTCGCAAGAGGACGGGAAACGGCCTCCCCCCTTTTTGCCAACAGGCAAGAACAACCCTGTTACAGAGGCACCCCGCGAGGAGAACCGGTCATGCCACTTCTTCCCTCTTGCAAAGACAAAGAAATCGCCTATTACGCCCACTCCCTGATAAGCCTCCTGATCATGTTCGGCTGCGGCCAGCTCACGCCCATACCCCCTTTGACCCCGCTGGGGATGAATCTGATCGGCATCTTTCTCGGCGTGCTGTACGGCTGGATTTTCATAGACATCATCTGGCCGAGCATGGCGGGCCTGCTGGCGCTCATGCTCATCGGCGGCATGAAGCCCAACGAGCTGTTCCAGACAAGTTTCGGCGATCCGCTCGTTATGATGATGTTCTTCATTTTCGTCTTCTGCGCGACCATCAACTATTACGGCTTGTCCAAATTCATCTCGCTGTGGTTCATCACCCGCAAATGCGTCGCGGGGAAGCCCTGGCTGTTCACCTATACGTTTTTCTTGTCCATCATGCTGCTGGGGGCACTGACCAGCGCATCCCCGGCGGTCGTTATCGGCTGGAGCATCCTGTACGGCATCTGTGACAAGTGCGGCTACCAAAAGGGCGAAGGCTATCCGACGATGATGGTTTTCGGCATCGTGTACGCGGCGCAAATCGGCATGTCGATCATCCCGTTCAAGCAGGTTCCGTTTACCGTACTCGGCGCGTATGAAAACATGTCCGGCATGACCATCGATTACGCGAAGTACATGATCATTGCGATAACATGCTGCGCGCTGTGCTCCCTGCTGTTCATCGTCATGGCCAAGTACGTGTTCAAGCCCGACATGAAGAAACTGATCTCGCTGGATACGGAAGGGCTGGACACGGAAGGCGCGCTGCGGCTGAATAAAGTCCAAAAAATCGTGATGGGGTTCCTGTTCGCGCTGGTCGTCCTGCTGCTTTTGCCCAACATCCTGCCCGCCACGTCCGGCATCGCCCGCTTCTTCAAGACCATCGGGAACACGGGCATCTGTATGCTCCTCGTAACCGTGATGTGTCTCCTCAAGGTCGACGGCAAGCCGCTGCTCCGGTTCAAGACGATGGTGGATTCCGGCGTGACGTGGGGGATCATTCTCATCCTCGCCGTGGTGATGCCCCTTTCCCATGCCATGGCCAACGACGAAAGCGGGATCACCAAGTTCCTCATGGCATTGATGACACCCTTCTTCGGAAACGAATCTTCGCTGGTATTCGCGCTGTGCATGGGCTTTTTCGCTACCGTCCTCACGCAGTTCATGAACAACGGCGCAACGGGAATCGCCCTGATGCCCATCGTCTACAGCTACTGTACAGGCATGAACGTTCCTCCCGAGCTTGCCATCATCATGGTGGTCATGGGCGTCCACATCGCGTTCCTCACTCCGGCCGCCAGCGCGAGCGCCTCGCTGCTGCACGGCAATGAATGGTCGAATACGAAAGCCATCTGGAGGACCGTGCCCATCGTCATCCTCGCAACATGGGCCACTATCTCGGCCATTGTCGTTGCACTGGGCGTGGCCCTGTTCTAACGTTTCACAGGAGCCCCTCTCCCCAGACAGCCCTCCTCACCACGAATAATTTCAAAAGATAAAAAGGGAATACATGAGACAGGAATCTTCTCATGTATTCCCGGTAATCAGCTGAGGCGAGACGGAATATGTGCTGCGGGCGCGAGTTCAATACAGACAAAGGCGTAACTTTCTTGCTGAATACCGGAAGTAAACTCTTCAAAGCAACAACGCATTCGCCTACGGAAATATTGCCGTGGAATGGAAATCCCATATATCTTCGCATAAAAAAGAGGAGAAGGAATTGCTTCTCCTCTTTTTTATGTCCTTCTACCAACGGCAGGGTTCCGCACCTCCAAGCGGTACAGCTTCACAACGGTTCACCCCATCGTCCGCAGGGCTTCCTCTCCCCTTCGGAATCGGGGGATGAGCTCCGGAAGGGGCCTTCCCACCGCAATGGATTGCCCCTCTCGATACGGGGGAAATCCCCTACAGCGGAGCCCGACATCACTTGTCGGGGATGAGCCTATAGCCAAGTTCGTACGCCATCAGTTTCAGCGGCGTGGGGTCACCCGTGGTTTCGATGATCGCCATGAACGTCTCCACGCCGAGCTTCGCGCCCTTGTCATAAGGGTTGATCTCCCGCATCAGCGTCGAATAGGGCTTGCCGACTGCTTCAGCGACACTCTTGGCGGGGACCTCCCCATCTCTTACCATCTTCTGAATCTCTTTAATAAGCTGTTCATGCATGTCCGTTCTCCTTTCAATCGTCGCTGCCGACGTCCCCCATCGATGGGGCGCTTTCCTAACGCCGTCATAGATAAGATGAGATATCTTATATCGATTTTTTGATATATATAAAATGATAAATAGTCAAATACTCTTCACGGCAGAACACTATTCACAAAAAAATCTTTTGTCACAATATATTACATACAATAGAAAAAGGTGTGTCCTTACCGGATCCGAGTAGCGAAAGTATGGGACAACCAGCTCACAGCAATGAAGGAGAGGAAAGAACGGAATACTGCCACCTCAAAAATTTCGAAGGCGCCATCCTGAAGTAACCGCGCCGCAACAGTATGCCACCGAACCGCCCCCGCAAGGGAATGACGGTTCCGGGCTCAGCGCAACACTCCGGTAGCCTCCATTCAATGCGAAAGGCCCCCTTCCTTACGGATGAGGGCCTCCTTCAGCGGATTACGACACTCGGTGATCCGCTTTTCAACGATTCCGTTTTTTTCCTAATGACGATTTTCCAATTCGTGGGCACAGACCAAATAATAGTGCCTTCCATTGGCGCTGGTTTCATAGGCGGCCAGCTTGGTCAGGGCAACGGCTTTTTGCCGCCGAGCGGCCTCGGCGTTCACGCCTATGGTCAACAGCAGATCGCACAGCTCCAGACACCACTGGCATTCCCCTTTCCGCACGGCCTCTTCCGCCGCCCGCAACACGGCGTCCGCCCCGCCCGCCAGCGCAACGGCCTTTTCCGCACGCTCCTTCGGCGGCAACGGGTGCAGATTAGTGGGGTTACCGTCGAACCACCCCAGATACGCGGTAAAGATGGCCCGGACCGTCCATTCCACACATCCGTAATACTCCCCCAGATACGGCAGCGAGGCATACTCCTGCGGGAGTACGATTTCGGAAGCCAGGGTGTCTATATCCTTTCCTTCATTCATGCCCGCAAGCGTTTTCTCAAGAACATACCGGATAGCATCGCGGAAACCCGTCAGCACGCTCCGGACCTCCTCCTTGCCACACAGCGGCCGCGTATGTCCGGGCAGCAGGTAGGTCGCCGAATAGGACAAAATCTCGTCGAGGCTGTCCAACCAGCCCGCTATGTCGCGGTATTGACTGCCGCGTATGGCGTACAGATTTGGCCAACAGCCGTAATAGTTGTCCCCGCAGCACAGCACTTGCCGCTCCGGGAGCCAAATCATGATCTGGTCGTCCGTTTCGCCTGGGAGCCGGACCAGTTCCAGCCGGACGCCATCGATTTCGCGGACGACCTTGTCCTCATCGTAGACGGTCGTCGGCTGCCGGAAAGCTCGGGACTCCCCGTAGGCGAGCCCTTCGCGTATCCCGATGCCTTGGGAGATGTTTTCTTCATCGCTCAATGCATACCCGAATTGCCGGATGCCGCGCAGGTTCTGGATATCCTGCAACATTTCCGTTTTCTTCAACACGGGGGCTGCTGGCGCGAAGGCGATGATTTCCGGGTCCGTACCGGAAAACGCCCCGGCTCCGCCCCGGTGATCCGGGTGGCCGTGCGTATACAGGATGGTCTTAACCGGCTTTTCAGTCCTGCTCCTGATAATCTCCAGCAGCTTTTGCCCCCGCTCCAGCGTATCGAGCGTATCGACCAGGATGACGCTGGTGCGGCCTTCGATGATGACCGCGTTGCTGTGGCCTACGCCGAGGACATGCCAAATGCCGGGCACAATGGGCGTTATCGTTTCCTTATAAGATTTTTCCGTAAATGCAGTGAGTTCTGCTGCTCCGTTTGGCTTCAACATGGTCTTTAACGCTCCTTTTCCGGTTTGACGCGTCTTGTTCGCCTCTACAGGCGTTCTTACCGTCGTACAGTATGCTGACGGAGAACTCAACGAGCTTTCCGCCGGATGGAGCGTCCATAGCCCTTGCCTGCTTGCGCCATTGGATGCAACGCCATCTCCTGACAGGAGAAAAATGGGGTATTCCGTTTTTCACCTATGGACCATTTCACTGACAGGTGAAAACAAGCCAAACGCTGTGGGCTATGGGTTTCAAATGAATAAATCCCACTCCCAAGCCTTCGGCCCTGTCCTCAGGCCATTTTGAAACGAACGGAAAGCCACGCCAGGAAGAACTCAATGTGACCAGCGGCAGCTCAAAAGGCCAAAGCCTGGGCCTGACACGATCGTGCCTCTTGGCGTATGCGGCCTCCTGCCCCAGAGGACTTTTACGCTGCCGCAGACTACCCGCCAGCTTACCAGTACTTTTTTCCCTTCCCAGTCAGGATCCCAAATGGATTGTGACGGTTCCCGCCTCAAACAGCCGTAGACGACGGATAGGCATGATGTTCCGTCATATTCTATCAGAGAGAACTGACTGGTTCACTCCCAACCATGCCCCCAGTTCTTTCATCCTTGCTCCCCCTATGGCCTCCCTCATGTGCGTGAGTACATCTATTGCCATAATACCAATTTTTTTGCCGGGTTGATGAAACCCTTCCGGTTCCCAACCTGTTTCCACACCGCACCTCGCGAGTAGCTATAAACACTCAACCGAGTACTTATAACTACTCAAAGAGTAAAAAAACGCTACAAAGGGAGAATGAAAAATGAACGGACTAAAATCACAAAATACGTCATGCCCATGATTCTCAGGCGCTACAGGGATGCCGCGGGGTTGCCCCAACAGCAGCTTGCTGACTACGCCGAAGTCAGCAAGGGTTCCATTTCCGCACTGGAGGGCGGACGCAGCGTCCCCAATGTGGATATGCTGATTACGCTTGCGAGGGCGTTCGGCGTCCGCCACGGCGAACGGCTGGACGCCGTTGTGGACGAAACGGAAAAAGAAGTGCCGCCACGGTGAAGACAGCCTCTTAGGACCGGCCTCATCGTACGGCGCTCACGCTGCCTCTTCAAGAAACATCGCGCACGGTAACGGCAAAAAACAGGGCCATCTTCTCCGGAAAGGTTCTCCACCCCCACGAAGGGAATCGCTAAGCGCGCATGGGCCGCCCAAACAGGACGGGGGCCACCGCAAACACGGAGACTATCGCCATCAGCACATAGATGTATTCCGCAGAGAACGCCGAAGCGATGAACCCGAACAGCAACGGCGTCAGGATATTGGTGGAGCCGCGAGCGAACGTATTGACGGCGAACAGATCATCGTAGGCTTGCGGATCCGTCACCGGCTCCACAAGCAGTGTCTGCAAGACGGGGACGGTCCCTTTGGTGACGATGCCGAGCAGGATGGAGGTGACGATGATCACGGGCAAGCCCTGCGCCGTCACAAGCACCGCCAACAGGACGGACATAAGCAGTTTGGATGTGATGAAAACCTTGCGGGAACCGAAAATACCCACCAGCCGCCCACAGGCCATTTTCCCCGCGAAGCAGCCCACGGTGAAGGCCAAGGTGAAACTGCCGATGACCTTGGGATCCATCCCCTTGGCGAACAGCAGGAAAGGCAGGAAAGCGAAAATCTGATCGCCGCTGAAGCCGTCCAGAATATTGGCGACGACCGTGGACGCCGTATGGCGATCCCGCAGAAGCGAAAGGGGCGGCAGCAGGGATTGCGGCTTCTTGCGCTCCTCGCAGGGCGAACCGCCAGCGTCTCCGTTCCGCAGCCATGTCCACAACAAGTACAACGTAATGCAACAGGCAACAGCCCCGAACAGGGCACAGACGATCCGCCAGCCGGGGATTCCGGCAAAGCTCCAAGCCGCGAGGAACCCGGCGAAAGCGGTGATCGGAATCCGGCCGATGTCGCCTATGGCCGTGAAGTCCCCCAACACTTTGCCGAGCATGGAGCGCTCGGTGCGCACCGTAAGATATGAAAACGCCGCGTTGTGGAACACGCCATACCCCATCATGGCAATGACGAAGAAAAAGCCCGAGAACCAGATATTCTGGGAAAACGTGTTCGCCGCATACCCCACGCCGTACGCGCCGGTGATCAGGCACAGCGTCCGCAAAAAACCGAACCGCTGCGAACAGCCCTTCGTGCCCAGGCCCGCCAGCGTACCCAGCAGGGCCGCAACCGACAGGATGACCCCCGCGTCCTTTTCCTGCGCGCCAAAAGCGACGATCATGAACGACAGCAAAATGGGCACGCTGTCATACAATCCGTCCACGATCACATGGAAAATCTGCAACAGCGTGGTGGTCCGGTCCGCAAAAAAACGCATGTCGAGCCCCTTATCGGTTGGAATCCCTTCGCCTTTCAGCGAATAGCATACTGTTCGGGAAGCTATGTTGACGACCGGGCCGGATCAACGGCGAGGCGAGCCTGAAGGGAGCAGCCTAACTATAACGCTGTTAGAGTAGCTGTCTACCGCACCTTTCGGAATAAGAGGAAAAAGAGGCGGGGCGCAAAATGCCCGATCCCCGGATGCCTCGGGCACCAGGGAATCGGGAACAGATGTCAGGATATGGGGAAACGCCGCCAAACGGGAAGCCCCTCCCCCACGTTGGGGCCGGGGTCAACCCCACTGACGCGGGCGGGGCAAAGACGGCCAAGGGCCGAGCCGGTTTCCGGACAAACCGCCTTTTTCCGATCAACGCTCCGCGTGCCCACCCTCCCCGGCAAGAAGCTCGGTAAATTCCGCTGCGGGCATCGGGCGGGCAAACACGTAACCTTGGATGATGTCGCATCCCGTCGTCTCCAGAAATGCCACCTGCTCATGCGTCTCGACGCCCTCGGCAACCGTGGCCATCTTGAGCTCCCCGGCCATGCGCATGATGTTCCGGATGACGATCTTGGCCTGCTCATCGTCTTTCGCCGTACGGAAGAACATGCCGTCGAGCTTGAGCACGCTCACGGGCAACGCCTTGAGCACATTGAGCGAGGAATACCCCGCCCCAAAATCGTCTATGGAGCACTTTATCCCCGCCCGGCGCAATTCATGCACGGCGGAACTCAACAGCGCCACATTGTCGAAAAAGATGCTCTCGGTGAACTCCAATTCCAACAGGCCGTCGGGGATGGCGTACTGGGACTTTATCCTGATGTACCGTTCGACGAAATCAGGCGTGTGGAACTGCATCCGCGACACGTTGACCGACAGGGGGCGGGGCTCGATCCCGGCGTCGAGCCATTGACGCAACAGGCCGCATACGGATGTGAACATGAACTGATCGAGCTTGACGATAAAACGGTTCTTTTCAAAAAGCGGAATGAATTCACCGGGCGAAAGGAATCCCTGATCCGGGCTCTTCCACCGCACCAGCGCCTCCCCGCCCGCGAGGGCCCGGGTCCCGACCCAATATTTCGGCTGGATGTAGACGAGGAATTCCCCATCGGCAAGAGCCTTTTCCATGCGTATTTCCAGATCCTTTTCCCGCAGCAATTTATCACGCATGGTGTGGTCGTAAAATTTCCACTGGGCCGCGCCCTTCACCTTGATCGTCTTCAAGGCCATGTTGGCGCGATCCAACAGCGAATTGATGTCCGAGGCGTCGCTGTCTTCCACGCAGCAGATGCCGGAACGCAACTCCAACTGGTAATTTTGCTCCCGTGACACGATGAAACCATTGAGCGCACGGGAATATGCCTCGCAATACGTCACCAGCTCCTCTTTCCCCTTGTAGGGGAACAGCACCAGAAACGCATCGGCCAACATGCGCGCGACAAGCACCGGGCGGGGCGCTTCGCGCTCCAATATGCGCGCAAAGGCTTTCAGTAGCGCGTCCCCTTCCGAATACACCATCACGTCGTTGTATATCTTGAAGTTGAGCATGTTGATGGATAGGAGTGCGCACGGGAGCCCGTCCGGGGCTTGAAGCATCCCTTCGCCATCCTGCCTGAACTTCGTAAAATTCCGTACTCCCGTGAGCTTGTCCGTATACGCAAGCGCGTAGATCTCTTTCTGATAGCCCCGCGTGATGTACAGGTAAATGAGGAAGCAGATCAGAAAACCCACAAAAATCAGGAAACAGATAAACAATGTTTTCTGAATGATGGAGTTCGCTTCCCGCATGATCTCCACATTGGGGACATGGAAACGATATACCATCCGCCCATCTCGGGCATGGGGACATAGCAAAAAACAAATTCCTCATGCCGGTTGCTGAACACGGCTATGCCTATTTTGCCGTTTTTCAAGGAATTGCGGAACGACTCCACCACATCCGGGTTGTTCTCGCTCTGGCTGATGAGATCGAACAGGTTGGAAAAGGTCTTGTTGCTGGCGGGATGGACTGAGCGCATGGCAATATTGCCGTCCGGGGCCACCACATAGGAAAACCCCGTATTGTTATAGAAGGACATGGCATAGGTGGCGTACAGAGTCTCAACATTATAGCCCTTGAACAAGTACGCCTTGCGCCCGTCGGGGAAATCCACCACCGTATAGATGGTGAATGTCCTCCGCCCGGTCCCTCGGTTGCGGTGTGGGAACAGCAGGCCGCTGCTCTCGTGCAATCCTTTGAAGGTCTCCATTTCCTGAGGCGTGAGCGTAACGGCAAGCCCGCTGTCCACATAGCCGGTCCCATCCTCGAAAATCAGGGCGGAAAGGTTGCCCGTATCGGAAAGGAACGTCTTCAACTTACTGCGGATACGCCCAGAATCGGAGGATTTTCCCTGCTCAAGTTCGCTCGCCAGCATACGCAGCATTTCAAGATCTTTGACATATCCGCGCTGGAGCACATTCGCGCCGCGCGCGGTGCTTTCCATAATGTTCTTGACCGAATTATCCCACAGGGACTGCTGAACCGAATGCATGAAATCAAACGAAATCCAACACAACACCCCGAAAAGCAAGGCACCGACGGAGCCGATAAACAGGTTTTGCCTTCGTGACGTCATCATGACTGTTTTCCCTGTTTTCCCTCTTTTCCCTGTTGGGCGTCGTGCAAGGCTTGAATGACGCTTTCCGTCGCTTCCTCGGCGGACGCACCGGAAAGGATCAATTCGATACCGGAATCAAGCCTGTGCCAAAGATTATAGCGCAGCCTGATATCCGAATGGAAGATCCCCCTCCCCGCATCCATGCTCTTCCAAAGCGGATGTACCGCTTTGTCAGCGGGAAGGGGCGCGTTCTTCAGCGGACTGAAGCCGCCCTGCCCATCATTAAAAATCAGGATGTTCTCCGGGCTCGTCAGCCCTTCCACCAACTGGACGGCCTGCGGTACATGCTCACCCCGCGAACTGACCGAAAGCGGCGTATCAAGGCCGAGCACGGTGACAGCCCCTTGGCTGGTCACCGGAAGAGGAAAAACGGAAAAGCGAAACGCGGATTGCGCCTTGCCAAGCACCGGGGAAAACCAGCTGCCACCGATCATGAACGGTTGCTCACCCGCCGAAAAGAACATGCCGGGCATGTTTTCCCGTATCAGGACGAGGTCGTCGACATCAAAATACTCTTTGTCGCGCAGCAGAGCCAGAAAAAGGAACCCTCTCAGCAGTGTTCGCCTCAAAAAGGCCTCATCCGTGTTGAGCGAATGAAAGAAGGCGTTGGCGTCCCCAAAGACGGCAGGCTCATAGGCCCTGGCAATGAGCAAAGCACGCAAACATTCCCGGGTCACGGCAAGGGGGGTGATCCCGATGCGGTGGAAGGCGGCACAGGCGGCAAGGAACTCTTCCAGAGTCTGTGGGACCTTCAGCCGGTTCCGCTCAAGCATGTTCAAATTGCAGAACAGGCCGAACGCTCCAAGGCTGGTCGTCACATACGGGATGGTGTCACCCTTCCGCATTTGCGCGAGGACTTGCTGACGATACGCTGCCAAGGTCGGCAGGCTGGAGAGATCGGCAAGCACCCCCTCCGGTACTTGATACCGGGAGTCCTGCGAAAGCATGAACACGTCGTCAAGGCTGTTTGAACAGATACGCTTCTTGAGGATACAAGGGTACGTGCGTAACGGGACCCATTCGTAACTGACGAGGATATTAGGATGTGATTTTGAGTAGTTATTTAAAATATGCTCTGTGACTGCCTTATTTTCGGACGGGTATTGAACCCCCAAAAACGTCAGCAGAACTTGCGGGTACAGGGAGGGGTTATCGTATTCCACATTCTGATTGCCCCTTTGGAAATAAAAACCGGATAAAAGAAAGCATTGCGAGAGGATAAACCCAAAAAACAACTTTCTCATAAAGAATACCGGAAGGACTTGGCAGTTTTGAGGATACGCTTGCTTGTCACGCAAACAGCTTTACTAAAAAAACGGCTTGCCTATACAAGAAAGGAAAAACGGCTTGCTGGCTATTGTTATTTAAATGATATGCGAATAGCAACGCTGAAATCGTCAATAAAATAACTTTTGGATAGCAAAAAGAGGGAAGGAGGGCAACCAAGCGCGCCGGATTGTCTGCCCAGCCTCATGTGCCATGTGGCCACTTCGTACACGGTACAACTTCAAAGTGGAGGCTGTTCCCTTGCCGTGGCCAAAACCGCAAGCGAAACCGGCGGCGGACTCCACCGGCAAGCCATCAGGTTCACCTGCACAAGCGGTGCGGTGCGCTGCGCCGGTCATCGGCTTCCTTTACCGCCGTTTCCTTTAACACAAAGGTGTCCTCCCGCGAGAGCGCATCCGTTTTCCGGAAAACACGGCCTCAGACGGAGGGGAAGCCTCTTTCCCTGTGTATCAAAAGGAAAAAGCAATGGATAAGCCGCACATTGCTCAAGAATGTCCAAAGGCAATTGAAAAAAGTTCCCGATTACGATATCGTTTTACCCCATAATCCGTTGCAGCATGAGGTATTGGAAGCCATGAAGCGTTTTTTCCAAAATAGGCAGTATGATGTGCTTGTTTCCTTACGCCAGCTTCTGCTCACGGCGGCTGTACTCTGTTTGTTTTGTATCCCTTGCTTTGCCGGAGAATGGTCTGTTTCGTTAGGCATGAACGGAGGTGACGCGGATACGATAACCGGCGATCTCAGCCTGCGGTATACATTGAATCCGTTTTATGGAAACGACATGTTGGAAATACGCCCCTTAATCGAATGCGCCGGCGTCTATTGGAAACGGGATCACGATGCTATCTGGGGAGGCGGCATTGCGGGCGGAGCCGTTGTGGATTTCTGGCGGGAAGGCTCTTGGCGGCCTTATGTGTCGGGGAGTTTCGGCGGATTCATGCTTTCCGACAATAAAATCGCCTCGCACTCCCTTGGCTGCAACTTCCAGTTCCGCACCAAAGGAAGTGCCGGTATCCGCTTTGGAGAATCCTATCGCCATGATGTTCAGGTTGACGTGGCCCATTTTTCCAACGCCGGCCTCAACAACCACAACTCCGGCTTCAATACCTATGGCGTTTCATACGGATTCCGCTTTTAGGCGTCCCCATGAAAAGGAAGCGACCTACCCTCCGTTACGACGATAGGTTGCTTGGAGCGGCACCATTCCTTCCGCTCCACTTGAGCCAAAACAATAAAGAAGGCCGGGGACGTTGCCGATCCTCGGCCTTCTCTTATGCCCTCAGCGTCCGATGCTCTTGAGCGCCTCTTATGCCAAGATGCCCTTTTCCACTGGTATCAGCGCTTTTCCCTTATGGCTGTAGGATCCGGGCTGATGGAGGCTTCAAGGCTACCCCCCTCCCTGATACGGAAGAAAGGCATGGATAAGAATGTATCAAAACCCGGCAAGCGTCATGACTTTCCGGGCTTCAGCTATTGCCGCTCCCGGCGAAAACCTGTTTGACGAAAGCAGAATACACGCGGCCTTTGCGAGAAGGCCTCGATACGCCGGATCAAGCGATTCAGGGAGGTTCATCATAATCTGCTTCACATCACTCATAGCGGCCTCAGCCGAACGCGACGCCTCCCTGTGAATATATCGTTATTTGGAAAGAAATATAAGGATTAAGAATAAGAATCACTGTATCCATTTTAAGGAAAAGACCACATGGCGGATCTGAAGAATATGACCGGAACGGAAGCATTCCAACTCGCAAAGGATGAAAGCGCCCTTACTATCGAAGAAATCGCTGAACGGCTTACCGTTTCTCCTTCCGTAATCAAACGCTATCTCAACGCGGGGGACAACTATCTCCCCAGCCTGGAAATGATACCGCGCCTCTGTTCAACACTGGGCAACAATATCCTTTTGCGCTGGCTGGAGGCGCAAGTCGAAGCGGAGGAAAACGCCGTCCCTCCCGCCCAAAACAGGACCGAGGTATTGACCTCCGTAGTCCGCGCCGGGGCCGCCCTCGGCAATGTGCAGCGGATTCTCGCGGAAACGCAGGTCATTGTCCCTCACAATGCCCGCAAACTCCGCTCCGCCCTGAATGACGTCATCACGGAATGCCGTGTGGCAAAGGAATCGCTCCAACCTTTGGCGGCACGCAAAGATCTGGCCGAATGTACCCATATATTGTGTATGAAAAAGGCTTCTTTTGATAAAGAAAACCTCTTTCAGAATTGGCGGAAACCGCAGAGAAAAAACTGATCGCCAACGAATGGCGACGACTTTACGCGGCCTCCCTTGCTACGGTGTTTGAATGCCTGTTTGAACGCCGGCCGCGCCACGTTCGGGCTGCCCTTCTCGCGTGGAGGCCTGTATGGCCTTTATAGGTAAAGAATCCGCATACCGGAATCGGAGGAAAAGCCGGAATCCAACGCAGATCCGGGCATAAAAAGAATCCCCCGCTCCTCGGCAAGGAGAGCGGGGGATTCTGACGAGTTTCACGGTTACGGGCAATCAGCCCAATCGCATCTTTTGCCGTGGTTCCGGCGCAGGGGACGAGCCAACACCATCATGTCCGGCAATCAGCGGTTATCACTCTGGGAGCGCACGGCAAGCAGGCCTTCCGAGGTAATACGGTAGGGAAGACTGTTTTTCGAACAGATAAGCTTCTTGCTTTTCAATTTCTTGAATATCTCCATAGTACAATCGCAGAGCAGCCAGCCCTCGCGGGTATAGCATTCCACATCGGCCACTTTGCCGGAATCGTCGCGGATTATTATGATTCTGCCACCCTTGGCGAGGGCATGGAGGGTTCTTTGCTCAAAACGGGAAATGTTCACGGGAATACCCCTTACAATGGATAATCGACAAGACGCCGCACAAGGGCGGCCAGCCAGAGTCGCGCTCCACCGGCCTTACGGTCAGCGGAACTTACTTATCCAATGATTACGGTATCCAGCATCCAACATCCGTTTAAATAAAAATAATTTTTTTTCCTACACGCCTACCTGCCATACCGTCAAGCATCTACAGGGCCCCGCCTTTTCCCTTTCAAGCTGGCGGGTCCGCCTTAGACATCCCGGCTTCATCCGGCGTGCCTTTTCGTTCGCTCCCCCCCCCTTCCTTTTCAGCCGAGGACTTTTGCCCGCATTCCCGCTTCTCCGGTGCGAGCCATACGATGCCGGGCATATCGCATACCCTGATTTCGAGGCGGGCGGTCCCCCGCGCCCGGGCCAAACCAATGGCTGTGGTCGCGGTACGGGCACCCAGCCTGATCAGCTGTCCGGGTTCCGTATCTGCCTCAGCTTTCTCCAGAGCGTGGAACGGGAAATGCCCAGTTCCTGCGCCGTCAGCGTCTTGCTGCACCCCATGCGGTAATACGTGGAGAGGATTTTTTGCAATTCGCCGCTGTTTTCCCATCCTCCAGACTCGCGCGGCCCTTCCGCCAACTCGGAGGGCTCAAAGATATCGCTGAGTTTGATGCTTCTGGAAAGATAGGGGCTGAGCGCGAGATAACGCCGGACGATGTTTTCCAGTTCGCGCAGGTTCCCGGGCCAGCGGTACTGCCCCGTCTTTGCCAACAGGGCACGAAGCGGCGCGGCGCGGTCTGGCTCCGAGCCGGGGGCCAGCTTCCGCAGGATTTTTTCCGCTATCTCTCCGGCGCTTTCCGTGTACGCCCGCAGCGGCGGCAGGTGCAGGTGCAGGATATTCAGCCTGTAGTACAGATCCGCCCGGAAGCGGTTGGCGGCCACTTCGCCGTTCAGATCCTTGTTGGTCGCGGCTATGATGCGCACATCAACGGGGATGACCCGCGAAGCGCCGATGCGCCGGACCTCCTTTTCCTGAATGACGCGCAGCAGCTTGGATTGCAGCTCAAGGGGCATTTCCCCTATCTCGTCGAGAAAGAGCGTCCCGCCGTGGGCAAATTCAAACATGCCGGGCGAGCCGTTTTTCTTGCCGCCGGTGAATGCGCCGGGCTCGTAGCCGAACAGCTCGCTTTCCATGAGCGTTGCGGGAATGGCGGCGCTGTTGATGGACAGGAAAGGTTTGGAACCTCTCCGGCTCGCATTGTGTATGCTCCCGGCCATCACTTCCTTGCCTGTACCGCTTTCGCCCGTGATCAGAATCGTCTCATCGGTCCGGGCAAAACAACGGGCGCGTTCCAGCAATTCTTGAAACAGGAGCCCCCCGCCGTAGAAATCATCAAAGGAATGTTTGGCCTGAGCCGTTTTGGGCGCGTAGTATTTCCGGATGAACTCATCCTTTTTCTGGATGTCCGTCATCGTGCTGAACGTACCGACAGCCCCGATAACGCTGCCATTGTCGAAAACGGGCCTGTAGTTCCCCACGATGTCGACGCCATGCACCGTATGGGGATGGGTTTCCTGGGGTTCCCCTCCTTTCAGCACGGCCTCGAACGTATTCTGGGGGAATATATTCCACGATTTTCTGCCGATAACGTCCGCTCCCGACACGGCAAAAAGCTTTTCGGCGCTCTTGTTGAAGAAGGTTATCTCGTTGTCCTGATCGACCGTGATGACGGCCTCCGCCTGATTGCTCAGGATGGTATCGATGTTTTTCTGCGAATACCGCGCATATTTCTGGGTATCGGCGATGGAGAGGGCTTTGTGGATGGTCTCCTTCACGGTGAACCTGTTGACCTCGACCGGGAAGACGAGAAACCCCATTTCCTGCGCTATGTTGCAGATGTAGCCGCCGCCCACGATGGCGCGCACCCCCCTGCCCTGCAGTTTTCTGAGAATATCCGCGTTGGTGGCGTCGTCATTGCCGAAGAGGAAGTTGCCGAAATCCTGCCCTACCATTTTCCGGATATCGTCGAGCCACTGGGTTTCCTGGAGATAGTGCCCGTAGGCAACGCCGCCGGGGCACACGGAGAGGGCCATATGCAGCGATTTGATGATGTCTATATTGTTATATTCCAGCGGAAGAATAGGTATTTTCTTCTTGATGAGCTGCGCGATGAAGAAAGACGGGCCGGGCGTGCTGATAATGACTTCGACGGAGCTTGGGAGTTTTTTGTCAATAAAGTCTATGATGCCGTTCAGGTTCTTGCAGTACTGGATATCGACGCGGGCTCTGTCCTCTTCCAAAATATACTTTTGAATAGCGCGCAGTAAAGGTTGGAGTGTGACAAGCACGAGAATGTCTTTCATGATCCCTCCGGGCGGCAAAGCGGGCATCCGTCCCAAAATGTTTCATCAATGGTGAAACATTTCGTCTCTTCATGCAACAGAAATAATGCCCGTGGATTCTTTGCCATTCCTCTTTTTATGGAATATTGCCATGTTATAAAGTTAGCACGCTACTTGCTACAGGGAACGTAAAGTCCTTTTTCGCACAAACTCTTGAGGAGGCTTTATGATTCCCAAAACGGAAAGACTGAGCGCGGACGTCCTGATTCTCGGAGGAGGCCTGGCCGGGTGCATGGGCGCCGTGGCAGCGATCAAGAAGGGATGTACCGTCATCCTTGCCGATAAGGCGTGGGTCGGCAGCAGCGGCGAGAGTACTTTCGCCGCCGGCGATATCCTCTACTACGACCCTGAGCAGGACGACATGCACGAATGGCTGGAACGGTGGAATAAGGCCGGAGACAGCATGTTCGATCCCGAATGGCTGGAATGGTACGGCAAGAACGTACACGAGCTGATCCTGATGCTCGACTCATGGGGCATGGAGTTCGAAAAAGACGCACAGGGACGCTTCAAGCGCAAGCCGGGACGCGGCCACCGCGAAGCCGTGGTCTTCCCCGGCTACAAAATGCAGAAGAAGCTCCGCGGCATCCTCGAAAAGCTCGGCGTGGTCATCGTCGACCGCGTGATGATCACGGAACTCCTGACCTCGGACGGCCATGTAGCCGGGGCTACGGGCTTCAATGTCCGCACGGGCCAGTTCTATGTGTTCGAAGCGAAGAATACGGTCCTTTCCACGGGCGCGTGCAGCTTCAAGGGACAGTACCACGGGCAGGACATGGTGTCCGGCGAAGGGAACGACATGGCCCTGCGCGTGGGCGCGGAATTCACCAACATGGAATTCGCCAACACCTACAACGCCACCGCCAAGGAATTCGACATCTGCGGCATGAGCCGTTTCCAGTGCCTGGGCGGCCGTTTCACCAACGCCCTTGGCGAAACCTTTATGCACAAGTACGACCCCGTGCAGGGCGAAGGCGCCATGCTGCACATCCTCGTCCGCGCCATGACGCAGGAAGTGAGGGCCGGACGCGGGCCCATCTCTTTTGACCTCAGGGGGATGAGTGAAGAAGACAAGGATCTGAGCAGGCGGATGCTCCCCATGTTCTTCGAAGCCTGCGCCAGCAAGGGCGTCGACCCCTTCTCGGAACCTGTGGAGTGGATCCCGGGGTTCATGGGTTCCACCAGTTGCGGCGCGGGCCTCACGCTGAAGTCCTTCAGCTGCGACACCACCATCCCCGGCCTGTTCGCAGCGGGGGACATGGCCAATCAGGGTCTTGTCATGGGCGCAATTGCCGGGCCCGGGGGCATCAACCTGGGTTGGGCTTTGGTGACGGGCTGGAAGGCCGGTGAAGGCGCGGCGGAAGCCTGTGAAGGCCAAGCGCAACTCCCCGTGGATGAGGCGCAGATCGCCGCCCTCAAGGAAAAAACCTTCGCCAAGTTCGGCCACAAGGGGCATATGAGCGTAGGCGATGCCATCTACCGTATCCAATCGCTGACTATCCCAGCGAAGTACAACATCATCCGCTCGGAGGCGAGCCTTAGAGAGGCTCTGGCCGGTCTGGACGAGGTGGAACGCGATATCGAAGCCAACGTAGCCGTGCGCGACATGCACGAACTCATGCTCTACCATGAGCTGCACGGTATGCTGGCGACGGCGCGCCTGACCTTCACCAGCGCCCTCCAGAGAAAGGAAAGCCGTGGGTCCCATTACCGTGAAGACTACACGGAAACCGACGGCGAACACTGGAATGTCTGGCTCAAGTCGAGCTTTAAGGATGGCAAGATCGTGGTCGAAGCCGAACCCATCCCGCTTGAAAAGTTCGAACGCTATGGGCTGGACGTCCTCCCCCGCTAGGCCCTGCTATCCATTTCATTCTCAGCAAGAACCGGAGTTCTCCATGCCCATCTTTTCCATAGACGCTGAAAGTTGTGTCAATTGCGGCAAATGCGTGAAGATATGCCCCCTCGACGTGCTGCGCGAGGGCAAGACCACGCCTGAAATCGTATACCGTGAAGACTGCCAGTCGTGCTTCCTCTGCATCATCTATTGCCCGAAGCACGCGATCACCGTGGATACCGAACGGGGACGGGCTACGCCCGAGCCTTACTAAAAAAACAGAGGGAGGGGCCGCGTGCGCGGGCCTCTCCCCTGAAACCTGCACGAGGTCAGTATGGCATCTGCCGCCGGTCCCCAGAACTCAGGAAACGTCAACTATTTCTTCCACATAATAGTTTTTCTCTGCATCACGTTCCTTTTCGGCAAGCTCGATCCCATCGCGCCGCTGACCCCCTTCGGGATGAATACCATCGGCGTGTTCCTCGGCGTCATCTACGCGTGGGTGTTTATCGACATCATCTGGCCCAGCATGGTGGGCCTGCTCGCGCTCATGCTGCTCGACGTCCTGCCCGCAACGGCGCTGCTCAACAAGGGCTTCGGCGATCCCACAGTCATCATGATGATGTTCATCTTCGTGTTCAGCGCCACCCTCGATCGCTACGGCCTGGCGAAGTATATCTCGCTTTGGTTCGTCAGCCGCAAGTGCGTCATGGGGAAACCGTGGCGGCTTACCTTTGCGTTGCTGCTCGCCATCGCCATCCTGGGCGGCCTGACCAGCGCCACGCCCGCGGCCGTCATCGGCTGGAGCCTTCTGTACGGCGTATTCGACATCTGTGGCTACAAAAAAGGCGACGGCTACCCCATTATGATGATCATCGGCACCGTGTTCGCCGCGCAGCTCGGCATGTCGCTCGTCCCGTTCAAATCCCTGCCGCTCGTGGCCATCAGCGCCTATGAAAAGCTGTCGGGCACTTCCGTGGACTACGCGCTCTACTTGCTCGCCTCCCTGACCACATGCCTCTTCTGCCTGCTTCTGTTCATCGCTCTGGGCAAGCACCTGTTCCGGCCCGACGTCAGCAAGCTCGAGTCGCTCGACATCAAGCTGATCATCAAGGAATCGGACATGACGCTGACCGGCATCCAGAAGCTGCTTCTGGGCTTCCTCGTCGCACTCATCATCTTCATGATGCTGCCCGGTTTCCTCCCCAAAGACCTTGCCGTGACCATCTTCTTCAAAAAGATCGGCAATACCGGCGTGTGCATCCTGCTGGTGGCCCTGCTGTGCGCCATACGCGTCAAAGGAAAGGCTCTGCTTCCGTGGCGCGCCATGGTGAACGAAGGCGTGGCCTGGCCCATCATTTTTATCCTCGCCTTCACGCTGCCTCTGGCCGGGCCGCTGTCCGACCCCAAAAGCGGCATTACCGCGTTCATGCTTGAGATGCTCCAGCCGCTGTTCGGCTCGGGTTCCGGCACGATCTTTGTGCTCTGCATGGGCATCGTGGCCGTCATCATGACGCAGTTCATCAACAATACCGCTCTGGCCGTGGCGCTCATGCCGGTGGTGCATACCTACTGCTCGACCAACGGCGTGTCGTCCGAACTGCCCGTCATCCTCATCACCATCGCTTGCTGCCTGGCCTTCCTCACGCCCGCCGCAAGCTCCACAGCCGCCATGCTGCACGGCAACGACTGGACCAACACCAAAAGCATCTGGAAAATCGCCCCGTTCCTTATCGTGCTCTCGCTCATCGTTGCGAGCGCGGTGGTCATCCTCATCGGCAAGGTGTTCCTGTAGCGTATCCCGCGCTGCCCCTCCTCTTTCAAAAGCAAGGCCAAGCCCCAACCATCAGGGCTTGGCCTTGTGTGTCCCGGAACCCCTCTTTCGAATGAACCCAAAACAACGGCGGCAAGGCGCCCCCGTGGCTCTTTGAAAACATATGAGAATATGTCAATGAGTAGCGGGGGGAGAGGTCATGGAATGCAAACTGACAATCCTGATGCGGGCGCTGCTGGCAGTGGCGCTTGTTGCGATTACGCTGGTGCTGACATATGAGTTCTGGCGGGCGGGCAACGGCAAATCCTCCCTGGATGTGCAGGAAATCCGCTTGCAGGCGTCTATCAGCCGGTATCCCCCACAGCACAAAGGACACCAAGCACGTGTCCGGCCTGCCCCTCTCAACGTATTTGCCAACCCTATCCTCATGTTATTCGTCAAGCCAACGACTGTCTTCCTAAATCATGCTCAAGAAATCCGCTTGCGGTCGGATTGCCCCAACAGGAAACACGGATGTCCTTTAACCGACGAGCGGCAAATCTCACACGGGGAGGCATAAAGATGAAATCCATCCAGACCAAATTTATTGTCTTGATTCTTGGCTGCATT
>ENA-UONU01001091-UONU01001091.1-human-gut-metagenome-genome-assembly--contig:-CS51-NODE-1091-length-22416-cov-4.764367_pt1 | contig 22416 bp, 15 predicted proteins | sample MGYA00242462_ERZ724009 | MGnify/ENA metagenome assembly ERZ724009 | reverse complement strand
CATTTTTAATGCAATATAAAAATCCATGGGGATATTCGAATATGGAACTCTTAACAATGTATAAGGGTGCCACAGCCGATAATGAATGTCCGATCATGGTGGACAAGGATTTGCCTTCTTGTGGAAAAAGTCGTTTTGGATGTTGGGTTTGCACCATGGTAGAAAAAGACAAATCGATGGAAGCTATGATTGCAAATGATGATGAGAAAGAGTGGATGACACAGCTTCTTGAATTTCGAAATGAGTTTGGCAATGAAGAAGGCGATAGAGATCGAAGAAGTTTTAGGCGTATGCATGGAAATCTTCAAGGTAACTATAGAAAGTTATTTCATGGGCCTTATAAAAAAGAAGTACGAGAACAATGGCTAAGAAGACTTCTAGAGATTCAAAAGAATATTAACGAAACAGGTCCTAAAGAGTTTCAAAATCTTGAATTGATAAGAAATCAAGAATTGAGAGAGATAAGAAAAATCTGGGTTTTAGAAAAGCATGAATTTGATGATGCTGTTCCAAGAATTTATTTTGAGGTAACGGGTAAAGAATTTGAAGATTCAGATTGGATTTGTGCTGAAGGTTTCGCTAAAGAAGAGTGGGATATTCTGAAGAAAGTCTGCTCAGACTTATACGGAGATGAGGAACTTGCATTTGAAATGATGTATAGCCTTATTGATGTAGAAAGTAATGCTGCTGGTATGAACCAGCGAAAAGGCATAATAGAGGAACTGGAAAAAGTTATTGCTAAGACATTTTATAAAAATGAAGATGATGCTACACAGTATTATATGGAAAAGGTTTGTCGTAAAAAGGAATATGGTGGAAAGTATAACGAAAAGTTTTTGGATTACGGAAACCAGATGCCAGAAGAAACAGATGAGGAGTCTGAAGAATGATAATCAATCGATTAACTATGCATAACTTTGGTGTTTATGCAGGAACTAATACATTTGAATTTGCTAGTAAAAAACCAATTGTCTTAATTGGTGGTATGAATGGACGAGGAAAAACTACGTTTTTGGAGGCGATTTTGTTGTCTTTGTACGGAGCAAATTCAATTGCATATAAAGAAAGTGATTACAACTCATATAATCAATATCTTCGTTCATATGTAAACAATAATAGCTGGAGTCAAAGCAGCTATGTGGAAATTGAATTTTTATTAAATGATAGTTCAAATGATACATATCTTGTTAGACGAGAATGGAACGCTCTTTCAAGAATTACAAAGGAAGAAATATCTGTACAACAGAACGGTGTATATAGCGAATTTTTAACACAGAATTGGGCTATGTTTGTAGAGAATATTCTTCCAAGTGCATTATCTAGCTTTTATTTCTTTGATGGAGAAAAGATTGCTGAATTAGCAGTGGCAAAAACAGATGATCAAATGAAGGCCTCTATTCGTTCAATGCTCGGAATGACCACTTTAGATGTTTTGAAAAACGATCTTGGTCGCATAGTGAAAAAAATCAATAGAAATAACAAAGCAGATGAATCCAATAAACATTTAGAAACTTTACGAGAGGAACGAGATCAAGCAATTTCTGAATTAGAGAAAATTGATGAATCAATATCAATTGCAACAAAAAAGGTGGAAGACCTTCAGGAAGCGCTTGAACAATTACATAAAAAGTATGAACTTCAAGGAGGAGCTGTGCTCGAACAACGACAGTCTTTGATGCAAAAGAGAGCACAGATTCAAACAGGGATAGCACAAAATGCTGAACTATTAGTTGGAATGGCTGCTACAGAATTGCCTATTTTTCTTGTAAGGGATCTTGTTAGTCAAATAAAACTGCAGGCTGAGGATGAACATAATGATTTTATCATGCAGCAAGCATTAGAACAAATGGATGACTATTTATCAGATTTTGAAATGCAATATCCAGAGTCAATAGAAGCTAGTCGTATATTTGTAGACTATGTTAGAAAACAAACAGAAGCAGATTCAGCCCCTAGATTATATGAAATGTCAGATCATGCGTTATTTCAAATGAATGATTTAGTAGAGAATACGCTGCAACAGAGCGTGAACAATACAAAATCATTATTAGCAAATAAGGCTGATTTGAAAAAGCAATTAGATGCAGTTGAGAGTTATCTTACATTGGATATAAATGAAAAAGATTTAACGGCTATATATGATCAAATAAAAGCTAAAGAGGCAGATTTAGTTGAGGCACAAGTTGAATATAACAGATTACAGCAGGAAAGAAGTTCTATAAATTCTACAGTAATAACAAAGAGTGCAGAGTACAGTAGAGATATCGAGATTTTTCTTCAAAAACTTGAACTTCATGATGATTCAGAAAGAATGATGAAATATTCGAATATTGCACTTCGTATTTTAGAGGCATATGCAGTAGAACTGCAGAGAAGAAAAACTGGTACTTTAGGAGCTACAATTACGAAATGTTACAAGCAACTTGCAAATAAAAAGAATCTAATTCAAGAAATTGTGATGAATCCAGAAACACTAGATATGCAATATCTTGATGAAAATGGGAATGAAGTATCAAAAGAGTCCCTTTCAGCAGGAGAAAAGCAGCTTATGGTAATTGCTATTTTGTGGGCTCTTGCATTGTGTTCGAAGAAAAAATTACCAGTAATAATTGATACGCCATTGTCTAGACTGGATTCTCAACATAGAACGTCCATTATTAGTACCTATTTTCAAAATGCAAGTGATCAGACAATTATTCTGTCCACAGATACAGAAATTGATCAGAATTATTATGAAATGATGAAAAATTCTGTTGGAGATGAGTTTACACTTGTATACAGCGAGGAAACAAAGAGTACGTCAATTAAGAAAGGGTATTTTTAAAAATTATGATAATCAAACAAGTACGCTTGTCCCAACAAGCAAAAGATCAGCTTTCTCGTTTGAAGGGAAAGACTGGTATTAAGAATTGGAATATTCTTTGCCGATGGGCATTATGTTATTCCTTAGCAGAAAAAACACTCCCAACAGATATTCCACTTGCAAGTGATAGTAATTTGGAAATGTCATGGTATACATTTGGTGGAGAATACTATGAAGTTTATGAAGCTCTTGTTAAGGCTTGGTGTATTAGTATGGGATTAGAGACTGATGATGAGACTGTTTCAAAATACTTTAGATTAAATTTGGAACGTGGAATTTCTTATTTATGTGGAACAGGGTTCATAAAAAGTATAGATGATTTATTACATTTGGCGGTGAAATAATGAGTACATATTTGGACTATAATGCATCTGCACCAATTGATCAGAGGGTTCTTGATGTAATGATAGAAGTCTATAAAGGAATAATTGGAAATGCAGATAGTAGAACTCATAATCACGGTGAAACAGCAAGATTAGTGGTTGAAAATGCGAGAAAGCAAGTTGCAGAGTTATTGGGGATTTCGCCGGGGGAAGTTTTTTTTACAAGTGGTTCTACAGAAAGTAATAATATTGCTATTCAAGGATTAATGGAATATGCAGAAAAAACAGGTAAAAAGCATATTATTACAACATCGATAGAACATAAGGCTATTTTGGAAACAGTAAAAGCCTTAGAAAAAAGAGGATACGATATTGAGCTTGTAGATCCGGAACGTTCAGGTTTTGTAAAACCAGAAGATATATTGTCTAGAGTAAGAGAAGATACTCTGTTAGTGAGTGTTATGCATGTAAATAATGAGACTGGAATTATTCAGCCTGTAGAGCATATAGGGAAGGCTTTGTCAGAAAGAAAGGTCTTATTTCATGTGGACGCAACGCAAAGTTGTGGAAAGCTAATAAAAGAGATAAGGGGGCTGAAATATAATATGCTATCTTTCAGCGCCCACAAGCTACAGGGACCACAGGGCATAGGTGTTCTTGTGTTAAGAAAAGATGGTTACAGATTACCACCGATAAAGGGGATTATGTACGGAGGCCAACAAGAGCATGGAATTAGACCTGGAACAATACCGGTTGCTTTAGTTGCAGGATGTGGATATGCATGTGAAATAGCATCGTTGGATTATGAACATAACAAAGAAAAAATGGATGCTTTGAAAAAGCTAGTGTTAACGATATTTGATGAATCCGGAATGGAATATCATTTTAATGGTGATCAAAGGCATTGTGTGAACAGTGCGGTTAATATATGTATTCCAGGAGTTGTATCAGAAGCCTTAATGATCATGGCAAAACAGTATTGTAGTATATCAAATGGCTCCGCGTGTACATCTAAAAACTATTCACCAAGCTATGTATTAAAAGCAATGGGAATTCCAGAGGAAGAAATTGAGTGCTCTGTTCGAATCAGTTGGGGACCAGATACTTCAGAGAATGAGTTGAAGGAAAACTTGGTTAAGTTGATAGAGATAGCTAAGCGGATAAAAGGTTAATGTCAAGGAGGCAATATGAGTCCTGAAATGAATATGGGAATTGTTTATGAAAACAATTTAGATACGGATAAGTTTGCCAGAATGTTTAATAATAAGGCTCAGAGCTACAAATTTTGTTGTGGCTTTAGCCAGTTGAGTGCGTTGGAGTTCCTGAGGTCAGGAACGGAGACGTGCGAAACAAAAAACCACCTGCTTCGCGGGTGGTGCAGCAAGTGCTTATAGCACAAAAATCACCTTTCCGTTAGAATCGAGTTGTTCAAGCTACTATCTAAGAAAGGAAAGGTGATTTTAATGGCACACAAGAATCATGATATGGCACATACAAAGTGGATGTGCAAATACCACATAGTGTTCACTCCTAAGTATAGACGAAAAGTGATTTATAATCAATATAAAGAAAGTATACGTGATATATGAAAGACGTTATGTGGATACAAAGGAGTAGAAATATTAGAGGGTCACTTAATGCCGGATCATATCCATATGCTGGTCAGTATTCCGCCGAAATACAGTGTATCCAGCTTTATGGGATACTTAAAGGGAAAGAGGAGTGCGCGGATGATTTTCGATAAGCATGCAAATCTAAAGTATAAGTACGGAAATCGTCACTTTTGGGCAGAAGGTTATTATGTCAGTACAGTAGGCCTAAATGAGGCAACGATTAGGAAGTACATTCAGGAGCAGGAAAAATATGATATAGCAATGGATAAGCTGAGTGTAAAGGAGTATGAGGACCCCTTTAAGGGGTAGCCGGTAATACGAACGCCCTTTAAAGGGCGGCAACGAGTCAAGGGCATAGTGGCTTGAACGTAGTAAAAGCTAGCGCCTTTAGGCGTCGGCCGGTAACTGCCCCTTATAGGGGCGAGCAAACCACCCGTTTGACGGGTGATCATGATTTTATATTTTATTGCCGATTTGTGATTCTTTCGGAATGGGTGTATGTGCCCCCTTTTTTGTGTGGAGCTTACTCAATCAGAAGCTGTAATTGTGTAATGTACTCTGACGCATCTGAGGTTGTGTGAATATCGATCCAGAGGATTTCTAATAAGTCGCCGCGTACAGTAAAATGGTGGGTGTGTGCGTATTGTATGAGCTGCTGTCCCCAGTAGGCGCTCTGTTTATAATCTCCGCGATAAGTGACGCAGAGATAATCACCTCCGTCGATACAGTCTGCCCCGTCTTCATCAATCAGAAAAACCGATTGGTAGGAAAGATTTTTTTGATTAAAAAGAGAAGGAAGAGAAATCACAGTTCCAATTTGATTATTTCCGATAATATATAGCCGGTTTTGGTTTAGGTTGATTAGCTGTTTGATTAGAAGATCCATTTCCTCTTCCTTTTTATATTTCTCGGGCAGGCGATGGCAATGGCGGGCAGGGATGCTCATTAAGCGGATTTCATTCAGAGGAAGGGATAGAGCGGAATGGATGTTCCTTAGACGGAGTTCCACGTTTTTCTGCAAGGTTTTCAGATGCTGTATTTGCGCCGAAATAGCCATTTTTTCTTCTTCCAGCATAGAAAGGGAGGAGGAAACCGTATGGTGGTCTAAGTATTCACGGATTTGTTCCATGGTAAAGCCGATGGAGCGCAAATCTCGGATTACATTCAGCCGCCATATATCATGGATGCTGTAATGCCGGTATCCGGATTCAGAACGTTTTGGCCGGATCATTCCGATTTCTTCATAATAGCGTATGGAATCTGCACCAATTCCATATAATTTAGAAATTTCACCGATTTTAAAAAAATTTTTCATATTTTTCACCCATCTCCTTGACTCTGGTATTATACCAGAGTTTATAATTACTGCATAGATTAAATGATCTTGAGTTTCTGTACTTCGCAGTTCTCCTTCCGATTGAGGCATCCATGCTCCGGTTTCCGGCTATAAGAGTGAACGAAGAACCATGAAATGCCTCTGACAAAACATTCTATGCTGAAGAGCCTTTAAACAGCCACCAAAGCCGCCTGTCCTGCCTGAATCGAAAGCTTCGGCCGGAAAATGTGGAAACTCAAACAAATGATTCATTACAGAAAGGATTTTTTAAATGCGCTCCGTTTTGAAAGAACTTAAACTATTGCCCGTATTACTTTTGTTGTTGGGAAGTGCTGTGTTAGCCTTCGGACTTTACAATATCCATTCGATGTCCAATGTCACAGAGGGGGGCATATTGGGATTGACGCTTCTCTTGGAATATTGGTTTGATATTTCCCCATCTGTTTCAGGGTTTGTATTGACCGTATTATGTTACTTTGTGGGCTGGAAATTGCTAGGAAAACGTTTCCTTGCATATTCTCTGATCTCTTCCGGTGGATTTTCTGTTTTTTATGGGATCTTTGAACAGTTTGAACCCTTGTATCCCAATATTGGTGAAAAGCCGTTTTTGGCAGCGGTTGTGGGAGCCGTGTTTGTAGGCGTCAGTATCGGCCTGTGCGTCCGGGTAGGGGGGGCGCCAACTGGAGATGATGCCCTTGCAATGAGTCTGGAGCGGGTACTTCCTTTGGATATTCAGTGGATTTATCTGATCAGCGATCTGATCGTATTGCTTGTATCCCTCACCTATATTCCGGTGAGTAAAATTATGTACTCTCTTTTGACTGTTATCTTATCAGGACAGATCATTGGTTTTATGCAAAAGGTTCCGTTTCCTAAATTCATGGAATCGGGAGTAATACTGGAAGATTAAGCTGAAAAGTAAATTGCGGTCTGCAGCTTCCCAGGGCTTCGGTTCTGGGGAGTTTTTTATATATTTTTAGAAGTAAATGTGATAAAATAAGGGTATCTATTTGATATTAACGAATAAGACTAGAAGATTTTACAAGATCCTTCCGGTTTACAGACAGGGAGGGGAGGGGGAGAGCCAGTGGATAAACATTTTGATCCTGAATTTTACAAAAAAATATTGAGTGAAATCAATTCCAATGTATACATCACAGATGTGGAAACAGATGAGATCGTATATATGAATGAATATATGAAAAGGACATTTGGTCTGGAGCATCCGGAAGGGAAGATTTGCTGGCAGGTGCTGCAGAAGGGAGCTACAGGCCGCTGCGCCTCCTGTCCAGTAAGCCGGCTGACAAAGAAGGATCAGGGAAATTCCTATCTGTGGCGGGAGAACAACACGCTCACAGGCCGCCAGTATATGAATTATGATATTCTGGAAAAGGCAGGAGAGCGCTGGTATCATGCCCAAAATTCCGTGGATATTACCGATTATATGCAGCTTTCTATGGAGGCTTCCACAGATGAGCTGACTGGGGTCATGAACCGCAGTGCGGGAAAAAAGAAGCTGGAGGCAACCCTTAAAGATATGCTTCCGGAAGACAGGCTGATCGTTGCTTTATATGACATCAATGGGCTCAAATGGGTCAATGATACATACGGACACATCGAAGGGGATCGTCTTTTAACCTTTGCATCCGATACCATCCAGAGAGAGCTGAGTGGAGAGGATTTTTTGTTCCGCCTCAGCGGGGATGAATTTATTATTGTGTTTAAGAACAGGGAGCTGTCAGAGGCAGAGCAGTGGATGAAGAAGATCCTGAGAGCATTAGCGGAGCGCAGGGCTTCTGTGGGGCTTAACTATGATGTGACATTCAGCTATGGCTTTGCAGAGGTTCTGGGAAATCAGCATCTGACGGTTTCAGATGTCCTCTCTATAGCAGATACCCAGATGTATATGCGTAAGAGAGAATATTATATCCATAAGGGGTTCACAGGAAAGGAAAAGGATCAGAGAAAACAGGCCCTTCCCACCTTTCAATATAATAAGGACGCTTTGTTTGAGGTTTTGTCGGAAAGCGAGGACGATTATGTGTTTGCCGGCAACCTGAAAACAGGCCAGTTTATGTATTCCTATAAAATGATGCTGGATTTTGGGCTTCCGGCCCAGATCATTGACGATGCAGCCCTGTTCTGGGGAGATAGGATCCACCCAGAGGATAAGGCTCTGTTTATCAAGAGTAATCAAGAGATTGCCAGAGGGGAAACGGAACGGCACACCATTGTGTACAGAGCTAAGGATCGGAATGGGCAATGGATCCATTTGATGTGCCATGGCCATATGGTCCGGGACGAGAATGGAACACCGGATCTGTTTGCAGGTATCATACGAAATCTGGACAAGAAGGCTTCGACGGTTAATGACGAGCTGCGTATTATCAGCGACAGCAGCACAGACGGCATTTTTAAGGCTGCTATGACAGACGGCTTTCCTGTTCTGTACGCCAATGACGGTTATCTGGCAATCCACGGATATACAAGAAAACAGCTGGCCCAGGAGCTGGATAATTTGGCACAGCCCTTGGTATATGAGGTTGATCTTCCCAGAATAACCAAAGAATTGGAGCAGGGGATCGCAGAACAGTCTTCCCGTATTATTTTGGAATACAGGATCAAAAGGCGCGATGGAAATCTTGCATGGGTTCATGTCAATGGCGGGATCACCCGTTTAGATGATGGAACCATGGCTATGATCGGCATGGTCATGGATATTACAGAACGAAAAAAGTTGGAGGAGCGTTTGACTCACACAGAGCAGCTCTTTCACGTGGCCAGAAAATACAGCCGCCTTAATATGTGGGAATTAGATATTAGAAAAAAGCAGATCATACAGACAGAGGAATCCCGGGCAGTTCACGGCGGAGGGATCCTTGTGGAGAATATTCCGGAGTCTCTGATTGAAAATAAGGTGATCCATCCGGACAGCATAGAGGCTATAAGGAAGCTGTATCGGGATTTGGGGCAGGGAAAGAGAGTGTCCTCCTGTATCGTCCGCGTCAGCTATCAGGAGGAACCATATTGGTGGGAAAAGGTTACTTATACGGTGACGGAATGGCAGGAAGGAAAACCGATCCGCGCAGTGGGAATATCAGAGGATGTGACTGCCCAAAAAGCAGCAGAGAGGCGTGTGTTTGAGGAAGAAAGCATGCGTGACACACCTCAGGAACAGGATATGATGTTCAGTTTCCGCTTGAATGTAGAACAGGATTGTCTGGAGGATTTTTGGGATTATAGAGGAGATAAGATGGTGTCTCTGAATGAAATCCAGGGGATCAGGGATCTTTACCAGTATCTGTTTGATACCATTGCAAATGAGGATGACGGCAGACGTTTCCAATCCTACTATAAACCGGAGCAGGTGTCTCGGGCTGCCTTAAATGGTGAGAAGATCCAGAATTTTGAGTTCCGCCAGAAGCAGATGAATGGGATCATCCTTTGGGTGGAGCTGAATATGCGGGTCACCATATCACCGGATTCCTCTGAACATGTCATTTTCGGATATGTGAAAAATATTAATTCCCTGAAGAAACGAGAGCTTTCCTTAAAGCAGAAAGCAGAGACAGATCATGTAACGGGTCTTTATAACTATAATACAGCAAAGCTTTTGATCGGGGACTGTCTGTTGGGAGCGCCAAAGGAGAGCAGCGCCATTGCCCTTTTGGATATTGATTATTTTAAGGAGATCAATCGGAGAGGCGGTTATCTGGCAGGAGATGAACTGCTGAGGGCCATCAGTTCCGATATTGTGAGGAGTGTTCCAAGCTCTGTGATTAAAGCGCGTGTGGAGCGGGATACCTTTCTTCTGTACTTCCAGAACTTGTCTCATGAGTCTGAGCTGAAGGAACAGGTGGAGGAGCTGAGAAGGAATCTGAGCCGCAGGTATCAGGTCGGGACAGAGGAAGTCGAGGTGACATTGACTGCCGGGATCTGTATGCAGTTTTCAGAAGGAATGACCTTCCGGCAGCTGTATCAGTATGCCCTTCATGCTTTGAAGGGAGCGAAACGGAGAGGGAAAAACTGTCTGTTCATGTATCGGGAGTTAGAGGATATGAAGCAGGGGTTTGATATCCAAATGACCATCGATGCGTCTACCTATGAGATTCTGGATATGAATACTACGGGACAGATCGCATTTGGCGTCAGCGGTTTTTCTAAGAGAAGGACTACCTGTTACGAGCTGCTTCACAACCGGACGGAACCATGCCCATTCTGTATGAGAAATCTCAAGGCGAAGGAAGATGAGATATGGAAATGCTTTGTTCCGCGACTGAATAAAGTGATGTATATTAAAGAGCATCAGTTTGAAAATGGTCAATCGGAAGAAAGAACGATCCTCCTTAGGGAGAGTACGATGCAGGAAAGGAGAAAAGCAGAGTGCGAATCCGTTCTCTATCTATTGAAGGAGAGCTGGAGCAGGATCGAACAGGGAGCAAGGCGAGAGGAAACAGAATATACCTTTTTGGAATATATTGGTATGCTGTTCGATGCCAAGCGGACAGCATTATATGGTAAAAAGCATTACAGCAACCGCTATCGTCTGGAGCGGATGTGGAAAATGAACGGTGTAAAAGATGACGAATCCATCAAACAGGATGCAGAGCTGCTGAAAAAGCTCCTATTGACCGTTTACCCGGATAATAAAATCTTGATTGAGGATGAATCCAGCCTTGGATATGATCTGATTGCAGAATTTTACGGGGATACCCCAGTTCCGCTTCCCATCCTCTTAGCTGGCTCCTACGAGTCAGGGGGCCAGGGCGTGATTGTTTTGTTGGAACATGCGGCGGTCCGGCGTGATCAAATGGAGCTTTTAGCGCTCCTTACCAGCTTTCTCCACAAAATGGACCATGTGTACGAACTGAACGCAAGCTACAATCATGCCTTGCAGCATGACCAGCTTACAGGAGTGTTCAATTATCAGAGCTTTTTATCCTACCTTCAGGAGGTAGACGAGGATGTCTATAGCTCCCTGGGATTGGTTCAGATCCAGGCAATGAATCTGAAATCCTACAATGAGGAATATGGAAGAAGGGCGGGAGATGAACTTCTTGTGGCAGCTTCGGAGGTGCTGACAGATCTCTTTGAGAAAGACTTGGTATTCCGTTCCGGAGGCGGCCGGTTTATGGCCTTATGCCCAGATGTTATCTATGAAAATTTTTCTCAGCGCTGCCGGGATCTGCAGGAGCGTCTGGGGGATCTGTGCGACGGAATGTTTGTCTCAGCCCATGCGTGGGAGTCAAGCGCTATCTCAGTGGAGAAAATGCAGAGCCAGGTAGAAGAAAAGATACAGATTGCTGTGGGCAAGCTGCGAAACGGTACGCTGGAGGGCGGAGCGAGAACGGTGGAGGATATGAAGCAGGGGCTTAAAAAGGCCATTGCAGACGGCTGCTTCTACACCTATCTGCAGCCAAAGGCCATGACAGATACGAAACAAATCTGCGGTGCAGAGGCCCTGATACGCTACTGTGACCGGGAGCGGGGGATCATATCTCCGGCCAGATTCCTTCCGCCCATTGAAAAAGCCGGTCTGGTTCGTTACATCGACCTATTTGTGCTGGAAAACGTTTGCCACTCCATTGGGAAATGGCTGGAAAAGGGATGGGCCTCTTTCCCGATTTCGTTGAATTTTTCCCGGGCAACGATACTGGAACCGGAAATTCTGGAGGAGACAGACAAGATTGTAGAAAAATATGGTATTCCCAAGGAGCTTTTGGAGATCGAGGTTACGGAATCCATTGGTTCCATCGACAATAAAGGCCTGCAAACAATAGTGGATCGGTTTGTCCAGGCGGGATACCGGATCGCTCTGGATGATTTTGGCGCAGAGTACAGTAATATTTATGTCCTCTATTCCTTAAAGCTTAATTCTCTGAAGCTGGACCGCAGGATTGTCAGCGACATTTATCATGACAGCAGGGCACGGCTGGTAGTAGAACATATTATTGGGCTGTGTAAAAAAATGGGAATCAAGTGTGTGGCAGAAGGGGTGGAGACAGAGGAACATTTATCTGTCCTTCGGGAGATGGGATGCGATGTGATCCAGGGATATTATCTCAATAAGCCTTTGCCGGAGGAAGAATTTTTTAAATTGTACGTGACAGTGGAGTAAGAAAGAAACAGTAAAAAAGAAATAGTAAAAAATACTAAAAAAATAATAAAAAAGGCGTCCTGGGAAATACAGGATGCCTTTTTAATATGCTTGATCGATTAGCGGACGCCGAATTTTGTGCCCCGGCGCAGGGAACCATCGCTGTTCCACTCTGTGTAAACATAAGGGCCGCCGTCTGTGGTTCCGTTTTCGGTAAAGGTGTGGGTTCTGCCGTCACCCATTGTGCGGTCTCCGGTGACCATTTTACAGCTGTTGTTGTCAAAATAATAGACATTGCCGTTGATCTTCATAAGGCCGCCCTGAAGCTCACCGGAATCAGCGGCATAATACCAGGTTCCGTCTCTCTGGATCCAGCCAGTGCGCATCAGCTGGTCATTTCCGAAGAAGAACCAATGGTTTTTGTAGCTTACCCAGTTGTTGGTGCAGTAATCTCCAGAACCCCACTGATATTTGGTTCCCTGAGAGGTTCTTACAAATCCGGCTGCGAAGGAAGTCATGGCGCTTCCTGCTGCCAATGCCATGGAAAGTGCTGCGATCGCAAAATATTTCTTTTTCATATAAAACGTGCCTCCTTACAAGATGGTATATATTTCTGCTATGCCCACATTCTATACCCTGGAGCTGCTCCAAGGTCAAGCTAGTTAAGGTATTTGTAAGGATAAGGCAAGGTTTCGTTAAATCCAGCCGCCATCCAGACCGATTACCTGCCCGGTAAGGTAAGAATTTTTGTAGCCCAGGTGATAAACCAGATCCGCTACTTCCTCTGCCCTCCCCAGACGGCCGGTTGGGATTTCGTCTACAAGGGCGATCAGATCCTCCTCCTCCAGCCATTGGTTCATTTCTGTATCGATGGCCCCACAGGCCACAGCGTTGACCTGGATATTGCTGGGAGCTAATTCCTTTGCCAAGGCCCTGGTAAATGCATTGATCCCCCCTTTGGTAGCTGAGTAAGCTGTTTCGCAGGAAGCTCCCACTACGCCCCAGACGGAAGAAATATTGATGATCTTTCCCTGCTTTTCCTGGATCATATAGGGAATGGCCAGCTTGCAGCAGTTAAAGACAGAGGTCAGATTGGTGTGGAGCATTCGTTCCCAATCATCAGAACTCATATCCTGAAGCAGGCCGATATAGGAGATTCCGGCATTATTGACCAGTACGTCCACTCCTCCAAACTGTTTTTTGATCTGGTCAAAGAGCTCCTGGCAGCACGCCATATCCCCCATATCCCCCCGGTAGGCCAGGCAGGGAACCTGAAAGGATTCAATTTCCCTCTTTGTCTGCATCAGACGGTCTTCCCGGTGGACGCAGCTGATAGCTACATTATATCCTTTTTTAGCGAATTTGACTGCAACCGCTTTCCCGATTCCACGGGAAGCGCCAGTGACAAGCACGGTTTTACGTGACATACGGATACCTCCTTTTGCGTAACATGGCTGAATTGTTACTAACATGGGTGTACTTTCTATTTTACCACAATATAGGAAAATGTGTTCAGACAAAGAAGAAAAAGAATTGTAATAAGCATTTTACATGTGTTATAATACCATCAGTGATGTAGGGAAGAAACAGAAGTGAAATACAGGAAGGAAGGCTTCAGATGAAGAAGTGGAAGAAAGTACTGATGATCGGCGGGCTGTGCAGCTGCGCTTTTTCTACGACCGTGCCGGCATCTACCAACTTAGAGAGCGGTTCCTCTTTGGCGGGCATATCCGTGGCGCTGAATAATTATTACGCTGGAAATAAGGAACCGGAAAAGAAGCTGGCTTCCTCTTATTCAAGTATGATCGAGTCCTCCACCGCCAAAACGGCGAAGGCTTCATCCGGATCCGCAGGTCAGGGGGCAGGGACAGCAAAGGCGAAGGATGGGGCAGGGACGGCCGCCTCATCTGCCGGGGGACAGAAAGCAGCGGCCCAGACAGCGAAAAAAGCTTCTGCTTACGATAATATAGCGGTTTCCAATATAAACGGCACAGTCAATATCCGTACGGAAGCCAACACAGGCAGTGCGGTAACAGGCAAGATCGCCAATGACTGTGCGGCCACGATTCTGGACACTGTGGATGGAGAAGGCGGAAAATGGTATAAGATCCGGTCTGGTTCTGTGACCGGCTACATAAAGGCAGACTATTTTGTGACAGGGAGCCAGGCAGAAGCCAGGGCAAAGCAGGTGGGAACTACCTATGGAACCATTGTGGGAACCCCCAGCCTGAGGCTTCGTCAGACGCCGGATCTGGAGGGAAAGACATTGACCCTGCTGTCTGAGGGGGCTCATTATGTAGTCACCGGCCAGGAGGGAGATTTCCTGAAGGTACAGGTGGATTCTGACCTGGAGGGCTACGTATATAAGGAATATATGAATACAAACGTGGAGTTTAACCAGGCTGTATCTGTGGAGGAGGAGCAGAAGAAGAAGGCAGAGGAGGAAGCGCGAAAGAAAGAGGCGGAGAAGGCGTTAGAGGAATTGGAGAACGCGAAGGAAGAGGCTTCTAAAAAGAAAACAACAACGGCTGCAAAGAAAGAGGAGACGACAGCGGCTCCTAAGAAGGAGGAAAAGCCTGCCGAGACTTCTAAGAAAGAGACAAAAGCCCCAGATCCGGTTACAACCATCGAGGCCAATCCAGAGAACGGAAAGGACAGTACGGTAGCGGCTCCTGAGGCTCAGTCTCCTACGATTAAGCCTTCCGAGACGAAGGCTCCTGAAACAGTGGAAGAAAAGAAGCCTGATTCTCCGGGAGGGTCTTCTGGGAAGGTGGAGTCCGCCACAAGGAATGCGGTGGTGGCTTATGCAAAACAGTTTTTGGGTAATCCATATGTTTATGGAGGCACAAGCCTTACCAACGGAGCGGACTGCTCCGGCTTTACCCAGAGCGTGTTTGCACATTTCGGGATCAGTATTGGCAGAAGCTCCAGGGATCAGGCGGCCAGAGGAAAATCCATTTCCGTCAGCGAGGCAAAGCCGGGAGATCTGTTATTCTATGCTAGCGGTGATTACATCAATCATGTGGCTATCTATATCGGCGGCGGGCAGGTCATTCATTCTAGCAACCCCTCCACAGGAATCTGTATTACCACAGCGTATTACCGCACGCCATGCAAGGCAGTGACCTTTTTAGACTGATTTTTTCCTATAGGAAGAAAAGGAAAATAAGAGATAGAAATAAGAGACATGGCTGAATGAGACAAGTATAAATAAGACAAGCCCCCGGCGAGGATCGCCGGGGGCTTGTCTCATATTGGCTTACAGCCATTTGATAACATGAATGAAATGGATCCTAAGGAGTCTTCCTTAAAACTCCGGTTCGATCAGTCCATACGTTCCGTTCTTTCTCTTATAAACAACATTTACCTGGTCTGTATCCGCATTGAGGAATACGTAGAAGTTATGTCCCAGCATTTCCATTTGGAGACATGCCTCCTCAGGTATGGTTGGCTTGATGGCAAATTTCTTAGTCTTTACGATCTGGATCTCCTCATCCTGAACCTGATCCTCCTCCTCTATAAATGCCTGGGAGAAGGAGAGGGCTGCCTGCTTCTTGTCGATGAGTTTCTTTCTATATTTACGGATCTGGCGCTCAATGATCTCCTCTACCAGATCAATAGATACATACATGTCAGAGCTGGATTCCTCCGCGCGTATGGTGTTGCCCTTAATAGGGATGGTGACCTCAATCTTCTGGTGGTCCTTTTGGGCGCTGAGCGCTACGATGACCTCTGTATCAGGAGTGAAAAAATGTTCCAGCTTGCCGATCTTCTTCTCAACAGCAGCTTTCAAACCTGGAGTTACCTCAATATTTCTTCCTGTTATGGTATAACGCATAAACATCAACTCCTTTTCTTGGGATAGGGATATTATAGCATATTTATTGTAAAATTACAATCAAAATATCCAAATTGCTACACAATTTATCTTAATTTTTCATGAAATTTCGCTTCAATATATATAAACAGAGATTGTAGCTTCATTAATTTTTATATAAACAGAAGCCTTGACTTCTACACACTGCTGTCCTAAAAAGTCAATAGAAATCCATGTATTTAATTCCGTGCTTTTCAAGTTTATTACAAGTATACAAAAATAAAATTCGGGTAAAATAAAAAGAATGGGAAAGTAGAAACAATCAAAAAAATGTGGATAATGTGGATAACTTGGTGTATAACTGATTTTTGCCTTAAAATGGACAAAATCAGATGTGGATAACTTTGTGGGTAATGTGTATAAAAAAATGGGGATAATGTGGACAGGTAAAAAAACGAACATAGTTTTTGTATAATATGTATAGTTGACCATAAGTGTGGACAAAATGTTAATTTTTTATTAACCCGTTGAATTAATCTTTCGCCGGTGTTACAATAAGTAGGATTGTATCATGCCGTCACCAGGCCGTAAGGCGTGCTGTGGAATGTGGAAATACAAGGTATGGAAAAGTAAGTAGTACAAGGATAGAGAGTAAGTTAGGAGAGTATACAATGAACTTGATTGAAAAGGTATTCGGAACCCACAGTGACCGGGAACTGAAGATGATACGGCCAATTGTGGCAAAGATCGAATCTTTGCGGCCGGAAATGATGGAGATGTCAGATGAGGAGCTGAGAGACCAGACCAGGATCTTTAAGGAAAGGCTGGCAGATGGGGCTACGCTGGATGATATTCTTCCAGAGGCCTTTGCAACCGTCCGGGAGGCTGCCAGAAGAACACTGAATATGGAGCATTTCCCAGTACAGCTCATCGGCGGTATTGTCCTTCATCAGGGACGTATCGCAGAGATGCGCACTGGTGAGGGAAAAACTCTGGTATCCACCTGTCCTGCTTACCTGAATGCTTTAAAGGGGAAGGGCGTTCAGATCGTTACCGTCAACGACTACCTGGCAAAACGTGATGCTGAGTGGATGGGTCAGGTTCATCGGTTCCTGGGACTGACCGTAGGCGTGGTTTTAAATGAGATGACCAGCGAGCAGCGCAAGGAGGCATATGCCTGCGATATTACCTATGTAACCAATAATGAGCTGGGCTTTGATTATCTGCGTGATAATATGTCCATTTATAAGGAACAGCTGGTGCTGCGGGATCTGGATTACTGTATCATTGACGAGGTGGACTCTGTGCTGATCGATGAAGCCAGAACCCCGTTGATCATTTCCGGCCAGAGCGGCAAGTCTACCAAACTTTACGAGGTCTGTGATGTTTTAGCCCGCCAGCTGGAGCGTGGAACCGTTTCCAAGGAGTTCTCCAAACTGGACGCTATTATGGGCGAGGAGATCGAGGAGACGGGCGACTTCGTTGTGGATGAGAAGGATAAGGTGGTGAACCTGACGGAGCAGGGTGTGAAAAAGGTGGAGGAATTTTTCCACATTGAGAACCTTGCGGATCCGGAAAACCTGGAGATCCAGCACAATATCATCCTGGCTCTGCGGGCCAACAACCTGATGTTCCGGGATAAGGATTACGTGGTAAAGGACGACGAGGTTCTGATCGTAGATGAATTTACAGGCCGCATCATGCCTGGCCGCCGCTATTCGGACGGCCTTCATCAGGCGATTGAGGCGAAGGAGCATGTAAATGTGCGCCGGGAAAGCCGCACTCTGGCTACCGTTACCTTCCAGAACTTCTTCAATAAATATGCAAAGAAGGCTGGTATGACTGGTACAGCCCAGACAGAGGAGAAGGAGTTCCGCAATATCTACTCCATGGACGTAATTGTGATCCCAACCAACCGTCCCGCTATCCGTAAGGATATGGAGGATGCAGTATATAAGACCAAGAAGGAAAAATACAAGGCAGTAGTGGACGAGGTGGCAAGAGCCCATGAGAAGGGACAGCCGGTACTGGTGGGAACCATCGCCATTGAAACCTCTGAGCTTTTAAGCAAGATGCTGACCAAGAGGGGGATCCCTCACAAGGTGCTGAATGCGAAATTCCATGAGATGGAGGCAGAGATCGTAGCGGATGCAGGTATCCATGGCTCTGTTACCATCGCTACCAATATGGCAGGCCGTGGTACGGATATTAAGCTGGATGATGAGTCCAAGGCCTTAGGCGGGTTAAAGATCATCGGTACAGAGCGCCATGAGTCCCGCCGTATTGACAATCAGCTGCGTGGGCGTTCTGGACGTCAGGGTGATCCAGGTGAGTCACGGTTCTACCTGTCTCTGGAGGACGACCTGCTCCGCCTGTTCGGCTCCGAGCGTTTAATGGCCATGTTTGAGGCGATGGGTGTTCCCGAAGGGGAGCAGATCGAGCATAAGATGCTTTCCAATGCCATTGAAAAGGCACAGATGAAGATCGAGAGCAACAACTACGGTATCCGCGAGCAGCTCTTAAAGTTCGACGAGGTGAACAACGAGCAGCGTGAGGTTATCTACGCAGAGCGCCGCAAGGTATTGGACGGCGACAACATGCGGGATCTGGTGCTGAAGATGATCACAGATATTGTGGAGAATGCTGTGGACATTTCCATTGCCGACGATCAGCCCTCTGACAAGTGGGATCTTAAAGAATTAAACAATCTTCTTCTTCCTATTATTCCTCTGAAGCCGGTGACCCTTCCGGAGGATAAGGCTTCCATGAAGAAGAATGAATTAAAGCATAATCTGAAGGAAGAAGCCATTAAGCTTTATGAGGTGAAGGAGGCAGAGTTCCCTGAGCCGGAGCAGATCCGTGAGATCGAGCGGGTGGTGCTGTTAAAGGTGATCGACAATAAGTGGATGGCTCATCTGGACGACATGGATGCCCTGCGTGAGGGCATCGGCCTTCAGGCATATGGACAGAGAGACCCGGTTGTAGAGTATAAGATGCAGGGTTATGAGATGTATGAGGCCATGATGGCTTCCATCCAGGAGGAGACGATCCGGATCCTGTTCCATATCCGGGTGGAGCAGAAGGTGGAGCGTGAGCCAGCGGCTAAGGTGATGGGGACGAATAAGGACGCCTCCTCACCAAGTGCGCCTAAGAAGCGGGTGGAGCAGAAGATCTACCCCAACGATCCATGCCCCTGTGGTTCCGGTAAGAAGTATAAGCAGTGCCATGGAAGAATAAAATAGCATGTCTGCTCTATAGAAGGATCCGGCCTCTTTGCCTTAGACAGGCTGCGGGGCCGGATCGTTTTCAGGCAGCGCATAGAAAATGATTCCAGAAAGTTTGATAGAAAGTGGGTGAAACAGTGGTTGAATTAGACAATTTGAAAAATGCATTGTCCGCATTCGAGAAGCCATTGGTGGAAGTGAGGGATTCACTTTGACCTGGACAATAAGGTAGCCAGGATCGCAGAATTAGACAAGTCCATGGAGGAGCCGGGATTTTGGGATAATCCGGTAGAATCCGCCCGAAAGGTGAAGGAGTCTAAGAATTTAAAGGATGAAGTAGACACATACAGGGCTCTGGAGCAGCAGTATGAGGATATTCAGGTTATGATCCAGATGGGTTATGAGGAAAATGACGAATCGCTGCTTCCGGAGATCGAAGAGATGGTGGAGGAGTTTTCTGAGACCCTGGAAAAGATGCGCATGAAGCTCCTTTTGTCCGGGGAGTACGATTCCAATAATGCCATTATAAGACTGAACGCGGGAGCAGGAGGAACGGAGTCCTGTGATTGGTGCGGTATTTTGTACCGCATGTACTGCCGCTGGGCAGAGGGAAAGGGATTTCGGGCCCATGTCCTGGATTATCTGGACGGGGAGGAAGCAGGAATCAAATCCGTGACCATCCAGATTGACGGGGAGAATGCTTATGGGTATCTGCGCTCAGAACACGGCGTTCACCGCCTGGTGCGGATTTCTCCCTTTAATTCCGCGGGAAAACGCCAGACCTCCTTTGTGTCCTGTGATGTTATGCCGGAGATCGAGGAGGATATTGATATTGAGATCAATCCTGACGATATTCGGATTGATACCTATCGCTCCAGCGGCGCAGGCGGGCAGCATATCAACAAGACGTCCTCTGCCATCCGTATCACCCATTTCCCTACCGGGATCGTGGTGACCTGTCAGAATGAGCGTTCCCAGCTCCAGAATAAAGAAAAAGCCATGCAGATCCTCAAAGCGAAGCTTTTGATGGTGAAGCAGGAGGAGCAGGCAGCCAAGGCGGCTGGAATCCGCGGGGATGTGAAGGATATTGGCTGGGGAAGCCAGATCCGTTCCTATATCCTCCAGCCCTATACGCTGGTAAAGGATCACCGGACAGGCGAGGAGAGCGGAAACGTGGATGCGGTTCTGGACGGAAGCATCGACAATTTCATCAGCGCTTACCTGCGTTGGATGAGCCTGGGCTGTCCTGATAAAAATGCAGGGGACGACGAACAGGCATAGAAGAAAGATCAAAAGACAGAAAAAAGACATGACATTTGCACGGATTTGGGATCAGGTGCAGGCTGTCGTGTCTTTTTTGCCGTACATCAGGGATAAAACAGTTGCATTTACAGGGGAAATATGTTAATATCTTCCACATGAATACATATGTGTTTGCAATGCGGACACAAAAGTCAGAAGCCTGCAGGCTTTGAATGGCAGCAGGGCTGTCAGGCTGTAGGCGGTATGGCTGAATGGTTATATACGAAAGGATCATCATGGAAGACAAGAGTAAGTATTTTGTGGTAAAACAGAAAGCAGTACCCGAAGTCCTTCTGAAGGTGGTTGAGGCAAAGAAGCTGTTGGAGACAGAGCGGGCTTTGACCGTTCAGGAGGCCACGGACCGGGTGGGGATCAGCCGCAGTTCCTTTTACAAGTACAAGGATGATATTTTTCAGTTTTATGACAATGCAAAAGGAAGAACGATCACCCTTGTGGTGCAGATGGACGATGAACAGGGGCGCTTAAGCGATCTGCTCCATATCGTGGCAGTGTACAGAGCCAATATCCTGACGATACATCAGAGTATACCGGTCAATGGGCTTGCAACCCTTTCTCTCAGTGTGGAGATCCGGAAGAACACGGGCAATGTATCCAGTATGCTGGACGAATTGGAGAATTTAAAGGGCATTCACTATGTAAAAATACTTTCCGGCGAATAGGAATGGGATGAGTATAGAGATCAATAGGGAGGATATGATTATGATCAAAGCGGCAATTATGGGATATGGAACCATTGGTTCAGGTACAGCTGAGATATTGGAGAGCAACCGGGACAGGATCGCTGCCCAGGCGGGACAGGAGATCCAGCTCAAATATGTTTTGGATCTGCGGGATTTTCCTGACAGTCCAGTGGCAGATAAGATCATTCACGATTTCAAGATTATCGAGGAGGATGAGGAGGTAAGGATCGTAGTGGAGACCATGGGAGGGCTGAATCCAGCCTATCCGTTTGTGAAGGCATGTCTCCTGGCAGGAAAAAATGTTGTTACCTCCAATAAGGCTCTTGTGGCGGCTCACGGAACAGAACTTCTCTCCATTGCAAGAAAAAAACATGTAAACTTTTTCTTTGAGGCAAGCGTAGGCGGCGGCATCCCTATTATCCGTCCTCTTTACCGCTGTCTTATGGGAGAACATATTGAGGAGATCACCGGCATCCTCAATGGAACGACCAATTTTATCCTGACTAAGATGGACCGGGAAGGAGATTCCTTTGAAAATGCCCTGGCTCTGGCTCAAAAGCTGGGGTACGCGGAGCGCAATCCTGAGGCGGACGTGGAGGGGTATGATACCTGCCGGAAGATTGCCATTCTCACTGCTATGGCCACGGGAAAAGAAGTGGATTATGAGGATATTTATACAGAGGGAATCACAAAGATCACGGATGTGGATTTTAAGTATGCAGAGAAGATGAGCGCCTCTGTGAAGCTTTTGGGAACCAGCGTGATGGAGGGGGATCAGGTGCGCGCTTACGTGGCCCCTATGCTGATCCACAAGGAGAGCCCCCTTTACTCCGTGAACAGCGTTTACAATGGGATCATGGTAAAGGGAAATATGCTGGGAGCCTCTATGTTTTATGGAAGCGGAGCAGGAAAGCTGCCCACTGGAAGCGCAGTAGTGGCAGACATCATTGAGGCGGCCCAGAATTTAAAGCACAACGTTCCCATAGGATGGACAGAGGAGAAGCAGGCGATCGTCCCCATGGATCGGGGGCAGTTCCGGTATTTTGTCCGGGCAGCCGGTTCCTTTAAAAACAAAGAGGCAGATGTGAAGGCTCTCTTTGGAGAGGTTCAGGTGATCGAATTAGAGGGAATGGATGAATT
>ENA-UONU01001061-UONU01001061.1-human-gut-metagenome-genome-assembly--contig:-CS51-NODE-1061-length-22703-cov-5.385994_pt1 | contig 22703 bp, 24 predicted proteins | sample MGYA00242462_ERZ724009 | MGnify/ENA metagenome assembly ERZ724009 | reverse complement strand
ATTGGTGCAGCTGGTAAAAAAAGCTAGAGCCAGTGCATTACCGGCGAAGGGAAGCAGCCCGTCCGCCATGGCCTGTTTTGTGCCAGCGCTGAACAGAGTAAAGGCCAGGGTGACGAAGATACCGCCTATGCCCCAGCTGGCCGCCTTGAACCAGACGGCCCGGTTCACAGCCCATATGCCCTCCAAAATTCGGGTGGAGAGAAGTTCTCCTGCTGTAGCATATACAGCAAACTGTATGAAGCCGGCAAGATATGGCATTGCTTGATTAAAGCGGCCCAATCCGCCGCTGGCGCACAAAAGGACAGTAGCGGCAGCCAGAAGTACATAAAAACCCGCTCCCCAAAAATCGTTTCGCCTCATGGTCTCCTCCCCAGTTTGATGAGTACACTATAGCAAAATAGAGCCGGCACTGAAATTCAGCGCCGGCTCTATTTTCTTTAGCCGCTCGACTATTTATATAATACTTTCGAGTATTAAAATAAAACTTCTAGACCATATAGTGGACCTGCTGGATTATTGTATTTAAACAAGAAAAAGGAAGAAAGGAGGGGAATCTTCGTCATAATGAATCATAATCGATCTTGTTGGTAGACATTGGAAGACTCTGAAGCATCTGAACCCGATTTTTCACATGCATCTTTTCATAAATGCTGTGAAAGTGCTTTTTCACCGTGTGGATGCTAATATTCATCTTTTGGGCAATCTCCTCATTGCCCAAACCGTGTACAGCCAAATCTAACATTTCGCCTTCCCGACTGGTCAGGCCGAACTGGTGGCACAGCTTCTCGTGATAGCCCTTGGCAAAAAAGTAACGAGTATCCCCTTTCTTTGCCTCATACACTAAGCGATAGGCAAAGTGTTTGTGAAGCTGATCCAGAACAAACATATCCCGCTCCTGGAAAGGGGGTTTTTCCTCACGGCGGTACAGGCGGAGGATGCCAACCAGTTCCTCCCGGAAGCAGATGGACAGCCCCAGAGAATGCCCAAAGTGGTTGGGCTGGTAGAAAGTAGCATAGAGTTTGCTCTCTTTCAAAGTGCTCTCTGGATCGGAGATAGACTCCCGGAAGGTGATTCCCCTAGAAGCATACATAATCCAACGGAACTGATCGGACTGTGTGCTCTCCTCCACCCAGATGTGTTGTGTTTCTGGGGAGATCCGATCCATCACCGGCTCATAGAAGTCATAATTTCCCTCTCTGTCCCACTGCAGACGGGAAAAAATCGCACCGTCGAAGGAAATCAGGAAGGGGAGCCAGCGCGTCAAGATCTCCTTCTGCATTTCCTCCACAGTGTAGATAAAGGAAATGTTGTAAGCGGTCTCATTCAGCAAGATCCATTCGTTCTCATTTAAAAATGCCATGTTCAGCGCCTCCTCCGTGCGGTTGCGATATTCGTGGAAAATGCAGGTTTAGCGGCTCAGACGATTCAAAAAGATGAATAATAAATAAATATATGAACATCTTTATTATAGCCCACTCTGAAATGGAAAACAATCTGTGTTTTTCGACATTACGACCAATCCTATTACACAGCTATCTTAGGCAAAAGACAATATAATTTGCGGCCACAAAAATTGTTTTAATTCTTTGTGTCCACATGTGGCAATGGAGGTGACATAGCGCGTCTATGTCCAATATTCATTATGTGGAAACACAGGCCAAAGGATAAAATGCCATAGTGTAACAATAAATTGTTTAAGACAGTGTTGTGGATTTAAAACCGCGAGTACAAAGAGGTTTGAAATTCATACAGCGGCCTCCTTCTTTGTCAACACTACCCGTCCTGGATCCGGTTCTGTGCGCGGGCATGATGACTTATTTTGAACTTTTGCGCAGAGAAATGAGGAAAGAGGCCGTGTGATTTGTGTCAGTTCAATGCGATGTCAGTACTTATGGAATGGCGCAGAAGCATTTGAGACATAGCTGGGATGTTATGCCAGATAGTATCAAAAAGTACCAAAGGCAGAAGAATAAAGAGAACAAAAGGTTGGAAGTGGTTGAGATTTTGGATCGTCGACTTTTCAACATTGCCTCTAGAACCGTGTGCCGGGGGTTAGATTCCTTCTGCCACGGACATAATTGCCTCTAAAAGCCGTGGAACAGTCCCAGATTGTGCGGACAGAAAAAGTCCCGGCTAGGAAATATTGAGTCTTAGTAGGAGAGGCGTCGAGCTATGGAGCTTTCCGCTTTTCCGGTGCTTGGGGGTGCCTTTCTATTGTTAATAGCTCCACAAATCCTGAGCAAGAAAGCGCTGGAGAAAGCATGTTTGTTCAACTGTTTGAAACAGAGAAAGACTTTTATTTCGCCCCCTGGTATGGCATGATAGTCATAAAGGAGGTGTGGGTTAATGTCTGAGCAAATCTATTCCCTGGACGAAATTTTTGCTGCCGTGCTGCCCCTGCTGAAAAAATATCATGCGGAAAGGGCAATTCTGTTTGGGTCCTATGCCAGACAGGAGGCTGACGCCGCTTCTGATATTGACTTGCTCGTTGTTGGGGGCAAAGATTTTGATCTGACAGATGTCCTCTGTATCGCGGAAGAGCTGCACTGTGCGTTAGGGAAACCAGTGGACGTCTATGAACTGCGGGAGATCAATCCCCAGTCGGCCCTCTATGATGCGATTTTAGCCGAGGGGGTGCAGATCGCATGAAATACAGTGATCAGCAGAGAATAGAGAAAATCCGAGAAACCACAGAAAAACTTTTGAATTATGCGCAGAGAGAACAAATCACTCCAGAGAAAATCTGCAATGAGGAGACGATCCAGTGGACGGTCACGACGCCACTGTACAACATCGGGGAACATGTGTACAATTTGTCGGACGAGTTCAAGAAAGCCCATCCGGAAATTCCGTGGATCAAAATTGCCGGACTGCGGTACCGGCTGGTGCATCACTATGAGGACACCAACTGGATCGTGATCTGTGCCATCATCTTTGATGTGCTGCCGGAGTTTCTGGAGGAGATCAGGGGCCTCTGACCCACACCGCGACCCACACGGGGAAACGAGCGGACGGAAGTAACGGACGCAAGAGGGCCGGAAAGGATGACACTCCGGACCAGAAAGGGTACAAAAGGCCCGGAAAACAGAAAACCTCATCCTCCCAATCAGTTGGTAAGGATGAGGTCCCCAGTTCAAATCTGGGTAGCAGCTCCAAAAATCCCTGAAAACTGCGGTTTTCGGGGATTTTTTTGTTGCAAAAAATTGCTTTGCGGTGTAGCACCAAATTTCTGACCCACACCGTGACCCACACGCGGAAATGAGACAACGGAAACAATGGACACAAGAGTGCCGGACAGGAGAAAGGCTTCCTGTCCGGCGCATTTTTCTTTTTGTCTTTATCGAACTTGCTCCATGAAGCTGCCCATAGCGGCAGCGGCTTCGTCCTGTTTTTGCCTGGTAGCGTGGGTGTAAGTCCGCAGGGTGAAACCAGCGTCGAAGTGGCCCAGCATGGAGGACACAGTTTTCACATCCACACCGTTCTGCAGGGCCGTGGTAGCGAAGGTGTGACGGAGATCGTGGAATCTGAGGTGCTCCAGCCCAGCGTCCATCAAGATCTTCTTGTGGAGGTTCACCACTGAGTCAGGATGGTACATCTCTCCGGTGAGGGGCGAGGGGAACATGTAGGGGCTGTCCGGGTGCTTGGAGTGCTCCTGGATCAGTAAGTCCACCGCGGTCTGCGGGATGGACACCAGCCGCACGGAGTTCTCCGTCTTAGGCCTGGTCAGTTCTAGGGAGCCGTCCGGGTTGCGGACGTATTGTTTGCTCACAGAGATTGTCCTCTGCTGAATATCAAGGTCATCCCAACGCAGAGCTACCAGTTCCCCCTTCCGCAGGCCGCTGATCAGTTCCAGGTAGAACATGGGGAGTAGTCCTCTGGCCTCCGCCGCTTCCAGATAGGCCTTCATATGCTCCGGGGGCAGGATCTTCATCTCCAGTTTCCTGGGCTTGGGAACGATGCAATCTTCACAGGGGTTGCGGGAGATGAGTCGCTCCTTCACCGCACGGTCCAGGGCGCAGTGGAGCATCAGGTGGACGCTGTGGACGGTGGTGGAGCTCAGTCCCTTATCTTGGTTCTTTCCGACATGTATTCTGCCGCTCTCCAATAACTCCTTGTAGAGCTTCTGCAGGTGCCGGGTGGTCAGCATCTTCAGCTTGATGTTCCCGATGCGGGGGATCGTATAGGTCTCGATGATCAGCTCATACCGGTTGGCCGTGGCGGTGCGGACATTGGGCTTGGCATAGAGCTCATACCAGGTGCGCAGCCAGCTTGCCACGGTATACACATCCGCCGCCTTGCTGACATCTAAACCGTTGGTTTCTTCGAGTGCTATCTTGAGTTTTTCCTTCACCTCTGCCTGGGTCTTACCCAGCACATTTTTGATGAGCCGTTTGCCAGTTTTGGAGTCGTACCCGGCGGTGTACCGGCCCTCCCACCGGCCGTCTTTTCGCTTGCGGATGTTACCTTCTCCGTTGGCCCGTTTCTTTGCCATGGTAGATACCTCCCTCCTCTTGTGTCATAGTCAGGTTTCCGTCGTCCTCGTCCAGGGACTCGATAGCAATTCTCATCCCAAGGCGAAATCCCAGAATAAAGTTTTCCAGGGCCATAGTGCTGCAGATTTCATTCTCTGCGTTGAGAAGCCGGAGCAGCAGGGTTTTCTCCTCTCCCTCCAGCAGAGCAGTGAGCTTCTCCTCACACTGTTCCGCCCGGTCCATAGCGTCTGCCAGGACTGAACCCGGTGTGATGTCTTGCTCATTGGGAGTAATATTTCCGAAGTACAGATCCTCCAAAGTGTCTCTCGTGTGTGTCGCCTCCTTTTCAACGACACAACATACCACAGAAAACAAAATATCCAGTGCCACGGCGTACAATTATCAAACTGTTATCATTTAGGCGTTTCGGTCGCCGTATTCATTGTTAACAGCGGCGCAATCTCCGGTTCCGGGAAAACGCTCTATTATTGTTTTCAGACCCGCAATGTTTGAGGGGGCCCCGGGAGAAGTTTTTCTTTGATTATGCGTATCATTTTTTGAAGCGTCCGGCTAAAGATTCCCCCCAGCACTTGAGATTTCCAGAGTGCTGGGGGAAATCGCTCAGTTCATTTTTTTGTCCTTCCTCGTGATCGTCTGCCTTGTGCCCCATGGCGATCTTCTTTGCTTGCTCCTTAGTCAGCGCTTTTCGGTTTCCATGACTGTGCCGGGTCGTTGCATCCATCACGTCGCTGTCCGCCTTCTGTTCCAACCTGGCCAGCAGGCGGAGGACATCTTCGGTCACGTCAGCAGCCTGCAGATCAGGATGCTGATCACCACGGCCGCCGCCGTGGAACTCAGAATCGTGCGGGCTGCCCATCTCTGGAAGGTATTCATCAGCTTCGAGCCATCTCCCCGGAACTCCCGGGCCCGTTCGGAGAGCTGCCTCATAAATTCGTCTCTCTGCTTCCCAGCCTGTCGGTTCTCCTCCTGAATCCCACGCTGGACTTTCTTCAAGTCCTCGCACATACTCTGATGAAGCTCCGCCGTCTGGTTCAGCCAGCGGGCCAGCAGGTCCGCTGTGGCCAGAGGCTCCAGGCTCTTTTTGGTGGCCAGAGAATCCATTTCGCTCCGGATGTTCTCCTGGAGGGCCAGGGTGCTCCGCAGGACTTGCTCCAGCCGCTCTACGGTTTGGATTGGCATGGTGTAGAGGATGTTGGCCTGCTGGCCTGTGAAGGTGGGAAATGTTTGTGATACTTTCTGTCGCTGCTTCAGGGTGTCCGGTGAACTGTTGCGCTGCTCGCCGCCGGATTCGGAATTCATGCTCCATCTGCTCCTTTCTGAATTTTAGCTCGTGCAGTTTGTCATCTCTGCATTTCTTTCCCGTGGGCGTGGTGTAGGTGATGCTCTTTCGCCCCTCCTCCCACCGCACCTGATAGCCCTGCTGGTTCATTTCGCGAAGGAACTCCTCCCGCGTCCCGGCGCGCTTCATGACTTCCTCGATTGTGATGATCAACTGGAACTTCCAGCTGTCTCCTCGGTTAGCCGCCCGGTATTCCCTAGTCCGCAGGCCCTGGGTGCGCCGGTCCTGCTGGTATGGCTTCAAGGTGGTGAGGCCGTGCTCCATGCAGATCTGGTCGCTGACCTTCCGCATCTGCTCCAGGGTGTTGGGGATGAAGTGCAGCTTTTTCCCGGTGTCCGGGTGGACGGAGTTGACGATCAGGTGGGAGTGCAGGTGCTCCGTATCAATGTGTGTGGCCACCAGCACCTCACAGCCTGGGAAGAACCGCTCTGCCAGTTCTTGAGCGATTTGGTGCGCTTCCGCAGGCGCGACTTCCTCTTTGGGCGAGAAGGATTGGACGTACTGGTAGAAGAAGGTTCCGCTGGCCTTCCCGTAAAGGTTCTTGGTTGTCAGGAAGCTTTTCTGCGCCAGCTCCGGCGTGCAGTTGATACCGGAGAGATAGCGGCGGCCGGTTTCATCCATCGTCTTTTTTTCCTGGGACACATAGCGGATCACACGCCCCATGGCGCCCGCCGTCTGCTTCCGTTCTTTGATGTAGCTACAGGTCGCCAGAGGAGATCACCGGTCCTTTCTCTGTGAGCAGGCCATTCAGCGCCTCATAGGTCTTGCCCAGCGCCTCCGTCAGTTCGTTCAGGTATACCGTCTGGATATGACCTGTGTGAGCCAGGACAGTGAGCTGGTTCAGGTTTCTTCCCCAGGCGCGCAGCTCTGACAGGATGGGCTTGAGCTCGTGGATCACAAGGATCGGCTGTTCCAGTGCGGCCCGGAGCAGGTACTCCTGCTGGCTCAGGCCGGACTGGCGCACCTTCTCCCGGAGCTTCTTTGCTTCGGCCGGAGTGACCCGGAAGGCGATCACCTGGTTTCTGGTTCGGACTGCCATGTTTCCTCACCTCCGCATAAAAATTTGGTATGCTGCCGCTCCCTTCCCGGGAACGACAACATACCAGAATTTTTTGTGGATAGCCATATTAAACAGGCAGAGTTATCAGAAAGTTATCAATTGGCCCCGCAGGGCAGAAAAAGTGGGTGCGGGCTTCCACCCGCAAAAAGGCGTTTGGCAGCCGCTTGCGGCAAGCCAAACGCTCTGCTTGCCCCACCTGTGGGTGGGTAAAATCGCCCTCCGACCAGTTGCTACTAACGGCCCCAGATGGCACTCTGCACTGCGGGGAGATGCGGTGATTTTATGTTTCCCGCTCTTTCGTTCACCTCCCGCAGAGCTCTCGCCAGCGCCCCAAATTCGGTTCAAAACCGCTGGAAGGGAGGGGACTCTGTCCCTCCCGCAATCGCGGCACACAGCGGTCCACAGGCGGTCACAGAAGGGTTGATCACACACTGGAACTCAGGCCCAATAGGAACAGCTCATTTAGCAGAAAGAAACAATCTCCACGCTGGCTGTGCTCCCTTCACCGCATACGCTGCCTCTTGTGTATTTCGTCACCCGCTGAGTGACGGATCTTTGGAAACTACTGTCTGGTTACTGCAGCAACATTGTCCTTTGGGGGACAGAGCGAACCTGCCAAAAGGTGTAATATGCCACAGGAGGCTCGAGATAGGGACAGCCGCAAGCCGGCGTAAGTGGAGGAGTATGGTCGGGCCTGGAAAGATCAGTTTGGATGAGTGGAAGTACCGTGGCCAGACCCCAGAAATGGCTGGGGAAGTTCGGCCATAGAGAATTGCCTTATGTATAATCAATCCATACTGTCGGCCCTATGCTCGAGTCTTCTTTAACGGCACCCCGTAGGAAATATTTTCTTGATAAGAAGCAAGAGCTCCCGCATCTCTGACACACAAAATCAGACAGACAAGTTGCTTGAATTGGCACGCGGCAAGATAATACCGGTTTCATTCATGCGCTGAATTGCAGAAGCTTCCCGCGCTGATTTTTCCCGGGCACGTGCCATAATATTTTCGGCCTCTTCTGGAACGATCACCACGACACCATCCGCATCTCCCACAATGATATCGCCAGGATTGACTTGTACATTGCCCAGATAAACTGGCACGTTGATCCTGCCAACGCGGTCCTTTTTGCCCGCTCTTGGGACGACGGTACGGGCGTAAATGGGAACTCCAGCTTCCTCACAACCTTCCAGATCCCGGAAGGCACCGTCGATAACGACCCCTTCTACCTGTTGTATGGCAGCACAAAAGCTCCGGTAGTCTCCCCAGCAGGTTTTGTGGCAGTAGCCTTGTGCGGCTATGACCAATACTTGACCTGGGCGGATCTCCAGCAGAGCATCCGGTATAATCCCACTCACGCCTCCCGGTATCTCAACAGGAAATACAGGTCCTACGATCTTTCTCCTGGCGGCCATCCCGTGGATAGCCGGATCTAGGACCCGGAACTCGGTCATCCCGTCGCATAGCTCTGTAGTAGAAAATTCCCGCAGGGCCTGAATTAGCTGGGTGGTATCCATGTCAAAATTCCTTTCTAATCAAATTTCAGCAGATAAATTACGCGCTTTGTAACTTACACGACAAGCCCATAGATTCCCAGAGCGGCCATCACGGCCAAGACAATCAGGTTTAGGATAGAGACCGCGAACAGTTCTATGAATAGCTTGTTCTGAGGAAAGCGGGACTCCGAATCCTCCTGCTGAGCCACACCGGCCATGATCAGGGCTCCGGTAGTGGAGATGGGGGTGTATCCGGCAATCGTACCGCCGATCACTACCATAGCGACCATCTGAATGCCATCCACCCCGATGCTCTCAGCTAACCCGCCGCAGACAGGGACCAAAGTAGGGAATACCACACCCAGACCGGATGAGAAAAAAGAGAGAAATCCTGCTGTTAGAGCCATAATGGAATAGGCGCTTCGGGGGTCCGTGAAAGTTTCTAGTGCCCCTACCAACAGATCAATGCCGCCGGAAAGGCTGACAATATTCATTAGCATGCCAACCCCCAAAACCATAAGGATCACGCCGCAGGGCACTCCGCTTACAGCCTTTTTCTCATCACCGCAGCCCAGGACTACCAGGACTGTACCAATCAGAAAACCTGTGAGCCCCACATTCCAGCCCAGGAACAGAGCCCCAACCGCCATAATGGACAGGCCGACCAAGGACAGGATTTGCTGCCAACTGAAGGAGGGCAGCTGTGCTTTGGTGCCGCCGGCGTAGGAGTTGTCTACCCGCCATCCCTTATAATAGACTGCGATCAGAATACTTACTACAACAGCAGTGATAAAAGTGCAGATCATAATGGGAATTGTATTCCCATCCAGCCCCTGTGCCTCCATCAGTGTGCGTACTACGGCAGCTTCCGGGGTCAACGGGCTCATACGCCCAGCCATAGCTCCCATATCGCCGATTATGGAGGTCATGATAGGGTTGATTCCGGCAGAGACAGACAGGGGAATGGCAATCACCGGGATGATCGCCAAACAGGGAATGGACCCCGGACCGGAGGCACTAAGGGCCATGCCGATGAAAAACATGACCACTGGGATGGCCCGAGCGGGCACTAGGCTGACTATCTTCTTGGCTGCCAGTTCCAGGGTGCCATTGCTCTGGATGATAGAGAAAAGATAGGACACGCCCACCATCTGGATAAACAGGGATGTGTTAAAACCGGAGATTACATCTTCGGCGCTGATGGACTCGCCGTAGAACAAAGTCAGCACCATGGCCAGCCCCACACACAACAGGCCCACATTTCCATTCCACAGAAAGCCTACCACAATAGCGAGCGCCAACAGGAGCAGAGACAGCAGACCTAAATTCATAATGGTACCTCCTCAGTCCTGTGTGAACACAATACATACCGGACTTCCGGTATGGACAATGTTCAGCGTGGGGATTAACTGACCTGTGGCAGAATCAAAGTCAAACTCCACAATTGTATCGCTGTCCTCATTGGCCACATAGCATTTCCTGTTGGGGCCGAAGCAGAAGAAACGAGGTGTCTTGCCCAAGCAAGGGAAGAAGCCAGTGTTCTTCAGATACCCGGTAACCGGGTCAATGCGGTAAACTGCCATGGAATCAGTATACCGATTGGATACGAGGACATGCGTCCCCGAAGGATCTACCATAACTTCAGAGGCATCGGAATATCCAGTGACCGTTTCGGGAACTGTGCTTAATTCCTGCAGGGGGGTGAGAGCCCCATGCTCTGTATCAAACTGGAAATACAGCACCTTGTTTCCTTTTTCTTCACATAGATAGACCCAACGGTTGTTGGGATGGACTGCGGCGTGGCGCGGCTCATCCCAAGTGCGGGCGAGAAAGCGGGAAGTTTCTGTAAAGCGCCCAGTTTCGTGCTCGTATTTCAGAGATCGGAATTGGCCATAGCCATTAATACGCCCCTGGGCTGCAGCGAAGAGATAATCCCCGCTCTTGTCCCAGATACATTGGTGGATCGTGGAAACTTTTCCGTCTTCTTTTCCTTCATAGGTGAAGGTAGCTGTGATTTTCCCCAAAGAGCCATCCTCCTGCCGGTCAATCACATAGAGAGTGCCGCCCTGAAGGGTAGCCACGATAACCCGGCGGTTCTCACGGTCCACTGTAATATCTACTGGGTTTCGCCCCCCCGATCTCCACGGTATTCAGATGCTTCAGAGTGTGATCGTGCTGGATTTGATAGCTACTGACTTTCGTAATATCCCCATGGACGGAATAGAGGTATTTCTCTTCTCAATCCAGTATCTGGAAAGAATGGTTAGGCTCTGTGTACAGACACTGTAGCTCTTGCCATTTTCCAGAGGGGAGAATCTGATAGGTTTTCAACCCCTCGCCTCTGGCGTTTCGTTCTTTCGTCGTTCTGCATCCGACATAAGCGTATGTCATACGATTACCTCCTGAGTTCCATCAGACTCTCTCTTTTCTTTAAGGTCCTGTGCCACAAAGCGAATAAAATCCACCTGTGCTTCTGGGAGCCGTTTGCTCTTTGGATAGAAAAACCATGTGTTCCGACTTACTGGTGTGCCATCTCGGTGACACATGGGTGTGAGGAAGAGACGCTTTTGTCCCTCGTACTGCTCCGGGACAAAGCAGCAGACATAGCCTGCGCCACGTTCCACCAGCTGCCATGCCACATCAATGTACCCGACGCTCATGTTGGCAGGAGCGGGTTCCTCAAATTGCTCGGTGTACCAGTCATCCAGCTGCTTCTGAGTTTGATGATTCGTACTGTATCCAATGCGTGTCATCGATTTTAGATCTGAGAGAATGATGGGCTCCTTTGTCACCACATAGGCGTTGTTCCGACTTACTAGAACTTTGTTCAGAGAACTGTCATAGTCCCCGCGAATAAAGGCCATATGGATGGTTCCATCCAGCATCCGGCGGAACAGGCTGTCGCTGCTCTCAGTGATCACATTGAAATGGACCTCTGGATGCTGCCTCCGATAGCGAAGCATCAGCTCGCCCAGATCATATTTACTGTATGTGTAGGAAGAACCAATGTGGATCACACTGTCTCCTATGTTTTTCATTCGGGCTAACTCCCGGTGAGTTTCATCCAAAAAATGAAGATAGATGTCCGCTTGGTGGCCCAAATACTCTCCTTCCGGGGTGAAGATTAGTCCTCTAGAGGTTCGGTTGACAATAGTGACGCCAAACTCTTCCTCAATATGCTGTAACCGCTTTGTCATGGATGGCTGCGTAATATGGAGCAAATCAGCTACTTTAGTCATATTGGGGTTTTTATACAGCTCAGATAAAATCAGCCAGTCAGAATCTTTCATCGGGTTCTCCTCCACAATCCGCTTCTATGAGTATGTTGATACTTTCATCATAACACAGCAGGGATGAATTTGCGGCAGTATGTCCGATTATACCCCACTGGCGGCCAACTGATTTTTTAGATAGCGCAGCTGGCCTCCGGCCATTACAACCTCCAGTTCATTATCTGTCAAATCTAGTACAGCGTCAAACTCAAAGTGTTTTGTTACATTTTTCACTGTTACCCGGCGGCGGGGCAGTTGTCCCATCAAATCAACAAACTCCAGCACGTCCATCTGGTCTATGCTGTCATAGGCGGCTGGATCGTCGAACAGCATAGGAATCACACCGTGATTTACCAGATTACCCTTGTGAATACGGGCGATGCTCTTAGCGATCACACACTTGACGCCTAAGTACATAGGATTGATGGCCGCATGCTCCCGGGAAGAGCCTTGACCGTAATTTTCTCCGCCGATAATTACGCTAATCCCCATTTCTCGGGCCCGAGCGGAAAAGGTGGGGTCGTATCTGGCGTAACAATATTGGCTCATCAGCGGGATGTTAGAGCGCATGGAGGAGAACTCTGCGCTGGCGGGGGTAATATCGTCGGTGGAGACGTTGTCTCGGGTCTTCAGACTGACTGCGGCCGTCAAATGGCGCTCAGGAACGTCCGGGACTGGAAGGAACTTGATGTTCGGCCCCCGAAGCACCTCTACCCGCTCCGCATCTTTTGAGGAGAGAGGAGGCAGAATCATAGAGTCATCCACGATATAGTGTTCTGGCTCGGTGATATGTGCCAGCCGTGCAACATCCTCGCCCATGACCTCCTCTGCCGTGGCAAAGGTCCCTTTAATGGCAGTGGCCGCAGCGCTTTCCGGGGAGACCAAATAGATTTCCGCTGTCGGTTCTCCGGCTCGTCCCTTAAAGTTGCGGTTTGATGTTCTCACTGCCACGCCATTAGTAGGCGGCGTCTGTCCAATGGCACAGCAGGGGCCGCAAGCAATCTCCAGCAGGCGTACCCCGGCGTCTACCAGTATGTCGATATATCCGTCCCGCAACAGTTCCTTATAGGTTTGACGGGAGGCAATGGCACAGGTACAGGAGACTCCATCATTCACATGATGCCCATGGAATACAGTGGCCGCCTTAGCGATATCGGCGTAACTGGCGTTGGTACAGGAGCCGATAAAGACTTGCTGAACGTTCTTTTTCGGCACCTGGGTCAAAGGCAGTACATGATCGGGCAGATGGGGACAGGCCATCATGGGCTCCAATTGGCTCATGTCCAGCTCAATGACTTGGTCATACTCTGCGTTCTCGTCAGGCAGTAGCTCTTGATAGACGTTGCCCCGACCCTGGGCCTCTAAAAATTTCCGGACCTGTTCGTCGGCGGGGAAAATGGAGGTGGTAGCGCCCATTTCTGCGCCCATATTAGCGATTGTGGCCCGCTGAGGTACTTCCAGAGAGGCGGCACCGGGGCCTGTATACTCATAGATTTTGCCAAGTCCTCCCTTGACGGTTTCCCGCCGGAGCATCTCCAGTACGACTTCCTTTGCGTTGACTCCTGGTTTCAACTGACCGGTGAGGTGGACTTTGACGATCTGAGGCATTTTCAACCGCATTGGAATCCCTGTCATGGCGGTGGCTACATCCATGCCGCCTACGCCGATGCACAGCATTCCAATCGCGCCGCCATGGGGGGTATGGCTGTCACCCCCCATGCTGATTTTACCCGGCACACCGAACCGTGCCATATGAACTGTGTGACATATGCCATTTCCAGGCCGAGACAGATAGACACCATACTTCCGCGCCACAGACTGGAGGTAGACATGGTCGTCCGGAGTCATGCTGTTTACATACAGCAGATTGTGATCCAGATAGCTGACACTGCACTCGGTGCGCACCCGGTCAAGCCCAATAGCCTCGAAAGCCAGATAGGTCATCACGGCATTGATATCGTGGGTAAGGGTTTGATCTACTTTGATAAAAATCTCTTTTCCCGGAATTAAGTGGCCTTTTACTAGGTGCGATTCCAGAATTTTTTGCGTAATAGATTTTCCCATCTTCAATTCCTCCTTGTCCTCTCTGCGTTTTTCGGCGGATCTGCCCCGGCGGGTTCCGATTCCTTCCATTTCAGGATATCATAGTCCTTTTTTTAAGGGAAATGGCAATAATAAATAATGATATTCCTTTTGGGAATGCGCTATATATACGCTGTCTGCCGACAAATAGAATTTGGCATATGGCAGGCATCAAGAATTGGAGACATTCGGGAAGCTGCACCAAGAACTGACTCAGAGCAGAGAAACAGAACATAATATTGTGCGCACAATTTTTGGGTGGTTGCCCTCTTTCACGGGAAGAATCCAAGAAGAGCTGTTCATTGTTTACTGTTCCGCAAATCCTGAGTCAAAAGGCCGTGGGAGAAAGCGTATCTGGACAAGCGTTTAGAACAGAGGAAAGACTTTTTTGTTGCCCTCTGATATGGTGTTATAGCCCCGGGGGAGATGCGTTCTCTATCTCCAAGACAAGATTTTTGCCTTTGTGCCGCTGGCAAGGGCCTCTGACCCACACCGCGACCCACACGGGGAAACGAGCGGACGGAAGTAACGGACGCAAGAGGGCCGGAAAGGATGACACTCCGGACCAGAAAGGGTACAAAAGGCCCGGAAAACAGAAAACCTCATCCTCCCAATCAGTTGGTAAGGATGAGGTCCCCAGTTCAAATCTGGGTAGCAGCTCCACAAAATATCCGCTTTTCAGACGAAAAGCGGATATTTTTTTACTTTCTGCAACTATTCTCGATGATTAGAACCTTTACTTTCACCTCTGACCACACAACCAGCCACAGACAGAGAAAAGACGGGCCTCCGGGGGCGTTTTGCCCTCGGAGGCCCGTTTGTGTATTGCGCCGAATCACCCTGGTCAACTTGACAGTTCTGCTTGTCTTCGCCGCTCGTTTTCTGCGGCAATCTCCGTTTTCATCTCCCGGATCAGGGTGCCCAGTTTTTTCTCGCACTCCTCCTCTGTTTTGGCGTAGACATTCCGTGCCATGCGCTTACCGTTGACGACGGGGGAGTAGCGGCCTTCCCACAGGTGGTCGTTGATTTGGGAGATACAGCCGGTGCCCGGCTTGCGCCGCTGTCCTTTATGGGACTGGAAGGTGCTGGGCGGCAGCTTTTGGTGCGCTCGCTCCTGCTGTTCCCGCGGCTTGGCCTTGCCGATGCCCTGGTCGATCTTGTCCGCCGCGCTTTGCCGCATGGTGTCAGTGATGTGGGTGTAGATGTTCAGAGTGGTGGTGCTGGAGACATGGCCAATGATGGTGGATAGGGTCTTGATGTCCATGCCGTGTTCCAGGGAGGCGGTAGCGAAGGTGTGCCGCAGGTCATGGAATCGCAGCCGTTTACACTCTGCCCGCTCCAATACTGTCTGGAGCCGCTTCCGGACGGCTGCCGGGTCCATAGGGGAGTCTTCCTTGACAGGGGAGGGAAACATCCACCGTGAGTGGACGGCTTGTTTGTAGGTCTTGAGCACGTTTAGGACCGGGGCAGGGAGGAGTACCGTCCGGTTCCCCGCCTTGGTCTTGGGCGGGGATACTGCCAGTTCTCCCTTGACCCGGTGGACCTGCCGCTCCACCCGCAGGGCGCCGGTCCGGAGATTCAGGTCACGCCACTGGAGGGCCAGGATCTCGCCCCGGCGCAGGCCAGTGGCCAGTTCCAAGAGAAGCAGCTCGTAGCAGCCGTCCTCCCTGGCCTGGATCAGCAGCCGCTGGATCTCCTCCGGAGTCAGAACCTTCATTTCTCTGCCCTTGACAGGCGGAAGTTTACAGCTGTCCGCCGGGTTGCGGAAGATCAGTTTCTCCTCCACTGCCTTGTCCAGTGCGGCGTGGAGGGTGGTGTGGATGCCCCGGATGGTCTGGTCGGAGAGACCCTCTCCATAGAGTTCTGTGCGCAGCAATCTGCCATTCTGCCTAAGATGGGTATAGAACTGCTGGATGTCCCCGGTGGTCAGCTTGTCCAGCTGGATACCGCCCAAGGCGGGGATGATGTGTTGGTAGATCCGCCGTTCATAGGACATCTGGGTGTTAGGACGGAGACTCGCTTTCTTGTAGTCCTGGTACCAATGATCCAGCCAAGCACCCAGGGAAAGCCCTGCTTTTGGAACTTCAGGGGCGGGAGTCTCCAGTCTCTCCCGCAGGGCCTTCAGCTTTGCCACACATTCTGTTTTTGTCTTAGCAAGGACATTTTTGGTTTTGGGCAGGCCCTTTTCGTCATAGCCGATGACCACTCGGCCCTCCCACCGGCCGTCCTTTCTCAGACGGACGCTGCCGTCGCCGTGTTTTCTGCGTTTTGCCACGGGGCCATCTCCTCTCCTAAGTAGTCGGTCAGGAAGCCGCCCACGATTTCCGCCGCCCGCCTCTGCATATCCCCGGTGGTGTGGGTGTAGGTGTCCAGGGTGAAGCTGGCTTTGGTGTGGCCCAGGATGCCGGATAGGGTCTTGGCATCCACTCCGCTGGCCAGAGCGTGGGTGGCGAAGGTGTGCCTTAAATCGTGAAATCTAAGTTCAGGCAGTCCGGTCTCCTGCAGGACCTTTTTCAGCTGGCGGTATGCGGTGCCGGGGTTCAGCAGGGTTTCCGGGCGAAGTGGGTCATGGAAGATCCAAGGGGAGTAGGAAGTCTTTTTTCGCAGCCGCAGCCGCTCCGCCGTGCTGGTGGGCAGGAGGATGGTCCGGGTCCCGGCGTAGGTCTTGGTGTCCCCGGCCACCAGCCGTCCGCCTTTTTCTTTACGCAGTGTACGGGAAATGCTGAGGGTGCCCTTTCGCCCATCGAAGTCGCTCCACATGAGGCCACAGATCTCACCCAGCCGCAGACCGGTGGTGAGTTCCGTGTAGAAGAAGTCCCGCCAAATCGGGTCCCGATCCGTCGCCTCCAGAAAAATGTTCACCTGCGCCTCGTTTAGAATTTTCATGGGCTTGTGGGTGATTTTAGGCGGGTCCACCTGTTTGGCGGGGTTGTTGGGCATCAGCCCCTGATCTGCTGCCGCTTGGAGGGCTTGGTGGAGGGCGGCGTGGATACCGCGGACGGTGGCGGGAGAGAGGCCGGGGCTTTGGCCGGGGCGAGGGGCAATTCGCCCCTGTTCCAGAAGGAAACGGTACAATTCCCGCAGATCCTCAGCGGTGAGTTGCGTGAGCTTCTTTTGTCCCAGGCGGGGTTTGACATGGCGGTCCATGTCGCCCCGGTACCGTTTCAGGGGGCCGGGGCGCAGGGTGAGTGCCATCTGCTCCAGCCAGCGGTCCAGCCACTCTGACAGCGTCATTCTGCTCTCCTCCGTCAGGTCCACTCCCTGATAGGCGTCGATGTTCTGCCGGAGTTTGGCGGTCAGTTCCTTTTGGGTATCTGCGTAGATATACCGGAAGATTGAGTCGCCATTGCTCTTGTGGCCCACTACGATCCGGCCCTCCCAGCGGCCATCCTCCCGCTTGCGCACCATGCCGTCCCCGGATGGTCTTCGCTTTGCCATGTTTCTTACCTCCAGAGTTTATCTTTGATTTGCGGTGCAATTTCTGGGGGACTCACTTGATAGACGGGAACTTGTGAGGCTCTGCCACCCATTGATACACCACAGCCCCGCAGCGGCGGCAGATCAGATAGCGAAGCCGGCTGCCCAGGAGTCCGTGCTTCTTGTAGGTCACCAGCGCCTCTCCGTGCTGCCAGCCCAGGCCCAGATTGTCGCTCCCGCAGTACTGGCACCGCTGGACTGGGGTTTGATTGGTCGTCATTGGTCATCCCTCCTCAGCAACACAACATACCACAGAAACAGGAAATAGCCAGGGGCACGGCGAACTATTATCAGAAAATTATCATTTTGCCTGGCCTTCTTGCTCCAAGGGCTTTCCTATTGTTTTAGGTGCCGTAATTTTTGAGGTGCTCACATCCCGCCCATGACCATGCCGCCCTGGTTCTGCGCCTCCTCATGGTCATCCGGTTTGTGGCCCATAGCGATTTTCTTTTCCTGAATCTTTCTCCGAAGTTTGCTGTCTACCTGGAGGCCGGTGCTGGATCGAGGCAGGGAGTGATCCTCGAAGATCCGGCTCATGTGGTAGAGCAGGCGGGTGACCGCCAGCATGACGGAGGGTGGACGGAGGCCACTCTGCCGCTCCAGGAAGAATTGTGCGTACTGGTTTCCCTGGGCGGCGGAACGGCTGAACCAGTCCAGCGCCTGGGTCCGGTCGTGAATCACTCCCTGCCCCGTCAGGTATAACTTGCCCAGCATATACTGGGCATACTGGTTACCCGCCTCCGCTGACTGGGTGAACCATTTTGCCGCTTTGGAAGTATCTTTAGTCAGCGCCTCGCCGGTCAAATACTCCTTGCCCAGCCAGTAAGCGGCGAAGTGATTCCCGTTTTCCGCAGCCTGCCTCATCCAGCGGATGCCATCGTCCGGGTCATGGACTTCGAGATCGTCAGAGAGAAGCAGTTTGCCTAAGACATATTGTGCCTCTGGCAGACCATGCTCTGCCGCCTGGATGAACCAGTACTCTGCCTTTCGACTGTCCGGAATCAGCAGAGGGCCATCCCGGTAGAGTAGGCCCATCATGTATTGGGCGTGAGCATCTCCTCGTTCCGCCAGCCGCTCCAACTCCTCCGCCGCGCAGTCCCGGTCTGCCAGAGGAATGGCTTCGTTCTGGATGATCTGCCGTAGTTCCCAGCAGGCATAGGACTCGCCCTGCACTTGTTCCGGTTCGTCATGGCCGGCCAGGTCAGCGTCCTCGAAGGTGATATCCCCCATGCGGATGCACTCCGCCTCCTGGATGACAGCGTTTTTGATCCGTCGGAACTCCTTCTCCTGGGACAGCTTTTTCTTTTCTCTGAGCTTGTCGTGGTAGTAGCTTTCCACCTCGCTTTGGAGGGCGCACCATTGGGCATAGCAAGCTTTCACCGTTGGTATATCTTCCAACCTGTCCACTACCTCGTCCACGGTTTTCTTGACAGACTTGGGCAGGTATCCGTAGGACTTTTTGCCCTTAACAGTTTCCAACTGTTCAGCCAACTGCGCCATTTTCTGTTCGATGGCTGGCTCTGTGCAAATGCTCCGGGACATCTCTTGGGTGAGTTGTCGGATGGCCCGCCGCGTCTCCCGCACCAGCTCGTCCCGTGACTGTGACTTCTGTTCGTAGGTGTGGAGCATCTCCTGTTTGAAGATTTGGTTGGTCAAATTTGATTTGATCTTACGGATGCCGTCCCGTGTCAGGCATGCCTCACCGGGCACCGTTGACCACGCCATCATGTGGACGTGGGGGTGCTTCCCCTCATCGTGGAAGGCAGCGTACCAGCGGAAGTGGTTCGGTTGGATATTCATGGCGGCGGCAATGTCGTTGCGGTTGGCCCGGAGCAAATTCATCCACGCCTTAGCATTGTCATAGCTAAGCCGGGCGGCATCCTCCCGCTTCAGGGAGATGATGTGTGTCCACACGTTTCCGGTGTACTGGTCTAATTCCTCCATTGCTTTGGCTAAGTCCACACCGTCCTCGTCCCCAAAGAGCCCGTGGTCACCAAGCCGCTCCGCGCGAGGCCGGGTGGCGATGTACTTCATGTAGCCGTCCGACTGCTGCACCGCCGGCCAGTTTTCCTCCAGCGCCCTGGTAATGAATACGGAGGCATTGGCCTTGGTGGGCTTGTCCTTGTAGTCCAAATACTCGCCCAGCTCCTTCGTCTCCGGGAAATCTTTCACCAGTTTGCTGACCAACTGCTCCTGCTTTCTGGTTGGCGGACGGTCATCCGGGAGCAGTTCCACGCGCTCCCTTGTGCCGATGTACCGCAGGTAGCCGCTGACAGAACTGTTGCCATCGCACTTGAGATAAGGGCTTTTCAGGATCAGTCTTGCCACTCATCTCCCTCCTCCCAGGCTCCCCGCACCCGCTGTTCCAGCGAGATGCGGCCATTGGTTTTCTTCACGTTCTGCACGCTCTCCGCCCGTCGACGGCGGAGATCCTCGTCGCTGAACTGATAGGCGTCCGCCAGGATACCGGCCACCATGTCCTGCTCCACCGCCTGCCGGAAGGCAAGGGAGGACAGACGTTCCTCCAGCTGTCCCAGCCGTCCGTCCAGGTACGATTTGATAGATGTTGGCAGGAAAAGGCCGGCGTCGTTGGCGCTGAGGTAGTCCAGGTAAAAGTCCACCGCCCGCTCGACGAAAGCGGTCATACTCCGGCTTCCGTCCTCCTGATACCGGCGCTCCAGGATGGCTTTCTTTTCCGGGGTGAGATAAAAAGCAAATCTCTCTTTTTTGCCCATAAACTGCTCCTTTCCGGGGCGTGACCCCTATTTTTTCGTTATGGCAGTAGGAGTTCGGGGATTGTGACCACAAACGTGATCCCCGCTGCCTGTTTTTGACCCCACTTTTGATACACCGCAAAACCCCGTAACGACCCGCACTGCGGGGCGAAGTGACCGGCCGGAGGAGCCACTGGCGACCCCGGCGTTTATCCTGCTTTTCTTTTCGTCCTCCGCAAATCGGTTAGGGGTCGGCGGATACTCTGAATAGATGCTTCTTCACAGCGGCGGAACAATGGCCCAAATCCAGTTTGAAACCGCTGGAGGGGCAGGGACTCTGCCCCTCCCAGCAGGAGGCCACACAGCGGCCCACAGGCGGTCACGCGGGGTTTTCCTGCTCCCGCAGGAGTTTCGCCGCACGCTGGCGCTTGGCAGTGCTTTCAAGCCTGTCCAACTGCTGTTGATAGAACGCATCCAACACTTGCTGGATGGGCAGGATCGTGTATAGGTTGTTGCCGTTCCACTTCATGCCTTTGTTGTCGATATAACTGGTGCGCTCCACCGTGATGAGTTGTTTATCTGCCAGCGTAGAGATGTGCTTCATTACGGTATTGATGGCAAGGCCGACTGCGGAGGAGATGGTGTTATAGCTGGGATGGCACTGGTGGGTGCGGCGGTCTTCACAGCACAGCAAATAGGCGTAGACCGTGATCGCTCCGTGGCCCAGCCCCAGGTAAAACACTTCATCAGGCACAGTGAAGAATTTGCCGCCCTTTATATTGGGCAGGATCGGGACGAGGTCGACAGTGAGCAGTTTATGATTGATAAGAGCCTCGACACAGGCCTTCGCCATCTCAACGCTCATGCGAGTGCGCTCTGCTAATTCCTCCAGTGTGATGACGCTACTGAACTTTCTGCAGCGCCGGTACTGGAGATAGGCCAGCGCTGCAAACGCCGGGGGCTTGAGATTTTGTGTCCAGATATCATTGGGGAGAGCGAATCGGTATTTACTGACATCGTGTTTTATGGGAGAGTACTTCATTCCTGAATACCTCCTGTCTGTGCAGATACCCATGTTATAAATTTTTCCTTGGGTACCACCAGGCGGCTGCCCACCTTCAATATTGGGAAACCAGGATCGTGCATCAGTTCGTATGCGCTGGAGATGGATATTCCCAGCACCTTTGCCACTGTGTCCGCATTGAGAAACAGTGGCAGGTCATCGTAGCTATTGTAGATAGATATTTTCATATGAACCTCCGATTGATTTTTGAAACTCGACCTGATACAATGGTAACAAACTCTGAATGACGGTTCAATGGTTTTGGGCCAGGTCGGGTAAATTCCAAAAATCAATCGGATACAAGCGGGAGGATATATGGAAGACGAGGTATTTGACGCAGAGCGTATTTTTCTGGATGCTGTGGACGATTTTACGGTGATTTTCCATGGTGACCGTGTTTTTGTCAGAGGACGAGAATATTCCGTCGGTCAGTGCGTTGTGGACATTCTGAGTCTGGAGGAGGAAGAACTGCGCCGGATCGATCAGAGTCTGATGGATTTTTACCGCGCTGTGCAGAATGTATGGCAGGAAGGGACAGAGAAGTCGGTGCGGCAGGCCCGGGAAAAACTGCGGGATGTGTGGAAACTGGCATCCAACCTGCCGGTCTATCGGGATCTGGACATCGACTGGTCCCAGCCGGTAAAACAGAACGCGCCTCTGCTGGAGAAATTCTGGAGCCGGCTCCGACAGATATCCCCTGAGGGACGAGCAGAAGTAGATGAATATCTGCGCACGCTCATAGGCGCGAGTGAACTTCTGCGCATTTTCCGAAAGCAGATAGCCTTGATGCTGGAGGGATACTTTGAACCGCTGGATCGCAGGAATCCAGAGGCCTATGCAGTGGGAATGTTTAAGTTCTATAGCGACATGGTAACAGCGGAACTCATGGAGCAAGATACATATGAGCTGGACCACAGCTTTCCGCTCAAGGTAAGGTTTGTGCCGATGGTGTCCCCGTCTGATGGGGAGACGATCATTTTAGCGGAGCAAGCCCGGTTTTCAAGTCTGCTGGATTTTCTGGAGGTGGAATTCTTTCGGGGACTGGCGGCGGGTAACGCCCCGAGGCGGTGCCACAACTGCGGAAAATATTTTCTGCTCACCGCCGGATACAACACCTGCTACTGCAACAACATCGCCCCTGGGGAGACTGAGCGTACCTGCCGAAAGGTGGGAGCTCACCGCAAAGAGGCCAGGGACAGGGCCGGCCGCACGCCGGCGCAGGTCGAATATGATCGGGCGTACAACCGCTTGAAGCAGAGAAAAAACCGGGGAAAGATCAGTCTGGATGAGTGGAATATGGCTGTGGCCATGGCCCAGGAGCTGCTGGAGCGATCCGGGCGGGGAGAGTTGACGGATGAAGAACTGAAAAGGAAACTGGCTGAGTTATAAAATACACCGGCGGGACAGTGTCCTACCGGCAGTAATCTTTGTCAACGCTATAGCAGAAACAAAGCGCGCCCATGAACCATCAGGCGACAGAAACGGTTTGCAAAACAGCTCCGGAGACGGTATAATTTGAGCGTACAGCCACCGCCTAAGAATTGAGGGATGATATGAATGATTCGATTTCTAAAATAGATCCATCGCTGACTTGGGAGAAACTCCAGCACTTTGCCGAGAATCAATATTTTGATCGAACAAGCGCAAGAATCCAGCCGAAAGACAGTGCACATCACATTTCTGCTATGGCCACTGCTTCCGGCGGCAT
>ENA-UONU01001050-UONU01001050.1-human-gut-metagenome-genome-assembly--contig:-CS51-NODE-1050-length-22934-cov-15.071463_pt1 | contig 22934 bp, 21 predicted proteins | sample MGYA00242462_ERZ724009 | MGnify/ENA metagenome assembly ERZ724009 | reverse complement strand
CGGAAGGGAGATTCGAACTCTCGACACCACGGGTATGAACCGTGTGCTCTAGCCATCTGAGCTATTCCGCCATATTATTTAATTGGATGGGGCCTACAGGGCTCGAACCTGTGACCCTCTGCTTGTAAGGCAGATGCTCTCCCAGCTGAGCTAAGACCCCATATCCGCTTTCACACTTGTCTCAAATGCGATTGCTTGAATAGTATAATTCAAATTGTGGGAATTGTCAACACTTTTTGAAAATTATTTTTTGTATTAATCCTTTTATTTGTTATCTTGACAAACTAACGTCATTAGTATACTATTTTAACTAATGGAATTAGTTTTTGAAAGGGGTGTTTTTTTTTGTCACACAAAGGGTTAAATAAAGAAATAATCATAAAAGCTGCAGCAGATCTGATAGAAACCCAGGGACGTGAATGTTTTTCTATGCGTCTTCTAGCTGATTCTCTTCAGGTCAAAACCGCTTCTCTTTACAATCATATAAAAAGCATGGACGAACTGATCACATCCGTTTGTGAATATGGCCTGCAGTTGCAAAAAGAAATGGAAATGGATGCTGTAAAAGAACAGCATGGTGAACAAGCTGTCCGTATTCTTGCTGATACTTACCGCTTATTTGCTAAAGAACACCAGCAGCTCTACTGGCTGATCATGAACACAGCTGCCAAAAATCATCAGGTCCTTGATGATGCTGCCATTCTTATTACAGATCCTTTAAAAAAAATATTTCAGGATTTTCATTTACAAAGTAAAGAACTGGTCCATTACCGCCGGTTATTCCGAGCCATCGTACACGGTTTTATTTCTCAGGAAGAGGAGGGATTTTTCTCCCATTATCCCACCCCTGTAGAAGAAAGTTTTTATTTTTCTATTCAATGTTTTATAGATTGTTTAAAACAAGGCGAAATGAGGTGCTTGCACAATGAAAGAAAAAAATGAGGTGCTGTTTTGCAGTATGCCTATTCCCAAAGCAATCCTGGTTCTTGCAGTTCCAACTGTCATAAGCCAGATCATCACTATCATATATAATATGGCTGATACATTTTTTATCGGGCAGTTAGGTGAACCCAGACAAGTAGCTGCTGCCACATTAAATATGCCTCTTTTCATGTTTATGACAGCTCTTTCCAATCTTTTTGGTGTTGGAGGCTCCAGCCTGATTTCCCGTTTTTTAGGTGCAAATGAACATAAAAAAGCATCTCATTGCTGCGCATTCTGTATTTGGACAACCACTGTATCTGCCTTTTTATATGGTATTTTTATGCTCCTGTTCCGTCCTGTCCTTATGCCAGTTCTTGGCGCAAATGAAGAAACTCTCCCCCTTGCCTCTTCCTACCTGTTCTGGACAATCGGTATCGGTGCTGTACCCACCGTTTTAAATCCGGCACTTGCCCATCTGATCCGTGCAGAAGGCTATTCTAAACAAGCCAGTTTCGGTGTTGCTTTCGGAGGTGTTTTAAATATCCTGCTGGATCCGCTTTTCATTTACGGTCTGCGGCTTCAGATCACTGGTGCTGCCATTGCAACATTAATCTCCAATACCATTGCCATGCTTTATTTCCTGCACTTTATCTGGAAAATAAGAGCCACAAGCGTACTTACTCTTTCACCACGTATGTACCGGATCACTGACCATATCCCATCTGAAGTACTAAGTATCGGTCTTCCCAGTTTTTTAATCTCCATGATGGGGACTGTCTCCAACACTGTATTAAATCACATTATTGCCGGATACTCTAATATTGCAGTTGCCGGTATGGGAATAGCAAAAAAGATCAACATGCTGGCTTTTGCTGTAGCCCAGGGCATTACGCAGGGGACCTTACCTCTGATCGGATATAATTTTACCTCTGGTAACAGGAAACGGATGCTGGCTGCGATCCGTACTCTCTTTCTGTTCAGCCTTGTTGTTTCCATAACTATCGCTGTCTTACTTTACACAAATGCATCTGGTGTGACCCGTTTATTCATTAATGATCAGGAAACTGTTCAATATGGACGTACATTTTTACATATTATCTGCTCTGCCTGCCCTATGACTACCATGACATTCTTCACTTTAACTGTATTTCAGGCAACCGGTCAGAAGCGTCAGCCGATTCTTTTATCCATGCTGCGTAAAGGAACCGTTGACGTTCCCTTCATGTGTCTGTTCAGCCACATCTTCGGTATTAACGGTGTTGCCTGGGCAACCCCTGTGGCGGAAATAACTTCTCTTATTGTTTCTGCTGCTCTGGTAATCCCATACATCAGAAAGCTTTCAAATCAAAATATCGATCAATGATCTATCTTTCTCTTTGACTGACTGACGCAAAAACAGCCCGGCCGTTTCTCCCCTTGGCCGGGCTGCTATAAATACTCCCTTAAGTATGTGTCTGTTTTATTCTTCCACGTTCTTTTTAAGAATTCCCAAGATAACGCAGCCAACGACCGCTCCTATCACAACTGCCGCCAGATACATTACCGGATTGCCAATAGTAGGCAGTACAAATAATCCGCCATGAGGTGCTCTTAAAGTACAGCCAAAAGCCATAGACAAGCCACCTGCTACTGCTGCACCTGCCAGGCAGGAAGGGATCACGCGGAGAGGATCCTGGGCTGCAAACGGAATAGCTCCTTCTGTGATGAAAGAAAGTCCCATTACATAATTTACAACACCAGACTGACGCTCTTTTTCCGTAAATTTTTTCTTAAAGAAAGTAGTACACAGTGCAATTGCCAATGGAGGCACCATACCGCCTGCCATTACCGCTGCCATTACTTCAAAGTTTCCTTCTGCCAGCTGGGCAGTTCCGAATACATAAGCTGCTTTGTTAAAAGGACCACCCATATCAATAGACATCATGCCGCCAAGGATCATACCTAACATTACACGGCTGGTTCCGCCCATTCCATTTAAGAAGTGGGTCAGTCCGTCATTGATCATGCCCATATATGGGTTGATAAAAGTAGTCACCACTGCTGCAAGGAAAATACCGATCACCGGATATAATAATACCGGTTTGATACCTTCCAGTGACTTTGGCAGTTTGGAAAACAGCTTTTTAAGGCCTAAAACAAGATAACCACCTGCAAAACCAGCAAATAATGCACCCAGGAAACCGGCGTTTACATCTCCGCCTGCAGGATTTGCAAAAGTAGAACCCATTTTTGCGATCAGACCTGCTACCAGACCCACAGCCAGACCAGGACGGTCTGCAATACTCATTGCAATAAAACCTGCAAGGATCGGAAGCATCATACCAAATGCCTGCTCACCAATGGTCTTTAAGTAAGCAGCCAGAGGTGTATTCTTACCAAAGTTGGATGGATCAATGGAATAATCATCCAGTAAAAATGCAAGAGCGATCAGGATACCACCGCCAATAACAAATGGAAGCATATGGGATACACCGTTCATCAGATGCTTGTAGATCTGTCTTCCAATGCTGTCACTTTCTCCCTCAGAAGCTGCACCTGAAACATCTCCACTATAATGATAAACCGGTACTGTTCCGCTTACTGCCTGATTAATCAAAGCCTCTGCCTTATGGATGCCATCTGCTACAGGAACCATGATCACCGGCTTTCCGTCAAAACGGGCCATTTCCACGTTCTTGTCTGCTGCAACAATGATCGCCTCTGCTGCTGCGATTTCTTCTTTTGTCAGCACATTCTGGGCACCACCGGAGCCGTCTGTTTCAGCCTTCAAGGAAATCCCTAATTTCTTTCCAGTATTTTCCAGAGTTTCCGCTGCCATGTAGGTATGGGCAATACCCGTCGGGCACGCAGTAACTGCCAAAACACGGTAATGGGCATTGACAGCAGAAGCATTCTGATCTGCCTGGTCAGCTTCCTTCTTTTCTGTCTTCTTATCCTCTGCCCCGGTTTCCGCTGCCTGCGTCTTCTTCTCTTCCTCACCAAAGCGTTCATTTTCTGCCTTGTCGATGATATCCAAAAACTCGTCTGCATCCTTTGCCCCGGTCAGACTCTCTTTAAAGCCTGGATTCATAAGTAATGTAGACAGTCTGGATAATGCCTGCAAATGTACATCATCTCCTGCTGCCGGTGCTGCGATCATAAAGATCAGGTTTGCCAGGGAACCATCAAATGCCTCATAATCAACGCCCTCAGGAACCACCATAGCTGCCAGTCCCGGCTCTTTTACAGCATCTACCTTCGCATGCGGGATAGCGATCCCTTCACCGATAGCTGTACTTCCAAGCGCTTCTCTTGCTAAAATCCCCTCTTTATACCCCTGTGTACTGTTAAGCCGTCCTCCAGCATCCATCAGTGAGATCAGTTTATCAATGGCCGCATTTTTATCTGCCACCTTTACGCCCAGCTCAATGCTTTCCTTTTTTAACAGCTCTGTAATACGCATGTGTATACCTCCTTATAAATTTTAATCTGCTTTTTCATTCTCATTTTGTAACTGTTCAGAGCCAAGCAAAATTTCAAAAAACAGGTATAAAATGCTTGCATTTTTAAAACTGTTTTTGAAATTTTATTTGGCGGATACGCCACACCGACGAAATGCGTAGCATTTTGGAGGTTGGATCTGAACAGTTACCTCATTTTTTACCATTTATCCTTGCAGCTGTCCTAACAGCTCCATGATCAGTTCCTTTGTACCAATGCCATAGGAAAATGCCGTTGCACCGCCGCTGGCTGTTCCCAGCTTCAAGGCATACTCATAATCTTCTTTTTCCAGATAACCGGCTAAGAAGCCTGCCACCATGGAGTCGCCGGCTCCTACAGAATTTTTCACAGTTCCCTTGCAGACTCCTTCCTTATAAATATGTCCGTCCTCTGCCACCAGCAATGCACCATCTCCTGCCATGGAAACCAGAACATTCACAGCTCCCCTGTTTTGCAGTTCTTTGCCACATTCTATGATCTCTTCTTCTGTTTTTAACTCTCTTCCAAACATCTGTCCCAGTTCATGGTTGTTTGGTTTAATAAGAAATGGCTTTAACGGGAGCACATCTAACAACAGATCCTTTTCTGCATCTACGACTGTGCGGATGCCTCTTCCTTCCAGACGTCTCATAATCTCCTCATAAATGTGATGGCTGATCATAGAAGGAATACTTCCTGAAAGCACCAGTACATCCCCTTCTTTTAAACCGTCCAGCTTCTTAAATAAGGCATCTACATCTTCAGGCCGGATATCTGGCCCCATGCCATTGATCTCCGTCTCTTCGTCCGATTTCATCTTTACATTAATACGGGACATGCCGTTCTTTACATGAATGAAATCAGATGCAAAGCCCAGTTCTTTTGCCCGTTTTTCAATCTCCACTCCTGTAAAACCTGCTACAAAGCCCAGTGCCGTACTCTCATAGCCCAGATTTGCTAAAAGAGCGGATACGTTGATTCCTTTTCCCCCGCAGATCATGTTTTCTGATACGGTCCGGTTCACCTTACCTGGAGCAAAATGATCTACAGAGATCACATAGTCCAGTGCCGGATTAAAAGTTACTGTGTAAATCATGTATCATCTCTCCTTATTTTTAAGAAATTTTATTTCTTATCCTTAGTCTTACTATAATATGATTTTCATTTTTCGTCAATAGCGTTCTTTGAGAAAAATATTTTCGCATATTTTTTCAGCGTTTTAAACAAAAAAGAACCGCAGTTTTCCATAAAATGCGGTTCTCTTTTGTGCAGATTACTGTGTACTGCCCTGTGCTTGCTTATATTCTATTTTTTCTTGTACCTATTTTTTCTTAATATCTATTCTCTTCTTTATTTTCTTCTTTCTTAGTATGCCTATCCCCGCTGCTTATCTGATGATATAGCTTTTTCATGACGCCTGATATGCTCTACTGCATCTTTCTTTCCAGCCATAAGAAGAAGGTAGATGATCTCGATCACAGTAGTGGCCGTCACTCTGGAAAACCAGAATTCTTCTGTAAGAAGCTTTTCCCTGGTAGCAGTGATGATCTTATAATCGCAGATCTGCGCCAGGGGGGACTCCCTGTTATTGGTAATAAGTACCAGGGTACTTCCATTTTCCTTCGCTCCCGCAGCCAGTGTTTCCAACCGTTTGGACGATCCGGAATTAGAAATGATCAAAACCACGTCCTCACGTCCCAGGTTAAAAGCATAGGCAGCCTGCGCTTCCCAGATATCCCCCGCCACAGCCAGAATGCCCAGCTGATTAAACTTAAAAGCACCATCTAAGGCTACCGGAATGGTATTTCCTACAGCTGCCAGCTGCACCATTCTTGCATGCTCCAGCTTATCCAGTATGATCTCCAGATTTTTAATGTCTATCATCTTTATAGTCTCTGTCAGTTCTGCAATTTTATTCGCAAGAATATTCTTTAAAGACTGTTCCAGATCTGTCCGGTCAATATCATTGGTCACTTCCTGGTTCTGATGTTCCTCTTCTAAAATCTCCCTGGCAAGTGTCAGTTTCAGGTTCTGAAATCCCTTGAAACCGCATCTGCGGCAAAATCTTGATACTGTAGCATCACTGGTACCACTGGCTTTTGCCAGTTCTCCTACGGTCATATCCACTGCCTGGTCCTTATGCTCCATAATGTAATCTGCAATCTTCTTCTCTGCCTCAAAAAAACTGTCATAAGCCGAGCAGATCACGCCCAAAACGCTTCGTGCTTCGTTCATTTCTTATACCGCCATTCACATGTAAATTTATTTCTTAATAATAAATATACCATAACAAAAATAAAAATAAAAGAGAAGTTTATTAATATTTTGTGACTCCCCTTGTTTTTCAAAATTTACCGTGCTATAATTTTCCCACGATAAAAAACAAGACATATGAACATTTCAAGAAAGGAAAATATGAAAAAGATCTGCGGACTTTTATACAAATACAGACATGCATGGCTGCTGTCCTATGCATTCATCTACCTCCCCTGGTTTATGTTCCTGGAGCGGACAGTGACCCGTGATTACCATATTATGCATGCGTCCTTAGATGACCTGATCCCATTTAATGAATATTTCATCGTGCCGTATTTTTTGTGGTTCATCTACGTAGCAGGAACCTTAATTTTCTTTCTGTTTCGCAGTAAAGAAGATTACTACAAAATGTGTGCCTTTTTATTTTCCGGCATGACGCTGAGCCTGATCATCTGTACTTTCTTCCACAACGGAACTGATTTCCGCCCGGTGATCGACCCGGATAAGAATATTTTCAGTGCAGCCGTAGCTGCCCTTTATAAAACAGACACTAACACCAACGTCTTCCCCAGCATTCATGTATACAATTCTGTGGGAACCCACATTGCCATCAGCAGAAGCCGGTTCTTATCAAAACATAAGATCATAAAACTTTGTTCTTTTCTCTTAACTGCTTCCATCTGTCTGGCAACTATGTTCTTAAAACAACATTCTATTATTGACGTATGCGGTGCTTTCTTAATGGCCTATGCCATCCATTACTTAGTATACGGATACGCAGCTGATACAGAAGACAAGAAGATAACAGAAAAAGCGCTTGGTTAAAACACCAAACGCTTTTTTATTATGAAAATGCTGCCATATTAATTAAATCCATAAAACTTCTGTGTTATCTTATACCCTAAGATCAGCAGGTCTCTACCGCCCTTCCCAGGCAGATTGCATCCCTGCCCCAAAAATCCAAACCGCAGTCTCAGCCACAAAGCCAGATTCTCTTTCTTTAAAAACTCCCATATTTCCTTCTTCTTTTCCATATTTTCCTCTGTTCCTGACTTGATCGCAAGCACAGAGCAAATGGTCATCATGATTTCCAGATAAGAAGTCATATAATGCTTCAGCTTTCTGTTAGGGATTTTTGTTACATCATAATATCCTAACATCAGCTTTGTCACCCGCAGCTGCTGGTCTATCCTTCCGATCATTACCTGCTCATTTACAGACTGGTCAGATCTTCCGATAAAATAGCGGTAGAAATTCACATCCAGGTAATACATGTTCTTTACATGGGGAAGCGGCTGATATACAAAAATGTTATCCACATAGAAGGTATGCATTGGCAGCTCCAGTCCACACTGGCGCAGCAGTTCTGTACGGTAAATAACAGAATGCATCAGTATATACTGTCCTGTCATAAAGAACTTAACATCCTTCCAGGTAAACACTTTATCCCTTGGGAAAGCAGTATGGTAATTCATCACCTTTTTCCGCTTTGCTCCCTCTTTCTCATAAACAAAGTTAGTTACCAGCATATCAAGGGTTTCCTGACCGTATACAAACCCTCTCAAAGTTTCCAAAACCTTCTGGTATGCCTCCTCGTTGACCCAGTCATCACTGTCTACTACCTTAAAAAATACACCCGTAGCATTTTTAAGACCTGTATTTACCGCCTGACCGTGTCCGCCGTTTTCCTGATGGACTGCACGGCAGATTCCCGGATATTTTCTCTCATATTCATCGGCGATCTCTGGTGTACGGTCCTTCTGTGACCCATCATCTACAATAATGATCTCCACCTCATCACCGCCTGTAAGCAGTGTATTGATACAATGCTCCATATAGGCTTCTGAATTATAACACGGAATCGCAATGGATAATAACTTCACGTTTTTCCTCCTTCGCTTCTGGAATCTTTCTGTGCCTGATTTTGCCAGAAGATCCCCGGAATACATATCTTATAAATATTTAATTAAAACCACATTTAAAAGCAGCGCCGCCCCGTTTGCAGCTCCATGCATCACCACAGCCATTCTGTATTTTCCAAAAGAACTGCTTTCATATCCCCAGGAAAGCAGCAAGCCAAAAACAAAACCGTATATCCCCTGGATCCAGTTTCCATGATACAGACCAAATGCGGCGGCTGATATAAACGCTGACAAGATCACACCAAACCATTTTCGCAAGATCCCATAAAGTCCCTTCCTGAATATCCCTTCTTCCAATAAAGGGGCTATAAGCAACGTTAACGCCAGATAAACTCCCAAAGGATACGCCGCCAGTTCCTCTGCTGCTGCCTCATAGGAAACTGTCATAAACTCCGGCCATGGGATCACATACTGCACCAGGATATTTCCCAAAACAGCCAGGAACACCGCTGCCAAAACCTTCTTTTTCCAGCCTTCAGGCAAAATTTTTTTGGTATACATGAATTCCTTTTTTTTCATCACATACATGCAGTCAGTATATCACACCCAACTTCCTTTTGCTATCATCTTTTTGCGCTTTTCGTTGCAATTTTTTCTATAATAATGTATCATGATGTTAAAAATATTTCCTGAAAAGTGAGGTAAGCATTATGGCAAAAAAGAGGATCGTCATGGCCATTGGCCATAAAGATATGGGAACCAATCTTCCAGAACAGAAGGAAGCCGTAAAGCGCACTGCAAAAGTGATCGCAGACTTTATTCAGGACGGCTGGCAGGTTGCCATCGTTCACAGCAACGCACCACAGGTAGGCATGATACATACAGCAATGAATGAATTCGGTAAACAGCACCATGGATACAGCTCCGCTCCTATGTCTGTATGCTCCGCTATGAGCCAGGGCTATATTGGTTACGACTTACAGAACGGCATCCGCGCAGAACTGATCAAGCGTGGCATTTATAAGCCGGTAAGCACTGTTCTTACCCAGGTCACTGTTGATCCTTATGATGAGGCATTTTACACTCCTGTAAAAGTAGTAGGCCGTGTAATGAGTGAAGAAGAAGCCAAAGAAGAAGAAGCCAAAGGAAACCATGTAAAAGCAGTAGAAGGCGGCTTCAGACGTATCGTTGCCTCTCCTCATCCAGTTGCCATTGTTGAGATTGATGCCATCAAAGCTTTAATGGACGCTGACCAGATTGTTATTGCCTGCGGAGGCGGCGGCATCCCGGTCATGGAACAGGGATACAATCTTCGCGGTGCCAGCGCTATTATCGAAAAAGACCTTGCAACAGGCCTTTTAGCAAAAGAGATCGATGCTGATGTTATGATGATCCTTACAAGCGTTGACAATGTTACCTTAAACTTTGGAACTGACAAAGAAGAGCCCATCCACCATATGACCCTTGCTGAAGCAAAGACTTATATGGAAGAGGGACAGTTTGAATTTGCTTCCATGCTTCCAAAAATTTCCGCTTCTGTCAACTTCTTAGAGGCCGGAAATGGCCGCAAAGCCATTATCACTTCTCTGGACAAGGCAGAATGCAGCCTGACAGGAGAAGCCGGAACTACTATCGAATAAAAATCATGCGAATATAAAAATCACCGCCTGCTGACGCAGGCGGTTTGTTATTTACAACATATGATGATACCAGGGTCAAAAGGTCATAAATCCGATGCAGACTTGCTTGCAGGAGGATTTTTGAACTTGGAACCCGCCAAAAACATGAGTAAGAAGCCATTTTTTGAAGAAAAATGAGCGGATTACGAATGTTTTTAGAATTGCGAGAGTGCAAAGCACGTAGCAATTCAGTATCAGAGGTGTCAAAAAGCTTCTCTCTGATCAACAGCATACTCCATGATCCGTTCTTTAATATATTCATTTACTTTTTCCCTTGATATATCAAGAGCAAGTGAAAGCTCTGAATCCAGATAATCTTCTGCCATGCGAAAATACCTCTCATCCAAGTCCGTCACCTTCTTCTTATGCTCGATCCGGTCCTGTTTTCTTAGATACAAGGCTTTGATCATACTTACCCATACACGGCAGTCACAGGTTTTCAAGGCCTCTTTATACCGTTCTTCCCTCTGCTTGTCATTTGTTACAGTCATTTCTTTGATCCGGGGGATTTCTTTGATCAGCGCCTCTGCCTCTGATCTGGTAAGCAGCAACCTGGTAATGGTCTTTTCTGAGTCAACTGGTGTCACGATCCTTCCATCCTTCTGGTTACAGGGACGAAGCTCATAATAAAGACGCCCTTTAGGTCCAACAGGATGATCAATGGTGATAATGTCTGCTACTTTGCAGACTCCACGGATGCCATATACAATATATTGACCTTGCTCGTACATAAAATTTACACCTGCTTTCTTTATGTACTCTCAAAACTTTTTATGTTCTCTCGGAATCTTTCTGTACCTGATTTTGTGAGAAGATTTTTTGTCAGTTGTGCCCAAATTTCTGAGGCGTACGCGGTGCGTACGGTGATGAAATTCGGGTGCAATTGGCGGAAAATCGGCCACGAAAGCAGGTGCATGAAAGACTCCGATAGGACATTTTTGTGTTTGAGATTCTTTTTCATGCTCCACGTTCATAGTTTCCTATTTTAGTTTAGCACGATTTTGAAAAAAATGTCAGAGCAAGCAGGTGGTTTTCTTAATTTTGTTAGTTTTGCCTAATTATATTCCAGTCTTTTTTGTACATTATTTCAGATTTCAGACAACACCAGAGAAAAATGCCCAGAAAGAAATACTTATGCTAATACCATGTATAAAAGAGGCATTGTAAAAAGAGAAAGTACTGTAGAAAGAAATACACACTCAGAAGCCTGTAGCGTAGAAAAAGTACATCGTTTCGTAAATAACTGTACTGCATCCTAAAATTACAAAAGCACATGAAAACAGGCATTCAAACCTGATTTCATGTGCTTTTTAATAAAACCTTTTGGCACCTGCATCATTTTATGCATTCTTTACAGTTGCAATATCCACCAGTGTCAGCTCTTTTGCACGGTTCTCAAGGCTTGTCACAAGGGCTCTTGCAGTGTCAAGGGCTGTAAGTACATTTACACCTGTTTCAATGGCATTACGGCGGATCACAAAACCGTCATGGCTTCTTTCAGCACCCTGTGCTGGTATATCAATGATCAGATCGATCTGATGGCCTAATACCAGGTCAAGGATGTTTGGAGACTCCTGCTCCAGCTTACGGATCTCTAACGCCTTTACCCCATGTTCATTTAAGGTTCTTGCAGTTCCCCTGGTAGCGAATATCTGATAACCTACATTTGCAAATCTGCGGGCAATATCCACTGCCTCTTCCTGCTCATTCTCTCTAATGGTCATGATCATCTTCTTGTACTTGGGCAGGCGGATCCCGGCACCTTCAAACGCCTTGTAAAGAGACTCATTAAAGGTCTTTGCAATACCAAGGCACTCACCTGTAGACTTCATTTCCGGTCCAAGGCTGATGTCTGCGCCGCGGATCTTTTCAAAGGAGAATACCGGCATCTTAACAGCAATATAACCAGCTGCAGGCTGCAGTCCTGGATTATAGCCCAGTTCCCTGATCGTATGGCCGCAGATGATCTGGGTCGCTAACGGAACGATCGGGATACCTGTTACCTTGCTGATATATGGTACTGTACGGGAAGAACGTGGATTTACCTCGATGATATATACATCATCCCCGTCTACGATAAACTGGATATTGATCATTCCCTTTACATGGAGAGCCTTAGCCAGTTTTTCTGTGTATTCCACAATGGTGTCAACATTATGCTGTGTAATATCCTGTGCCGGATATACGGAAATACTGTCTCCGGAGTGGATACCGGTACGTTCAATATGCTGCATAATACCAGGGATCAGGATATCCGTTCCGTCACAGATAGCATCTACCTCGATTTCCTTGCCCATAACGTACTTATCTACCAGGATCGGATGCTCCTGGGCGATCTGATTGATGATACCGATAAATTCATCAATATCTTCATCGCAGATAGCGATCTGCATTCCCTGTCCTCCCAGTACATAGGAAGGGCGTACTAAAACAGGATATCCTAAAGCATTTGCTGCTTTCTTTGCCTCTTCTGCGGTAAATACAGTATGTCCTGCCGGTCTCGGGATATGGCACTGCTCCAGGATCTCGTCAAAGCGTTCCCTATCCTCTGCTGCATCTACATCTTCTGCTGCTGTACCAAGGATGGGCACACCCATTTTCATCAGTGCCTCGGTCAGCTTGATAGCAGTCTGTCCGCCAAACTGTACTACTGCACCGTCTGGTTTTTCAATATCTACAATACTCTCTACATCTTCTGGTGTTAATGGCTCAAAATACAGCTTATCTGCAATATCAAAGTCTGTACTTACAGTTTCCGGGTTATTGTTGATGATAATGGTCTCATATCCTTCTTTGCTGAAGGCCCAGGTGCTGTGTACGGAACAGAAGTCAAACTCGATTCCCTGTCCAATACGGATCGGGCCGGAACCAAGAACCAGGACTTTCTTTCTTCCTTCTGTCTTTTCAGCCTCGTTAAAGCTTCCAAAACAGGAGTAATAATATGGGGTCTCTGCAGCAAATTCAGCTGCACAGGTATCTACCATCTTGTATGCAGCGCGAATGCCATTGTCATAACGCTGCTTCTTGATCTCTTCCTGGGAAATACCGGTAAGACGGGAAATCACATTATCAGGGAACTCAATGCGTTTTGCTTCTGCAAGAAGTTCTGTAGTAAGCTCTTTCTTTCCTTCACCTACTGCCTTTAACTCTTTTTCCATTTCTACCAGAATAGCCAGCTTATCAATAAACCAGATGTCAATGCGGGTGATCTCATGGATCAGCCCATATGGGAAACCGCGGCGCAGAGCCTCTGCGATCCTCCAGATACGCATATCGTCTACGATCTCCAGTTCTTTTACCAGTCCGGTATAGGAAAGTCCGGTAAAGTCATATGACATCAGGGAGTCTACATGCTGTTCCAGGGAACGGATCGCCTTCATCAGGGCACCTTCAAAGTTGGTGCAGATACTCATAACTTCGCCGGTAGCCTTCATCTGGGTTCCTAATGCTCTCTTGGCACTGATAAACTTATCAAATGGAAGTCTTGGCATCTTTACTACGCAGTAGTCAAGCATTGGCTCAAAACTTGCATAAGTTTTCTTTGTAACCGCATTTTTGATTTCATCCAGAGTATAACCTAAAGCGATCTTTGCTGCTACTTTTGCGATTGGGTATCCAGTTGCCTTAGATGCCAGTGCAGAAGAACGACTGACACGTGGGTTTACCTCGATTACACAGTATTCAAAGCTGTCTGGATTTAACGCATACTGCACATTGCAGCCGCCGGTGATGCCCAGTTCACTGATGATGTTTAAAGCAGAGGTACGTAACATCTGGTATTCTTTATCGCCTAAGGTCTGGGAAGGTGCTACAACGATACTGTCACCTGTATGAACACCAACCGGGTCCAGGTTTTCCATGTTGCAGACGGTGATCACATTTCCTGCACCGTCACGCATTACTTCGTATTCGATCTCTTTCCAGCCTGCAATACAGCGTTCTACTAAAACCTGTCCCACACGGGAAAGGCGGAGACCATTTTCCAGGATCTCAGCACACTGCTCCGGGTTCTGTGCAATACCGCCTCCGGAACCTCCCAATGTATAAGCAGGACGAAGAACCACCGGGTAACCGATCTGCGCTGCTACTTCCAGACCATGTTTTACATCTTCTACAATGTCAGAAGGAGCAACCGGCTCGCCGATCTTTTCCATGGTCTCTTTAAACATTTCACGGTCTTCTGCTTTTTTAATAGTAAGAGCTGTAGTACCAATGAGACGCACATTGTGCTTCTCTAAGAAACCTGCATCTTCCAGTTCCATTGCAAGGTTTAAGCCAGCCTGTCCTCCAAGGGTAGGTAAGATGCTGTCCGGCTTTTCTTTTAAGATCAGCTGCTCTACTACTTCTACGGTCAATGGCTCAATGTATACACGGTCTGCAATGTCCTTGTCGGTCATGATGGTAGCCGGGTTAGAGTTTAAAAGGACAACTTCAATCCCTTCTTCTTTTAAGGAACGGCAGGCCTGTGTACCTGCGTAGTCAAATTCTGCTGCCTGTCCGATAACGATCGGGCCGGAGCCTAAAACCAGTACTTTTTTAATTTCAGGATTCTTTGGCATCAGTCATTTACCTCCATCATTTTAAGGAAACGGTCAAATAAGTATCCGGAGTCCTGTGGTCCAGGGCATGCTTCCGGGTGATACTGTACAGTGAAAATGTTCTTTCCTGTGTATTTTAAACCTTCATTGGTACCGTCATTTACATTAACAAATGCAGGAACTGCGATCTCTGGCTTTACAGTATTGATATCTACTGCGTAACCATGGTTCTGGGAAGAAATATAGACTCTTCCGGTCTCCAGATCTTTTACCGGATGATTTCCACCTCTGTGACCGTATTTTAATTTGTAGGTATCCATACCGTTTGCCAGCGCCATCAGCTGATGTCCCAGACAGATAGCAAAAATAGGTACATTGGAATCATACATTTTTTTGATTTCTTTAATGATCTCAGTATTTTCCTTTGGATCACCAGGACCATTGGAAAGCATGATGCCATCCGGAGCTGCTGCTAAAATTTCTTCTGCAGGTGTATCTGCCGGATATACAGTAACCTCACAGCCTCTTTCATTTAAGGAACGGGCAATGTTTTTCTTTGCGCCAAAGTCCATTAAAGCTACTTTCTTTCCATTTCCCGGAAGAACGTATTTTTCTTTGGTTGTGGTAGCCATAACAACACCTGCCACTGTATAGGCTTTCATACGGCTGATAGGATCAGAAAGATCTGAATACTCTTTCGTCGTGATCATACCGTTCATTGTACCTTTTTCTCTTAATAACTTTGTGAGGGCTCTTGTATCGATACCACAGATACCAGGAATATCATTTTCTGCTAAGAAATTCTGAATTGTGTCTTCGCAACGGAAGTTGCTTGGGATTCTTGATAATTCTCTTACAATATAACCATCCGGCCAGGGCTTTAAAGACTCCATATCCTGACGACAGATTCCATAATTATCAATCAGAGGATAGGTCATAACAACGGCCTGTCCTGCGTATGACGGATCAGTCAATACTTCCAGATAACCGGTCATAGATGTGTTAAAAACGATCTCGCTGATCACTTCACGCTGAGAACCAATACTGGTGCCAGTAAACACAGTGCCGTCTTCCAATATAAGATATGCTTTCATAGGGGGGGATACCTGTCCTTTCTTATGTTGTTGTGTGTTGGGAGAAAACCGTTTTTCCACGGATATGATACAGCGTGGAAAGCATTTTACGCGGCGCCATCTTCTTGAAAGTCTTCGTCTTTCAGGAAGCATCGGATGGTCCATCCGATGTACACATCCGGAAACAAAAACGGACTTACAAGCAAGCTTGACATCCGTTTTCATTTCTGGATGTGTGCGCCGCTATGGATTTCTGCCCAAATTGTCAAAATTATAATATATATCATTTATTTTTTCAATGCCTTTGAAAGCTAAATTTTTTTGTCTTATACTAATCTTTTTTGGCATAAAAATTGCCGAGTGATTTTTACAGAATATGTAAAAAATTCTTGACCTGGAGTATACTACAGGTGATAAACTAAAAATTGAAATGCGGTATACGCGCCGATAAAATTCAGGGCGACTGACGGAAAATCAGCAGCAAAAACAAGTACTGGATAGTTGCTGATCATATATTCCCTGGTACATCGTTTCGTAAATAACTGTGCGATCTGATTCGCAGACAAGTGAGTGGTATAGTTATTTTGAAAACGACGTACTAGATATTTTGACGTAAAAAGGATTAACTATGAAAAAAATTCCAGACTTAACTACACAGAAAAAACAACTTCGCAAAATTTTAAAAGAACAGCGGAACAGATTGGACCATGAAAGCTGTGCTTCCAGTGATAATGCTATTTTTATGAATATCCGCACCTGGGATATTTACCAGAAAGCATATACTATTTTCTGCTTTGTTGGTACAGAAGATGAGATCAATACCAAACCGATCATAGAAGATATTTTGAAAAGAGGAAAACGGGCAGGTGTGCCAAAATGTATCAGCAAAGGGATTATGGAAGTATATGAGATCCACTCTATGGATGACCTTGCTCCTGGAAAATATGGCATACTGGAACCAGTCGATACATGTGAAAAAATCTCACCAAAAGTGATTGATCTGGCTCTTATCCCCTGCTTATCCTGCGGTCGTGATGGACACCGTCTTGGATATGGCGGTGGGTACTATGACCGGTATTTAAACCAGGTAAAAGGAACTCTGGCCGTCCTATGCCGAAGGGCCCTTATGTGTGATGAGATTCCTACAGAAGACCATGATAAAAACATGGATTTTGTAATATGTGAAGAAGGGATATTAAATATCCATTGCAAAAACTAAGTCTTCTTAAGAATCTTAGTTTTTCGTCAAATTAACAGAAAAGTGATATTTTTGTCTTTTTCCTATGCTATACTGAATGCATCTAAAATACCCAAAACAGGAGGCATGCATATGAAAGACGAAAACAAACTTGTCATTACCATCGGAAGACAATTTGGCAGCGGTGGCTGTGAAGTAGGAACCAAACTGGCTCAGGAACTTGGACTGGACTTTTATGACAAAAACATTCTCCGCATGAATTCTGACGAAAGCGGCATTGAAGAGAGTTTCTATTACCTTGCAGATGAAAAAGCTGGAAATAAGCTGCTGTACAAGATCATTAAAAGCCTTACTCCTGAAAAAGGCGCTCCTTCTTTTGGTTCTGACCTGATATCTGCAGACAATCTGTTCCGCTTCCAGTCTGAAGTGATCCGGAAGCTGGCCGCTGAAGAAAACTGCATTATCATGGGCCGCTGCGCTGATTATGTTCTGGAAGGTATGGAAGGCCTGGTGCGCATATTTATCTATGCAGACATGGATTTCAGGGAAAAACGTACCATTGAAAAAGAATATTATGCTGCAAAAGATGCTAAGAAAAATATCAAGAGGATCGACAGAGAAAGACGGGATTATTTCCGCTACTATACTGGAAAAGAATGGGAATCCCCTGATAATTATGATCTGATGATCAACACTGCTGCTATCGGGATCAATGGCGCAGTAGAAACCATAAAAAACTATCTTAAGACCCGTGGATTTCAGATTTAAGAACATCTTATGATCTCTTCCCTATCATTTTTCTTCAGATCAGTCATAATAAAAATGCCTTCTCATATACTGGAAACGACGGTATAAAAAAGAAGGCATTTTTTATGGCAAACGGACAGGATTTTTTATCCAGAGGCAGCTTAAAGATCCAGGTGATCAACATCCGGAATAATTTTCCCATCCAAAACGCTAAAGTTTCCATCAGTTCCAAAGGAGAACCGGAACGTGTGTTAGAACAGCTGACTACTGATTCTTCCGGACAGACAGAAAATATATCTCTTCCGGCACCTCCTGAGGAATACAGCTTAGAGCCCAGTATCTATCAACCCTATTCTGAATACAATGTGCTGGTGGAGGCAGAAGGCTTTCAACCTTTAAATATCTCCGGCACTGAAGTCCTAGCCGGGGCCCAGGCGATCCAGCCTGCAAAACTTACAGGAGATGAAGACAGTACACCGCCCGAAGACCCCATAGTTATCCCGGATCACACTTTATTTGGAAATTATCCGCCAAAAATTGCCGAAGCAGAAGTAAAACCGGTAGGTGAAAGCGGTGAGATCGTATTAAGCCGGGTGGTTGTTCCTCAAACAGTTGTTGTCCATGACGGAACACCTACAGACTCCACAGCCAAAGATTATTATGTGCCCTACCGGGATTATATTAAAAATGTGGCCTCCAGTGAAATCTACTCTACCTGGCCCCAGAACACCATTACCGCCAATGTACTGGCTATCATGTCCTTTACCTTAAACCGTGTATACACAGAATGGTACCGGAATCAGGGCTATGATTTCACGATCACCTCTTCCACTGCTTTTGACCATAAATGGATCTACGGCAGAAATATTTTTGAAAGCATTTCCCGGATTGTAGATGAGATCTTTGACAGTTTTCTCTCCCGCCCCGGCGTGCGGCAGCCTATCTTGACCCAATACTGCGATGGACGAAAGGTTCTGTGTCCTCGGTGGATGACACAATGGGGATCCTGCTCCTTAGGTCAGCAAGGCTACAGCCCCATTGAAATCCTGCGTTACTATTACGGTGACAGCATGTACATTAATACAGCAGAACAGATTGCCGGCATCCCTGCTTCCTGGCCGGGATATGACCTGACAGTGGGCAGTTCCGGTGACAAGGTGCGCCAGCTTCAGGAGCAGTTAGATGCCATTGCCCAGGTATATACGGCCATTCCCCGGATCCGGCCAGACGGTATTTATGGACCACAGACTGCCGCCGCTGTACGGGAATTCCAGAACATATTCGGACTGCCTCAGACAGGAGTTACTGACTTTGCTACCTGGTATAAAATTTCCCACATTTATGTAGGGATCACCCGGATCGCAGAGCTGTACTAGACAGCTTCCTGCAAATGCACATTATCGGCTGCACCGGCAATCTCCTGCAAATACACGATATCGCCTGTAGCACCAGCATAAAAAGCCGCCTGGCAGCGGCTTTTTACGTCATTTTCCAACTTCTCATTCTCTCATTTTCTATCTCTATCTTTCCCTCATCTTCTTTCGATACACTGATGGTGCACACCCTTTGATCCGTACAAAAACCTTAGAATAATAATTGGAATCATTAAAACCAGACGCAGCTGCTGCCTCTGACATAGAGCAGTCCGGATCCAGCAGATAAGCCAGACTCCTTTCGATCCTATATTCCAGAATAAAATCAAATAATGTTTTTTTCATATATTTCTTAAACAGCCGGCTGCACTGGCTGGTGCACATATACACGCTTTCTGCAATCTGTTCAATGGTCAGTTTTTTATCATAATTTTTCTCAATAAAGCTTAAGATCCCCCGTATCCGCTCATAGTCCTTCTGCTCTCTGGGTGAAATCCCCCGCTTCCTGTCCACGTTCAGTACCAGAAGCTGCCAGAAATGCAGTATTTTTCCAGTTATTTCCATTTCATAACCATCTGCCTGGCTGTCATAGGCTTCAATGATCCCCCGTATCAGTCCCACCATCTCATCATGCCATTCCTGGCTCCCATCAAATACAATCCCACAAAGAGCCCCATCCAAGACCACAGGCATTACATATTTTTCATAAATAAGGCTGTTTTCATACCCATATACCAGTCTTGGATCAAATGTAATAGAAATATAATGACAATCCTGTCCTTCCACCATATTTCCAGAGTGGAGACTGTTGGCATTTCCAAATAATGCCTGTCCTTCTTTTAAGATAAACACAGAACCATTTACATGGTATTCGATCACTCCCTCTGTAACAAGAGTCAGCTCCACCTCTGGGTGCCAGTGCCAGAAAAATAAGCCTGTTTCATAGCCTGAAAGACACTCTCTGCTGACCAAAATCGGAAACTGGTAACTTCCATGTTCCTTTAACTCTTTCTGTGATTTATTGGTTACGATCTGCATAGTACCTCCACGCAGGATATTACCTGTTTTTAGCAATATATTCAAGGAAAACTACTTGCTTTTATTATATAATATAAATATCTTACCTGTCTACCTTAGTGTATCGGAATATTTCCGCCCTGATCTGGCGGAGTCAAAAAACGACAGGAATATAGCCACTTGGCAAAAGGAGCGTGTTTAAACATGGATGAGACTTTCACAAAAGCCAGAGCCTATCTTGCGCAAAACTATTCAGACCCGGAACTGTCTCTTACAGACTTATGCCAATATCTTGGCTTTAGCTGTTCCTATTTTTCCACTCTTTTTAAACAAAAGACTGGTTTAAACTACAGCCGCTATATTACCAGCCTGCGCTTAGAACAAGCTGCAAAGCTTTTAACCGATACCGATGATACTGCCCTTTCCATCGGATATCAGGTGGGCTATTCCGCCCCTAATTATTTCTGCCGGGCATTTAAGAAATTTTACGGTATTTCACCTTCCCGCTACAGAGAAGAAAAAAGAGTTCCTACCGCCTGATCTCCCAGACGGCAGGAACTTTTTTAGTTATCTGCCTTTACAATGTTCTTCAACCGCTCAATAGATTGCCGCTTCCCGCACCAGATAAGCCGGATAACCGGCCTGTTTCACATTTTGTTCCATGCGGATCCCATTTGCCATGTCTGAAAATGCTCCCACACGAACCTTATATAAACCTTCATCATATACAATAAAAACAGGGAAACCGGCAGACTGCAGTTCTTTCGCCAGCCCCATGGCTTTTCCCCGGTCTCTAAATGCACCTGTTTGAACCTGATAATAAAGAGGAAACTGCTCCTTCTGTTCCCGTAAAGTATTCAATATCCCATCCGCTATGGCTTTTGCTATAGCATCAAAATTCCGGTCAAAAAAAGCATTATCCACTGGATTGTCAATAAATCCCACCTCTACCAGCACCGCTGGCATCTGAGTCTTTCTAAGGACCACCAACCCCTGTCTCTCCACGATCCCCTGATCCTTAAATCCTAACTGCACCAGATTTTTCAAAATATTTTCCGCCAGAACTGCTGCAATCCCAGAATCTTCATATACCAAAACGGAAGCTCCCCTTCCTGTCCCCGGAACCGGCATTGCATTCCGATGGATAGAAATAAACAAATCTGCCCCGGACCTGTTGGCGATTTCTGCTTTTTCCTGTGGACTGTTATATACATCTGTGTTTCTTGTATACAATGTACTTACTCCATTCTCCTCCAGGATCCGTCCCACAGCCAAAGTCAGCCGCAGTGTATCATCTTTTTCTTTTCTTCCATTATAAATAGCTCCCGGCTCATCACCGCCATGACCGGCGTCTAATCTGCGCGACTATTTGCATACTGTTGTAGCGTTTCCTTGAAATCGTCAAATTTATACACAATCTCAATTTTCTTTCCTTTAAAAATTTTTATACTGCCTACTGTCTCCTGGATGGTCTCTCGGTCTAATTTATCAAGCCGTCCCATCTTTAACAGTTTGCAGCACCATTCATTAATTTCTACACTTCTTTCCTGTCGTTTTTGATCCCAGTTTTTCAGCTCTTCATCAATTTTTTTAATCTGATTTTCAATATTTTGTTTGTAAATCAAATAATTTTCTTCCGAGAGCAGTCCTCGATCAAAATGTTCATATCGACGTAATAACTGAGCATTAAGAGCTTGCTTTTCTTGTTCTTTTTTAGCCTTGTTATTTTGTTCCTTGTTACCATCCTTTTTTATATTATCTAGTAACAGCGTCTCCAAGTTATGTACAGATCCTATCATTGCATTTATATCTGATAATACAATCTGCTCCAAAACATCTGCCCGTATATACTCTGTAGCACAAAATTTACGTCCATTACGCTTACGTGTCCCACAAGCATAATATAATGTTTCACTTTTGCTTTTTCTGGCCTTAACACAGGCTCTGCCGCATTCTCCACAGTGGACTAAACCAGCAAACATATGTGGCACGCCTTTGGCATCTGGCGGGATACATTTAGCATTATCCAGCAGATTTTGCACCGCTGCATATGTCTCTCTATCCACAATCGCAGGCACACTGTCTGCTACTACTACCCACTCATCGCGCGGCTTTGCCTTTGGTTTATTGCGCATTTTTTGTCTTTTTCGGCCTTGCACTAAATCACCTGCATATGTCTGGCACCGTAATATACGATTAACTGTTGTAAAATCCCACAGATATTTATTGTCTGCTCCTGATAATGTTGCTGTAGGACTCACATAATTATATCCTTTGCTGATTTTGTACGCATACGGAGTTAATATGCCCTCGTTATTAAGCACCCTGGCAATATTAGCAACATTGACGCCATCCATACGCAACTGATAAATCTGCCTTACAACCTCTGCCGCATCCTCATCAATAATTAACTTATTTTTGTCTTTTGGATCTTTTTCATAGCCGAAAGGAGCAAAGGCACCAATAAATTTTCCTTCTCTCTGTTTACTATCAATTGATGAATGTACCTTGCGCGATATGTCTTGAGCATAAGCCTCGTTTAGCAAAGTCTTTACCTGAAAAATAAGATCATAATCGTCTGTTCGAGAATCAAAATGATCATCTTTTGATATATATCTTGTATTTTCCAGCTCATCTTCCAACATAATCTGCATCTTTGCTGACTTGCGCGCAAATCTTGAATGATCTTTGACTAAAATACACTGTATTTCTCCATCTATACATCTCCGTTTTAATTCTTGGAACCCTGGTCTATTAAAAGCTGACGTTAGATAACGATACTTTTGAAAACACTGGAAAATCAAGGTT
>ENA-UONU01001049-UONU01001049.1-human-gut-metagenome-genome-assembly--contig:-CS51-NODE-1049-length-22937-cov-19.156630_pt1 | contig 22937 bp, 21 predicted proteins | sample MGYA00242462_ERZ724009 | MGnify/ENA metagenome assembly ERZ724009 | reverse complement strand
AACCCTCGCGCCGCTACTAACGACCTACTCCCTTTCCAGGGGAGCCCCTTCAACCACTTGGGTACTTCTGCTTAGTTGATCCATAATGAATATTTATTTTCAAAGGCATCTCATTGCGTTTGCCTTAACGGAGAGAGTGGGATTCGAACCCACGCGCCCTTTCGGACAAACGGTTTTCAAGACCGCCTCGTTATGACCGCTTCGATATCTCTCCAAACGTGCTTTTCAATTTTACAAGATAAGAAACGTTTTGTCAAGAGTTTTTTTATTTATTTTTCTTGTTTTTTTCTTATTTTCTTGCTCTTCATCAGCAGCTCAATTATAGTATCATGCCTGTCAAAATATGTCAACACTTTTTTTATGTTTTTTTCAAAACTTTTTAGGTAAGCTTTCCGGGCCTATTTTCAGACCTGTTTTCAGGCCTTTAAAAGAGCCTGGGCAATGACCAGGTCTTCCTGTGTCGTTATCTTTATATTACGATAACTGCCTTCCACCATATATACAGGAAGCCCCAACTGTTTTTCCACTACCATAGCATCATCTGTTATATGGCTGCAGTCTTCTTTCATCTGTTTCTCAAAGGCATCTATAATAAGAGGCAATGCAAATGCCTGAGGTGTCTGGGCCTGCCATACCAGAGAACGGTCTGGGCTTTCTGTGATCTGCCTGTCTTTATTAATAAGCTTTATGGTGTCTTTTACCGGCATTCCAACAACACATGCTTTCTTATCCTGTACCTGTCCGTATATCCGTTTTAAAACTTCTTCTGTAATAAAAGGCCTTGCACCGTCATGGATCATAACATATCCCGTCTGTTCTCTTTCTTTTAAAATGCACAGCGCCTTCCATACACTCTCATAGCGTTCTTTTCCGCCTGGAGCTACGGCTGACACCTTCTTTATTCCGTATTTCTCGCAGATTTCCTTTTTACAGTATTCCACATGCTCTTTATCTGTCATAAGCAGGATATCATCCACCACTGCTGACTGTTCAAATATCTCCAGTGCATATGCAAGGATAGGCTTTCCCTGTAATTTCAGATATTGTTTTGCTGTCTGTGTACCCATACGTGTTCCTCTGCCTGCTGCAAGGATGACCGCTGTGCAATGTTCTTTCATTCCTTCTTACCCCTGTTTTCCTGTTATCTTTCTCCTAACTTTAAGTTGGGAACTGCATTTAAGTCCCAACCCGAGCGATTTCCCTTTATATACTCATAGTAGGCTGCCACGCCGATCATAGCTGCGTTATCAGTACAGAAAATAGGAGAAGGATGATAAAATGTAATACCATTTTTATCACAGGCTTCTTTCATGGCTGCACGAAGAGCGCTGTTGGAAGCCACTCCGCCTGCAATAGCCAGCTTCTTATATCCATATTCCTTTGCTGCTGTAATAGCCCTGCTTACCAGGACATCTACCACTGCATTCTGGAAAGAAGCTACCAGATCTGGCACATAAATTTCTTCTCCTGTCATTTTGGCATGATTAATATAATTCAGCACTGCGGATTTTAAACCACTGAAACTGAAGTCATAAGGAGAATCAGCTACTTTTGCCCGCGGAAACTCCATGGCATGGGAATTTCCCTCTTTTGCAGCTTTATCCACCTTTGGTCCGCCCGGATATCCCAGACCTACAGCCCTGGCTACTTTATCGAAAGCTTCACCAGCTGCATCATCTCTGGTCCTTCCTATGATCTCAAACTCTCCATAGCCCTTTACAATTACCAGATGGGTATGACCTCCGGAAACGATAAGACACACAAACGGTGGCTCCAGATCCGGATTTTCAATAAAATTGGCAGATACATGTCCCTCAATATGATGAACACCGATCAACGGCTTATGGGCAGCATAAGCAATGGCCTTGGCCTCTGCCACGCCTACCAATAATGCCCCTACTAGTCCTGGTCCATAGGTAACACCGATCGCCGTAATATCCTCAAGAGTCACGTTCGCTTCTGACAGTGCACGCTCAATTACATAATTGATCGCCTTTATATGCTCTCTGGAAGCGATCTCAGGCACTACGCCTCCATATACTGTATGAGTCGCAATCTGGGATGAGATCACATTTGACAGAACAGTACGTCCATTTTTCACAACGGAAGCTGCTGTTTCATCGCAGGAACTTTCGATCGCCAGTATTAAAACATCTTCTGCTGCAGTTGTATTCATATTTCCACCTTATCCTTTATATGTCATCTTGGAAACCTTGTTACTCCTCATCAAACTCCAGTTCCACAGTCCAGCCATCTCTTGCAGCTTTCGCCCTTGGAAAGATCTGTTTTACTTCCTCCATATATTCCTCTGGTCTTGTAAGAGATGGGCTGTAATGAGTCAGCCACATCTGGGAAGGCTGAGCCTCTTTTGCCAGGTTTGCAGCCTCATAAAAAGTCATATGCTTATATTCCCTTGCTTTTGCTGCCTTTTCCTTTTCGCCATACATGCCTTCACAGATAAACAGATCTGCATCTTTTGCATGCTGTGCGATCGCCGGAACCGGACGGGTATCTGTACAATAAGTAACCTTTAATCCTCTTCTATCCGCTCCCAATACCATATCCGGAGTAAATGTCCGGCCATCAGCTTCGATCACTTCTCCCTTCTGGAGACGACTCCAGAATTTCTGTGGGATCATCTGCTCCTTTGCCCGTTCTACGTCAAACCGGCCTTTTCGCGGAATGCGGATAGAGTACCCGTAACAGATCACCTTATGGTTCACACGGTATGCATCGATCACATAAGGACCGATCTGCAGGCTTTCTTCCTGTTCTGTCAGTTCGATAAATTTAAGCTCAAAAGGAAGCTCCGGTGCGATCATGCACAATGCATTTACCACACGTTCCAATCCCTTTGGTCCGATCAATGTCAGCGGTTCTGTACGCTCTGCATTTCCCATAGTCAGAAGAAGCCCGGGAAGACCGCTGATATGGTCTGCATGATAATGGGTAAAACAGATCACATCAATAGGCTTGGGGCTCCATCCTTTTTCTTTTAACGCGATCTGGGTGCCTTCCCCGCAGTCGATAAGAAGATTGCTGCCTGCACACCGGGCCATCATGGATGTGAGCCAGCGGTAAGGAAGAGGCATCATTCCGCCTGTTCCAAGTAAACATATATCTAACATATTTTTTCCTCATTTTCTTCTATGATGTTCCCACTGTATATCCTATACAGGAGCATCATACATTTAGCTTTCCAAATCATATCACATTTGCAGCTTAATAATCAAGTGCTGAGGAAAATTGAGTAACTGCCTATAAATACTCTGTCTGTTCTTCTGTTTCTACCGCTATTTTAAAAGCAGCAGTCATCTGGTCATAGCATTCTTCACACAGATCAAAATGATCTGTCTGACCATCTTTTTCTGAGAAATAATCCCATGTATGATCAACGCTTATAACTCCTTCCAGCACGATCCCCTGTTTTACTGCCAGTTTCTTACCGCAGGCATTGCATATCATCCTTTTCAGCTGCCCGTCTGATCCCATTTTTCTCATATTTGTATCCTCGCCTTTCTCTGCCTCATTTCGTAGTCGGATCTGCCACCTAAAGATGACATTGCCATAAATGTTCTCTCTGAAGCTTTCTGTGCCTGATTTTGCAGGAAAATGTTCTCTCGGAATCTTTCTGTGCCTGATTTTGTGAGAAGATTTTTTGTCAGTTGTGCCCAAATTTCTGAGGCGTACGCGGTGCGTACGGTGATGAAATTCGGGTGCGACTGGCGGAAAATCGGCCACAAAGGCAGATGCAGGAAAGACTCCGGGAGGACATGAAGGACTCCGGGAGGACATATAAACGAAAGAGAGGAACGTCTTCCGTCCCTCTCCATTATATACGGATTTTATTCTTCTTTTTACTGGTAGTTTCTTACAGTATAGTACATCGTTTCGTAAATAACTGTATCAATCACGTAGCATGCGGATTTGAGTATGCAGGTCTAAAAACGCAAGCGTAGTGGGCTACGCTGAGACTTTTAGACCTGTGCAATCAGATTCGCAGGCAAGTGAATGGTATAGTTATTTCGAAAATGATGTAATAGTTTATACAAGTTCCAAATACCGCCTAAAGTTCATGTTTCCACATAATGCAGGCGTTTTCTACCGGATTCTCATAATAGTTTTTGCGGACTGCCTCCTGAACAAAACCATACTTTTCATACAGATTTCTGGCGCCTGTGTTGTTTTCACGCACTTCCAGCGACATCTGAACAGCTCCCTTTTCTTTGGATACCTGTATCATGGCCTCCATCAGGCTTTTGGCTATTCCATGACGGCGCCAGGAAGGAAGGACTGCAATCCGCTGGATCTCCCCCTCATCTGCAAGGACTCTTAAAGCACAGTAACCGGCTATGATCCCGCCTTTTTCCCATACCAAATACGTGTCAAACCGGCCAGTCAGCCCATCTTTTAATATATGTTCAGACCACGGAACAGAAAAGCACTGTTTTTCTACTTGTTCCACCTGTTTTACATCTTTTTCTTCCATCAGGCGGATCCGGCCAATTTCTTTTACACACATTTGTTTTTTTCTCCTAATCTTTGTAATGTTCTCCTTTAAGCTTTCTGTACCTGATTTTGTGGGAAGATTCCGAAAATGCACTGCCATGAACAGTGATCAATAATCTCCCGGAAGCTTTCCAGCCTGTCCATCCGGAGAGTTTTCTGCCTCCCGCTGTCTTTCCGCCTGGGATTTACGCAGGTAATCTGGTACAAATTCGTCTGCCGGCTGTACTTTTACTCCGGTGTAGCCTTCATTCAGGGCTTTCATGCCAAGAGCTGCCACACAGGATGCACGCTGTCTGTTCATCTGGGCAGGTGCAAATACATAAGGAACTGTCATTTTTTCCTGGATCATGCCCTGGTATACCGGTACGCCATCTCCTAAAAAGATCACACGCTCAGACTGCTTATTTAACTGGCTGATCAGTTCTCCCATATCCATAGGACACTGTTCCCTGACGATCTCCATACCATTTTCCATGTGATAAAGTCCTGTATATACCTGACATCTTTTTGCGTCCATAATAGGGCAGATAAGACCAGATGCCCCCCACATATTATAAGCGATGGCATCTACTGTAGGAACATGGATCAGAGGCTTTTTTAATGCCAGTCCCAGCCCCTTTGCAGTTGCCGCGCCAATACGAAGACCGGTAAAAGAGCCCGGTCCTCCTGCTGTTGCAATAGCATCAATAGTCTCAAGGTCCAGTCCCAGCATTTTTACGATCTCATCTAACATCGGAAGGAGTGTCTGGGAATGGGTCTTCTTAAAATTTACCGTATATTCCGCTGTGAGAATGTCATCTGTTACAAGTGCCACGCTGGCTACTAAAGATGAACTTTCAATACCAAGAACCTTCATTATTTTTCCTCCACCCGTATCTTTCTGTAATCAAATCCTTTTTCCAGATCTTTTTCAATGGTAATTTCTGTTACATGTTCCGGAAGGATTTCTTCGATCAGCTGGGACCATTCAATGAGAGAAACGCCGTCCCCGTAAAAACAGTCCTCATATCCGATCTCATCCATTTCACTGATATCCCCGATACGGTATACGTCAAAATGGTATAGCGGCAGTCTGCCTGTATCATACTGCTGGACAATGGTAAAAGTCGGGCTGTTTACCGGTTCATCAATCCCAAGTCCCTCTGCAAATCCCTGGGTAAATATAGTCTTTCCCACTCCCAGGTCACCATTTAAACAGATCACCTGACCCTTTCTTGCTTCCTGTCCCATTTTCTTTCCAAAGGCCCTTGTTTCCTCCGGGCCCCAAGTATCAATTACCATCCTTTACTCCCTTCATTGTAAGAGAAATCCTCTTCTTGTCCATATCTACGCTTAAAATCTTCACATCCACCACGTCACCTACGCTTACAGCCTCTAATGGATGCTTAATATAACGGTCTGTCATCTGGGAAATATGTACCAGACCATCCTGATGAACACCAATATCCACAAACGCGCCAAAGTCAATGACATTGCGGACAGTTCCCTTTAATACCATTCCCGGCTTTAAGTCTTTCATTTCCATAATGTCACTTCTTAAAACAGGACGAGGCATTTCATCTCGCGGGTCTCTGGCTGGTTTTTCCAGTTCGGCTGCAATATCCCGCAGTGTAATCTCACCTATACCCATTTCCTGGGCCATTTTCTTATAATCATCAATCTTTTTGCTGATGCCGTTTAAACCGCCGTGAGATAATTGTTCTCCGGCGTATCCTAACTTTTCTAACAGTTTTCCTGCTGCCTCATAGCTTTCCGGATGAACACTTGTGCCATCTAAAGGATTATCTCCTCCTGTGATCCTCATAAATCCGGCACACTGTTCAAATGCCTTCGGCCCCAGTTTAGCCACCTTCAGCAGCTGCTTACGGTTCTTAAAAGCACCATTTTCTTCTCTATATGCCACTATGTTCTTTGCCAGGGTTTTATTGATGCCGGAAACATATTCCAACAGGGAAGCAGATGCCGTATTTAAATCAACCCCTACTTTATTTACACAATCTTCAACAACACCGCCAAGCGCTTCTCCCAGATTCTTCTGGTTCATATCATGCTGATACTGGCCTACACCAATGGATTTCGGATCGATCTTTACCAGTTCAGCCAGGGGATCCTGCAGTCTTCTTGCAATGGAAACAGCACTTCTCTGGCCTACATCAAAGTTAGGAAATTCTTCTGTAGCCAGCTTACTTGCAGAATACACAGAAGCACCCGCCTCGTTTACGATCACATATTGTACCTGCTCTTTTAATTCCTTTAACAGTTCTACAATGATCTGTTCAGACTCCCTGGAAGCCGTTCCGTTTCCTACAGAGATCAAAGAAATGCCATATTTACAGATCAGGTCTTTTAATATCTTCTTTGACTCTGCCACCTTATTCTGGGGAGCAGTTGGGAAAATGACCACTGTGTCCAAAACTTTTCCAGTGCTGTCTACAACAGCCAGCTTACAGCCAGTTCGGAATGCCGGATCCCAGCCTAATACTACTTTTCCGGCAATTGGCGGCTGCATGAGAAGCTGCTCTAAATTCTTGCCGAATACGCGGATCGCACCTTCCTGTGCCTTGTCTGTCAGTTCGCTGCGGATCTCGCGTTCCACAGAGGGCGCGATCAAACGGCTGTAACTGTCCTGGATCACAGTTTTTAATACAGGTGTTGTGTATGGATTTTCCCTTGTGATCACCTGCTTCTCCAGGTATTGTAAAATCTGCTCTGTTGGTGCTGCCACCTTCACAGTGAGTATTTTCTCATCTTCCCCTCTGTTTAATGCAAGAATGCGGTGTCCGGCTGCTTTTTTTACAGGTTCTTCATAATTATAGTATGTTTCATAAACAGATTTCTGTTCCCCGTCCTTTGCTGTTGACTGGAGAAGACCTTTATTCATGGTAATGTTACGAATATAGGTGCGGTATTTTGCATCATCGGAAATGCCTTCTGCAAGAATGTCCATAGCTCCGTTAATGGCATCCTGAACGTTTTCCACTCCCTTTTCACCAGAAACATAGGCCTCTGCCACTTTTTCCACAGATTCCTTTAAATTCTGTAAAAGGATCACATTTGCCAAAGACTCCAGGCCCTTTTCACGGGCGATCATAGCTCTTGTACGGCGTTTTGGTTTGTATGGGCGGTATAAATCTTCTACTGCTACTAAAGTTGCTGCTTCCCGGATCTGTTTTTCCAGTTCAGCTGTCATTTTGCCCTGGTCAGAAATGGCACTGATGACCTGTTCTTTTCTGTCTTCCAGGTTTCTTAAATATTTTAAACGTTCATCTAAATTTCTTAAAACTTCATCATTTAATGAACCAGTTGCTTCTTTACGGTATCTGGCAATGAATGGGATGGTATTGCCTTCGTCAATAAGCTTTACAGCTGCCTCTGCCTGATGGCGTCCAATATTCAGTTCTTCTGCCAGTGCTTTGATAATATCCATTGATAGTCCTCACATATTTTTTGTTGTTCTGAGGTTTTATTATAATTCATCTGCATGCCTTATGCAAGACTTTGCCCGACTGGACATAACAGCTTTTACATGCTATAATGAGCGCAATGAAAAACAAGCGGCTGCGTAAGCAGACATTTGTTGCGTTCTGTCTGTATCAGCAGGCAAGGGAGTTCATCCGCGCGCAAAACCTGAGCGGACCCGCTGTTCAAAATCACGCCATACGAAAGGATCCTGCTTTAACTTATGAATAGCACTTCTAAAAAACCAAGAAAAACATCCAGCTCATCAGAACAGCTGGCAGCCTGTTCCCTGATCAGCGGCATTGCAGGTATTATCTGCAGCTTTTTTTATCTGCCCTTTTCCCTTGTAAGCGGAAAAAACACTCCGATGGGACTGATCTGCGGAGTGATCGGTATTGTACTTGCCATTATGGCTAAAAATGCGGACATCCGTCCCGGAAAGAAATATCCTGGTAAAGCACTGGCTGGTTTTATTTTCAGCATTATTGCAATTGCGCTTACCATGTTCTTCTTTTACAGCCTGATCAATTATTATGATCTGCTCCGTGATCCGGTAAAAGGTCCCCAGATCAATCAGCTGATCTACCAGATGCAGCAGCAGCTTCAGATGCAGCTGCAGATGCCGGCAAATTAACTAAACTGACAGATTCACAAAGATAAAGCCTTTCTCCCGTTATCATTCTTCGGGAGAAAGGCTTTTCATTTACTATGAAAGTGTTGCCAAGGAGCTATACTATAAGGTCTGTGTGCCTGCGCATAGGGATCTATAAACATTTTGCAATCAGACCATGATCCGGTTACAGGCTACAGCACCGCACGGATCATCTGTTTAATACCATAATCAGAACGTGACTGGGCTTTTGTATCAAAGGCGCTTGCAGCTGCCTTTAATTCTCCTTCTGTCATTTCTTTCGTAAGAACAGCAAATTCATCCATTCCGTACAGCTCTACTGCTTCTACCTTGCCGAAATATGCATTTACTTCCTGCTCTTTGTTTCTGTAAGAGCCTGCAAAACGGATAAAGTAGCGGAACTTAGTTTGATCCATAGGAAGGATCTCCTGCTTTTCATCTGTCCAGCCAAGTGGAACATTGTGATCCATATTCTGTACTGCTTCAATAATATCCGCAACTACTGCACTGGCTGTTGGCAGCTTTCCTGCTCCACTTCCGTAGAACATGGAGGTTCCTAACATATTTCCCTTTACAACAATGCCATTAAATACATCATTTACAGAATATAAGGGATTGCTTTTGCTGATCATAACAGGAGCTACATAAGCACTTACCTTACCATCTTTGATACGGCTGGTTCCAAACAGCTTAATGGATGTTCCCATCTTCTCTGCATACTTAAAGTCAATATCTGTGATCCTGGTAATGCCTTCTGTATAAATATCTTCGTAATTAACAGTCTTTCCAGTTGCCATAGAAGTTAAGATGGCGATCTTGCGGCAGGTATCGTGGCCTTCTACGTCTGCTTCCGGATTACGTTCTGCATAGCCCAGATTCTGCGCCTCTTTTAAAGCATTTTCAAAGGTCTCCCCTTCTTTATCCATCTTCGTAAGGATGTAGTTGGTGGTTCCGTTTAAGATTCCTGTGATCTCTTCAATGCGTTCTCCCATCAGGCAACGGTACAACGGACGGATGATCGGGATACCACCGCCTACGCTCGCCTCAAAAAAGAAATTAACCTGCTTTTCTCTCGCGATCGCAAGCAGCTCTGTTCCATAAGCAGCTACTAAAGCTTTGTTGGAAGTAACTACATGCTTTCCAGCTAACAAACATGCCTTTACAAATGGATATGCCGGATTTAATCCACCCATAGTCTCCACTACTACCTGTACTTCCGGATCTTCTTCAATGATCTTAAAATCATGAATGATCTTATCTGCCACCGGACTGTCCGGAAATTCCCTCAGATCCAGAACATATTTCAACTCAACTTCCTGTCCTGCGCTTTTTGCAATTTCTGCCTTGTTCTTGTCCAGGATCTCCGCAACACCAGATCCAATGGTTCCATATCCCATAACTGCTGTCTTGATCATAATCTCTCGCTCCCTGTATGCTCCATATTCATATTGTTACAGTTCAGCCATGACATCTTCTTGTTTCCATATTCATGAAAACAAGAAGCACGGCGGGTTCATCTTATGCTGATTTGGATGAAAAAGTGCTTATGCAAGCAAGCTTGCAACACACTTTCTCCTTCAAACCAGCGCATGGCAGAACTGTAATTTCATATCATTTATTCTCTGGCCAGTATCTTTACATAATGGATACCGTCCAAAACTTCCAGCTCATCGATCATGCTTGATACATTTTCTGTATCTTCTCTTACTTCCACACTCAGTGTCAAAGTAGCAACCCCATTAACCGGAATACTCTGATGGATGGTAAGAATATTGGCTCTGTAAACAGCAACCACATGGAGTAGATCACTCAAAAGCCCCTGCTTGTCATCCATCTGCACTACCAATGTAATAGTCTTCCCCTTTGTATTGTCGTAAAAAGGAAAAATATCGTCCTTATATTTGTAAAAAGAACTTCGGCTGATCCCCACCCGGTCTGCTGCTTCCTGTACGGTAATGGCTCTTACTGTTTCCAGAAGTTTTTTGGCTTCTACCACCTTTAAAAGGACCTCCGGTACCGCCCTTTGTTTTACAACAAAATACTTACTTTTATCTTCCATGAACCCCTTTTTTCCTCCCTGTCCATGTCCGTATTGTGAACACATCTGTACTCATGAGGAAGATATTAACATACTTTCCAGTAAAATGCAACTGTTTTTATTAACGAAAAATCAATGAACCCATCACCTACATAAAAAAGACGGCAGCCTTTTTTCAGCCACCGCCTTATACTAATTTGATCAATCTTATTACCGTTATTTTTACTGCTTTTTGCCGATTTACTGAACCGCTGAATAATCGCCCTCTAACTGTGTCATATCTTCAAGAAGATTTGCAGTTCCCTCAGAACCATCCCAGAGAAGTTCAATTACAAAACCGTCTGACGGCATATCGCTGATATCAATATCATACCACTCCAGTGAATTTCCATCTGTATCTTCTACCTGCATATCCCAGGCCAGATTGTCCTCATCTACATTTAACAACAGCTCTGCATAAGTTCCATGAGTCATGATCTCACCATCCAGCAGATCATCCCCCCATTCGTCCAGGCTTGCGCCAGACAATCTTAAGGCTGCAATATCTACGCCAGTTCCGTTTACAACAGTTACAGGAATCTGAATATAATCTTCCTCTGCTTCTGTTTCTGCTTCTGTTTCCGGAGCTGCGGTTGTGGTTGGTGCTGCTGTAGTCTCTGGAGCTGCAGTTGTTGCTGGTGCTGCAGTTGTTGCTGGTGCTGCCTTGCTCTTTCCTCCACATGCGCTGATCCCTACTGCTACACATGCAGCCAGAATGGATACCAATACTCTTTTTCTCATAATTTTCTCCCTTCGTACTTTCCATTTGTTTTAGTTACAGTTCCACCATGCTTCTTGTTTTCATGAATATGGAAACAAGAAGATGTCATGGCCAAACTGCAACTTATTAAATTACTCATCCCCCGCTTTGCGGCTGGTGCATCGTTTCGTAAATAACTGTAGTGATCACGTAAGATGCGGATTTGAGTGTGCAGGTCTAAAAACGCAGGCACAGCGGGCTACGCTGAGGATTTTAGACCTGTGCAATCAGATTCGCAGACAAGTGAGTGGTATCGTTATTTCGAGAACGATGTACTATTACTTATGATAACATATTTATGGCAAAAAATATAAGTTTTGCGTGAAATGTATCTCAAACAACGTAAAATGTAAGCTTTCTATTGAGCCATACTTTTTCCTATGTTAAAATATATAGTATCAGACCGGGTCTATACCCCCGCATCCCGGCTTTTACATTTGGAGGTAACGCAATGCATATTGCTCTTTGTGATGACAGCCGGGCAGAGCTTTCCCGCCTCACTTTCCTTTTGGAAGAATACCGTTTAAAACGGGACGGCTCCCTGACTTATGATATTTTTACAAACGCCACCGATCTTTTGGAGACCATACCGGTCCACCACTTTGATCTGCTGCTTTTAGATATTCTTATGCCCGGTATTACAGGTATGGACGCTGCCAGGGAAATTCGTCAGACCAACAGCACTATTCCCATTATTTTTCTCACCTCTTCCAGTGAATACGCAGTAGAAAGCTACCGGGTCAATGCCGCCGACTACCTTTTAAAGCCACTGGATGCTGATAAACTTTTTCCAGTGCTTGACAAACTGCTGGCCGATTTTAAAAGTAATGCTCCTTATATCCCCTTAAAAACCAGCACCGGTATTATCCGGCTTCTCATCTCTAACGTTGTTTTTGTAGAAGTCCAGAATCATCTGGTCACCTTTAAAATGGCAGACGGAACCTTCCACACTGCTTCTGGCCGCCTGGCAGACTATGAAAAAAAACTCCTTGTAAGCAGAAGCTTTTTCAAGCCCCACCGCTCCTATCTGGTTAACCTGCACCAGGTAACAGGTCTTGATAAAAATGGTTTTTCCACCAATATAGGCAAAATCGTTCCCGTTTCCCGTGATACCTATACAAAAGCAAAATCCGCCTACATGAATTACCTGTTGAACGGAAGACTGGAGGAAAACGCAGAATGATCCAGACTCTCTCCAATCTGACCATAATCATCTACGCCATAGCCGTCATGACTATGCTGTTAGATACAACGCCCGCCCGCCTGTCCCGCAACAAACTCAGTCTGTTATGGGCCGGTGCAGGCATCATCGCGCTGCTTCAGTTTTTTGCCGGCTGTGTTCTGGGCATAAAAATTTATCTTCGCTTTTATTTTTTCTTTGCCCAGCTTCCGGTATTTCTGCTTTTCTGGCAGCTTTCCGGCAAAGGACTGGTGAAAACTTTTTTCGCCACCCTCAGCGCTATTTTTATGTGCGTTCCTGCCATGTTTGCTTCCCGGATCTCCCGGGAATTTCTGCCTGTATCAAAAACAGTAGATTACCTTTTTCTGCTTTTGACCAGTCTTATCATGCTCTGGCTCATTCACCATTTTATGCAGCCGGTCTTTGGGCAGCTGCTAGATACTTTTTCGTCCCTGGACATTTTAAAATTCAGCGCTATTCCATTTCTTTATAATGCTACGATCCTGGCATCTGGCGGCTACCTGAGTGCTGAACGCAATGTACTTCTGCGTTTTCTTATTGGTCTTAGTACACTGACTGCCTATTTTCTTCTGTTAATGGTATTTGGCCGTACCAGAAAAATTCACAAACTAGAGTATGAACGTGAAATGCAGACATTGGTACTGGAATCTGCCAGACAGTCTTTAGCAAGGCAGCGTCAAAACCAGGAACAGGCCCGGATCTACCGTCATGACATGCGGCATCATCTGGCATTGATCAACGGCTATGCCGCTGAAGGGAATCTGGAAAAAATAAAGGAATATCTTTCCCAGACAGAAATGGAGATTGATGCCATTACACCTAAACGATACTGTGCCAACGAGACCGTAAACCTTGTGCTTTCTTCCTTTGAAGCAAAGTCAGCGGAAATGAATGTCACGCTTTGTATAGAAGCGAATCTTCCTGAAACACTTTCTATTTCCGACACAGAATTATGCTCCTTGTTTTCCAATGCACTGGAAAATGCCATTTTTGCAGCTTCCAAATTAATGGAAAAAAAAGCGCGCAGAGTTTATCTGCGCACACTGGTAAATAATAATAAGCTTTTGATCTCTACAAAAAATGCCTATGCCGGAACTATCCAAATGGAAGGAGAATTTCCAAAATCTTCCAATCATCAACCCGGTCATGGCTTTGGGATTAAAAGTATGGCCGCCATTGTCACACAACATGGCGGCCTGTATTCCTTTGAAGCTTCTGGAAATATATTCACTTTGCAGCTTATGCTGCCTTTAATTGCAAAGTCCTGATTACGACCTGCCGCAGCCTTGGATGACTGAATATCAATCATCCTGGGCTGCATTTTTATTTGGACAGCCAAGGCTCATCCAGCGCAGATATGCACTGATGAAATTGTCAATGGCGCCATCTAACACAGCATCAACATTGCCGCTTTCTTCGCCTGTACGGTGATCCTTTACCATTGTATATGGCTGAAGGACATAGGAACGGATCTGGCTTCCCCAGCCATTATCCTTTACATCACCGCGGATACCGGCTGCCTTTGCTGCCTGCTCCTCCTGACGTAGCATATACAGCTTTGCCTTTAACATCTGCATTGCCTTATCCTTGTTCTGAAACTGGGAACGTTCATTCTGGCAGGTAACAACAATGCCAGTTGGATAATGAGTGATGCGGATAGCAGAAGATGTTTTATTAATATGCTGTCCGCCGGCACCACTGGAACGGTAGGTATCAATACGGATATCGTCCGGATTGATCTCAATATCAATGTCTTCCTTAATATCCGGCATCACATCGCAGGACACAAAGGAAGTCTGTCTCTTGCCAGCTGCATTAAAGGGAGAAATACGCACCAGACGATGCACACCGTGCTCAGAGCGAAGGTAGCCATAGGCATTTTCCCCACTGATCTGAATGGTAACAGATTTGATGCCTGCTTCATCACCGTCCAGATAATCAAGAACCTCTACCTTAAAGCCTTTTTTCTCTGCCCAGCGGCAGTACATACGGTACAGCATGCTGCACCAGTCACAGGACTCCGTTCCGCCTGCACCTGCATTCAGACGTAAAATAGCATCATAGCCATCATATTCCCCGGAAAGCAGAAGCTTCATACGCATTTTTTCCAGTGTCTCTGAAAAATGATCTAACATTTCCTGGATCTCAGGGATCAGAGAAGCATCATTTTCCTCATAACCCATCTGAATCATGGTCTGGATGTCTTCGTATTCCTGTTCCAGTTCACGGAAAGTATCCACCTCATCTTTTAAGTGTTTTGCTTCCCGTACTAATCTGGTAGAGCGCTCCGGATCATTCCAGAATCCCGGCTCTTCCATAGATTTATCTAATTCATCGATTCGTCTGACCTTATTGTCCAGGTCAAAGTGAATCCCTCACTTCCACTAATGGTTTGTCATACGTTGATAACGTATATTTAAAATTATCTAACTCAACCACAGCTTCACCCGCTTTCTCTTTTAAAATTTTATTTTTCTTTGCAAAAATCCTCCTGCGCGGTTTTGACCGCACAGGAAGATTTTTTAATTCAAAATATGGAAGACTATTTAATACGTCCGCAGCACTGCTTATATTTCTTTCCAGAACCGCATGGGCATGGATCATTTGGATAGATTTTCTGCTCTTCGCGCTTCTTTGGAGCTACTGGAGTTGCATCCTTGTTTGTACCTGTAACCCTGGCAGCAGATTCTCTCTCTATCTTCTGCTCTACACGGATATGGAACAGGATACGTACAGTCTCTTCCTGGATCGCAGCCATCATAGCCTCATACAGTTCATAGCCCTGCATCTTGTACTCAACAACCGGATCTCTCTGGCCGTATGCCTGTAAGCCGATTCCTTCGCGGAGAGCATCCATATCATCCAGATGTGACATCCACTTATTGTCAATAACCTTCAGAAGAACTACACGCTCGATCTCACGGATCTGCTCAGGCTCCGGGAATTCAGCTTCCTTAGTCTCATACAGCTTGATCGCAGCTTCCTTTAAGGTATGCTTTAATTCGTTCTTCTTCATGGACTTCTTTTGCTCATCTGTCAAAGCAACAGACTTTAATGGGATAATTGGCAGAAGCAGGTTATTTAACTCAGTAAGATCCCATTTTTCTGCTGTATCTTCATCAGAAACAGACATATCTACTGCATTTTCTACAATGTCAGTGATCATCTTCAGTACCAGATCACGCATGTTATCTCCATCCAGAACCTTACGGCGCTCTGCATAGATAACTTCACGCTGCTCATTGTTTACTTCGTCAAACTTAAGCAGCTGCTCACGGATACCGAAGTTATTGCCTTCGATCTTCATCTGTGCCTTCTCAATTGCATTGGAAAGCATCTTATGCTCGATCTGTTCACCTTCCGGTACACCCATTGCCTCAAACATGTGCATCAGGCGCTCAGAACCAAACAGTCTTAACAGATCATCTTCCAGAGACAGATAGAATCTGGATTCACCCGGGTCTCCCTGACGTCCGGAACGTCCACGCAGCTGGTTGTCAATACGGCGGGACTCGTGACGCTCTGTACCAATGATCTTTAAACCGCCCAGATCCTTGGATTCCTGATCCAGCTTAATATCGGTACCACGGCCTGCCATGTTGGTAGCAATGGTAACGGAACCATGAATACCTGCATCTGCAACGATCTCAGCCTCCAGCTCATGGAACTTGGCATTCAGGACTTTATGCGGAATGCCCTTCTTAGTCAGCATCTTGCTTAAAAGTTCGGAAGTTTCAATGGTAATAGTACCAACCAGAACCGGCTGTCCTTTCTCATGAGCCCTTACAACTTCATCAACAACTGCTTTATATTTTTCTTTCTTTGTCTTATAAACAGCATCATCCAGATCCTTACGGATAACAGGACGGTTGGTGGGGATCACGATAACATCCATTCCATAGATGTTTCTAAATTCCTTCTCCTCTGTAAGAGCGGTACCGGTCATACCTGCCTTCTTTGTAAACTTATTAAAGAAGTTCTGGAAGGTAACAGTTGCCAGTGTACGGCTTTCGCGGCGTACATTTACATGCTCTTTTGCTTCAATTGCCTGATGCAGGCCATCTGAATAACGGCGGCCTGGCATGATACGTCCGGTAAATTCATCAACGATCAGGACTTCATCATCCTTAACTACATAGTCCTTATCACGGAACATCAGGTTGTTTGCGCGAAGGGCAAGGATGATATTATGCTGGATCTCCAGATTCTCCGGATCAGCCAGGTTATCAATGTGGAAGTATTCCTCTACCTTCTTGACACCCTGTTCAGTCAGGTTGACTACTTTATCCTTCTCATCTACTACAAAATCGCCTGTCTCTTCGATCTCTTCACCCATGATCGCATCGATCTTGGAGAATTCCTTTGAAACAGTACCGCGCTCTAACTGACGTGCTAAAACGTCGCATACTTCATACAGCTTAGTAGATTTGCCGCTCTGTCCGGAAATGATAAGAGGTGTTCTTGCCTCATCGATGAGAACAGAGTCAACCTCGTCGATGATACAGTAGTCCAGATCACGCAGAACCAGCTGTTCCTTGTAAATGGACATGTTATCACGCAGATAGTCGAAACCAAGTTCATTATTTGTTACATAGGTAATATCGCAGGCATAAGCTTCTTTTCTCTGCGCACTGTTCATGTCGTTTAATACAACACCTACAGTCAGTCCCAGGAAACGGTGTACCTGTCCCATCCACTCAGCATCTCGTTTTGCCAGATAATCATTGACAGTAACGATTTGTACGCCTTTTCCTTTTAATGCATTCAGATAAGCCGGACAGGTAGATACTAATGTTTTACCTTCACCTGTACGCATCTCTGCAATACGTCCCTGATGGAGTACAATACCACCGATCAGCTGTACCGGGAAATGCTCCATGTTAAGTGTTCTTCTTGCCGCCTCACGGACAGTAGCAAATGCCTCTGGCAGAATATCATCCAGAGTTGCTCCGTCAGCCAGCTTTGCTTTCAGGATACGGGTCTGATCGCGCAGCTCCTCATCTGACTTGGCAATCATTTCGGGGCGCAGACTTTCGATCTTTGTGACGATCGGACGGATCATCTTTAATTCTCTTTCGCTGTGAGTCCCGAACAGTTTCTCAATTACGTTCATGGTTTGCTCTCCTAACTTCTCTTCCTTATATAAAATACAAATTCTTTTCAACCTGCGTCTGACCTGTAAAATACAGACAATACGCTTATGATACAATCTAATACATTGTATCACTTGACGTAAATTAATTCAACGACTTCATAAAAAGTTTACATTTCCTCACTTATTATGGTAAACCAGACATCTTGCACAAAAAGTATGTTCGGTTTTGTGCACATCCACATTGTCCACAGTTATCCACAAAGTTTTCCCCCAGAGTTATCCACATCGGATTTTGTCGGTTTTTCTGGATTTTCTAGTTATACACCGACTTATCCACATTATCCACATATTTTTACCTGTTCTTTTTTACACCTCCTTTACATTTGTCCTTTCTTTCTTTTTTGTATATATCTTATAAATCTGCTGTTTCTGACCAAAATATACGCTGTTTCTATTGACATTTTCAAATGTCCCTTATTAATAATTCAATATTCTTTTGCGCCTCCCATATACTTTTTTTATAAAAAATTAAGATAAATTATTAGTCAATTTCAGAATTTTAGTTGTAATTTTACAATAAACATGATATAATGTTCATATCTCAGAAAAAGGAGTTGATGATTATGCGTTATACCATAACAGGACGAAATATTGAGGTAACTCCAGGTTTGAAAGCAGCCGTTGAAAAGAAGATCGGAAAGCTGGAACACTTTTTCACTCCTGACACCGAAGTGATCGTAGCGCTCAGCGCCCAGAAAGACCAACAGAAAATTGAGGTGACCATCCCAGTTAAAGGCAATACCATCCGTGCTGAAGAAAGCAGCACCGATATGTATGTATCCATTGATCTGGTAGAAGAGATCATCGAGCGCCAGATCCGCAGATATAAAAAGAAACTCATCGACAAGAAGCAGAGTGCACTTGCATTCTCCCAGGCTTTTATCGAGGATGAGGAAGATACTTCTTATGAAGATGATATCCAGATCGTTAAGACCAAAAAATTTGCTATGAAGCCAGTTAATCCTGAAGAAGCATGCCTTCAGATGGAGATGTTAGGACATACTTTCTTCGTATTCCTCAACTCCGAAACAGAACAGGTAAATGTAGTGTACAAGCGTAAAAATGGTACATACGGACTGATCGAGCCTGAATTCTAAACGGACATGCCTGCTGACGCAGGCATCACCATTCATGAAAGCCGATTGCTCCGCACCTTTGGTGCTCCCGCAATCGTCGCCAGCATTCGCAATCCGCGCTATCGCGCTCCTTGCTCATACCGGCTTGCCCGTCCGATACCCGTGAATTCGCTCATGCAAGCATGGCTCATTCGCGGCTGCCGTCCGGGACTTTCATAGTAAAAAGCAGGTTCTGACAACTTTTAAAATTTCATAAAACAATTAGGGGAGCCAGTTTTGGCTCCCCATTTTCATATGCTCTTTCGCACACATTTAGTTATATGATTATGTACCTTTGATCAGAATCAGTCAAAAAATGTAACTGCCTTGCAAGGTGTTCTGTAATTTGATGGTGCGTAACAGATACCTGTTGCAGGTGTACTGGAGTGGATGATCTTTCCATTTCCTACATAAATACCTACATGGTTGATATAGCTTCCGCTGGCATAGAATAACAGATCTCCCGGCTTTACTTCGCTGACTGGGATCGTCTTTCCTCTGGCCGCCTGGTCTCTGGAACTTCGGCCTGTACTGATACCGAAATGAGAGAATACACTCATAACGAAACCGGAACAGTCAGCACCTTTGGTCAGACTGGTGCCTCCATATACATATGGATTTCCTAAAAACTGCTGTGCATAAGCGATCAGGGCAGTTCTGGAGGCTGTTTCTACGGAAGAGCTTTCAGTACTCTTAGAAGAGCTTGTCTCTTTCTTTATACCAGGAACTTCCGTTTTGGTCTCTGTTTTTGCTTCTACTATTGTCTCTGCTTTCGTTTCCGCTTTTGTTTCTATCTTAGTTTCTGCTTTTGTTTCCTGTTTTACAGTTGGGGCTGCTACTGTCACGTCCTCTGCTTTTTCAGGATTGGCTGCAATGACTTTGATCGCTGCTTCTGTCTCTTTTGCAGTTTCTTTCTGGGTCTCTGCTTTTGGAACAGCCGTTGTTTCGGCCTTTGCAGCTGCAGTTTCTTTCTTTGATGCTGCTGTTTCGGCTTTTGTCTGTGCTGCTTTACTTTCCGCTTTCTTTGCAGCTTCTAATTCTTTTATAGCCTTATCCGCTTCTTCTTTGCGTTTGGCCTCATCTTCTTCTTTCGCCTTTTCTTCCTCTACTGAAACAGCTTTATTAAATTCTACACTGGTCTTCATATAGTCTTTGAATACATAGCCTTCCAGGTCTGTATCTACAGAGACCTTTAAGAAATCACCTTCCTGGCCTACAACGGAATACTGGGCTCCTTCTGATAAAAGAGTCAGGGTTTTGCTGGTCAGATCCGGACTTTCCCTTAAACGAAGGCTTGTAGTATCTACTACAGTTCCATAGGTCTTTCCTACTTCTTTTGCCTTGGTCTCTGCCTTCTGCCCTGTAACAAAATATTCGGATTTAATATAGCCGGTTACAGAACCAGACTGGATCTTATACCATTTTCCGCCTTCCCCTTCTACTGTGTCCAAAATGGTAGCTGCACAATCATTGTATATCTTTCCTGTAACGGAACTGGTGGTATTAGCCTCTGTACGGATATTAACAGATCCGCTTACTTTGGATACTGCAATATTATCATAGGAGGATGCCGCCTTTGTCTGTGAAACAGCTGCTTTTGTTTCCTTTGGGGCTGCTGCTTTTGTCTCTGCTTTGGCTCCGGAAGATGTCTGGGCTTTCGTTTCTGCCTTTGTATTTGAAGTTGCTGATGCTGCGGCTTTTGTCTCTGCTGCCGCTTTTGTCACGCTGCTGTTATTCTTTGCTGTTGCTTCTAACTGATCGTAGGAAGATGCCAGTTTCTTTTCAGGCTGTGTATTTCCTGCATAATAATTGTTAAGTGCTACGGAAATTCCTGCAAGAGAGGAACCTGTTTCCAGATTTGTGGATGCAAAAGCCGGTATCACACCTGCAAGACTGCACATTCCACTGATGATCAGTAATTTTTTCCATGTGTTCATCGGTATTCTTATCCTCTCTTTAAGTCTGACAGATACTGCTCTGCACTGGTCACTGCATTAGCTCCATCTGCCGCTGCTGTAACGATCTGCCGTAGTTTCTTGGTTCTTGCATCTCCTGCTGCGAAAATACCAGGCGCAGAAGTAATCCCTTCTTCCTCTGCTTTGATATAGCCCTGTTCCATATCCACAATCCCTTCAAAAGCCTTTGTTTCCGGCTGTATTCCTACAGCAATAAACACACCTTGAACGGAAAGTTCTTTCTTTTTCCTTGTACCATTCTCTGAAAGGATCAGACGTTCTACTGTACCGTTTCCTTCTATGGCCTGAGCCTGCATATTCCAGAGGATTTCTACATTTTCCTTTGAAAACAACTGGTTTTGAAGGCTTTTTGCTGCCCGGAGTTCTCCCCGCCTGTGTATCAGGTATACCTTGCTGCACATACGGGACAGGAAAACAGCATCTTCTACTGCCACATCACCGCCACCGATCACAGCAACGGTCCTGTTTCTGAAAAATGCACCATCACAGGTAGCGCAGTAAGAAACACCAGCTCCTGCCAGTTCTGTTTCCCCTGGGATCCCCAGTTTTTTATGAGATGCCCCTGTTGCAAGGATCAGTGCCCTAGCTTCATAGGTCGCATTCATTCCAATGACCCTTTTCACTTCTTTCGGGCCTTTATCCTCTATTTTTAAAACCGTATCTTCTTTAAAATGTGCCCCCAGCTTATCTGCATGTTCCCGCAGCTTCATTCCCAGCTCATAACCGCTGATACCGGGATATCCGGGATAATTATCCACTTCATAGGTATTTAATATCTGTCCGCCGCTTACCGTAGATTGTTCGATTACCAGAGTGTCCAGACAAGCTCTCTGGGCATATACAGCTGCTGCAAGCCCGGCCGGTCCTGAACCGATTATGATCAGATCATAGATATGTGATGTCATTTTTATTGTTTCCTGTCTATTTTTTCATTATCTCTTAATATATTGTAACCAATTCGTAATTATTATAGCATAGATTTTACTATTGTTGCACTTCAAATTCTTACAATTATCTTTACAGATCAACCAGATATATGCCAACCTCTCCATTCTGTGCTAAAATAAAAGGAGCAAATACTGCGTCACTGATCGCGGAGCACGCGAACAGAAACAGTACTGTACACATGCAGAAAGGAACGTGAGCTTATGTCAAGAAAAACTGTACTTGTGACCGGCGCTTCCCGTGGTATCGGAAAAGCCATTGCCATTAAATTTGCCCGGAAAGGCTATAATGTAGCCATCAGCTGCATCCGCAATGAAGACCGCCTGATGCAGACAAAAAAAGAAATTGAGAATTATCAGGTACCTTGTCTTGCCTATATGGGAGATATGGGGGATATGGATTGCTGCAAAGAATTGTTCGCAAAGATAAAGAAACAGTTTGGAGGTATAGATGTACTGGTAAATAATGCCGGTGTTTCCTACATCGGACTACTTCAGGATATGAGCAGTGAAGACTGGGATAAAATTCTCCATATGAATTTAACTTCTGTTTTTAACTGCTGCAAGCTGGCGATCCCTTATATGGTACACCAAAAACAGGGAAAGATCATCAATATTTCCTCTGTATGGGGTGTTGCAGGAGCTTCCTGTGAAGCAGCTTACTCTGCAACCAAAGGCGGCATCAACGCTCTGACCCGTGCTCTTGCCAAAGAACTGGGGCCAAGCAACATTCAGGTCAATGCTATTGCCTGCGGCGCCATTGACACAGAAATGAACCAGTGGATGGAAGAAGACGAACTGATCGCACTGGTAGATGAGATACCGGCAGGACGCCTTGGAAAAGCAGAAGAAGTAGCTGATCTGGCTTATCATCTTGGTTATAAAGAATCCTATCTTACAGGACAGATCATTGGGTTGGATGGGGGGTGGATTTAAAATCGAGTAGGAGGCTAATCATTAGTTGATTAGCCGACCTCTCACACCACCGTGCGTACCGTTCGGTACACGGCGGTTCAATCAACTTAACATTTAACAAACCTCTCGGTATAGTAGTCGAGGGTGTAAAAATTCTTGTGTCTATGGAAAGTAAATCTTTCTGATAAGAAATAG
>ENA-UONU01001046-UONU01001046.1-human-gut-metagenome-genome-assembly--contig:-CS51-NODE-1046-length-22996-cov-14.872891_pt1 | contig 22996 bp, 18 predicted proteins | sample MGYA00242462_ERZ724009 | MGnify/ENA metagenome assembly ERZ724009 | reverse complement strand
TAAATGGCGGAGAAAATCCCCACGGTAATGACATCTTTGCCGCTCATCCCGCGGCCCTTGACTGGTTCAGACATAATGTTCTCTCCTTTTTGGTTAGATTGCACTAACTTTCTTCGTGAAAAATAGGACGCCATGCGTCCATCTCACACGATGTATTTTACCGAGGGCCTCCCTGCCTGTCTATTCCGTTTAGACGACTTTATTCCGTTTGGTTGGAATTATTGATGTTTTCCTATCCGCACAAATCGAAAACGGCCCTTGCTATAATACAAAGGCCGCTTTCTTGCTTGTTCCCTTACTTTTCAAAGCGATAACCATATCCATATACCGTTTGAATCGCATTGATATTTAATTTCTTCCGTATCTTGTAGATCCGGCTGGTGACGCTTTCGAGGCCGGAAGCAAAGTCATCGGGCATCGCATATCGGTAAAGCTGCTCCCGGGTAAAGGTCCAGCCAGGGTGTAAGGCCAGATAATATAGGATATTGAATTCCATCGTGGTCAACTCCACCGCTCGCCCGCTCACAAAGGCCCTACGCTGGTTTGGGTCAATACACAGATTATCATATTGTAGAACAGCCAGTCCAGTCAACGCTTTTCCCCCAAAGTTATACCGCCCAACCAAGGCTTTCCTGCTGAATATGGAACAACTTATAATACAGCCCATTCTTCTTCATCAACTCATCGTGCGTTCCATGTTCTACCAGTCGTCCATTGTCAAGAACAATGATCTGATCCGCATCCACAACTGTACGGAGACGGTGGGCGATCATAATAACCGTCTTGCCTTCTACCAGTTTGGCAATCGCTTTTTGAACCAGGACTTCATTCTCTGGGTCAAGGGATGCTGTGGCCTCGTCAAGCAGAATGATGGGCGCATTTTTTAGTAATGCGCGGGCGATGGAAATACGCTGGCGCTCACCGCCGGAAAGGGTGCTGCCGTTTTCACCGAGAACCGTCTGATACCCATCCGGCATCTCCCGGACAAATTCATCACAATAGGCGGCTTTGGCAGCAGCAATTACCTGATCGTCTGTTGCGTTTGGATTGCCAAGACGGATATTATTCATAACCGTATCATTGAACAGGGTCACATCCTGGAACACGAATGACATATAAGACATGAGGCTTTCCGGCTCCATACTCTTGATGTCTTTTCCTCCCACGGTGATCTTGCCCTGCTGGACATCCCAAAACCGGGCAATCAGTTTGGAAATCGTGCTTTTACCGGAACCGGACGGGCCAACGAGGGCGGTCACGCTCCCTTGGGGAATTTTGCAGGAAACATCTTTGATGACATCTTCCTGATTGTAGCCAAAAGTCACATGGGAAAGCTCAATATCGCAGTTCGGAACCATTTTCCCGTCACCGTCCATCACAGGAGTGGTGAGCAAGGTACGCATACGACTTGTAACTACATTCAAATTCAGTAGCGAGGACAAATTCGCCAGGATTGCCAAAATAGGGCCATAAATCCGCGTGACCATCAGCAGAAACATGAGCAAAGGCAGCAGTTCAATTTGTCCACTGGTCAGGAGAATAGCACCGACAAAGATTGTAATGCCAATACCTGCCTGCAAAATCATGCTGGCGCTGGACATAAACACGCCGACAGCCATTTCCACTTTGATGGCAATCTTTTTCATAGCAAGCAGAGCTTTATCCAACGCACTGAAATGAGAGCCGGACAGCCCGCAGGACTTGATGATCTTCATACCTTCCAGGTATTCCTGTACCTGGTCAGAGGCAGCCAGTTTTGCATTAACCTGCTTTTCAAACAGCTTCTTTTGATGGTTCCGGCTGAGCCAGATAATGAGGAAGGCAATCGGAACCGTGATGAATACGCACAGAGCAAGACGCCAGTCAAAGAAGGCCAGCAGGATACAGGTCAGGGTCACCGTGATGCCGTTTGCAATCAGTGGAGGGATCGTGCTGCTGAGCAGGGACTCCATGCTGCTGCAATCCGCCATCATATTCGTGGTCAGTTCAGAAAGATCCTTGGTGTTAAAGAAATTCATAGGGAGTTTCCGAAGGTGCTCCGCAATCCGCAGCCGGGTCGTGTTCGACTCTTTATATGAGGCAATATAGGTTTTACGGTAATCGTTTTTGGCGGCCAGAAATACCAGGATGGCTGAAACAATACCTGCGCCCCACAGCATCCAGATATGGTTCCACTGGATGGAGTCACCGCTGACAAAGGGCGTCAAAATTTCACTGAAGACCATAACAGTTACACAGAACGGCAGAAGCATAGCCAGGTTCGTCAATGTGCAGGCGAAGATTGCTTTTTTCAGATCTGCGTAACCCTTGTCTGACAAAAAGAGAGCTTTTTGTAATCTGCTCATAGTTGCACCGCCTTTCCGCTGATTTTCCAGCCAATCGCTTCTGTATAGTGGTTCCACATTTGTGCATAGCGTCCGCTTGCGGCCACCAGCTCGTCATGTTTTCCTTCTTCGACCAAGTGCCCTTTCTCCATGACGATGATCTTATCTGCATTGCGGATCGTGGAGAGGCGGTGTGCGATGATGATAACTGTCTTACCCTGCATCAGCTTTTCAAAGGCTTTCTGGATCAGGTATTCATTCTCCGGGTCACTGAACGCCGTTGCCTCATCCAGCACGATGATAGGCGAGTTCTTGATAATAGCCCGCGCAATAGCAATCCGCTGGCGCTCACCGCCAGAGAGATGGATGCCTTTGGAGCCGACCACCGTGTGATACCCGTTGGGCAGTTTGGAGATGAACTCGTGGCACTGCGCTGCTTTCGCCGCCGCAATCACTTGTTCCTCGCTGGCCGAAGGATTGCCCATACGGATATTATCCAAGATGCTCTGCTTGAACAGGAAAATATCCTGGAACACAAAGCTGACATGGTGCATCAGGTCATCCTCCGCCATATCGCGCACATCTATACCGCCGATGGTAATGCTGCCGGAGGACACATCCCAAAAGCGGGAAATCAGATTGGCAATCGTACTTTTGCCGCCGCCGGAAGGTCCGACAATGGCTGTGATCTGTCCCTGCTTTGCCGAGAAAGATACATTTTCCAGAGCTTTCTCAGAATTATCTCCCGTGTAGGAAAAGCTGACATTATTGAAAACAACATCGTCCCCAGCAGGTTTCTTAGGATGAGCCGTTTCCGGCATTTCTGGAATGTTCAATATCTCGTCCATCCTGGCCACATTCCCGTTGATCTGCATGAACGACTCTGAAATATACATGATTTTGTTCAGCACGCCGGAAATTGCTGGTACAAAGAGCAGATAAAAGATAAAGGTCATCGCAAATCCGGCAAAATCATCCGTTCTGGACCCAATCAGGATGCCCACAGGAACAAGAATCAGGTAAACATTATTGATGATTGTGGTAAAGGCAGGCATACAATTCTGCCAGCCCAGAGAGAACTTGAGGACCCATTCCGTATAGCCGGTGATTGCCTCTTTGAGTTTTTTGAACGAAGATGCTGTTTGATTGAACGCCTTTACTACCGACATTCCCCGGACATACTCCACAGAGGCATTATTCATTTCTTCCAAAGCCTTTTGGTACTTGCCCATGTTCTCCTTCATTTCACCGCTGCCAAAGCCAATAAACTCTGCGACAAATGCAAGAATGATGCCGACCAGGGAAGCAAGGCCAAACCTCCAGTCAACAGCCAACAGGATGATGACCATGACGATAGGGGCGGTAATAGAGGCAACAAAATCAGGAAACTGGTGAGCAATAAAGCCCTCCACACTTTCAATGTTTTCATCCATGATTTTCCGCAGACGGCCGCTGCCAATCGTTAAGTGATACCCCAGTGGGATTTTGGTAATATGGTCTGCAAAGAGAACTTTCAACTCGTACAGCGTTCCAAATGCCGCCATGTGTGAGCTGAAAATAGCCAGAAAATACAGTAGGATATTTGCCACGATCCCGGCGAGCGCCAGCCAGCCATAATTCATGACCATCCCCATATCCAACTGGTCAAGGTTCGGGAAAACACCGATAATTGAGCGGATCATAAAATAGACCGCTATGTACGGGATAAACGAAGCAATGGCTGCCAATGACGAAAGAACCGCGGCTAAGAACACAAGGCCCTTTCTGTCAGAAGCCAATTCCATGCATCGTGCCAAACCCGTCTTTGGTTTTGCCTGTTTCGACTTTGCGTTTGACATAGCATGAACCCTCCTTAAAAGAGAAAATGTCGCAGTTAGTTCTTGCTAACCGCGACATTTATTCTATCAACTTTTGAAATTGGCTGCTACTCCATATCTATGCGTCACGGGCAAAAATAGCCCAAAGATACCAATGAATTAGTAGAGACTACACCTCTACCGCTGTTAAACGCCGCCTGTACATGACTATCGATTTTTTCGGTAGTCTTTTGGCAGCATTCCATATACAGATTGAAATGCTTTAGCAAATTTACTTGCGTTGCTATATCCAAGCTCCAAGGCAATATCACCGATTTTCATCTTGTTTTCCGAAAGCCACTGGGCAGCTAAATTCATTTTGTATTTTTTGAGGTAGGCATACGGAGTGTCCCCATATATGTGGGAAAATACCAGATGGAACACCGACAGATTCAAGTGCGCCTCTTTTGCCAACTGTTCCAAGGGAACTTTTTCATCCAGATGGGAAATAAGATACTCCCGAATAGCTTTTGTTGCTTGAATCTGTTTCTTATCAAAATACTTTGAGTCGCACCCGCTAATCTGTGTCAACTGATCCATGTGGTATAATAGCTCTATGGCCTTAATTTTGAAATAGCCGACAGGCTCCGTTTGAATGGCTGTGTATAATTCGGAAAACAAGTGTCGTAATTGCGGTGGAGTATCACTGACATACCATTGTGTTTCAAGACCAAGTGTTGTCCCTATTTTATCAAGGTCAATGGGAATTGTCCGCATCATCCGGCGTATTTCGTCCGAAAGCGCCTGACGATCTATGACAAGGCTAACGCCGTAATACTTCCCCAAGGGAAAAGAGAACGAAGTCGGCAAATGCGCTGTGGTTGCAACGCTGAAATAGCCCGTTGGCAAATATGCCACAGTATGATTGGCAAATTCACATTCATAGCGTCCGGTTTGACAGTGAGTAATCTGGAGGATATCTGGATTGAACTTCTGGGTCCTCATAGATTCATCCGTTTCAAAATCGAGGAAGCAAAGTTGTATGCCCTCAAACAAGCTATAATTTTTTACGATACCACGCCCATTACATCCATAATCCACAACCAGCTGTCTTTCGCTTCTCGATAGTACTTTTGCCTGTACACCATACCATTCCGGATTGAAGTTGACCTTCTCCATTGTCATCACTCCATCAAGTTAGTCTTAACTTACCTCTCTATGGTAACATAAACTACTGTATTCTTCAATAAAACTCGCCAATCTCTATTTATGATATAGCAAAATCTGCGGTATGCACCAACATACCGCAGATTTATAACACTTTTATTCCTTACTCTGCATAGTTCCAATAAATGAATGGTTTCGTACTATCTACCAACATTCTTTTCTATAATCCTCATGGCGGCAAGAATTTATAGCCCTTCCCATACACGGTCTGGATAAGGTCAGCGTTCAGTTTATGACGCAGCTTGTAAATGATGCTGGAGATTCCCGTCCAACTGCTGTCAAACGAATCAGGGGCAACAAACTCATAGATCTCCCTTTGTGAAAATACCCGTCCGGGCCGCCGGACAAGCAAATGAAATACATCGAACTCCATAGGGGTCAGCTCTATGAATTTGCCCTGCCAAAACACTTGACGGCACGCAGCGTCGATACATAAAGCCTTGTAGCGCAGAGGGGCAGAGGAAAGATCCGTACACATGACCAGTTCTGTTGACTCTATGAAGGCCATGATTTTCTCTGCGGTTTCAAGATCATCTTCTTCGACTGATAATATGAACAGTTTTCCCACTACATCACCTCCGATAACCTCGACTGCCAGACCACTTTTACTTGTCCTTTAGCCCTGATTTAATTTTTTGAAAACTGTCATCGCTGATTGCGTGCTCCATGCGGCAGGCATCCTGCTCGGCAGTCTTTGGCTCTACACCTGCATCCACCAGCAGACGGGTGAAAAAGCAGTGCTTCTCATAAGTTTTTTCGGCAACCTCTCTGCCCACATCGGTCAGGTGCAGGAAAGAGTCTTCGTCCATGGTGAGAAAACCGCCCTCTTTCAAGGTAGCTACCGCATGACACACGCTGGGTTTCGATACATCAAGGTGCCTGGACACATCCACGGAGCGTACCATGCCCTTTTCCTTTTGGAGCACCAGCACGGCCTCCAGATAATCCTCGCCCGACGCATGGAGTTTTTTCATCGACGCAACCTCTCATTTATACAGTGATTTTTTGTTCTGCGTTCCACATGGCCGCATATTTGCCGTTCTCGGCCAGCAGTTCCTCGTGGGTGCCGGACTCCTTGATTGTTCCGTCCGCCACTACCAGGATCTGATCCGCATTCTTGACGATGGAAAGGGTATGGGCGATCATCACCACGGTCTTTTTCTCCTTGAGCAGATTGGCGATGGCCTGCTTGACCGCCAGCTCGTTCTCAATGTCCAGGGATGCGGTAGCCTCGTCCAGCAATAGGATGGGACTGTTTTTCAGAATGGCCCGAGCGATAGAAAGCCGCTGCCGCTCTCCTCCGGAGAGCAGATTGCCGTTCTCGCCGGTAGGGGTATCATAGCCCTTTTCCATCCTGCGGATAAATCCGTCACAGTTGGCCTCCCGGCAGGCTGCCTCAATCTCCGCGTCTGATGCGCCGGGGCGGGCGTGACGGATGTTGTCCCGGATGGTGTCGTCAAAGAGGAACACATCCTGATCTACCATGGAAACCTGCTCCAGCACGCGCTCCGCCGCCACATGATTGATGGGCTTCCCTCCGATGGAGATGACGCCACTGGCTGGCTCATAATATTTTGCAATCAAATTCAGGATGGTGGATTTTCCGGAGCCGGAATCGCCCACAATGGCGGTCAGCTTCTGATCCGGCACCGTAAAGGACGCCTGCTTCAGCACCGGCTCTCCGGGAACATAGGCAAAGTCCACATGGTCAAAGATGATCTCATGGGTAGCGGGCCGCAGCGCCTCCATACTGCCGCTTTCCTCCGGCTCATCCATCACGCCCAAGATCTTCCCTTTGGAGATCATCAGGTTTTTGTAACTGGTGAGGTCCACAAAAATGGCGTTGGCAAGTTTGGAACAGAACAGCGGCAACATGCAGACCAACAGATAGGAAACCGTGTCGATGGCCCCGGCTGCCCACGGTGCGTAGGCGATTAAGATGACCAGCGGGCAGGACAGCCAGATCAGGATACCCAGCCCGGCTCCCACAGGGAGCACCTTGGCCTCATATACAAAGCTGATGCGGCAGAAGTCCCGCATGGCGCTGATGACCGTCTTGTTTTTCAAGCCGCCCACGCCATAAGCCCGGAAGGTCTGGATGCCGGATACATACTCCACGATGCTGCTGACATTCTCCGCACAGATGTCATTCTTTTCTTTGCCGTACTTCTTCACCATACGGAAAGAAAGCCACAAACCGGGAATCAGCAGCAGATCCGCCGCCAGCAGAATCAGCCCGGCGGGGACATAGATCGTCATGACAAACACAATCAGCATGATGGACAAGGCAAAGTTTTTCGCCAGGTCCCCGATTTTGTGGGTCAGGATCTTTTCATAGTTATTGACATCGCTGGTGATGGTGTTGATGTAGTCGCCGGTCTGCCCCTGGGTAAACCGGGATAGGGGGATACGCTTGAGATGATCACCCATAAACAGCCGGATATTTTGGCTGACTTCCGCGCCGCCGATCTGGGCTTTGGTGTAGCCATAGCTGTAAATCAGGATACGGAGCAGGAAGATGCCGGCAATCGCCCCGGTCAGCATCAGCACCCGGTTCAGGTCAAACTGCCCCGCCCACAAAAACTGCATGACCGAGTAAAGCAACAGGAACAGGCTGCCGGAGAGCAGGCCCTCCAAAACAGTTCCCCCAACGCCAATGTAAAAATTTTTGTTCTTTTTCAAGACATCGTGTTCTCTCATTCTACTCGCCCCCCTTCCAACTGATAGGTGATGTTCCGGGCCTTTTCGTAGTCCTCCCAGGCTTTCCGGTAGTAAGCGTTATCCCTGCGGACTTCCTCATGGGTGCCGACACAGGTGATGGTGTGGTCCTCCACCACTGCGACCCGCTCACACATCTTCAGGGCGCTCAGGCGGTGGGCAACCACAATGACGGTCTTGCCTTTACAAAGATTTTGGATGGCCCTGTCAATCTCCATCTGGTTTTCCGGGTCGGAGGCGCTGGTGGCCTCATCTAAAATCAGGATCGGGGCATTTTTCAAAATGGCGCGGGCAATGGCGATCCGCTGCTTCTCTCCGCCTGAAAACCGGGAGCCGAAGCTCCCCACCTTGGTATCGTAGCCATCCGGCAGAGACATGATGAAGTCGTCGATCTGGGCTTCCTTTGCGGCGGCCCTCACTTGCTCCAGACTGGCGCTGCTCCCCATGAGGATGTTCTCCAGTACACTGTCACGGGTGAGGAAGGTCTTTTGAAATACGATAGCCACATTGCTCAAGATGGTGTCGTAGTCCAACTCCTTGACATTTTTTCCGCCGATCAGCACCTCGCCCTCCTGCACATCATAGAAGCGGGAGATCAGTTCGATTATGGTGCTCTTGCCGGCGCCGGACTGCCCCACCAGGGCCAGCCTCTCTCCGTCCCTGATCTTGAGATTGACGCCTTGCAGCACATCGGTTTTGCCATCGTAGGAAAACCGTACATTCCGCAATTCAATATCATGGCATTGGGGGAAATCCGTGCCGCCCTCATAGATGGGGACATCCAGGATCTCCTTCGCTTTGGTGACCGCGTTCAGCACATTGGCGAAATTGGTCCCCAGCTCCTGCAGCGGACGGATCTCCGTCAGGTACATGGACCCCACATAGATGAACAGCAGGAACGCGCTGGCCGTCAGGGAGCCTTTCAGGAAAAACATCCCGCCCAGCGGCACCATGAGCAGCATTCCGCACTCAATGATGACCACGAAGGCCGCGTAGGGTGGTCCCATGCGGCGGGAGGTCTCGTTCCACATGGCGTTTTCCTCATGAATGGCGGAGGAGAATTTCTGGAAGGATTTGCTCCCCATGTTATATGCCTTGATGAGTTTCATGCCGCTGATATACTCGATCATGACCGAGTTCAGTGCGGTGATGGAACGGTTGGCCCGGTCCATCAGGTCGTCCGTGTTGCGGAACATGACCGCCATCACCACAACCGCAAGCACCAGCGGCACCAAGGAAATCAGAGCCAGCGGGATATTGACGGTCATCAGGTAGGCAAAAACCACCACCGGCCCCACCAGATAGCACACCAGATCCGGCAGGTTGTGGGCCAGAAACAGTTCCAGCTTCTCGATGTCCTCATTCAGTACGGTTTTGATGTCTCCGGTCCGCCGCTCGTTCAGCGCCCCCAGCGGCACCTTAGCCATGTGTTCCGCTACCATGCAGCGCACCTTGAACAGCGCGCCGTAGGCTCCCTTGTGGGATACCACTCCAGACGCCCCGAACAGCACAAAGCGGAGCACCACCGCCGCGGCCACAGCAGCCACGACCCGCACCACCAGTTCTTCGGTACAGGTCCCGCCAAAGGCGGCGTCCATCAGCCGGTAAATTTCAATATAGGGCACCACAATGCACAGGCCCCCGGTCATCGCCAGAAGCACGGCCAGGAACAGCCATACCTTTTGCTCTCCGGCCCAGTGGAGCAGCAAGGCCACACGATTGGTTTTTTTCTGTTTCATAGACTACCTCTCCTTTCCATCTGAATGGCCCAGGCCACCTTCTCTGTCTCCTTCGGAGCCATTCACCTTGACAGAGAACAGCTCTCTCAGTTTCGGGAGGGCGTCCATCACAACGGGTATATCACCGGGCATCTCGCCCTCGTCAAAATGCAGGACACGGGAGCAGGTACGGCAGACAAATTCAAAATCATGGGTGACAATGAAAATGACCTTTCCCAGCTCAGACAGCCGCCGGATCAGCCCCGCCACCTGGGTCATGCTGTCAAAGTCCAGACCGCTGGTAGGCTCGTCAAACACCAGCAGGTCTTTTCCGCAGATCATGCTGACCGCTACGGCCACCCGCTGCTTCTGCCCACCGGACAGCGTGTTGGGGTGGCGCTCCCGATAGGGAGCCAGCCCCAATTCCTCCAGAGTTGAGGCGGCCAGGGTCAAGTCCGGATTGCGGATGCCGAAAGAGCACTCCGCCTCCACGCTCTCGGCAAATAATTCGTAGTTCACATCCTGCATCACCATGTAGGAGCGTTTCAGCCTGTTCTTCCGCTCCATCGCCTGTCCATCCCACAGAAACTGCCCCTCGCAGTCCTTGTGGAGCCCGCACAGGGCGCGGGAAAAGGTCGTTTTCCCGGCCCCGTTGTGGCCCACCACGCCGATTACCTCACCCTTTGCGGCGGCAAGGCTGATGCGGTGCAGGACCGTCCGCTTTTTATACCGGAGTGTGACATCCCGAAGTTCCAGGACAGGGGAAGATACCGGCGGGTGGACTTGCGGAGGCCGCACCTCCGCTAAATCCGCCGCCCGCAATCCCATGCGTTCCCGGGTCTCCCTTGGTAATCCGCGGAACTCTTCCGGCGTAAAAATCTTCTCAATCCGGCCCTGCTCCAAGTACACGATCCGGTCCGCCAGACCCATCAGATAATAGAGCCGGTGCTCCGCGATCAGAATGGTCTTGCCCTGCTTTTGAAGCAGCCGCAAATGGCCTTTTAACTCCTGGATAGATGTCATATCCAGATTGGAGGACGGCTCATCCAGCAGGTAAATCTCCGGATTCATGGCATAGACCGAGGCGAAGGCGATCTTCTGCTTTTCGCCCCCGGACAATTCAAAGATATTGCGGTTTCGGAGCGGGCGGATATGCAGGTCGTCGGTGGCCTGCTCCACCCGTTCCGCCAGCTCCACGGGCGGCCGGGTCTCGTTTTCAATCCCAAAGGCGATTTCGCTGTCCGTGTCCACATTGAAAAACTGCGTCCTGGGGTTTTGGAACACAGAGCCGACTTTAGCAGCGATCTGGTACATGGGCAGCTTGCTGATCTCCTGTCCATCCACCAGTACGCTGCCCGTCAATTCTCCCGCATAGAATTGTGGGATCAGGCCGTTGACCAGCCTTGTGATGGTGGTCTTGCCGCATCCGCTCCGGCCGCAGAACAGGACGCACTCTCCGTCCGCAATCGTCAGATTGATGTCGTGCAGGCCGTCATGCTCCTGCCCCTGGTAGGCAAACGACACATGCTTTAATTCAATCATCCGAACACCCCCTTCCAGTACAGCCCCACAGCGAGGTACGCCGCGAAGCAGATGCCCGCCAGAAGATCTGCGGGCCCTATGTGAATCTGCACCAGACAGGTCCGGGGCTTCGGGTTTTCGATCCCGCGGGTAATGGAGGCAATGGACAGTTCATCCGCCGCCTTGGATGCCGCCATCATCAGCGGGACATAAATGCACTCCACCGTCATGGCCGGGTGCGTCAGCAGTCCCTTGGGAGACGGCGACACATCCCGCATCCGCATGGCGTCCTTGATAAACCGCCAGTCCTCCTGGATGGTGGGGACATAGCGGAGCATGACGGCCAGCGGGATCACCAGCTTTTTCGGTGCGTGGATGCGGTTCATGGCGGATAAGAATTCGCTGACCTTCGTGGTAGAGAGGACAATGCCGGACAGCATCCCACAGGGATAGACCTTATGGAACAGCCCCAAAAAGGCGATAAACATGGTGCGCCAGGTGCCCGTCATGGTGTCCATAATCCAGAGGGTGAGCAGAACAATCAGCGCATAGAACAGTACACCCTTCCAGGCATATTTCCACTTCCCGAAGCAGACGCCGAGCAGCCCGATCAGCACCACAAGGCCCAGTTCATAGAAAAGGGATGGGGCCATCATAGCGGAAAGGATGCAGAACAACAGCAGCAATATCTTCGTCCTGGGGTCCAGCCACAGCCCGCGTCGGGATGACGCTCCGCCCATCATGCGGTGATCCCAGCCTTTTCAAACTGCTTTTTCAGCATCTTGCCGCCGACCCAGCCGCTGAAAGCCGCCACCGCCAATGTGCCGGCGATAATGACCACGAGGAGCCAGGAGGGTGCGGAGGCGTTCATGGTGTCGATGTAGGACTGTTCCGTACCATTTTTCAGCATGGTGCTGGCCCAGCCGTCCGGGTCAAGAAAGAACACCACATAAGTATAGATGCCTCCCAGGGAAATCAGCATATAGGACAGCAGATTGATGGCCTTGTTGCGGTAGTGACCGGCGCCGGCTACCAAGTCCGCAATAAGTCCCATCCCGATATAGCCCAGGGAAAATGCCCAGTGCATTCCGGTGGCAAACCAGATGATCCCCATGATGATGCCGAGAATTGTGACGCTCCACCGCTTCTGCACTTTAGCCACCATCAGCAGATAAATAGGGCCGCACAGCAGCGCCGCCCCCATCGGCATATAGAAGGTCAGGACTGGATTCGGGGCGAACGGAAGTCCGCCGACCAGGGTAAACACAAAAAAGATGGCACTGAAAATACCCGTTGTCACAAGGTCCTTGACCGTAAGGCCCTTCTTCAGTGAATTGACTTGATTGCTCATTTTGCTCCTCCTGTTTTTGCGTCATGTTGACTTTTTCTTTGTGATATGCTACTCTTTGGTTAGAGTTCGCTAACCGTCACCTATAACATACACTCGATTGGGGCGGCTTTCAATGATTTGAAACGAGGTTCGTCTTTTCGTTTCAAAAGTTCGTCCAATCGTTGTAAAGAGGAGGCGAGTCTTTTGTCATGCCCGAAATCATTGAGCAATACTATGCGCCGCTGTTGAAAGGGCACGGTTTTATCCCCGACCCGGATAATCAGCAGTATGGTTCTTTAGGCATCTCGTGGAAGTTATCGCCCGAAATCGGAGAGGGGTCCTACTGGACCTACGGGCAAAAGGATCTGTACGACATCAAGATCCATAACTTTTCCTTTCACGAGGACTCTCTGCTGGAATTCTCCCTGCCAGAGTGTTTGAGCATCACCCGCTATGATTCCATCTCCGGCGATGAATTGGCTCCGTACCGCCGGCTGTCCGCCGGGTGTATCAAAACCTATATCGGCGGCTATTCGCCCTACCGGGTGCTGATCCACAAAAATATTCCCATTCGCTCCATCGGCGTTGAGATCATGCCCGCCTACTATGAGGATTATCTCAAAAAGCAGTATCCGGACGAATACCACAACCCGGTGGAGGCATTCCGAAAGATCGACCAGACAACAGACTTCCCGGAAATGTCCAGGCTCCTTACAGAGCTTCAAAATTACCGCGGAGATGGGATCGCCGCCAAACTGTTTTATGAGGGCAAGGTAGCCGAAGCGTTGTCGCTGGTGGTGGAGTATCAGAAAAAGCGTCCGGCGGCCACTGGGCGGCTGGCAACCCAGGATATTGAGAATATTCAGACAGTCGCTACCTACCTGAGCGACCATTACGCCGCGGAAGTTCCCATGGAGCGTCTGACCCAGATTGCCTGCATGGGGACAACAAAACTCAAGAGCAGTTTCAAAAAAGTCTATGACTGCACCATCACCGAGTACATCCAGCAGCGCCGCATGAGCCAAGCGGAGTACCTTCTCACCAATACTGATTTGTCCATTGGACAGATTGCGCAGACTGTGGGCTATTCTACCTCCAGCCGCTTTGCGGAGCTGTTCCGAAAGAGCACTGGACTGTTACCGGGAGAGTTTAGGAAGGTAGGAAAGAAGTAGAATAGAAAGCGTGCAGCTCCACTTTAGTTTTGGAACTGCACGCTTTCTTTATAGCGTTCCCCATATCTGCGCATGGCGATTTTTTTGCTGCAAATGCCATAGCCACCCAAAAATCACAGTGCAAATATCTGTACTGCAGTTTTGTCTTTTTCGATCAATCAAAGTGTCCATCGGCTGGACTCCGTGCGCTCGGACACGAAATCCCGGTAGATGCCCGCCTGCTGGATCAGTTCGTCGTGGGTACCCTTTTGGACGACGCTGCCCTGGTCCAGCACCAGAATCTGATCCGCACCCCGCACGGTCTTGAGCCGGTGGGCGATCATCAGCACGGTCTTCTCCCTCGTCAGGGCTTCCATAGCCCTTTGGAGCTGATCCTCATTCTCGGGGTCCACATTGGCCGTGGCCTCGTCGAAGATGACGATGGGCGCGTCCTTCAAGAGACACCGGGCGATGGAGATGCGCTGCTTCTCTCCGCCAGAGAGCGTGGCTCCTCCCTCGCCAATTACCGTATTATATCCATCCGGCAGGGCGGAGATAAAGTCGTGGCAGCACGCCTTTTTTGCAGCCTCCACCACCTGCTCATGGGTGGCGTCCGGGCAGCCGAACTTGATGTTGTTCTCCACCGTGTCGGCAAAAAGGTACACCCGCTGGAACACCATGCTCACCTGTTCCATCAGGGACTCCAGCGTGTACTCCCGCACATCCCGGCCGCCGATGGTCACACGGCCGCCGTCCACATCCCAAAACCGGGCGATCAGGTTGCAGAGGGTGGTCTTGCCGGAGCCGGAGGGCCCCACAATGGCGGTGGTGGTCCGGTCCGGGATGATCAGTGACACATCCTTGAGGATGGGGCGGCTTCCATAGGAGAAGTTCACATGGTCGAATACAATCTCGTGGCTCTCCGGGCGGATGGCCGTGCCGCGCTGATCCATCTCCGGGATGTCGTCCACCTGGTTGGCGTGGTCAATGGAGCTGCCCACCAGACGCAGGGCGGACACGCCGCTGCCCGCGGACTGGATCTGGGAGAAAATCAGGAAGGAGACGATGACCGCCATCAGCGCATTGGCGAGGGACATGGCTCCTGTCAGGCACAGCCCCACCGACGCGGCCAGGATCAGAACGCTGAACAGGTGGAGAACCATCTCCTGGCCCCAGATATAGGGAGTGAACAGCTTCTCTACCGCCAGATTGTTCGCCCGGCTGTCCTCCAGAGCCTGCCGCACCCGCTTGTCACCCTTTCCGGTCAGGTTAAAGGACTTGATGACGCTCATGCCCTGGAGCTGTTCCAGCACCGCCTCCACCAGCCGGGCCTCGTCCCGCTGACGCTTGGGGGCGATCTTGGCGGACTGCTTCTCCATCCCGGAGAGGAGGGCCAGATACACCAGCATTCCCGCCAGGGCCAGCAGACCGATCCGCCAGTCCCAGAACAGGATGCACAGCAGCATGACGGCAGAATTGATCAGGCCGCCCAGGATACCAACCAGTACCATAGGGCCGGTGCTCTCCACCTCGTCCAGAACGGTGGTGGTGATGCCGGTGAGCTCTCCCAAACTCTGGTCGTTGAAATAGCCCATGGGGACCCGCTTGAGTTTGTCGCCGATGGAGATACGCTTATTCGCCACCATGAAGTAGCCGGCGTGGGTCTGTTGGAGCTGGCTGAAGCGGTTGAGGACCGCCCGGCCCAGAATGCTGGCCAGCAGAAGCCCCAGCGCCTGCCAGGCCGGGGCGGAGTCTGTGGAGCCGCCCACCAGGGCCAGCACCACCACATAGATGGCCGCGATCTGGAACATGTGGAACACCGCGTAAAAGAAGCCTAAAATCATGGACTTTCGGATATTGCCCTGTTCCTCGCCGGCAAAGTGCCAGATTTTTTTCAGAACGCCGATCATGCCTGCTCTCCCTCCTTTGCGCCCATGTGAGCCCGCCACATCTCTTGATACAGCGGGCAGTTTTTCAAAAGTTCTTCGTGGGTGCCCGCATCTTGGATGCGGCCGCCATTGACTACCACGATCTGATCCGCTCCCGTGATGGTGCTGAGGCGGTGGGCGATGACCAGAACGGTCTTTCCCGCCACCAGCTTACCCACGGCCTGCTGAACAACAGCTTCGTTCTCGGGGTCTATGTAGGCGGTCGCCTCGTCCAGCACCACAATGGGCGCGTCTTTGAGCATGGCCCGGGCGATGGCGATGCGCTGGCGTTCGCCGCCGGACAGATGGGCGCCGCCTCCGCCCACCACAGTGTCGTAGCCGCGTTCCAGGCCCCGGATAAAGGCGTCGCACCCGGCGGCCTTTGCCACGGCCTCCACCTCGGCGTCGGTGGCCGCCGGGCGACCCATGCGGATATTTTCCCGGATGCTCTCGTCAAAGAGGTAGTTGTCCTGGGAGACAAAGGCCACCTGGTCATAGAGCTGCTTCAGTGGGACCCGCTTCAAGTCTTGTCCGCCCAAGGTGATGGAGCCGGAGGTTACATCCCAAAAGCCGGCGATCAGCTTGGCGATGGTGGACTTGCCCGAGCCAGAGGGCCCCACAAAGGCGGTCATGCTCCCGGCGGGAATGGTGAGGGACACATCGTGGAGCACCTCCTTGTCCGCGTGGTAGCCGAAAGACACATGGGAGAGCTTGATGTCCCGGCCCCGGAACTCCACCGACGCTTCCCCGTGATCCTGCTCCGCCCCGTTCAGGATGGCGTCCACCGAGCCCACGATGGTGCCCACTTTGGCAAGGCTGTCCACAAAGTCCATAGCGGCCAGCAGAGGCCCGGCAATGCCCAGGGACAGGACGATGGTGGTGATAAAGGTCTCGATGGGCAAGCTCCCTCCGGTATAGAGGAGCCAGCCCACCGGCAGAATGGTGATCATGGTGGTGGGCGAGATGGCACGGGCCAAAGAGACCGGCATCTGGCAGCTCTTCATCCAGTGGTAGAAGTAGGAGGCGTTGGCCTTTACGCTGTCGGAGAAGCGGGCATAGGACTGCTTGCCCTGGTTAAACGCCTTGATGACCTCAATGCCGCCGATGTACTCCACAATGGCGCTGTTCATGGCCTGGGTGGTCTTGACCGAGCCCTCATACTGCTTGCCGTAGCCAGCCATCACCGCCATCATGAAAGCCATGCCCACCGGGATGGACACCAGGCTTAAAAGGGCCATCCGCCAGTCCAGTACGAACAGGTAGATCAGGATGCACACTGGCCCCAGCACATTGGCGGTCATCTCCGGCAGAAGATGGGCCAGGGGCCGTTCCATGCTCTCCACCTGGTCCACAATGATCTGCTTCATCTGGCCGCTGGAGGTGTCCAGAATCGTACCCAGAGGCATCTTTGGCAGTTTCTCCAGCACTTTCTCCCGGATAGATTTCAGGATAGCAAAGGTGGCCTTGTGGGATTGGGACAGGGCCAGGGAATACAGGGTGGCCCGGAGCAGGAAGCCCACGAGCGCCACAACACACCATATCAGGTAGTATTGCATACTCTGCTCCCCTTTCAGCAGGCCCAGGATGATCTGCGCCGCAGCGAAGTAAGGGAGCATCCCAAACAGTACCCCCACCACAGCGGACAGGACCGCCCGCTTCAGGCCGCCCTGCTGTCCCTCTCCCAGCTCCCACAAACGGAGCATGGGGCTTTGTTGTTTCATGATATAAATTCCTCCTTTTGGTTAGTAAGTGCTAACTTTTGTGCAAACAGGAGGGCTGCACCCAAGGGCACAGCCTCTTTTGTCAGGGCTGAGGGTCAAACACGGTGCCGAAACCTGCCATGTGGTAGCGGTTGAGCATCTTGACATAGCGGTGGGCGGCGGCGCGGTCCATGTTGTGCCGCACCACCTCGAACATGCCGTTGAAGTAGGCGGTGACGATGATATGGATGAACTCCTCCGTCACCAGGCCGGATTTGACGCTCTCGCAACCGATGACCTCCATGTACTTGTAGGTGTACTCCACCTCGATGTCCACCAGTTCGTCCAGGAAGCGCGAAAACCGGGTACCATGGGCCCCGTCCAGCAGCAGGCGGAATACATCAAAGTGGTCGTAGATGTAGTCCAACAGGTCTTCCTGATGGCGGGCAGTGTACTGGCCCATCTCGGCCCTCTGCTCCTCCTCCGGGAATTGGTGAAAGTCCTCCTGGACCTTGCGGAACATGGCCTTAAATTCATCCACCACCGGCTCCGCGAGGGCGCGGAACAGCCCCTCTTTGTCCCCAAAGCGGGTGTAGATTGACCCGGTGCTGGTCTCCGCTTCCTGGGCGATGGTACGCAAGGAAGCGTCCAGAAATCCCCTGGACAAAAACTCCTCCTTGGCGCACTCCAGCACCCGGTCATAGACGCCCACCTTTTGTTTTGCCACTGCCATTCCTCCTCATTCAAAACAATGTTTTATAACGCTGTTTTGAATATAGCACTACGGTTTTCATTTGTCAAGAGGGGAGCTCAGAATAAGAGAGCGAAAGACCCCGCAGACCGAATCTGCGGGGTCTTTTCATGTTATTCTATTTCTGCATCCTCTTGAATAGTCGGATAGATCATCTGCCACGCCGGGAGAAAGTCCAGTTGAACCAGCGCGTTGCGGAAGGCCCTCGATAGTGGGTCTACAAATTCCTTTCGGCTGTGAAGCAGTTCCACGATATAAAGCTCCCATGTGTAGTGGGGTCCCCGCTGTTTCTTCCACAGCGGATAATACGCCCTCTCTGCTCGGAACATCAGAAACTCTACGATTGAGATACAGTTCTCGAAGGAATAGAGCTTTGCCATATGGAGCATCCCGGCGCTGTCATAACGCGCTACGGGAAAGTCCACTTCTGCCTCTGACAATGTAAAGTCAAATGCGGAGGCCGGGAAAGCCATCACAGTGTTGAACAGCACCCTTTGAGCTGCCAGGAGCAATGTTTTTTCTCGCCGCAAAAAGGAGATATATTCCTCCCATGTGAGGTCGGCCCAAAACCCGTCCACATCGCTTTTCTTTTTCCAAGTGAACAGCGTGTCCTCCACCCGGTAGGTTAAATAGGTCAGGTACCCGTATGTTGTTTCTTCATCATACAGCTTTGCGTACATGCCGGTACGAAGGATTTGTTCTACCAGCTCTTCATTTTGATCCCAGTCCATTGTTCCACCTGATCTGTCATTTTTAGCCCAATTAAAAATTCAGGAAATCAAGCCCGGCGGCCGTTGACATTGCAATTACTTCATTTGGGTTGTTCTGCAATTCCACCTCCGTCCCCAGTGCGCTCATCAACAGGCCGAAGGTATCGTGCATCCCCAGCTGATTCTGCATATTGTATGTGGCGGCGTACTCCGGAAAATAGGCCCAGATATAGTTCATCAATGCGGGGTAGTTGATTAGGCCGCCAGTCCTTAACTCCTCGTACTGCCCCCATAGTTCAAACAAGGCGAGACTGCTGACCCGCTTGGAAAAGAACAGATACCCCAAAGTATTGTCAATTCCTTCCCGCACATCCTCTTCTGACTGCTCCGATTGCTTCAATACGGTTTCCGAGAAGTCGCAGTTCCAAATAGGATAGCAGACAGCGAGGACTTCCTCTCCTGTGCCTGTTTCGATCCAGAAGACGCCGTTCATCAGCGGCTTGTAGCGTGCAGTACGGCCCCGCGGCGTGGCAAGGGGCGCCGGGTAGGTCCCAAAGTATTCCGGATGATACTCCATATTGAAAAAAGCAACATCACGAAGCGAGGTCTGTCCGTCTGCGTGCATTCCGTGCCGGACCTGATACCGATAGATCTCATACTCAATAATTTTATACCCATGTCGTTCCTCCGCAAACGGATAGAGCAGCACACGGGAGTCCTCTTCCGACATTCTTCCGTATGTCATAGCCTCTTTTGATATGGCCGGCGAGGAGCGTTCCACCACATAGTATTCGTCCGCCAAAAACCTGCCGTCCTGTTTCCGGGCCGCGATATAGTAGACGCCGGGGCACTCCTGACATGCCCTTACGATTTCACCAACTGTGTCGTCCAAGCAGAACGGCAGCCTCTCCGGGGGCGATTCTTTTTCTCTATCCATGCGTTTCTCTCTTTTCCCGTGTGGCGTTTTACTTAATTATAACACCATTAAAGTGCTATTGCATAAAAAAGCACACCATGTGCACCCTAATGTCACACCACAAAAGTGTACCATAAGGGAAATGGTGGTGGAGGAATCGTATATGGAGATGGACTTTATTAGAAACCGTATTACAGAGTTACGGGTAAAAAAGGGAGTTTCCGAGTACCAGTTAAGCTATGATTTAGGGCATAGCAAGAACTATATTCATAACATTGTAACGGGGTATTCCCAGCCATCTGTGAAAGAACTGCTCTATTTGATTGACACGCTCGGTATCACGCCCCGTTTGTTTTTCGATGAGGAAGCAGAATACCGAAATCCAATTTTAGTTCAGGAGATTATAGATGGCATCAAGTCGATGAACGATCAAGATTTAGAAGCTGTTCTGCTGATGGTCAGGCGCTTGAATGAGAAAAATTGACGGACATGAAATCATGTAATTAAGATATTATACCCGAAATACCGGGAATATTCAAGATGCAACATGTCAAATATAATAGGAATCACAAAGGGGTGGTCTCTATTATTACTTACGACCCGCTCTGGGATACCATGCGTCGAAAAGGAATTACGACCTATTCTTTAATAAAGGATTATTCCTTCAGCAAGGGGACATTGGATTCTTTAAAACAAAACCGGAATATCTCAACTGCAACGCTGAACGACCTTTGCAACATTCTTTCTTGCAGGGTAGAAGATGTTCTTCGTCACATTCCAGACAAAATATAAACGACGCTTTGAGGACATTTACTGTTCATCCCAAAGCGTCGTTTTTTATATCTGCTTGCTGGCTGGCGTTACTCTAATCTTGTCGATTCACTCTATGTATAAAGTATTACTTACCTGAAATTCGGCCTTTCTATTGTCTTGTCTTTAATGGTCAACAGTGTTACGGCGGCAAAAATCTATAGCCTTTCCCATACACGGTTTGGATAAAGTCAGCGTTCAGTTTATGACGCAGCTTGTAAATGATGCTGGAGATTCCCGTCCAACTGCTGTCAAACGAATCAGGGGCAACAAACTCATAGATCTCCCTTTGTGAAAATACCCGTCCGGGCCGCCGGACAAGCAAATGAAATACATCGAACTCCATAGGGGTCAGCTCTATGAATTTGCCCTGCCAAAACACTTGACGGCACGCAGCGTCGATACATAAAGCCTTGTAGCGCAGAGGGGCAGAGGAAAGATCCGTACACATGACCAGTTCTGTTGACTCTATGAAGGCCATGATTTTCTCTGCGGTTTCAAGATCATCTTCTTCGACTGATAATATGAACAGTTTTCCCACTACATCACCTCCGATAACCTCGACTGCCAGACCACTTTTACTTGTCCTTTAGCCCTGATTTAATTTTTTGAAAACTGTCATCGCTGATTGCGTGCTCCATGCGGCAGGCATCCTGCTCGGCAGTCTTTGGCTCTACACCTGCATCCACCAGCAGACGGGTGAAAAAGCAGTGCTTCTCATAAGTTTTTTCGGCAACCTCTCTGCCCACATCGGTCAGGTGCAGGAAAGAGTCTTCGTCCATGGTGAGAAACCCGCCCTCTTTCAAGGTGGCTACCGCATGACACACGCTGGGTTTCGATACATCAAGGTGCCGGGCCACATCTACGGAGCGCACCATGCCTTTCTTCCTCTTTAAGACAAGGATTGCTTCCAGATAATCTTCGCCAGATGCGTGTAATTGTTTCATGGGGAGCTCCTCTCCATCAAGACAGGCTCCAACCGGCAGAGTTCATACGGATACGGACGAAATCCTGATAAATACCGGGTTGTTCCATCAATTCCTCATGGGTGCCATGCTGCGAGATCTGTCCGTCACTGATGACCAAAATCTGGTCGGCGTTCTGGATGGTATTCAAACGGTGGGCAATGACCAGCAGGGTCTTACCCTTTACCAGTTCGGAGATAGCCTCCTGAATATAGCTCTCATTGTCAGTGTCCACGCTGGCGGTCGCCTCGTCCAAAATTACAATAGGAGCGTCTTTCAGAATACAGCGGGCGATGGAGATACGCTGTTTCTCACCGCCGGAGAGGGTTGCGCCGCCCTCTCCCACCACAGTCTGAAATCCGTCAGGCAGAGCCATGATGAAATCGTAGCAGCGGGCTTTCCTCGCCGCCTCATAGACCTCCTCCTCGGTGGCGTCTGGCTTGCCCATACTGATGTTGTTATAGATCGTGTCCTGGAAGAGATACACGCGCTGGAATACCATGCTGATGTGATCCATCAGCTCTGCGAGGGGGACTTGCCGGGTATCCACACCACGGATGGCAACACTGCCGCTTTTCACATCCCACAGCCGGGCCAGAAGATTGGCGATGGTGGACTTTCCGCCGCCGGAGGGCCCCACAAGAGCGGTCATGCTATTTGGGCGCATAGAGAAGCTGATGTGGTGCAGCACCTCCTTGTCCTGGTAGGCAAAGGCCACATCATGAAACCGCACTTCCGGCTGGCCGGGCTGTGCCTGAGCTGGAATATGCTGTTTCCCTGTGTCCGGGAGCTCCGGCTCCTCCAATACAGCCTCAATGCGGTCCAGGGCGGCGTTCATCACGGTCAGGCGGGACGCCTCGCCATAGAGCGCCTTGAGCGGCCCGAACAGGTCAAAGACAAACAGGAGGACGCCCAGCACATAGGCCAGAGAAAGAACTCCGCTCCGCTCCAGAAAGACCGACAGGCTAAAAATCGCGGCAATCCCGATTCCATAAAGGATATTCAGCCCCATAGTCCACGGAGTCATCTTCCGCTCAAAGGCAAGGGATGTATTTCTGGACCGCTTGAAATTGCCGGTCAGTTCTTCCGACTTCTCACCCAGCAGGTTATAGCTCTTGATGACCCCGATGCCCTCTACAAAGGACAGCACCGCGTCCGTCAGCCGTTCGCTCTGCTCCTGACGGCCAGCGGCTTCCCGCAGGGAAACTTTGTTCATCCCTCTGGAAACCAGCCACGCCAAGATGGTCACAAGGGCCGCGATCAGGCCCAACTGCCAATTCAGATAGAACATAAACGCCAGCAGAACCAAGGAGGACAGCAGATAGCTCATCATGTTGCCCAGCGTGCTCATGGCGACTTCTTCGATAAACACCATGTCGGTGCTGAGGACAGAACTGATTTTGCCGATATTGCCGGAGGTGAAGTAGCCCA
>ENA-UONU01001042-UONU01001042.1-human-gut-metagenome-genome-assembly--contig:-CS51-NODE-1042-length-23090-cov-23.348122_pt1 | contig 23090 bp, 19 predicted proteins | sample MGYA00242462_ERZ724009 | MGnify/ENA metagenome assembly ERZ724009 | reverse complement strand
CTCTCGTTGACCAAAATCGGGGGACGAACTACCCACACATATGCCCGAAGAATCTCAAAAACTTACTTAGAGCTCAAGGACAAAGCCTTCGATAAGGTCTTTGGCGAGATCAAAGAGATGAAGGACGCCGGACTCGATCCTCGTGACTCAGGTCTTTTATGGCGCATCACTCCGGAGGCCAAGACGGAGATCAACAAGGCGTCGGCAAACTTCATGATCGCAGTGCTTGAGGATCCGGACATCGCGAGGCAGTACCCGGCCGTGCGCACATGGCTGATGCTCAACGTCAAAGAAACACAGGAGAGTCTGATATGCGAGGCACTGCATGCAGAGCAGGCCCGCGATGAAGACTTCAAAAACCTCTAGGAGGCGGCATGAACGAAGACGACAAGGACCTCGACGCAGAAGAGCTCGAGGACGAAGAAGAGGAAGAAGAGCCGGACGACGGCGACTTCGGCGATGGCGATGATGGCTGGGCCGATTCGGACAACTTCAGAAACTGGGACCCGTTTAAAGGACCGTAGAAGATGACAGCTGTACAGATCTCTCACGAACAATGGCTCAAAGCCCGACAGACCGGAATCGGCGGTAGCGATGTCGCCCCGATTCTTGGTATTTCCAAATGGACAACGCCGCTGGACGTATACAACGAGAAGGTAGCCGACACCCCGACGGAAAAAGACAGCGATCCAATGGAATGGGGCCGCCGCCTGGAACCGGTTATCCGCCAGGCCTATGCAGACAAGACGGGACGCGTCGTGGCCGTACCGGAAAAACAGTTCCGTAGCGGCGCTCATCCCTTCATGATCGCCAATGTAGACGGTGTTTGCGAAGACCGTCTGTTGGAAATCAAGACCGCACGATCCGGTGCTGACTGGGGAGAAGAAGGCACGAACGAAATCCCCGACTATTACCTGACTCAAGTCATGCACTACATGATCGTCACCGGCTACCGGCTTTGCGACGTGGCAGTGCTCATCGGCGCTTCCGACTTTCGCATTTACACAGTCGAGTACGACGACGAACTTGCTCAGCTGTTGATCGAAGCCGAAGCAAAGTTCTGGAAGATGGTCGAGAACCGGACGCCCCCGGCTCCTCGTTCGCTTGCAGAAACGAAGGCCGCTTTCCCCTCCTCCGTTCCTTCGAGTATTGAGGCCGACAACAATATAGCAGAGACCATGGCCGAACTCGCCAAGGTACGAAACGAAATCAAACATCTGAAGGACACGGACGACAAATTGACTGCTGTCGTTCAGGCCTTCATGGGCGAAAGCGAAAAGCTGACTTTCGGAGGCTCAACCCTTGCCACCTGGAAAAGCAACAAACCAGTAGCCCGACTTGATTCGGCTGCGCTCAAAAAAGCCATGCCGGACATCTACGACCAATACACGAAACAAAGCGCGCCGACCCGCCGCTTCATCGTAAAAATTACTGAGGAGTAAATCATCATGACAACAGAAATCACCGTAAACCCCTTCGCCACCCCCGCCCCTGTCGCCAGCCGCGGATCCGCCCCGGCTACAGCAGCCGTTGAGAGTTCTCGCGCCGTGGCTGAAGTGCAGGCCGCTTTGGCTATCGCCCGCATGAACCCGCGAGATCAACGCGCCGCGATGGACCGAATCTTGAACGCCTGCACGCGGCAAACACTCGCTCAGGCCGCCGTTTATTCCTACTCTCGCGGAGGAAGCGAAGTTACAGGTCCGTCGATTCGCCTCGCCGAAGCCGTCGCCCAGCAGTGGGGCAATATGCAGTTTGGCATTCGCGAACTTTCAAACGCCGGGGGAAAGTCTGAAGTTCAGGCTTTCGCCTGGGACGTAGAAACAAACACCCGCCGCGAAGTGACGTTCTCTGTTCCTCACATTCGTCACACGAAGAGAGGCTCCTACAAGCTCGAAGACCCGCGCGACATCTATGAGCTTATTGCGAACCAGGGTAGCCGCCGCCTTCGCGCCTGCATTTTGGCCGTGATCCCCGGGGACGTGATTGAAGCGGCTGTGTCGCAGTGCCAGATAACGCTTCGCGCCAACGTGGACGTAACGCCGGAAGGCATCAAGAAACTCATTGATGCTTTCTCTCAGTTCGGCGTCACCAAAGCGCAGATCGAGAAGTTCTGCCAGTGCCACGTAGAAGCCATCCGACCGGCTCAAATCGTACGGCTTCGCACGATCTACACCAGCTTGAAGGACGGTATGGCCGAGCCTGCGGACTTCTTCGAACCGGAGCCCGCCCCCGCGGCCCCTGCCATTGAAAAGCCCGCCGAGAAACAGACGCTGAAAGAAAAACTCAAGGCGCAGAAGGTTGCCGAAACAGCGGAGATTACCGACGCTGATACACCGGATGCCGGAGCGGGACCCGCCCCGGCGCCTGCTCCGGAAGCTCCGACGGCCGCGCCCAAAGAACCGCTCCCGGATCTCAATCCGGACGAGCCGGAAGTTCTGGAACCATGAAGGGCTTGCCAGACTTGCTGCGAATGATCCTTTCTGTTTTCGCGTGGCGGTAAGACCAACAGAAAACCAGAGGGCCGTTGCGTCGCAGACGAGCATCGGGCTTAGGAAACAATTCTTTTTGAATCATTTCTGTATCCTTATGAATAACCCGAAGTACTTGTTATGTCATGCGTAACGCCCCGTATAATTACAGTTCGTTACGGTTGATAGCCATGACACTGTGAGTCGAGACTTCGTTTATCGCTCACACAAGCACTTTGAAGTTGGCCCTTCAAAGTGCTTTTTTCATACAGGAACAATCCCTTCTTTCTGAAGTTTCACTACTCTCCATTCAGCCGCTTGTCGCGACACATTGCCGAAGAAAGCATAAATCTGTTCTGCTGTAAAAAGTCGATTCTTTCTGATCTCTGGCACGGGCATCAGGCATTCAGCGGCAAAGGCGTTGGCCTGCCACTCGGAGTCCTCCACCCATTCATGATCCTCAACATCAGCTCTGGCGAAAGTTCTTTCATGCCGAAGAAATATGTGCCCAAACTCATGAAACAAAGTGAAGACATCGCGCGGCCTGCCATTGCACATGCCGACGTAGGCTGAGTCACGTATTTTCAAAACCTTGCCGATTATTCCGGCCGGGACATCGGTTCCGAGGCTCGTATCCTTGTCATCAATGACATCCAGCTCAACGTGCATTTGCGGTAAAAGAACTTCAAGAAGCTACTCCAAATTAACCTGCTTCAGAGAGCTAACACCCTGTTTAATCAAAATGATTGAACGTACAGCGTGAGCCAACTCCCTGATCTTCAGAAGCGGCATCGGTTTAACTTTGAAGCCGTTAGGTTTGGACTTTCCCATATCACTTCTTCTCCTTACACTCGCCCTCACCCAGCATCACCCTGAGGCGCCTGATCTGATCTTCGGTTAAAGTCGACCTGGCGAACCCGGACACGAGAAATTGCATTTCAGTGTCCAGCCCTTCCAAAGAAACAGACTTATTCGATGCATCGGCCTGCTGCCCCAGGCGAATGTTCAGACCACGGGCAGCGAAAAAGTTTTCAATTTTTGGTACGAAGTCAGCAGGGATGTTTTTCTTCCCTGTCTCCAACTGGCTCAGGAAGGACGGCTTCACTCCGAGAGCTTCTGCCATCTTCAACATCGAAGTACCGACATCGATACGTGCCTTTCTGACGGCCTTGCCAAATTCAGTGAGCATATCGTTGTCTCCTCTCATTCAGAATCGGAATATTACCGATTCGGGTAGTTATTTTAACCTTTTTGGTAAAGTAATCAAGCTCGTGCAATATTGTCCCCACGCATCAAAGACTTCGCGCATATCCCCCAGGGCCTGTTCTCTGTCATACGCACACTGATAACTTTCATTACGGTGGTCAAGGCAGCTCTCCAGAAGGTCCCTGGGGAACTCTTTGTGGCCATATCCCTTCGCATCCTTCGCCCACGTGTTGAACGTCGCCCGGGCGCAACCGTGCAGGGTCACAATGCGCGGCAGTTTGGTCTTCTCGTGGAACTGATCCGGATCGACCCAGCCGATCCCGTCAATCTTCTTCTGCTTGTCGTGCATGCGCTTGATCAGGGCCCGGATCACGTCTCGGGAATAGGCGGACCCGCTGCCCTTTGAGAGATTCGGGAATATGAGCCTGTTCTCGTCACCCGGGACGCGCGGCGTATCAGCCAGTAGTTCAAGCGCCTCACGACAAAGAGGCGTCTTGCGGTCGAAGGGAATCTTCTCCGCCTTTACCTTCATGCGAGAGCGCGGTATCACATGCAGCCAGTTGCCGTCATCGTCCTGCTGAATCTCACCCCATGTCGCCTCACGGGCCGTACTGTTGCGGGCAGCAGTCAGAATCGCAAAAGCCAGACAGCGGGCAGACGGACTTGTCGGCACCAGCTCCATGAGCGCCTTAAAGAAAAGCGGCATACGCTTCGGAGGAATAGCCGGTTCATGCCCGCCTTCCGCCCTATCAAGCGGCAGAAGGTCCCCGAGCTTGCCGTTCGTCACCTGACACGGGTTAATCATCGGCGGCACCATCTCGGAGCGTATCGCCCAGTCAATCGCCTGACGAGCGTCAGAGAGGATGCGCTCAGGCGTGTCAATCATGGTGCGCCACTTCTCGCCAAGGGCCTCTGCAAACATTTCGGCCGTCAGATCCTTGACCGGGCACCGGCGCAGGCTCTCGGGAATATGGTTTCGAAAGAACCCGTCCCACACCTCATCCTTTGTTTTGTGCTTGTTTGTCCAGCGGCCACGGCTCTCATTGAAGGCAATCCATGCCCGGATCAGCTTTTCAAAGGTGAGCACATCCTCGGCCGACTGTTCGTTCTGACGTACAAGCGCCTTCTTCCGGGCCTTCTCTTCTTCTGCCGGGTCAATGCCCTGCTCGATTTTCTTTTTCCACTCCGCAGCCTTCTCAAAAGCCTCACTCAGAGACATCTTCGGGTAAGCGCCCAACGAAAAGACGCGGCCCACCGAACGGTCCCGGAGAATAAAGTACTTAGCGAGAGTACCGTCCTTCAGTTTCGATACCTGCACATACAGCCCGCGGACTACGCCGCAAGCTGTCGTTTTGTCTAAAGTGCGCAACTTCTTCTCTGTCAACCTAACGCTGATTCGCATCGAAAACCCTCCAAAGCCTTGCTGGTAAAGGATTTCAAAAATCTATGGTATAAAAAAATCCGAGGAAAATTCAGTTAATGGTATAAAAGGAAGGCCTTTTGTACCATCATTTATACCATAAGACGCGAGCTAGCCACACGCTTTAATAGGGGCAACTTAGACGGGGACAACTCATGTAATCACATGCAAACCCGCGCAGGCATTGAGTTCCGTAGACAAGGACAATAAAAAAGGAGACAACTTTCGTCATCTCCTTTCCTGGAATTGGTCGGGGCGGCGGGATTCGAACTCGCGACCCCTTGCACCCCATGCAAGTGCGCTACCAGGCTGCGCTACGCCCCGAATGAGTTGCGCATTGTACAGAGTTCGGCGCCTGTCGGCAAGAAAAATCAGCAAGCAGGCGCCGTTAAACCGTCAACGCATTGAAATCAAAGACTTCTTTATTACTCCGCAGTTTTTGCCGGCATGAGACTTTTGAGTTCATTGACTGCTGCATTTAAAACCGTACGAAGCCGCTCACACTCAGCGCGGCTGACGCGCAGTTCCTCGTCTTTGCCGGCCAAGAGCGTGTCCACCGACTGCCTCTTCTGCGCCTCTTCACTTCGGACAGCTTCAATGCGGCTTACCTCTTCGCTCTTTTGAGCAACGGTCTTCTGCAGCCCCTCGATTTCAGCCTTCAGTGCTTCAATCTGGCGGACCTGCACCTGAGCCTCATTTTCTTTTTCCTGCGTTTCGTTGCGGGCCTTTGTGAGTTCCGCGCGCAGTGAGGTCATTTCACCGGCTCTCTGGCGGATTTCAGCAGTCTGTGCTTCAAGGCTCTCACGAACCTTGATGAGGTCAGCCTCAAAGGTTGCGGCGCGGCTCTGGGAAAGCGCAAGCGCCTCCGTTTTTTGCTGCAGCTCCTGCTTAGTCTGCACGAGGTCCGTGCCGCCCGCGGTGAGTTCCGTACGCATCGAAGCCACACGCTCTTCAGCAGCCGCAAGGCGCTCTTCAACGGAAGCCAGCGCCACTTCCTTTTCATTTAAGACGGCCTTAACGCGGCGCAACTCTTCAGTCATTGCCGTGCGGTTAAGACGCAGTTCGGAGAGTTCCGCATCACGCGCGGCCAACTGCTCCTTAAGCGAGGCAAACTGGCCGGAAACGGCATCGGCCTGAGCGCGCACCCGGGCGATTTCCCCGTCGCTCACCTTCTTTGCCTGCGCAAGCGCTTCGTTTACGGCCTTGCGGGAAGCCTGAGCCACCAGCACCGACACATCGGGCTGCATGGCAGAAGGCTCATAAACAGGGGCCTGCGGCGCCACGGCAGCCGGAGCGGGCTCAGGCTGAACGGGAGCTTGAACGGGCACTTCAGGCTCTGCGGCCTGCGGCACAGTCTCAGGTTCAGCGGGCGCTTGCGGGGCGGAAGCCTCAGCCTTCGCCGCCGCCTGCTCGGTCTGAGTCTTTACGCCCACATGCGGCGCCACGATCGGAAACTTAATCTCTTCAGCGATGCGGGCCTTCGTTTCCTCAATCGAGAGGTGATCGACGTAAAGGAACTTTTTGATGCGCATCACGAGCGCTTCGTCATTGACGGTGAACCGGGTCTTGGGTGACCCGTCGCTTTCCCTTAACTGCGGGAACTGAATCTGCCAGTAACGCAGGATATAAGAGGCCAGTCCGCAACGTGCGGAGAGCTCATCAACAGAATAGGTCTGTGGGTACATTGGACTATCAAACCGGTTGCAACAACATCAATACTCATTGTGCTCAGGGCAGAAAAAAACCGGATTCAGCCGATGATGTGCTGATTCCGGTTTTCTTATTTACACCCCACGCATCATCGTCTGCTGAGTTTAGAGCAAAAGCGGCGCGCGTGCGCAGGCAATTTTCGGACTTACTTAACCGATTCCATGCCTTCGGGTTCTTTAAAGGAGGCCACGCTGTCGCGCATGTGCGGCGCGGCAAGGAACGTCACCACGCTGCGGGCGCTGATTTCGTGCGCTTCGCCGGTCTTGGGGTTACGGCCCGGACGGGCCACCTTGTCGCGGGTGGAGAAGGTCCCGAAGTTGGCAAGCTTCACGTCACGGCGCTGCACGAGGGCACGCAGAATTTCGTCAAACACCGTTTCGACAACGGCGTTGGCTTCGGCGCGCGACAGCCCCATGCGGTCGCAGAGCACTTCAACGAAATTCATCTTCGTAAGCGTTGAGTGATTTGCAGGCCCCACCGGGTACTTACCCCGCGCGGCATCGATCTGAGTCACAGGTTCCATTTTTTCGTGTTTTAACTGAACGGTTGAATTCAATAAATTGGTTTTCGTTTAAGCACGCAGGCGGCAGCCGAGCACGGAAAGCGCATCGAGCACCGCGGTCACAACGGCGTCGGCGCTTTCGTCGGACAACGCCTCTTCGCTCTTTGACGACAACGTCAGGCGGAAGGCCATGCTCTTTTCGGCCGCAACCGCATCGTCTTTGGGGCGGTAGACGTCAAAGAGACGGAAGTCGTCGATGACGCTGCCCAAGTTCGTCGCCTTGAGTTTTTCCACCGCGGCAAAAAGAGCCGACGCCTCCACAGCGGCAGGTACCGTCACGGAAATGTCGCGGTGCATCGGCTGGAACTTACTTACGGCAACCGGATGCGGCACCAGGATGGTGGTGAGCGCATCGACGTCAAGCTCAAAGACAACGGCGGGTTTCGGCAGTCCGTATTCGTGGCACAGACGCGGATGCAGTTCACCCATAAATCCCGCTTCGCGGCCGTTAATAAGGATGCGTGCGGAGCGCCCGGGGTGCAGTGCCGGATGCACGAGCTTTTCAAAGGTGGCCTTAAGCGGCGCAATCAGCGCCTCAACGTCGCCCTTCACGTCAAAGAAGTCGACGTTGCGGGCGGCTTCGCCCCACTGCAGCGTGTGCGCGTCACCGTAAGCAAGGCCTGCGATATGGTTGGGCTGGCGCACGCCCTTCACGGTAAAGTCACCGTCTTCGACGGTTTCATCCGGGAAGAACACACGGCCCAATTCAAAAACGCGGACGTCTTCGGCCTTACGGTTTAAGTTAAAGCGCAGAATGTCCACGAGCCCTGAAATGAGCTGCGTGCGCATGACGGAAAGCTGGCTTGCGATGGGATTCAGAAGCCGGATGGGCTTGTCGTTCCCCGCAAAATCCTTTTCCCACTTCTCTTCAACGAAACTGAAGTTGATGAGTTCCTGATAGCCGCGCTCGGCGAGAGCCAGACGCAGCGCGTGCTTGCTGCGGCTTGCTTCCGGAGCGCAGCGCATGCCGATACGGGCCAGGGGCGGCCGGTCGGGGAGCTTTTCGTAGCCGTAAAGGCGCGCCACCTCTTCCACGAGATCTTCTTCGATCTCGATGTCAAAGCGGTACGTGGGCGACGTGACCACGAAGTCTTCGCCGTCACGGGTAAATTCAAACCCCAGACGCGTAAAGGCCTGCGCCATGAAGTCTGTCGGAATGTCGATGCCGACGAGCTTATTGCAGCGCGCCGGACGCATGCGGACCGTGCGGACCTTCGGCAGATTCACGCACTGATCGTCAACCGGACCCACCTTCGTTTCCGCCGTGCCGCAGATGTCGAGCACAAGCTGCGTGATGTAGTGCATGTGTTCGACATTGCTGCCGTAGTCCACACCGCGCTCAAAGCGGTGCGCGGCGTCCGTGGAGAAATTAAGCTTGCGGCAGCGGCCCTGGATCTTGACCGGATACCAGAAGGCGGCCTCAATGAAGATGTCGGTCGTCTCATCGCTGATTGCGGTGGCGTCGCCGCCCATGATGCCCGCGATCGCTTCCGGACCATTTTCGTCACAGATCACACCGTAGTAGGGATCAAGCTTCACGGTTTCTTCGTTTAAAATCTTGATCGTTTCGCCGTCCTTGGCCCAGCGAACGGTGAGGTCGCCCTTCACTTTCTTGAGGTCAAAAAAGTGCGTGGGACGGCCGAGCTCGAGCATCACGTAGTTGGAGATGTCAACGAGCGCGGAGATCGAGCGCTGACCGCTTCTTTCAAGCCGGTCCTTCATCCACTGCGGTGTGGGGGCCTTCGCGTTTAAACCGCGGATGACGCGCCCCGTGAAGCGCCCGCAAAGTTCCGGCGCCTCAATGTGAACGGGTTCGGTGCAGCTGCAGGTGGCTTCCACCGCGGGCATCGCGGGGATCGTAAGGGGAGCACCGGTGACCGCGTGCAGGTCGCGCGCGACACCCACCACCGAGAGCGCGTCGCCGCGGTTGGGGGTGAGTTTGATTTCAAAGCGGCTGTCATCAAGGTGCAGCACCTTGCGGACGTCTTCACCCACGGGGGCGTCGGCGGGGAGTTCCCAAATGCCGGTATGGTCGCTTGAAACCCCGAGTTCACGGGCCGAGCAAAGCATGCCGAAGCTTTCCACCCCGCGCATCTTGGCTTTCTTAATCTTAAATTCCGGAAGCACGGCGCCGATCTTGGCGCAGGCCACCTTTAGTCCGGCACGCACGTTCGGAGCGCCGCAGACAATCTGCAGAATTTCGCCGTTACCGACATCAACCTTGGTGACGTGCAGGTGATCCGAATTTTCGTGATCCACGCATTCCAGAACGTGGCCCACGACAACCCCGGTGAAATCCGGGGCGATCTTCTGGACTTCTTCAACTTCCAGACCTGCCATCGTGAGCGATTCCGCGAGTTTCTCCGTCGTCAGATCCGGATTGATGTAGCTTCTCAGCCAATCTTCAGAAAAAAGCATCTCAGTAAACTCCTAAATCCGACACGTATCAGTTGAACTGGCGCAAAAAGCGCAGATCGCCTTCAAAGAACAGACGCAGATCGTCCACGCCGTAGCGAAGCATCGTGAGGCGCTCAAGGCCCGAACCGAAGGCAAAGCCGATGTAGCGTTCGGGATCCAGACCGTAATTGCGGATCACGTTGGGATGCACTTCACCGGCACCGGAAATTTCAAGCCAGCGCCCCTTCTTGGGGCCCGTTGTAAAGGCCATGTCCACTTCGACCGAGGGTTCCGTAAACGGGAAGTAGCTCGGACGGAAACGCACGATGAGGTCATCCGTTTCAAAGAAGCGGCGCAGGAAGTCGGTGTAAACGCCCTTTAAATCCGTAAAGGAGATGTCGTCTCCCACCCAGAGGCCTTCAACCTGATGAAACATGGGCGAGTGCGTGGCGTCGCTGTCCACACGGTACGTGCGCCCCGGGGCGATGACCTTAATGGGCGGCTGATGCGTGCGCGCATAGCGCACCTGCATGGGAGAGGTGTGAGGACGCAGCGGCAGCGGCAGCCCCTGCCCGTCGTTACGGTCCACGTAGAACGTATCCTGCATGGAGCGGGCCGGATGGTTCGGGGGGTTATTTAAAGCCGTGAAGCTGAACCAGTCGCTTTCGATTTCGGGGCCGTCTGCGACATCAAAACCGATCGAGCGGAAGATCTCCTCAACGCGCATCCAGGTGCGGATCACCGGATGCACGCCGCCCGCGGGCACAACGCGGCCCGGCAGAGTAACGTCGACGGCTTCGGTCGCCAGCTTCTTTTCGAGTTCGGCGTTGGCGAGCGCCTCGCGGCGGGCCGTAAGCGCAGCATCGATGGCCTGCTTGACCGCATTAATCGCCTTGCCGCGCTCCTTGCGCTCTTCGGGCGCGAGCGCACCGAGCCCCTTCATGAGCATCGTCACGGCGCCGGACTTACCGAGGTAACGGGCCTTTGCGTCTTCAAGGGCCGCAGGCTGCGTTGCGGCCGCAAAATCGGCCTTGGCCGATTCGATCAGTTGTGTCAGTTCATCCATCGTTCAACCATCAAGAGCGCTGTTGAGAGAGGCGTCACAGACAACGCCCAAAAAGCGCACTTTGCCTTTACAGTATCGGGGAGTCCGTGATTATAGAAAAATCTACCGAAAAATCAACGTGTTACAAAATTTTCAGGCATAAAAAAAGCCCGGCCCCCGTTACAGTTGTCTGTTTTCGGAGAACCGGCGCTTTTATCCGTGCGGGAAAACCCTTTCGGATTGTCCCGCACGCTGAGTCAGTGAAAACTCAGATTAAGCCAGGGCAGCCTTGGCCTGTTCGACGAGAGCGGCAAAACCGGTCTTGTCAAAAATCGCCATATCGGACAGAACCTTGCGGTCCAGAGCGATATCGGCCTTCTTGAGGCCGTTCATGAAGCGGCTGTAGGTCATGCCGTTCGCACGGGTTGCGGCGTTGATACGCGCAATCCAGAGGCGACGGAAGACGTGCTTCTTGTCGCGGCGGTCACGGTAAGCATACTGACCGGCACGCATGACGGCCTGCTTGGCAACACGGAAAACGTTGTTGCGGCGCAGACGGTAACCCTTGGCGAGGGCAATAATCTTCTTATGACGGGCACGGGCCGTCACACCACGCTTAACTCGAGGCATTGTTCTTCCCCTCCCTTCTTATGCGTAGGGCAACATACGGTGAATGGACTTGCTGTCAGACTCGTGAATGGTGACCATTCCGCGGAGGTGACGCTTGTTCTTCGTCGTACGGTGAGTCAGGATGTGGCGCTTGGTGGCGTGCGCACGCTTGATGGATCCGCCGGAACGGACCTTGAAGCGCTTCGCAGCAGCCTTCTTTGTCTTCATCTTCGGCATTTGCCGTTCTTCCTTCTGATTTATCGGAACATCAGGCGGACCGGACGTTGATTGACTCAACCGTGCCGGCCTCTTCGTTTTGCCCGCCCCGACTTTTAACCGCGGCCGAAAATTTTTCAGCCGTAGCGTTTTGAAAGTCCGTGATTATATACGAAAAATCACTTCTTTTTCTTCGGCGCCAGAACCATGATCATCTGGCGGCCTTCAAGCTTCGGATTCTGCTCGATCTGAGCCTCCTCAGCCAGATCCGTGCGGATGCGTTCCATGATCTGGGCACCCAAATCCTGGTGCGCCATTTCGCGGCCGCGGTAGCGGAGCGTCACCTTGGCCTTGTCGCCGTCTCCGAGGAAGCGGCGCAGGGCGCGCAATTTGGTCTGATAGTCGTTCTCGTCGGTGGCCGGGCGGAATTTGACTTCCTTGACCTGCACCACTTTCTGACGGGCCTTCATTTCCTGCGCCTTTTTCTGTTCCTGATAGCGGAACTTGCCGTAATCCATCAGGCGGCAGACAGGGGGCTGCGCGTTCGGTGCGATTTCCACCAAATCCACATCGGCCTCTTCGGCCATGCGCAGCGCTTCGGCTGTACGGACAATACCGATCTGGGCGCCGTCGACGCCGGTCAGTCGGACCTCAGGAACCCGGATCTCGCCGTTGATCCGGTGATTGCGATCTTGAGCTATGACACTACTCCTCAATGTTTCTTCTGAATTTCCTCCGCAGACTCAGGAGGAAAGCCGCGGCGCCGGAAATTGCTTCCGGGGCACCGCAAGGAGCCGCCCTTAACCGGGCGGCTCACGCACCGGCAGAAACGGTCTGCGCCTTATTCGTCCTTATTGAGACGACGGGCATTTTCATCGGCCACACGGGCGATGAAGTCAGCCACGGGCATCACACCGAGATTGCGGCCGCCGCGGGCACGGATGCTCACGGTACCGTTCTGCTTTTCCTTGTCGCCCACAACGGCGATATAGGGATGTTTCTGCATGGTAAGCTCGCGGATTTTATAGTTGATCTTTTCGCCGCGCAAATCAGTCGTGACGCGCAGGCCCGCGGCCTTCATCTGTTGGGCAACGCTCTTGGCGTAGTCAACCTGATCGTCCGTAATGGAAGCCACAGCCACCTGGAAGGGGCTCAGCCACACCGGCATCGCGCCAGCGTAGTGTTCGATGAGCATACCGATCCAGCGCTCCAGAGACCCGAGAATGGCGCGGTGCAGCATCACGGGCACCTTGCGGCTGTTGTCTTCGGCGACGTATTCGGCACCGAGGCGGCCAGGCATCTGGAAGTCAACCTGCACCGTACCGCACTGCCAGGAGCGGCCGAGGCAGTCCTTTAAGTGGTACTCGATCTTGGGACCGTAGAAGGCGCCTTCACCGGGGAGCACTTCATAGGGCACACCGATGCTGTCAAGACTGTGGAAAAGGGCTGCTTCAGCCTTATCCCACACGGCGTCTTCACCGATTCGCATCGCCGGACGCGTTGCAACCTTAAAGGCGATGTCTTCAAAGCCGAAGGTGTGATAGACCTCACGCACGATGCGGGTAAATTCCACGCATTCCGAGAGAATCTGATCTTCCGTGCAGAAGATGTGACCGTCGTCCTGCGTGAAGCCTCTCACACGCATCATGCCGTGAAGCGACCCCGAGGGTTCGTTGCGGTGGCACTGACCGAATTCACCCAAGCGCATCGGAAGATCGCGGTAGCTTCTCAGATCCGCATTAAAGATCTGGATGTGGCCCGGGCAGTTCATGGGCTTTAAGGCGTAGTAGCGGTTTTCGCTTTCCGTCGTGAACATGTTCGCGCGGTACTTTGCCCAGTGACCGGATTTTTCCCAGAGGGTGCGGTCGATCACCTGCGGGGTCTTCACCTCGAGGTAGCCGTTATCCTGGTAGACGCGGCGCATGAACTGTTCAACAACCTGCCAGATCGTCCAGCCCTTGGCGTGCCAGAAGATCATGCCCGGGGCTTCGTCCTGCAGATGAAAGAGATCGAGCTCTTTACCGAGTCTGCGGTGATCGCGCTTTTCGGCTTCCGCGAGCATTTCAAGGTAGGCGTTCTGTTCTTTTTCCGTCGCCCAGGCCGTACCGTAGATGCGCTGCAGCATTTCGTTTTTGCTGTCGCCCCTCCAGTAGGCACCCGCGACCTTCATGAGCTTAAAGACCTTGAGTTTGCCGGTTGACGGCACGTGAGGCCCGCGGCAGAGGTCGGTGAAGTCGCCCTGGCGGTAGAGCGAAATCGTTTCGCCCTGCGGGATACCGGTGATGATCTCGGCCTTGTAGTGTTCTCCGAGGCCCTTGAAGTACTTCACGGCTTCGTCACGGTCCATCACGAAACGTTCGACCGGAATATCCTTTTTCGCGAGTTCATGCATGCGCGCTTCGATCGCGGTGAGGTCTTCGGGCGTAAAGGGACGTTCGTACTTAAAGTCGTAGTAAAAGCCGTTTTCAATGGCGGGTCCGATCGTCACTTCCGCCGTCGGATACAGTTCTTTGACAGCCTGCGCCATGAGGTGGGCGGTCGAGTGGCGTAAAAGCTCAAGCCCTTCGGGGTCCTTGGCGGTGACAATCGCCACCGACGCATCCTTTTCGAGCTTATAGGACAGATCGACGAGCTTACCGTCAACCTTGCCGCAGAGGGCGGCCTTCGCGAGCCCTGCGCCGATTGACTGCGCCACATCGGCCACCGTCACGCCCGCTTCATACTCCCGGCGCGAGGCGTCGGGCAACGTCACCGTAATCATTTTGACTCCTTTATCCGTTGCGCCACGTGACGCAGCCGATAGTGTTTTTTCAGTCCAAAAAAAAGTGCGGCCCGTGAGCCGCACTTTTTGTAGAGAAGAAGGATTCGCGCCGCCCGCAGACTTAAAGCTTACGGGTGTTTGTTGTCTCAGATATCAACAAACTGTAGGACACTTTTCCTGTCTCCTGAAAATCCTGGTAGGCACGATTGGACTCGAACCAACGACCCCCACCATGTCAAGGTGATGCTCTAACCAACTGAGCTACGTGCCTGAGAGAGATGCGAACTATACAGAGGCAAAAACCAAATTGCAAACCCGCAAACCTGATATTTTACCTTGTTTTGTTTAACCCCCTGATTTTGAATGCTTCTTAATTTTTGACCTCTTACGCGCGGCGCGCACTCATCACGCCCGGAAGTTCTCTTAAGGCGGCAAGCGAGCGCACGAGGTCACTTGAATCATGCACTTCCACCGAAAACCGCATGTGGGCGTCGCCCTTCACATTCATCGTGTTCATGCCGATGATGTTCTGCTTTTCGCGCATGAAGATTTCGGAAATGTCCTTAATAAGGCCCACGCGGTCCTGCGCCACCACGAAGATGTCGACGGGATAAACCGCCTCAGCCGAGTGCCCCCAGCTCACTTCAATCATGCGCTCGTGTTCGTTGGCGGACAGGTTTTTGACATTGGGGCAGTCCATGCGGTGAATCGTCACACCGCGCCCGCGCGTCACAAACCCGATGATTTCGTCCGGAGGCGCCGGATGGCAGCAGCGCGCAAGCTGCGTCATAAGTGACCCCACCCCCACAACGAGCACGTTGTCCTTGCCGCCCTTTTTGGCGTTACGCACAAGCACGTCGGGTTCGGGCTCATTGTTTGTTTTCTGCGGCTGCAGGGCCTGCTCGATTGAGCGGGGGCTGAGCTCCTCTTTCGCGAAGGCAATGCAGAGGTCATCGACCGAGTCAAACCCGAGGCGCTTTGCAAGATCCTCTAGCTTCACGGCGGTTTTTCCGAGGCGCGCGAGTTCCTTATCGAGCCTTTCGCGGCCCGCATCGGTCTGCTCCCGCAGTGTCTGCGCGTTAAACCACTGACGCACTTTGGTACGCGTTCTCGGGGAGACGGCAAATCCGAGTTCGGGGTTAAGCCAGTCGCGCGAGGGACCGCCCGTTTTCACCGCGATGATTTCCACGGTCTGCCCGGTCACAAGCTTCGTGTTTAAGGGGACCATGGCGCCGTTAACCTTGGCGCCCCTGCAGCGGTGACCGAGTTCGGTGTGCACCTGGTAGGCAAAGTCGATGGGCGTAGCACCCGCCGGGAGTTCCACCACCCGCCCCTGCGGTGTTAAGGCGTAGACGTGGTCGTCAGCAAGGCCCTCGGCCTTCGGAGGCTCCACGTCACTGTGCCAGGCAAGAATCTGCCTCAGCCACGCCACACGCTGCTCTTCGGCTTCCGCGCCCTTATCCTTGTTGGAGTTTCCGGTTTCCTTGTATCGCCAGTGCGCGGCCACACCAAGTTCTGCAAATTCATGCATCGCACGCGTGCGGATCTGAATTTCGACCGGTTTTCCCGAGGGGTCAGTCACCACCGTATGCAGCGACTGGTACCCGTTGGGTTTCGGGTGCGCGATGTAGTCGTCATACTCTTTACTTAAAACCGTGAAGTGCTTCTGCACGATGGAGAGGACCTGATAGCAGTGCTCCACCGTGTCCACGATGATGCGCATGGCGCGGATATCAAAAAGCTGATCAAAGCGCAGGTGCTTACGCACCATCTTTTTGTAAATCGAATAGATGTGCTTGGGGCGGCCGCTTACCTCGGCCTGAATCCCCTCTTCCCGCAAAAGAATCCGGATCTTGTCGACGCAGTCCTGCATGAACTTGAGGCGCTGCTCGCGGGTTTCATCAAGTTCCCGGGAGATTTCCTCGTAGATCTTGGGTTCGGTAAAGCGAAGCCCCAGGTCTTCAAGCTCCCACTTCATCTGCCAGATACCGAGGCGGTTTGCCAAGGGCGAATAAAGCGCGAGCGTTTCGCGCCCGTATTCGGCGGCCTGCGGTGCTCCGGACGCCGCAAACCACCGAAGCGTCTGCAGGCGGCTTGCAAGCCTCAGAATCACCACGCGCAGATCGTGGCACATCGCCAAAAGCATGCGTCTTAAGGCTTCGGGCTGATAGACGTCCCGTTTGTCGCTTCGCGCCCGCTGGCTTACGTTCACCAGGCGCTGCAGGTCAGTGACAAGCTGCAGCACCACCGGTCCGAACGTTTTTTCAATCCACTCTTCGGAGTCATGCACGCAGTCGGCGACGTCAAAGAGGTAAGCCGCACAGAGAAGCTCATCATCGTCGCGCACCCCGCGCAGAATGTCGGCCATGCCGTCGGCGTGCGTGAGGCGGTCTTCTCCCGTAAAGAGCTTTTGCTCACGGTAAAGGGGCTCCACCAGACGGCGCGCGAGACGCCAGTCAGGCGTCCCGGTCACTTCAGCTGCGGGGGTATCAGTGGTTTGCGTGACTTCAGACATCTTGAGACTCTAATCCGGGAAAAACGCGGGCGGCCCGGGAAAATGTCGGCCGCCTGCGGTCTTGGAAAACAGACTTTTTAATTGTACCGACTCAACCCGCAAAGCTTTACTTTCTTTGTGCCCGCAGTGTTGCCGAACGTATCGGGCACGCCGGCCCCCTCGTCAGAAAAGCGCCCGGTAGGTAAGCGCCGCCCAGACGCCCTTCATACCGTATTGAGCGACTTCACCTCCGGCCTTAACGCCCAGCGTCCAGTAAACAGGAATGAGGTTGCCGGTGGGTTTGGCGCCGAACCCGAAAATGCCGCCCTCGGTTTCTTCAATCTGCCGGGAAGTTGCAAGTTCAAATCCCGCCGAAGCGGCCAGCCGCCACTGCGGCACACCGTTAAAAGTAACGGACGAGGTGACGGTATCGTTGGCAAGGCGGCTCGTGATATTCCAGTCAGTGTCTCCGGTATTTATTTCGGCCGAAAGTTCCGCCGAGGGCGTGAGCGTAAAGTAGCTGTAGGCCCAGCTCCCCGCAGCTTTAAGCCCTGCTCTGAAGCTCATCCACTGAAGTTTCTCCGTTTCCGTTTCAAAGGCGGTTCCCGAAACAGCGGTTCCGCCGTTAATCCGCACGGACCCGTCACTGACTTTGGCGGTGTTATAGGAAACAGACGCCGCAGGCTGCCACCACAAATCCGGCGTCCCGTACGGTACGGCCCGCCATTCAAATCCCGCCGTGAGGCTCTTTATTTCGGGTTCCGTGATAAAGCGGCGCTCCACTTCGACTTTTTTGGCTTCGCCCTGAGCGGCCGTATAGGTAACGGCTGCCGTCACCGTTCCCCAGGTTCCCGCATCATAAAAAAGCGCAGCACCGGCGCCGGCCGCGGTGTTCTCCGCAGTAAAGCCGTCAATCACAAAGCCGTTGTTGTCGATATCGGCCGTAGCCGCACTCATCGCGACGGTGACGGCCCATTTGTCGGAGAAATGCCAGTCCAGGCCGAGGATTCCGCTCGTGATGTCAGCCTCATACGTCCAGTCGTAGCCCGAAACCATGTCGCCCGAATCAAAGCGGCCGGTTCTCACGTCCGCCCACCAGTATTTGTTCATTTCGGTAAGAAGCCCGTTTTGCCTCACGTCGTGGGAAAGCAACATGTCGTGCGCCGTTGTCTGCATGCGCTGCGCGGTCTGCACGAGGCCAAAGGCCGCGGGCATAAAAGCCGAGGAGTCAAGCGCCGCCGAAGCCGCGGTCTCAACACTGTGCCCTGTGGCGCCCTTACCGTCAAAAAGATCGTTGATGTAGCTGTGACCAGCACCGTAAAGCGCGAGGTTAGCCTCGGGCTTGGCGTCCAGAATCGTCTCCACGCGTCCCGCAAGCGCCCGGGCTTTTAACCCCGCCGCATCCTTCCAGTAGCGCCGTGTAACGGCAAGCGTGCCGTTTTCGATCGTGAAGTCACCCCAGAAACGCGTGCCCGTGATGGTCACCATATCATCGGTCCAGGACTGATCAAGCGTGAGGTTTAAGGGGTTTTTACCATCCCAGCCGGTGATCACAAGGTGCGCTCCTGTCAGAGCCGTCACGCTTTTTAGGTCAGCAGATGCCCGCGTTGTTGTTAGGCCCGAAGCGTCCAGAAGCCACCGTCCGGCTGAGCCGATGCGTATCCCGGTAAAGCCCGCGTCCGCTGCCGGGTCGGTTTCGGTGACACCGACCTCCAGCGCAACCCCTGCGTCTTTGATCTGAGATTCCGCGGTGCCGTCGCTCACAAACACCGCACGGGTGCCGGGTTTGGCGAGAGCCCCCTGCGCTAAAAGACTGTTGAGGCCCTTTTGATCTTTGCCGTAGGCTGAAAGAAGACGGTCGCCGATGACAAAGACGCTGTCGCCGGTGACCGTGAGAGCCGCCGGTGCGGCAGACGGCATTTCGCCCGTACTCACGCTGTAACCCAAATCCGGCCTAGCCAATTGTCCGACAAGGACCATGGCAGGCGCGTAAAGCTCTGACGTGCTGCTCCCGGCAACATGAACCGCCGCACCGGAGTCAACCTGCAGAGACGAAACGGAATAAAACCCCTGACCGAATGTCACTTTTCCGGGGACGGTTCCGGGGGTAGCTCCTTCAAGCGCTGCGTCATTCCACACTGTGATCGTTCCCAACAGTCCGTCGCCGGTGAGATCAAGTGAACCCGATATGTCTAGGCTCCCTTCTTCGAACTCAAACTTCCCTGCCACAGAATGCGCTCCCTGATTCAGCACCAGCTTGCCCGGCCCTTTCAATGCAACGTCTCCGCTGATCGTAAGAGGGGCATTTGCAACCAGAGCATAGGGCTCACCTTCAGCCACCGGCAGAAACACAACCCCCGATGAATAATCGGAACAGGCGGCTTCACCCTCACCTCCGCAAGAGACCCATTTGTTTATCTGCACTGCCGCCGTCGCCGGCATTGCCGTCAAAATCGCGCACGCTGTGATCAACGCGGCCGTGTGCGGTTTGTACTGCATGACTTTGTCTCCTTGTGCCGACCAGGATCGCTGTATCGACACATTAAAATGAAGCGGCCGGCAGGTTAGTTACCCATCGGCCGCTGAAAAACTACGGAATTTTTGTTTTTATCCGGTGGTGCATCACAGGAAAATCATATCCACGATGAAAAAGACCGGGAAGAGAATCCCCACGGACCAAAGCATGTAACCGAAAAAGCTCGGCATCTTGATGCCGCGTTCGTGCACGATCGCCACCGTCATAAAGTTCGGGGCGTTGCCGATATAAGTGACGGCACCCATGAAGACCGCACCCATCGAAACGGCCGCCAGGGTCCTTGCATGCTCAGTCATCAGGCTCATGGGATCGCCGCCCGCCAGGTTAAAGAAGGCGAGGTAGGTGGGCGCGTTATCCAGAAACGCCGACAGCGTACCCGTGAGCCAGAAGAACATGACGTTGTTGAAGTCACCGTTATCGTGCGTCACCAGAGAGACGAGCGCTGCAAACGCGCCGTCGTGACCGGCTCTCAGCATCTCAAGCACCGGCACGATGCAGATAAAGATACCGAAAAAGAGTTTGGCGACTTCGGCAATCGGCGCCCATGTGAACTGATTGGCCGTACGGGCAATCTTGGGCGTAGTGGCAAGCGACAAAACCGCAAAGAGGATAAAGAGCGCATCACGCACAAGACCGGGAAGGGTCAGATGCACCGTGAGCACTTCAAAGTGCACGTCGCTTTTCCAGAAGCCGCTCATCAGCACCGCACCGATAATGCCGGCAAGCCAGAGGAAATTGACGGCGCCGTCAATGCCGAAAGGCACGGACTGATCGTTATTCGGTACAAACGTTCCCTCACGGACTTCCTTACGGTAGCAATACACTTCAATGGCGAGGTACACCGCCATCAAAAGCGCCAGCGTCAGGAGCAGAGGCGGCAGGAGGTGCACCGTCGTCCAGAAGAAGTCAACGCCGCGCAGGAACCCGAGGAACAACGGGGGGTCTCCCAGGGGCGTAAGGCACCCGCCCACGTTAGCCACAATGAAGATAAAGAAAATGAAGGTGTGCATCTTGAGACGCCGCCCTTCATTGGCCGCAATCAGGGGGCGAATGAGCAGCATCGCCGCGCCCGTTGTACCCATGAGGTTTGCAAAAAACGCGCCGATCAGAAGAAACGCGGCGTTTACAAGGGGCTTACCGACGAAACTTCCCTTCACATGAATGCCGCCCGCGACCACAAAAAGTGCGCCTACAAAGAGCAGAAACGGGATGTAGTCACCGAGAATGGCGTGCGCCACGGCGCCCGTGGCGGTTGACGTGCCCGCATAGATAAAAAGCGGCACCGCGCAGCAAAGCGCCCAGAAAACGGCGACCTTACCGAAATGGTGGTGCCAGAAGGAAGGGGCTAAGAGCGGAAACAGGGCAATCGACAAAAGAATGCCCGCAAAAGGCACGGCCCACCACAAGGAGAGCTCGGCGCCGTTAAGTCCGGCAGCCTGCGTGAGTGCGGGAAGGCCCGTCAGGGCTACCGCCGTCAAAATGCGTCGCAACAATCTGTACTCCCGTTTTTGAGAGAAAAAGTCGTGCCGACGGGCCAAAACCGCCCCGCCGGAACTTCGGAGGCTTGATTTTAGCTAAAGAATGGTGCGAAATTAACAAATTGTCGCATTTAGCCCGTAATTACCCGCACAAAAGTCGCATTACGGAACGCTTTTATCCGGCATACCGAAGACCTGCCGCAGGTACGCGAGATACGTCGGATCGTCGCACATCCCCTTGACGGGGTTATCGGAAATCTTCGCCACGGGCTGGCCGTTTGCCCTCACCATCTTCACGACGATGTTTAAGGGCTGCGGCCCCAGGTCATTCATGAGATTGGTGCCGATACCGAAACCGATGCCGATGCGGCGGTGAAATCTCCGGTAAAGTTCGATGATCCGCGGAACCGTGAGGCCGTCACTGAAAACGAGACTTTTGCCGCGGGGATCACACTTATTCGCCCTGTAGTGTTCGATCATCCGCTCGCCCCAGACAAAGGGGTCGCCCGAATCGTGCCTTGCCCCGTCAAAGAGCTTGCAGAAGTACATATCGAAGTCTTTGAGGAAGGGTTCAATCCCGTAGACGTCAGAAAGCGCAATGCCCAAGTCCCCGCGGTACTCTTTGGCCCACATCTCAAAGCCGAAGACCTGGCTGTCACGAAGGCGCGGGCCCAGGGCCTGACAGGCCTGCAGGTACTCGTGCGCCATCGTGCCGATTGAGACAAGCCCGTAGCGGCGCGCGAGATCAACGTTACTCGTGCCCGAAAAAATGGGGCTTCCGAGTTCATCAATCAAAACCCGCACCACCTTTTCCTGCCAGGCGCGCGAAAAGCGGCGGCGGGTGCCGAAGTCGCTTACGCGCAGATCAGCGTTGTCCGGTTCATTTTTCAGAAGCGCAATCTTGGCTCGTAAGCGCCGCATCCCTTCGGCTTCATCGGGCACGGGCGCAATGTGCCGGAAATAGACTTCGTTCACAATCGCCAAAATCGGGATTTCAAAAAGAATCGTGTGCAGCCACGGCCCCGTGATTTCGATCGAAAGACCAAAGTCACAGGCAGGATCCTTCGTCACCCGGATGTACTTGTCTTTCAGGTGAAAAAGACTCAGAAAATCCACAAAGTCGCTTTTAATAAAGCGCAGCCCCCCTAAGTACGCAAGTTCCGCGTCCTTAAAGGTGAGCGTACAAAGATGCATGACCTCATCGCGGATCTCATCGGCATAGGGCGAAAGATCAACGCCGGGCGTGCGGCAGCGGAAGCGGTAACTCACCTCCGCCCCCGGAAACTGATGCAGCACACACTGCATCATTGTGAATTTGTAGAGGTCGGTGTCAAGAAGCGATTCGATAATCATCGGTTGCCTTTTAATCAGGCGGTTGCGTTACCTCCGTTTTACAGGAAACGGACGCGTTTTGCCTCAAGTGAAAGACCTATTCACGCATTTTTAGCAGACGCACAAAAACCGGCGGGCAAAATCCGGGCTCTCCCTTTGGCCTGGACGCCGCCCGCCGTTCACAGAATTTCCCGCAGGAAGCCCGTGGCTTGAGCCCCGGGAGGAATGCGGGCTTTCGAAATTTTTTAATCTTGGAGCAAACGCAGCCAAACCATGCACATAGTTTTCGCTTAAGGCATATTCAGCCGCTATGAAATCGCGCACACCGTCCTTTGTCATCGAGCTGGGCCTGAAAACCGGAGAGGATCAGGAAAGTGCACTGGAGACCTACTTCTCCGATGCACGCCAGCTCTTCAATGCTGTTCTTGGAACAGCAAAGAAACGCGGACGGCACCGTTAAAGCCGCTGGAAAAAAGATTGTCTGGAAGGAATCCAAGACCTATAAGGCAACAAAGGCAAAACTTGCGGATCTGTACCGCCGCCAGGCGCAAACCCGCCGTTGCCTGCACGGCGAAGTGATTAACCAGGTGTTCGGCAGGGCCGGCACCGTCATTGTGGAGAAGAACTCATACAAAGCATTTCAGAGAGCCGGATACGGCAAGAGTTTGGGCAAAAGCGGTATTGCAGGATTGATAACCCGGATGACAAGTAAGGCTGAAAGCGCCGGCTGTTGTGTGGTGGAAGTCAGTCCCCGCAAAACTGCGCCCGAGTCAGCACGATCCCGAAACGGGAACGTACCGTAAGAAAGCTCTTTGGGAGAGAAGTCATCAGTTGGGAGATACGGACTGGTACATGG
>ENA-UONU01001028-UONU01001028.1-human-gut-metagenome-genome-assembly--contig:-CS51-NODE-1028-length-23311-cov-5.791022_pt1 | contig 23311 bp, 17 predicted proteins | sample MGYA00242462_ERZ724009 | MGnify/ENA metagenome assembly ERZ724009 | reverse complement strand
TACTATATTGCAAATTTAAAAGTAAACGTGAGTTTGTGATATGGTATCTTTAACTATGGAATTAAAATTACATTCTTGTAATAGCTGGTGCAGAGAAAAGCGACCAGCTTTTTGATTTGCCATTTCTCTCTGCACTCATACTGTTCCCCGTAAACATTCGTTAACATAAAACGACACTTTTTGTCGGACATACGTGAAAGCTACGTCATTTTTTCCTTTCCCACAGGCTGCAGCGCCAGCAGAACACCCCCTGCAAGAAAGAGCAGGCACTGAACCGCAATGACAGACACAGGCATGGAAAATGCCGGATCCAGTGTTCCCAGCGTAAGCGGCCAGGTGCTAAAGAAGCTGCCATTTAAGATTCCCAGAGGCTCCGGCAGGGGTAACACCATGCAGAGAAAGGGCAGCGCCATCCACACATAAATCAGCTTTGGATTAATTCGCCCCAGCAGCCACCCGCTCCCAAGCGCGAAGACCAGAGAAGGAAGCAGAACGGCCAGGGCGGGGAGAATCAGTTCTCCCCAGTTATGCCAGCCAAAATACCAGGCATAGAAGACCGCCGCCTCCGCAAGGCAGGCAAGCGCCAGAAGCCCGGTTCCCGAAAGCGCCGCGGCGCACCGGATCATACCATAGCGCCGGGGCGGCACAGGCGCAGCGTCCGTGAGAACCGTTACCCGCCGCGCCTTTTCTGAAGTGAAAAAGGTCAGAAAAAACAGAGCGCCGATCCATAAAAGGGGAAGCATCCGGCTCAGGTAATCCCCGAAGCTCCAGGGAGAGAAGGGAGCGGTATGGGCCACTCCCTGAATGGTCACCTGATCCAGCACCTGCCATCCAAAAAGAAGCAGGATCAGCAGAATTCCAAAAAAGAATTTGTTCCAGAGCAGTCGTTTGCATTCATACAAAAATATTTTACGCAAGGTTCAATTCCTCCTCCGTCAGCCCGCAGGCATCTAAAAATTCCTGATAAGTCAGATAAGGGTACGCAGGGTCCAGTTCCCGGTTAAACAGGCCGTTCAGGATCCGGTCCATGGCCTCCTCGCCGCCGACCAGCTGTTCGGCTTTCAGAATTTTCAGCGGCATCTCGCAGTATTGCCGCACATAGCTCAGACTGTTGGTGATCTCCAGCCGTTTTTCTTCGGGCAGCATCTCCAGGTATTCCGGGCAGCGGACATAAAAATTCAGATTGTAGTCGTCCACCGCCTTCTGCCACTGGTTCACATAATGTTCCAGCGCGTACTCCTCTCCATACAGCTGTCTGACAATGCGGTAAGTGGTGTAAACGGTCAGCCCTTCCGCGGACCAGCCATCCGTCTCATCGGAAGAATCAAACATATTTCCAAGCCCCCACCACTGATGGACCAGCTCATGGATCATGACCTCGCCGGAAGCGGCTCCCTTGCCCGCATCGCTCAGATTTTGGGCAGTAAAATCCGCCTCATCCAGCAGACTGGCTCCGTTCGCGGCATATCCGCCGCCGGAAACGCGGCTCTGAATGAGCTTGAGGGTGTTCCCGTCAGAAAAGGACAGGGCGCCGTAATGTCCGGTACAATAGTCCACCACCTCCCTGACAGCGTCCACCGCCCCTGCGGCTTCCATGACGGCCTGATGCTTTCTGCCGTAGTAAAATTCTATGGTGATGCCGCCGGCCTCAATTTCCTCCCGCACATAATCGCCCGCATATACAATTCCGCCCGTTCCATTGGTTTCATACCGCCAGGTAATGGTACCGTCTTCGTTCTCCTTCACCCTTTCCGCTTCGCCGGTTCCGAAGGGAATCACGGTCATGGAGGCGGGCAGGGTGATTTCAACGGAAGCGGGATATCCGTTTTCACCCGGCAGAACATTCATCAGCCGGGGGGCCAGCTCCGCGTTTTCCAGGCACAGATATTCCTCACTGACCTCGTCACCGCCCTGCATGGTCGCCATGCTCCGGCTTTCTCTGGGGAATCCGCCGTACTCTATCGTCAGCTCCACCTTCTCCCCGACGGGAATCGTAACCTCCAGCATGGCCTCATTGTATTCCTGATAGTCGCTCACGGAAAAAGGCACGTCCACGCCGTCCGCCCGAACGGAAGAGATGGTATAACCGGGGTTGATGCCGAAGGCGGCCGTCTGCTCCTGGCCGGAAGTGTTCCGGAAGTGGTAGGAAGCGCTTCCGGAAACGATGCCCGAAGAGGTGTCCGGGTACACCTGAACGGAGCGCCCGGTACAGACCAGATCCTCCGCATAGGGAATCTCATAAAAAGACATCACCGTCTGATCCGGATTGCTATGATCCACCATGGGCTGTGCGGCCCAGGCCGTGCATGAGCAGGCCAGAAGCAGCATCGCAATGGCCGGGCGCCAGACGTGCCGGACACTGCGAGCCAGAGAGCCCAACAGGCCTTTCCGGTACTGCCGGATGCAGAGCCAAGACAGGGTCCATATCCCGGCCAGCAGCCCAAGCCAGGTCAGACGCATCCAAGCCGCCGAGCGGAAAATGCGGACATTGGAAAAATCATCCGACAGCGCCCATACGCAGGGATTGAGCCAGCAGAGCTGCCAGTTGTCCGCCCAGACGGTCAGGCTGAGTCCGGCAAAAGCTGCAAACAGCACCAGAGACAGATCCGCCCGCCCCGTAAACTGCCAGGCGGAAGATACGGCCAATATTCCCAGCGGAAGGGCAAGTCCCATGAACAAAAGCCAGGCAGGCACATAGTCTCCCATATCAAAGACCGCGCCGGTCAGTCCCCGGCAGATGGGGAGCCACACCAGCATGGTAAGAGCCAGTGTCAGCACCGATACGGCAAGCAGAGACAGAATACGCAGAAATGCCATAGTCAGCGGGAAAACAGCCGCATCCACGAGGACATCCACCCGGCTGCGCCCGGCCCGGTCCAGCTCATACAGCGTAAGCAGACCGAACAGAATTCCGCCCGCCACGCCGCCGGCAAGGGCCGGATTGGCCAGATACATGGAAAGCATGGTTTCCGCAGAAGCCGGTTTGTACCAGACGAGTCCCGCCACGGGGGAAACCAGCACAAGAAGCATGACGAGCCAGGTCAGGCGGCTTTTCAGAAGCCGTCCCAGCTCCGAGAAAAAGAGAAGTTTTTTCATTGTGCCGCCTCCCTTGAAATCAGATAAAGGTAAGCGTCCTCCAGCGACGGTTCCTCCGCCCGGACATAATCCGGAAGAAAATCCCCAACCGCCCGACAGCGAATCCCCTGACCTGTGTTGACCCGCGCGGTGATGTGCAGTCCCTGTTCCTGAACGGCGTCCTTTTCCCAGAATACGCCCACATGGCCATCTGCCAGACGGATGAGCTGCTCCGGCGTTCCGGCGAACAGAATCTGTCCGTGGTTGATGACTACGATCTGACCGCACACGGACTGCACATCCTCAATGATATGGGTGGAGAGCAGCACCAGCCGGTCTTGAGCCATGTGGGAAAACAGGTTGCGGAAATGGATGCGCTCTTCCGGGTCCAGCCCTACCGTGGGCTCGTCGAAGATCAGAAACGGTGGATTTCCCAGCAGTGCCTGGGCGATGCCAACCCGCTGACGCTGACCGCCGGAAAGAGTGCGGATTTTTGCTTTTGCCTTTTCCGTCAGATTGACCTGACGGATCACCTCGTGGATTTCCTCTTTGGGTTTGCGCAGTCCCTTGAGGGCGGCCATATAGTCCAGAAACTGTGCCACGGTCAGCTCGTCAAACAGCCCGAAGTCCTGGGGCAGATAGCCCAGACTGGCTTTCAGCTGCCGTTCTCTTTTCGCAAGGGGCCGTCCATCCACCAAAATACTGCCTTCTGTGGGCAGAAGCGCCGCCACCAGCAGCTTCATCAGAGTGGATTTACCCGCGCCGTTGGGCCCGAGCAGGCCGACCAGACTGGGGGAGCGCAGGTCAAGGCTGAAATTTTTCAGCGCCTGCTTTCCATTGGGATATGTCTCACTGACATTTTGAATATTGATTTCCATATTTACCTCCGTTTCGAAACGTTTCTACCTGTTTTTTCCGGATATCAGGAAGAATAGCATGGTTCTATGGAGGAAAAATGGAGACTGTTTGTGTTTTGTATGAAGATCAGTTTTCAGGGAAACGCACCGATGCCCTCACACCATCCGCCGTGTTTTCAATGGTACATTCCGCCCCATGCTGATACAGAATCAACCTGACCAGATAAAGTCCCAGCCCGCTGCCTCCTGTGCTGCGGTTTCGGGAGCCTTCTTCCCGGTAAAATGCCTCGAACAGGCGGGGCAGTGCCTCCTCGCTGATCTGTACCCCGGTATTTTCCACGTGCAGGACAGGGCAGCTTTCACACACCGCACAGCGCACCCGGATTTCCGCCCCGGAGGGAGAGTAGAGGATCGCGTTGGAAAGCAGGTTACCCACAGCCTTTTCCAGCAGGGAGGCGTCTCCGTTGACGATGATTCCCGCTGTGATCCGGGACAAAAGACGCTGTGCCCGCTGTTCCATAAGATCTCTGCTGTAGTCCAGCTGCCGTTCCACAAGAGCGGACAGATTCACGGCTTCCTGTTTTGGAACCGCTCCTGTCTCCATACGCGAGATGGAAAGCATTTCCTGAATCAGGTGTTCCATCCGGCCTGTGATCTGCAGGGAACGGAGCAGATACTTATCCCGGTTTCTGTAAACGTCCACGCCCTCCAGCATGCCGGACAGCTGACCCTTCAGGATGGTCACCGGCGTTTTTAATTCGTGAGATGCGGCAGAGAAAAAAGCCATCCGTTTCCGTTCCTGCTCCCGTTCCCGTTCCACTTCACCGCGAAGCGCCTGATTGGCGGCCTCCAGTTCCTTCAGCGCGGTTGACAGCCTCCGGGCCATTTCATTCAGACTGCGGCCCAGTTCTCCGATCTCATCCCTCCGGCTGTCCCCGCATTCCCAGCCGAAGTCCAGCCTTGCCATCTTCCCGGCAATGTTGCTGAGACGGACGACAGGACGGGTAATATAACAGGAATAAAACAGAGCGCACAGAAGAGAAAAGAAGAGCAGTGCAAGCAGCAGCCAGGGAGCCATCTGCACCAGCGCCCGTACCGCCAGGTTTTCGGCCTCGATACGCGGCGTGACACAAAGGGTATAGACTTCCGTCTGGTCAGCGAAGCGCACTTCGGCGGCTATGGCAGCCTGTTCCGACATGGTGATGGTCACCGCATCAGAGGAACCTGATTCACAGGCGGACCAGGTGACGGAGGAATCCCCTTCCGCTGTAGCGAGCGCTACTGATGTAACCGCTGACGTTTCTGCTCCATACAGAGTCTGCCCCGCAAGCACGGAACCCGTATCCACGATGCTGCCATTCGTCCCGGCAAGCACCACGTCCGCTCCCGTGGCACGGATAAAGTCATCCAGCAAAAGGCCACTGTCAGCCAGATCGGTATCGGCCAGCTTTTCCACAAGCCGGTCTGTCTGACGCGTCAGATCATCGTTGACCACCGCAGTGTAGGTGCTGGGAGTGGCCCACGCAATCAGCCCGAAAGTGACCGTCCCTGCTCCCAGCAGAAGAAGAACGGTGATCAGAAAAATGCGGATGGTCAGGCTCTCAGCCAGTTTCCTTCGCAGCACGATAGCCCACCCCCCTTACCGTTTCGATATAATTTCGCTGCAGCTTATGACGGAGATTTTTGATATGGCTGTCCACCACACGCTCATCCACATAAGAATCATAGCCCCAGATTCTTAAAAGAAGCATCTCTCTGGTAAATACCCTCCCGGGAGAAGCCAGAAAAAGCTGCAGCAGTTCAAATTCCCGCGCAGTCAGATCCAGAGGACGACCATTTAACAGCGCCTCCCTGGTGTCCGGATTCACGAGCAGATCCCGGTAGCGCAGGCAGTCCGCCTGTTCCGAACCGCCGCTGCGGCGGAGAATCACACGAATTTTCTCCAGCAGAACGGGCATGGAAAAGGGCTTGGTCACATAGTCGTCAATATCCAGCCCAAAGCCGCGCAGCTGTTCCGCTTCCCCATCCAGAGCTGTGAGCATTAAAACAGGAACCTGAGACTGACGCCGGATCATCTCACACACGCCGAAGCCGTCGATTTTCGGAAGCATCACATCCAGCAGCACCAGGTCAAAGGGCTGCGTCTGAAACAGCGCCAACGCTTCCACGCCGTCCGCCGCCACAGCGGTTTCATATCCCGCATCCCTCAGATAAGCCCCAAGCAGCTCCTGGATATCCGGTTCGTCCTCTACGATCAGAATTTTCTTCACTTTTTCCTTTCTTCCTTCCTTTATGGTCTGTTGAAGTATAGCACAGGAATGTGAATTTATGATGGAGAAGCACAAGTCCGATGACTTATTATTTTACAGCCAAGCAAAGCTTTGCAGCAAAATTATGTTCTGGAGCGTCACAAATTGCTCTTCGTCTCGTCGCTTATGCTCTGGAATAGAGATTCCCACGAAACGCAACGAAACTAGACTCATCCTCTGCGCCATCTGTATTTAGACCGGCAGACATCCTGGAAAAAGAAATTCCCGATTATCAAAACTCCCAAATTCATATCTTTTTTCATTTCCTGTCAAATTCTTTCTTCCGCTACGTTTCTTTTACTTCATTTTTTACCCCTTTTCTAAAAAAAGTATTCTATGGAATTTCCTTTCCCCTTTGTATGATAAACATGAGAAAAACTGAATCGTGACGAATGGAGAGAGGGCATATGGAATTTTTACAAAAAACAGGACTACTGCATGGGGGAGATTATAATCCCGATCAATGGCTGGACAAGCCGGAGATTCTGGAGGAGGATATCCGGCTGATGCAGAAAGCACATGTAAACTGCGTGACTTTGGGCGTTTTTGCCTGGGCAGCCTTGGAATCGGAGGAAGGGACTTATGAAACTGAATGGCTGGAAAAAATCATCAGCCATTTGTATGAAAATAAGATTTTTACGATTTTGGCTACGCCTACAGGAGCTATGCCGCCCTGGATGACACAAAAATACGAAGAGGTAATGCAGACGGAAGAAAATGGTCTGAGGCGCTTTCCGGGAAACAGGCATAACTTCTGTCCCAGTTCCCCGGTCATGCGTAGAAAGATGAGAGAAATTAACCGAGTACTGTCCAAGAGACTGGGAAATCACCCTGGAGTGATAGCTTGGCATATTTCCAATGAATACGGGGGAAATGGAAGAGCCGCTGCCTGTCATTGTCCCCGGTGTCAGGAAGCTTTCCGCACCTGGCTCAAGGACAGATATCAGACACTGGAAGCCCTAAACGCTTCCTGGTGGACTTCCTTCTGGAGTCATACCTATTCAGACTGGTCTCAGATACGCAGTGCTTCGCCCAGGGGGGAGGATGTATTGAACGGTTTGAAGCTGGACTGGAAGCGGTTTGTTAGCCACCAGCTCCTTGATTTCTGTAAAGAAGAAATCCGGGCAGTCAGAGAATACAGTAAGTTGCCCGTAACAACCAATATGATGGGATTTTATAAACCGCTAGATTATTTTAAATGGGCAAAAGAGCTGGATATCATTTCCTGGGACTGCTATCCGGACTGGCACAGCGGCCAAAAAGAATATGACACCGCCGCTGATGCAGCCGCAGGGCATTGTCTGATGCGAAGCCTGAAGAAATCACCTTTTCTTGTGATGGAGTGCACCCCGTCCTTGATTAACTGGAGACCCGTCAACAGATGCAAACGGCCGGGGATGCACGCCCTTTCTTCCCTGCAGGCCATAGCCCATGGAGCTGACAGTGTGCTTTATTTTCAGTGGAGAAAGAGCAGAGGTTCCTGCGAACAGTTCCATGGTGCGGTTGTAGATCACAAAAATAGTTCCAATACAAGGGTATTCCGGGATGTGACAGAGGTTGGATCCAGGCTTGCAAAGCTGTCGGAGAAAGTGGCAGGAACCTGCAACAGAGCCAGAGTAGCCATAATTTTTGACTGGGAAAACAGATGGGCTCTTGAGGATGCTTATGCTGTAGATAATAATTTGTGCTATCAGGATGTGCTTCGTACCTATTTTAAACCGCTGTGGGAGCTTGGAGTAGATACGGATATCATAGATATGGATGGTGATTTGGAGGAATATGCGGTGGTGATCGCACCGTTAAATTATATGTATCGTGGCGATTATGTGGAAAAGGTACGCCGTTATGTGAAAGAGGGCGGCTGTTATGTCACTACCTATTGGAGTGGTGAGGTAGATGAATCAGGCCTGTGCTTTTTGGAGGAACATCCTTTGCGGCAGGTACTTGGCATTCGTACGGAAGAAACGGATACTCCTGGGGGATATTGCCGCAATTATATAAATTATGCCGGAAAAAACTATGAGATTACAGGAATATGCAGCCTTGTTCATGCAGAAAGCGCAAGTATACTGGCAGAGTATCAAAACGATTTTTATAGAGGAATGCCGGCACTTACCCAAAACAGATTTGGAAAAGGGAACGCTTACTATATTGCATCCGAAAACGAACCTGCCTTTTTAAAAGAATTGTTTGGAAAAATTCTGAAAGAAGCAGGGGTGAGCTGTACTCTTGCGGCAGTATGGCCGGAGGGAGTGACAGTATCAGAGAGGACAGGAGAATCGGGAACGCCTCTGTGGTTTGTGCAGAACTTTAACAGAGAACAGGTAAGGGTGTCCCTGGAGGCTGTTTACCAAAACGCAGAGACAGAAAAGCGGACAGGGAAAGTCCTGGAAATGCCTGCTTTTTCCTGCGTAGTGTTGGAAAAATGCAAATAAAAATCTACAAAGGAGTGCATGATGTTATATACAGGAACCAACTATCATCCCCATGACTGGGCACCGGAGAGGTGGAAAACAGATATTACGCTAATGCAGAGAGCAGGATTTCAGGTAGTGCGTCTGGGTCATTTGTGCTGGGACAGCTATGAGCCAGCGGATGGAACATATACCTTTGAATGGTTTGATCAAGTGATGGACGCTTTTCATGAGGCGGGTATCCAGGTATTTCTGGATGTATCCATGCGCCCTGCACCTCAATGGGTTCATAAAATCTGTCCGGGCTGTAATATTGTAGACAAAAACGGAATGTCTCAACCGGCACTGCGCCGTTACATGGAGGATGTAGCTGATGAGGAATATCAATATTATGCTCTGCGGTTTGCCAGGAAAATTGCAGGGCGATATAAGGATCATCCTGCATTGATTGGATTTGGATTGTGCAACGAACAGGGGGATGGCCCGATCTCTTATTCTCATGCGGCGGTGTCCCGCTTCCGTCAATGGCTTCAGAAAAAATACGGCACTGTCGAGAACTTAAACCGGGCCTGGAATACCAGAAGGTGGAGCAGAAGACTTTCCTCTTTTGCAGATGTGGAACTGCAGGAGAACGAGCTGTCCAAGGGAGCTCCGGAAGCATGGCTCGATATGAAAAGATTTTACGGGGATGGTGTTCTGGACTTTATGAAAAAGCTGAAGGACACAGTGGAAAAAGAGGCACCTGGAATCTTTCATTCCAGCAATCATGTGGCGGAATCTGATTTTCTGGGCTTTGATTATCTGAAAGAGTGTAAAGAATGGGTGGATTTTCCGGGATTTGGCTTTTATCCTAATCTGGATCCGGAGGATGAAAATACATTGATGACAGTACTGATGTATATGCAGCACAGACTGGCAGAGTTGGGGAAACCCATGTGGTGTCTGGAATTTCAGACAGGAAATTTTGGCTGCTATGAGGGGCCTAAAGGGCTGCTTCGAATGTATGCGTTCCTTTGTCTGCTGTACCGCTCTCAAATGATCCTGGCGTGGACCTGGCGCAGTATGTTGGGAGGAGAAGAACAATATTACTTTGGCCTGCTGGATCACGATGGCACCTGTAGCAGAAAATATGAAGAGTTTGCACAGATTGCATCGGATTTTAAAAAACTGGAGGCATACAGTCTTCCCTACCTTCCAAAGCCGGCAGCGGCAGTAGCTTACTGCTATGAAAATATCTGGGTATATCAGTATTCCAGGCATCAATTCTGCCTGCCCTACAAACAGCAGATGACAGACGTACTGAAGATTTTCCATCGGAGAAATCTGGATTTCAATATGGTAGATCTACGGAAAATGCAACAGGTTTACAGAATATTGATCATTCCGGGCCATGCTATTATGACACAGGAAATGGCTGAAACTGTGAAAAAGCATGTGGCTGAGGGTGGAATTGCAGTGATGAATGGCTATTCTGCGAAAGTAAATGAAAATAATGTGGTTTTTGACACTCCACAACCAGGACTTTTAAGAGAACTGTTCGGTGTTCGGGCAACAGTCTTCCACCGCGCAGGGATTCTGGCGTCTACGGGTGGTGTACGGCAGTTTTCCATCAGGCATGAAGAAGATACCCTTAACTATAAGGTTTCCTACTGGGAGAAGCTGGAATTATACGAAGCAGAAGCCTATGCAGTTTACGTAGAAGGGGAAGAAGGCTGCGCCATATCCGTAAATCGATACGGAAAAGGAAAAGCATTTTATATTTCCGCAGAAACCAATACAGAGCTGTTGGGTTGGTTGTATGACGAAATTGCCCGAGAAGAAGGACTGCAGCAGGGGATCCAAACGCCGAAAGGACTGGCAGTCAGAAAAATTTCAGACAGGGAGTGGCTGATGGTCAACACCACTGCAGAACCCATGGAAGTTGTCCTTCCCGGCAGATTATATGGCGTACTTCGAGAGTCCTGGGAGGAAGGAAGTTGTATTCTGGAACCTTTTGATGGAGAACTGTTTGTGGAATAATCCTTCGTTTTTACCATTTTTCTTCAAAAACTACCATATTCAATAATTGCTTTATTTTATATGATAATGCCGGAAAGAAAAATAAAATTCAAAATAAAAAACTGAACAGAAGGGAGCAGTTATGGAAGCAACGCAAAAAAAAGGACCAAAGAAAAGAATGTTTGATGACTTCAGACGTCATAAAACTTATTATTTTATGGCAATTCCTATGGTGGTATTTTTCCTGTTGTTCAGTTATCTGCCCCTGCCGGGACTTTACTATGCATTTGTGGATTATGACTTTATGCAGGGATTAAAAAGTCCGTTCTGTGGTTTCAAAAATTTTGAATTTTTATTTTCGGGCGGAATGGATTCCATTATCTGGAAGTTGACAAGAAACACTATTCTATACAATTTGGCATTCATTATTGTCGGCAATATTGCCCAGATCACCGTAGCGGTTTTGCTGAAGGAAATACATAGAAAGTATTTTGTAAAAGTTTCTCAGACACTGATGTTCATGCCTTATTTCGTGTCAATGGTAACGGTTGGCGTGGTGGTTTACAATATTTTCAACTATAAATACGGAATTGCAAATAACCTGCTGACCAGTCTGGGATTAGAGAAATTTGACTTTTATCAAACCCCGGAGGTTTGGCCCTTCATCATCGTAGCCGTGCAGGTTTGGAAAGGATTAGGATATGGCAGCGTGGTTTACATGGCCGCAATTCTGGGAATTGATGAAAGTATTTATGAAGCGGCTTATGTGGACGGCGCTTCCAACTGGAAGCGGATTCGTTACATTACACTGCCGCTGTTAAAGCCTACGGCAATTATGTTGATCATGCTGGCCCTGGGCGGCATTATCAGAGGTTCCTTCGATCTGTTCTATCAGCTGATCAGAAACAACGGATTGCTACTGGAGACAACGGATATCATTGACACCTACGTATATCGTTCCCTGGCGGTAGATTTTAACATGGGGCGCGGCGCGGCGGCAGGACTTTATCAATCTGTGTTTGGTTTCATATTGGTTATGACAGTGAATAAAATCGTGAAAAAGATCAGTCCGGAAAACGCGCTGTTCTAGGGCTGGAAAGGGGAAACATAATGAGTAAAACAAAAGAAACACATATTAAACACGGTTGGAAGGCAACTGTGTTTAATGCAGCCAGTATGACTTTCATCACGATTCTTACCATCATCTGCGTGATACCATTCATCTTTGTGCTGTCGGGATCTTTCAGTAGCGAATCTGCCATTGCGGTGAATGGATATTCCCTGCTGCCGCAGGATTTTACTCTGGATGCGTATAAATCTATTTTCGATATGGGAGACTCGATTCCCAGAGCGTATATGGTAACTGCAACGATTACTGTTGTAGGAACCCTAATGGGGCTGATTACCACGTCTATAAGCGGTTATATTTTGTCCAGGCCGGATTTTAAACACAGAAACAAATTTGCCTTCTTTATTTATCTGACTACTCTGTTTAATGCAGGAATGATTCCCAGCTATCTGGTGAATGTCAATATTCTGCATCTTAACAATAATATCTGGGTACTGATCCTGCCAGCAATAATGAGCCCGTTTAATATTTTCCTGTTTCGGAATTTTGTAAAGGGGATCCCAAATGAACTGGTGGAATCAGCGAGAATAGACGGAGCGGGAGATTTTAAAATATTCTACAAAGTGATTATGCCCCTGTCCAAACCGGCTGTAGCTACTATCGGATTATTCCTGGCTCTGGGATATTGGAATGAGTGGTACAGATGTAATCTTTATATTAAGAATCCGGATCTGTATACCCTGCAATATTTTTTGCAGTCCATGATGGCAAATTTATCAGCCATGATGAGCGAAAAAGGGTTGGCGGATAATCTTGCTTCCATGCCAAGCGAGACAATGAAGCTTGCTACAGCAATGATTGCGACGGGACCGGTACTGCTCTTCTATCCTTTTGTACAGCGTTACTTTGTAGGCGGCCTTACCATTGGCGGTGTAAAGGGATAAAAGAAAAAAAGGTACAAACAGATATCATAATCTGTGTATAATAAAGAAGGAGGATTTGTCATGAAAAGAAACACATTATGGAAAAAGGCAGTAGCCCTTGGCCTGACAGCGGTAATGCTGGGGTCAATGGTCGGATGCGGCAGTGAGGAAGCTCCTGCGCAGGCTACGGGCTCATCAACGGAGCCTTCTGCTGAGACGGCTGCCGGGGAAACAGGTGAGGAAGCGGCTGCTTCTGACGAGGAAGTGATTACCCTGAAGGGATTTACCATGGGTAATGAGCCTGCAAGCGGTATGGATACCTTCTACGAGCAGCTGGATGCGCTGACCGTAGAAGACCTGGGAATCAAGGTGCGCTTCGACTTCATTCCTTGGGGAGATGAGAAAAATAAGATCAGTTTCGCATCCGGAGAATATGATCTTTATGTCGGAGGTAATTTCTCTGACTATAAGGGCATGGCCGCCAAGAATGCGTTCCTAGATCTGAATCCATATCTGGATCAGGTGCCCGATCTGGTCGCTCACTACTCCGTTGTTTCTGACAAGACTCTGGAGAGCTGTGAAATCGACGGCAAGCTTTTTGGTATTCCTCAGTTTGGTAAAGCATCTGATGCCGTGTCCGCCGGAGAAGGCTTTATGTACAGAGACGACTTAAGAAAAGAATGGGGACTTCCGGAGATTAACAGTCTGGAAACCATGGAGCAGTATATGTACAGGGCGAAGGACGCATATCCTGAGAGCTCAGTTGTAATGGACAACAGAATCTGGTCCGCGGTATGGAACATTCTGGCGGCGGGCAAGTATATGGAAATTGACAGCTATATGAACACTCCCTATGTGGTGGTTTCCGTAGATGATCCCTATACGGTGATCAATCGTACAGAAACGCCGGAGTATAAACAGATGCTGGAAATCGTTGCGAAATGGTATGCGGACGGCATTATCGACCACGATATTCTGGCGTCCAGCGCCAATGAGGGAAATACGATTGCGGAGCTGGTAAAGGCGGACAAGAAGGTTACCACTACCAATTCTCCCGCATGGTCTCTGACCGCAACGGTAAACGAGATTGCAGCGGCACACCCCGACTGGGAGATGGGCTGGTTTGATTACAGCTTTGGCAAGGCAACCGTTTATATGCCTTCCGTAAGTAATGCGACCTGTATTTCCATCAATCCCAAGACCAAAGATCCTGTAAAGGCATTACAGTTTATTGAAAAAGCACATACGGATCAGGAATACTACGACCTGCTTCGCTGGGGCGTAGAGGGTGAAAACTATGTACGTGATGAAGAGGGCAAGATCACCACGGAAGGAATTGATGCGGCCAATGTCAAACCTTCATGGACCGGTCTGGTAGACGGTTATATGGAAGAAGAAGTTCCCAGTGCCAACGCTTACTGGCAGGAACAGATGGATGCTACCAGAGTGACGCCGGAGGAATACAGCCCCCTGGATGGATTTGTCTACAACCTTACGAATCTTTCCACGGAAACGGCAGCGCTGGAATCTGTACGGGCACAATACATGACTCCTCTTCTGTGCGGCGTAACCCAGGATCTGGAAGCGGATTTTGCCAATGTTCAGGCGCAGCTTGATAAGGCCGGCATAGATAACTATATTGCCGAAATGCAGGCACAGCTCACTGCATTTAAAGAAACGAAAGCCGCAGAATAAAAATAACAGAACCTTCCTGCAATTCCTATCTGGACTGCAGGAAGGTTTCTGGGTATAAGGATGATGGGATGAAGGTAAAGAGAAAACAACATAAATGGTTTGCCAACCGTTCTTTGGCTGTAAAGATGTTTCTGCTTTTTTCCTGTGCCTCACTGACGGCAATGGGGATTACTTTTCTGATTACCTACAGACAGCTGTATCTGTCCACTCAGAGAAATCAGAAATATCTGGCGAGGCAGCGCTTTGACCAGACCCTTATGGTGCTGGAAGAGAATCTGGACCGCGTGGAAAATATTACAAGGGTGGCAGTCGGCAATGAAAATGTGAACCATCATCTTAAAGAGATGCTTAACAGCGAAGGCTTTACGGAGCAGTATGCCCAGATACAGGCGGCGTGGGAATGGCTGGATCATATTTATTTCGGGACAGATTATGATGCCGTTCTATTTTTTCTCACAGGGAAATATCCTCTGTCAGAGGGAATTTCCAGCTTCGTACGGGAGCTGGAGGGAGAAGAAGGACAAAGAATCAGAGCGAGGCTACAGGAAAACGGATACAGGCCCTATTGGACAACTGTGGAAAAAGAGCAAAATGGCGAGAAAGAGCTGTATCTGGTATTTGTGCGGCCCGTGCCGAATTTACAGGATTTCAGCGAGTATCTGGGCAGTATGCAGGTTTATATCCGCGGGGAAAGGCTGAAAGAAAATTTCCTGGAAAAGTCCGGAAATGAATTTTTCTATATTGAAGATGCAGAAGGAAATCTGCTTTGCGCCAGTGATCCAGAAGCCTATGAGGAAGTGCTTTCAGCCCCCAAAAAGATCTCTTATGAAGAAAGCGCCTTTTTCGGTGATGGAGCGCTACGCCTTCATATGGTCGTTCCCAGAGAAAAGATCGGTCAAAATCTGATAGAATATAATAGTTGGACAATCCCTTTTTTCGCAATGGTTTGTCTGTTGCTTTTACTGGTAGTCTGGCGGATTTCCAGGTCCATAACAGTCCGGATCAGAACGCTCTCTGAAACCGTGAAGCAGGTTCGAAGCGGAAGGCTGGAAACATTGGATGAAGAAAGCGGAAAGGACGAGGTAGGCCAACTGATCGAAGAGTACAACTATATGATCTGCAGGATCAGAACGCTTTTAAAGGAGCAGTATCAACTGGGACTGGAGAAGAAGGAAGCGGAGCTTATGGCGCTACAGTCTCAGATCAATCCGCATTTTCTGTATAATACCCTGGATATGATCAACTGGATGGCCGCCAAAAACGAGACGGACAATATTCGGGATACCGTTTTTTCCCTTGCCAGATATTACAGGCTGATCCTGAATAAGGGAAAGGATATCATCACCATCGGTCAGGAAATAGAATTGTGTGAGTCCTATATTGCGATTCAGCAAAAACGCTACAGGGGGAAAATTCTGTTTGAGATGGATGTTGATGATAATATCAGAGAATATCTGATTCCTAAGATCACTTTGCAGCCGCTGCTCGAAAACGCCATCGTACACGGTATTATGGAAAAGGAAAGCGGACGCGGAACCATACTGATCAGCGGATGGGAGGAAGACGATGATATTCTTCTGTCCGTGACGGATGACGGAGTCGGGATGGTTACGGAGCAGGAGATTGAACGGCAGCACAAAGGCAGTAAGTATGGAATCAGCAATATTGAGCTGAGACTGAAACTGTTTTATGACAGAAAACAGTGCATTACTTATGAAAGTACCAAGGGAATCGGTACCTGCGTAAGCATTCGGATCGGGAAAAAGACGGGGGAGGAACAGGGATGAGACTTTTAATTGCGGATGATGAAGCGTATGCAAGAGAGGGGCTGCTGGATGCGATAGACTGGGAAGCCTGTGGAATTCATGAAATCATGCAGGCCGCAGACGGCAGAGAGGCTCTCTCCATTGCATCATGGTTCAGCCCGGAGATTGTTCTGACAGATATCCGCATGCCCAAGCTGAATGGCATCGAGTTTGCGGAAAAGCTTCTGCGCCAATGTCCGGACAGCAAGCTTCTGTTCATGAGCGGCTATATGGAGATTGAATATCTGAAGAAAGCGATTTCACTGGACGCGGTGGAATTTGTGGAAAAGCCAATCGATATACGGAAGCTGGAAGCCGCGGTACAAAAGGCTGTGTCCTTTATCAAAGAAAAAGAACGGCAGGAGCATACGGAAGAGCAATGGCTTCATCTGGAGAGGCAGAGGCTGCTGAATATTTTAAAACTGAAACATAAAGACAGGGCCCTGGTTGAAAAGATCTGTCATGAGCTGGGATTTCCGACAGATGCTCTCTATCTTCCGTTGATCGTCTGGGACCGGACAGAGAATGGAACTGCAAATATGGAGCAGATACTGGAAAAATATTGGGAGCAGAACGGCCTGCAGTGTCTGATCACTTTACGGGGATCAGGGCAGTATCTGCTGTTGATCCCGTTTGGCGAATACCAGAAAAGCCTGGTACAGAGCGGATGCAGAAGACTTCTGGAAGAACTGCCGTCCGTTACGATCGGAATGGGATTCCAGGTAGATAATCTGATGGCGGTGGCGCAGAGCTGTGAGATAGCAGTTTTGAATATGGAACAGTCCTTTTTCCACAATGACAGGCGCATTTTTGAAATAAAGGGAAAGATTCCGGAACTGAAAAAACTGAATCCAAGCCTGTTTTCCGAATTTCTTCAGCTTCTACAAAAGGAACCGGAACGAGTGAAGGGCTGGCTGGAAGAGCTGCGCCGGGAAATTTGCGGCGAAGGTTTTTACAGAATGGATGAAATAAAAATGCTGTTTACGGTATTTTCAAAGCTTGTGATTCAGGAAAAAGGTGCGGTTTTGCTGGCAGTAGAAGGTGTATACACCCAGGAAGACATGGAAAATCAGATCGCAGAGGCAGGCTCTCTGGATCAGGCATGGGAGTTGACGGAAAAGCTTCTGGATGTTTTTTTGGCGCAGACAGAAGCGGAAACCGGTTATTCCAAATTAATCCGGGATACTATACAGTTTGTCGAGGCGCATTGCAACGAGCAGGAGTTGTCTGTAAATGATATTGCAAAGGGGATGAATTTTTCAGCTGCTCATTTAAATGTGTTGTTTCGGAAGGAAACAGGCATCACGATCAAACAGTATATCAGTGATTATCGGCTGAATTTGTCCAAAAAGCTTTTACGGAATGAACATATGAAGATTGTGGAAATTGCAGAGAGGTGCGGCTTTTCCAATGCCAATTATTTCGCAAAGTTTTTCCGAAATGCCGTGGGCATGAGTCCTTTAGAATACAGGCAAAAAGAGAACGGGGATAATGTGCCCTGAACAGAGCAATGAAAGGAGCAGGAACAGTGGCAGAAAATATCAATATTAAGATATATACAGAGATTGAACAAAAGAAACAGGGGCATTTGTTTGGCGTATTTTTTGAGGATTTGAATCATGCAGCGGACGGCGGTTTGTACGCGGAGCTGATTCAAAATCGTTCTTTTGAATTTAATCAGGCTGACAGAAACGGGTATCATGGACTTACCGGCTGGGAAGTGGTGGAGAGAGGAGACAGCGTAGCCTTTGCTCATGTGGAGAGCCTGGATCCTGCATTTCCGGAAAATCCGCACTATCTGCTTTTAGAGGTCACAATGGATGGTTTGGGCGGCGGCATTTCCAATGAAGGTTTTACAGGTATTTTCTGCCAGGAAGGTGCACAGTATCGGTTTTCCTGTTATTATCGTTTGCGGGACAGTGCTCCTGTTCCTTTCATGGTGCGTCTGGAGGATGAAGAGGAAGAGTGTCTGGCAGAGGCTTCTTTTATACCGGAGGAAGGAGACTGGAACAGGTTTGTCTGTACCCTGACGGCGGCAAAAACAACAGATAAGGCAAAGCTTGTCATGTTTGCAATGGAGCCTGTTACCATCGCGTTTGATATGGTTTCTCTTTTTCCTGTGGATACTTTCCGGGGCAGAGAAAATGGCTTAAGAAAGGATATTGCACAGCTGATTGCGGATATGAAGCCCAAATTTATGCGCTTTCCGGGAGGCTGCCTGACCCATATGGGATCTTTGAATTCCAGAGACCGCAGTGCGATGTATCGTTGGAAAAATACATTAGGCCCGGTAGAAAACCGTCCTGCAAGAAGTAATAACTGGCAGTACAACCAGACGGTAGGACTGGGATTTTATGAGTATTTTCTCTTCTGCGAGGATATCGGAGCAGAGCCCCTTCCGGTGATTGCCGGCGGCTATGATCCCCATGCCCTTCGGATAGCGCCTCTTGATAAAATGCAGGAGTGGATTGACGAAGCTTTGGATTTGATTGAGTTTGCAAATGGCGAAATTTACAGTAAATGGGGTGGCCTGCGAGCGCAAATGGGCCATCCGGAGAGCTTTCATTTAAAATACCTGGCAATCGGAAATGAAGAAGTAGGGGATGATTTTTTTGATCGCTACGAAATTATGTTAAGGGCTATCAAAGAAAAATATCCGGAAATCCAGGTAATCACTTCCGCCGGGGCAGGCAGTGCGGGCAGTGAATTCGACAAGGGCTGGGCACAGGCTAAGAGGACGGATACCTCTTATGTGGACGAACACTTTTATCAGTGTCCGGAATGGTTTATTGCCAATGCGGACAGATATGCGGATTATGAGGTACAGCCCAGGGCTTTTCTGGGAGAGTACGCTTCAAAGGGAGATCAATGGAAAAATGCTTTGGCAGAAGCTGCTTTTATGACCGGAATGGAAAAAGCCCCCGGTGTAGGATTGGCCTGCTATGCCCCCATGCTGTGTAACTTAAATTATGTAAACTGGAAGCCGGATATGATTTATTTTGATCAAAGCCGGGCATATGGAAGTCCTTCCTATTATGTACAGAAACTGTTTATGAACTATCAGGGAGAAGCACTTCTGCAGACAGAGGATACGCTGGTTCACAAAGAGACAGGCAGTCCCAGGCTTACCGGAAAAATCGGTATGCAGACTCAAAATGCGATTGTAGATATTTCGGATTTTACTTATACAGATTTGCGGAGCGGGGAAGAAATAAAAGTACCTGCTTTTACCCTTTCTCCTGAAAATACGCTCGTGGAATGTCTGGACGGCAGAGCCGAAGATTACAGTATTAGCTTTTCCTTTATAAAAAAGAATGGCGGACGTGCAAGAAATCTAGCTGGTTCTCATAGCTTTTGTCTGGATTTTGCTCGCGGCGAAGAAGGGGATCCCGGTAAAGAAGACAGGCTGAGCTGGAGTATTGACGGCTGGCAGAGACATCATTCCGTAAGCGGATACTGCGGAGCGCATCTCTGTGATATGGGGCTGTATTTATTTGAATCCAAACTGGATACCAGGTATCAAGCAAAACTTGTGGTAAAAAATGGTGTGGTGCAGACTTACATAGACGGAGTACTATACTGTAATCACAGAGTGCGTACATCGGAGGCGGAAAGCCTGTATTACTCTGCGGTGAAAGAAACAGACGGCATTGTGATCGTAAAGGTAGTCAATGTTCAGGATGCGGAGAAACAGATCCATATAGAGCTGGAAGGAATGAGAAAATTTGTATCTGTAAAAATTGCTGCCATGGAAAATTTTGAACTGGAGGATACCAATAGCCTGGAAGAGCCTCAGAAGGTCTCTCCCACAGAAAAAGAATTGCCCTGTATGGGAAACAGTCTGCATTATGTTCTGCCAGGCCATTCCTTCGCAGTGTTGAGATTTCAGCCGCAGGAAGCAGAGGAGTACACACCCATGGAGGAGAAGCCGGCAAAACAGTAAAAGTATGAGAGAGGATGAATACATGGTAAATCAAAGAAATCAGGTAAAAATATACCCCATTCCCAGGGGAGCGGTTCTGCAGGAGGATTATTGTATCCGGATACGTCCTCTGGGTGCAGAGCACTGGCAGGAGGTAAGGGCATATCGTGTGAAGGTGGATATGCATGATGTACGTCAGGCTTCCATGGCATTTTTTGATTTTAGTGGGAAGGTAGAGGTGGAAATTACATTTCCAAGAATTTTCACTGTGTACAAAGTGGATATCAGACCGCTCTCCCTTGGGATCCGGGCAGATTTTGATGCCGATTCCATCCGGTTTGTGCTGGATAAGCCGTCGAATTTGTCAATAGAAGTGAACAAAGATCGTTTCCACAATTTACATCTGTTTACGAATATCATAGAAGAAACACCCGATAAAAATGGAGAGAACGTGCTACTGGTAAAAGGCTCACTGGAGCGTGTAGGTTTTCTGACAGATGAAGTAAACCGTAAACTAGAAAAAATGCCAAAAGGAAGGACGGTTTATGTGGAAGCCGGATTGTATTATCTGGGAGAATACGTCTGGAGACTTCCTTCTGATACCAACATTTATCTAGAGGGAGGCGTAGTTTTAATTGGAGGAATGGCATTTGAGAATGGAGAGAATCTGCATATCAGTGGAAGAGGAATCCTGTATCTTGCCGACCTGCATAGATTCAGCGGAATCCATGGGATCAGATTAAATCATTCCAGAAACATAAACATAGAGAATGTGATCTTTATTAATCCGCCTCATTATACAGTGAATATCGGTACCTGTGAAAATGTAGTGCTCCGCAATCTGAAATCCTTCAGCTGTGAAGGGTGGAGTGATGGAATTGATATGATGAGCAGTCATAATGTTTTGATTGATGGAGGTTTTCTGCGCACCTCTGACGACTGTGTGGCAATCTACGGAAGTCGTTGGGATAATCGGGGAGGCAGCAGTCATATCCGAGTACAAAATCTGACGCTGTGGGCGGATGTGGCACATCCAATGAACATTGGGACCCACGGGGATTATGAACATGATGGAGATGTTATCGAGGATATTCTGTTTGAAAATATTGATGTACTGGAGCACCATGAATACCAGTCCGGGTATCTTGGGGTAATGGCTATCAACCCGGGAGATAAGAACCTAGTGTGCAATGTGACATACAGAAATATCAGAATTGAACCCTTTGAACATGGAAAAGTGCTTGACTTTCAGGTGAAATGGAATCCTGATTATAACCCGGCTCCTGGGAAAGGAATCAGGAATATTCGGCTTGACGGAGTCTATGTGATCAGCGGGCAAGGGGAAGAAAGCTCTGAGATTGCAGGATACAGCGAAGAATTTTGTGTGGAAGGCGTTTCCATCCAAAATTTTTACCGTGACGGAAAACAGATGCACAGTCTGGAGGATGCTAACATCCGAATCGGTAAATATGTGAAAAATGTTATGTTAGAACAGAAGAAAAGGGGTGAAGGTTAAGTCTCCAAATATTAAAGGGACATCCGGATCCGTCTAAGTTGTGTTATAGCACAGGAATGTGAATTTATGATGGAGAAGCCGGAGGTTTTGTGTTATGCTTGAAAAGAAAAAGGGACGTCATTTTCTGAAAACGGAGAGAGGGACAATGATAAAAAACAAATATTTCCATGCATTGCTGATTTTTGCAAGAAATCTCCTTCTTTCTATCTCGCTCTGCCTTGCCTGCTATATCCTGATAAACGGAATGTATCTGACAGGCATCCCTGATGTCGGGAAAGTAGAGCGCGTGACCATCACATATTCGGCGACATCGGAAGAGCATCTGGAAATCACGGAAAAAGAAGACATTGAATTCGCGGTTAATCTGACCCATTTTCTGAATTATTCCATCTTTCAGAAGGCAGGGCAGGAAGAACAGCCTCTGATTACCATCACCTACCATCTGACGGACGGTAACGCCGTCTCTGTTTCCGCAAACCGGGAAACAGTCTGGTGGAAGGGAAGAGCACATGTATTAAGAAAAGAGGACCTGTTTGTCAATCTGACGGAAAACATTTTCTTTTCTGATGAGTAAACAACACAAAGCAACAGAAAAGCACTTCCAATTATTATTTTCATGACGGAGGAGAACCATGAAACGCAACGAAGCCAGACTCCATGCAGAGCTGATCCTCTGCGACATCTGTATGGAGTAATCACAGTCGCAGACATGTCGGCTCTGCCGCCTGATCGATTTATTCTCATCAAGATCAAGGAGGAAGCCTGCATGAAATACATCAGTGCCAAAGATATTCTTCCGGACAGTCTGGTCAGGGAACTGCAGACCTACATTCAGGGCGGTTATATCTATGTCCCGACGGATGAAAAGCGGCCCAGACGCTGGGGAGAGGCGTCCGGATACCGCCGAGAGCTGGAAGAACGAAATCAGCGAATCCGGTCGGAATATCGAAACGGAAGTCCGGTTCAGACGCTGGCTGAAAAATACTGCCTGTCCGTCCACGCAATCCGGAAAATCATTTATCAAAAGTAACCGACCGAACCAGCAGATGGTCTGCTTTATGGACCGTCTGCTGATTCGTTTCGGAAGGGAGATTACTATGCTGAGACTGGAAAAAATAACTGGAAAAAACGTATGGAGCATTTTGAAGTTGAGCGTATCCCAAAACCAGGAAAGCTTTGTTGCAAGTAATGATATAAGCATGATCGAAGCGTATACAGCTATAACCGGAAATGGCTATGCCTTCCCTTTTGGAATATATGAGGATGATACGCCGGTCGGCTTTTTAATGATTGGATTTGATAAAGACGATTATTGGGATGATGCTCCATCCATAGCAAACGGGAATTATAATCTCTGGAGATTGATGATAGACAAAAACCATCAGAAGAAAGGATATGGAAAAGAAGCGGTCAGACTCGCACTGGAATTTATAAAAACCTTCCCCTGCGGTAAGGCAGATTTCTGCTGGTTGTCCTATGAACCCGAAAATGAAGTCGCCAGCCGGTTATATCATTCATTTGGATTTACTGAAACAGGAGAAATGGATGGCAATGAGATTATTGCCGTATTGAAACTGTAATTTTCTTATCTGGGAAGTTGAGGAAACTTCGAAGAACGTATGCAATAGAAGCAGATTTTTCGCTAGATAGAAACCCACCAGCATACGCCATACCTGTCAATGACGGTGGCACAGCATTTGCTCCACGGCACCTCATGAATTGCTTCAA
>ENA-UONU01001024-UONU01001024.1-human-gut-metagenome-genome-assembly--contig:-CS51-NODE-1024-length-23366-cov-8.196517_pt1 | contig 23366 bp, 19 predicted proteins | sample MGYA00242462_ERZ724009 | MGnify/ENA metagenome assembly ERZ724009 | reverse complement strand
CTTCGACATGAGCAAGGTCAACGTCAACGGCGGCGCCATCTCTCTGGGCCACCCCGTGGGCGCTTCCGGCGCTCGTATCATCGTCACCCTGCTGCATGAGATGCAGAAGCGTCCCGAGGTCAAGCGTGGTCTGGCTACGCTGTGCATCGGCGGCGGCATGGGCGTTGCCACCATCTACGAGAAGTGCTGAAGCGCTGAGGCGTAACAAAAACCAAAATAGCCGGGGACGGAGTTTCCGTCCCCGGCTATTTCATCGACAGACCTGCGCCGGTGCATAAAAAATCTGCCGGGAGTCCTCTCCCCGCAGATTTTTTATGCAGTGCGTTATTCCATGTCCACGGAGATGTGGTCGGTGCCGTGGGCCTCGAACTCCCCCAAATAGGCGTTCATGCGGTTCATGACCTCGTCGTAATTCTCCTCCGTGATGGGGGGATCATCCATGTCCCGCAGGGCCAGCTCCTGCGCCAGTATCTCAAAGAAGATGGTGTCCTCATAGGCCATGATGGCCTCGTGGAGGCCGCCCTCGGCAAAGGCCTGTGAGGGGATCAGCTGTCCCTGATACAGCTCCGTCAGCGGCGCCATCCCATGGGCCAGACACTGGGAGAACACCAGACTCTCCACCTCATCATACTGGCGGATGCGATCGTCGCCGCGGGTAGAATTGAGGATCCAGTTGCCGATATACACCAGATCCAGCAGACGCCGGAACTGCTTCTCTGTCATTTTGATCTCCATACGGATACACCTCCACGCCGCCGAAGGGGCCTTTACTGTATGCAACAGTATAACAGACCCGGCGGGAAAATACCACTGAAAAAACCGGGGAAATCCGCCAAATTTTCACTTGAGAAAGGAGAGCTTCCATAGTATAATATGATTGTTTTATCATGCAGCGTGATACACTGCGGCGTCACGGGGATGCCGGAAAGGAGGCCCAGTCATGGACCAACGGCCCATCGGAGTGTTCGACTCCGGTCTGGGGGGGCTGACCGCCGTGCGGGAAATGCGGCGGCTGATGCCCTCTGAAAACATTATATACTTCGGAGACACGTCCCGTGTCCCCTATGGCGGGCGCTCGCCGGAGATCCTGCTGAAATACGCCCGGCAGGACGTCCACTTCCTGCGCTCCTTCGATATTAAGGCAGTGCTGGTGGCCTGCGGCACCGTATCCACCACCGCTCTGCCCCAACTGCAGGCGGAAAATGACCTGCCCATCCTGGGGGTGGTGGAGCCCGCCTGCCGGAAGGCGGCGGCCATGACCCGGAACCGGCGAGTGGGCCTCATCGCCACCGCTGCCTCCGTCCGCAGCGGCGCCTATGAGCGGACGCTGCACCGGCTGGATGAAACCATCCATGTGGTGAGCCGGGCCTGTCCGCTGCTGGTGCCGCTGGTGGAAAACGGCCGCTATCAGCCCGGCGACGCGGTCATCGAGACGGTGGCCCGTGAGTATCTGGAGCCTCTGCGGCAGGAGGGGCTGGACGTGCTGATCCTGGGCTGCACCCACTATCCCCTGCTGACGGATATCATCCGGGAGATCATGGGGCCGGAGGTGTCGCTGGTGAACGCCGGTGCAGAGTCCGTCCACACCCTGCATGATGCGCTGGCCCGGCGGCAGCTGCTGGCCCCGGAGGGGACCGGACAGGCGCTGCTGTGTACCAGCGACCGGCCGGAGGGCTTCGGCCAGATGGCCCGCCGCTTCCTGCAGGAGGAGCCTACGGCTCCCGTGCGGCTGGTGGACATCGAGCGATACTGAGGAGGCCGTCATGGAAGGAAATGTGAAGGTCCATGTGGAGAGCCGCACCCGGCTCCCGGACATGGAGGATGTGCTGCACTTCCGGGGCAGCGGTACGCTGGAGCGCACCCCGTCGGGGTGGCAGCTGCGGTATCAGGCCCGCAGCGATGAGGACGGCAGTCTCATGACCTCGGAGCTGTGGCTGGAGGACTGCGGCTGCGTGACTCTCCGCAGCGGCAACAGCTACCGGATGCGGCTGGACCCCGCCGCCCCCACCGTCCTGCACCTGCCCACGGAGGAGGGCGTGCTGGCGCTGGACATAGCCGCCCATGAGCTGCTGTGGGAGTTGGAGCAGGAGGAACAAGGACACATTACGCTGGATTATTCCCTGCACATGGGACAGACGCCGGTGTCGGCGCTGACGGTTCGGCTGGAGCTATATCAAGAATGAAGGAGGACCCCGCAATGAATATGATCCAAAGCGCGAAGGACCAGGTGCTGGCCCTGACCACCGCCGCCTATCAGAAGGCGAGCGCCGCCGGCCTGCTGCCGGAGGGCGTGACGGTGACCCCCTCGGTGGAGATCCCCAAGGATACCGCCAACGGCGACTATACCACCACCTTCTGCCTGGCCGCCGCCAAGGCCATGAAGATGAACCCCCGGCAGGTGGCCCAGATCCTGACGGAGCAGATGGATCTGACGGACACCTATTTCACCTCCGTGGAGCTGGCAGGCCCCGGCTTTCTGAACTTCCGGCTGGGCAGCCGCTGGTTCGGCGATACCGTGGCCTGTGTGGAGGCGGAGGGCGCCGACTACGGGCGCAACGACACGCTGACCGGAAAGAAGTACATGGTGGAGTTCGTCTCCGCCAACCCCACCGGCCCCATGCACATGGGCAACGCCCGTGGCGGCGTGCTGGGCGACACGCTGGCCTCCGTGCTCCAGAAGTCCGGTGCCGACGTGTGGCGGGAGTTCTACGTCAACGACGCCGGCAACCAGATCGATAAGTTTGCCCGGAGTCTGGATGCCCGGTATCAGCAGCTGATCCGTGGCGAGGACGCCGTGGAGTTCCCGGAGGACGGCTATCATGGCGACGATATCCGGGAGTTGGCCCGGCTGTTTTATCAGCAGGAGGGCGAGAAGTATCTGGACTGCGACGAAAAGACCCGGCACGATGCGCTGGCCAAATTCGGTCTGGATCACAACATCCCCAAGATGAAGACCGATCTGGCCCGGTACGGCATCCAGTACGACGCATGGTTCTTCGAGTCCACCCTCCACGAGAGCGGCTATGTGGCAGACTCCGTGAAGGCGCTGACCCAGCGGGGCTATACCTATGAGAAGGACGGCGCTCTGTGGCTGGCCACCAGCCGGATCCTGGCGGAGAACCTGAAAAAGGCCGGCAAGTCCGACGAGGACATCGAGAAGCTGGGCCTGAAGGACGACGTGCTGCGCCGTGCCAACGGGTTTTACACCTATTTCGCCGCCGACATTGCCTATCACCGCAACAAATTCGCCGTCCGGGGCTTCGATAAGGTCATCAACGTGTGGGGCGCCGACCACCACGGCCATGTGGCCCGCCTGAAGGGTGCCATGGACGCTTTGGGGCTGGACGGTGAGCACCGGCTGGATATCGTGCTGATGCAGCTGGTGAAGCTGGTGCGGGACGGCGAGGTGGTGCGGATGTCCAAGCGCACCGGCAAGGCCATCAGCCTGACGGACCTGCTGGACGAGATCCCCGTGGACGCCTGCCGCTACTTCTTCAACGCCAAGCCGGAGACGCAGATGGAGTTCGATCTGGGTCTGGCCGTCCGGGAGGACAGCGAGAACCCGGTGTACTATGTGCAGTACGCCCACGCCCGCATCTGCACCCTGCTGAAGAATCTGGAGGCCGAGGGCTATACCGTCCCGGCCGCCGATGCCGTGGATTTCAGCCTCCTGACCGACGAGACGGAGCAGGCCCTCATCAAGCAGATCGCCTCCTATGGTCAGGTGGTGCTGCTGGCGGCACGGGACTACGATCCCAGCCACATCAACCGCTACCTCACCGCTCTGGCGGCGGCGTTCCACAAATTCTACGCCGCCTGCCGCATCAAGGGCGAGGAGAAGCCGGTGCTGCTGGCCCGGCTGAAGCTGGCGGATACCACCCGTGCGGTGCTGAAGAACGCCATGACCCTCATTGGCTGCAGCGCCCCGGAGAAAATGTAAGAGGACCCTGCATCAGCAATTTCTGCAGATACGGTCGATCCCTGCATAGAAAAGGAACCCCCTGCGGCCTCGCCGCAGGGGCCCCTTTTTAGGCTGCGAATGGACGCAGCGCCCGTTGCCGCATGGCGCCCATCCGAAAAAATTTCCCCAAACGGGAGAAGCATCTTGTGTTTGCACGGAACTGGCAGTACGATCCATATAGATAAGACAGACAGCTTATGGGAAGGCCGCTGACGGCGGCCTTTTGAAAGCACAGAAGTTAGTCTGTTCTAATCGAAGGGAGTTGACCGGATCTGGAGGAACAAAGCTGCGTGCTGCTGGAAAACGGCAGACGGATCAGCGCATTTGCATCGCAGCTGCCTTTTATGAGAGGAACCGCCCTGACCCCTGGCCCGAGCATAAAAAACCGGCAGGCCCCCTGTGGCGCCTGCCGGTTTTTGGTACGGGTAGTGGGACTCGAACCCACACGCCTTGCGGCACAGGAACCTAAGGGGTATGTCACCTTAGTGAAAGATTTTCAGAGCCCTCCATATCGTAAGGGAAGGACATCTTTCCAACGCTTCAAAAGATATTCGGTCGTGACCGGCCGAACATCTGCTAAATCATAGCACACTCTGCCGGAAAAGTATAGCATGATTATAGCTTGCTGGAGAAAATTTCTGCTGCCCCGGCATAAAGCAGAGGGGACAGGGAGATTCACTTAGGGATTATTGAAGACAATGATAATTTGTCCTCAAGCGGTGTTAACCAGAAAGGCCACGCAACAAGCTACATAGTCTACTGTAGGGGCTTTTCGCTTTAGGTATCATCCTCACCGCTGTCCATCAGCGTGGCAAGCATAAGCCTACCTCCAAGCCGGAAGGTGCAGGAAAAAATCTCCAGCTCAATCAAGCCGTAATCAAATCTGAAATATTTTCATGCCACGCTTGCTTAAAATCCTGCAGTCATCTTCTTTGCATGTTATCAAAACGGAAGAGAATCATAGTCCTCCTCATCTTGATCGGGAAAACCGAGCAACTGCTTCGCTCTCAGCAACAACTGATCGTACGTAACGATATGAAGTTGGTGGTATGCGGCATTCAAAATGCGAAGGGCACGCATCTTATCTTCTCCCCAATCGTCAGAGCGTCCATAAACCAACATACATTGTGGTTTTACAGTCTTCGTTCCATCCACACGTTCCATAAATTCTACAGAATTGGATTGAAGTTCAATTCTGTAAAGATAATTTAAGCATTGGGAAATTGCTGCAGTCAACTGGGCAGTGGGATAATAATTCCCATGTGAATCCGGGCCCGCCCAAAATTGCAAATCTGGTCGTTTAATTTCTACAACATCCAGAAATCCGTCTATTGAACGCATTAGGTAGTCGGCAATGTCGTTGGTATCAATATCTCTCTCCGGCAAAATATTGAGGTATTCTGAGCCAAGCACCCATTTATTTTGAGAGAACCAATTCTGCCAAAACGATTCCGTTCTCTCTACATCAATCGCTTGTTCAAATTCTTGGACTGCATTATTCCGCTCTGCAGCGGTGATTGCCACGGTAAGGTTTTGCGTCAAAATACCAGATTCAATCAGCTTTGATACAACCTCATCATCCGAGATACCTAAATCACGCACTTTAGCAAATAGCTTGGCTGCATCCTTATCTGCCTCTATAAACTCAGTCAAACCGATATTCAGCGGGGTATAGTACTCTTGAATATATTCAATTAACATATCGATTTCTTCGGGCTTAAGAGTAACTGCTTTGTCTTCTTTAGTAATCCATTGATTTCCTGCTTTCTTCTGCCGAGCGATTTTAAGGGATACAATTTGCTTACCACTGGATTTGTGGTAGTTCCTAAAAAATATCGCTTTGCAAGTACTCCTGGGACCAGAGCTTAAAACACAGGGGTCAACATACTCCTGTCCATCTGTAGTTTTAATTACGTTTTTCCACTCTTTTGCCATAAAAACCTCTCGATAAGAAGTTAGAAATTGATCTCTATTCCAGTCAGCACAGCACCGAAATCGTATTGTGGTAACGCTCCGAAATAGTCTGTTTCCAAACCGACATCCAAAACATACATAAAATCCGCAAAATCATAAATCACAGGCTCGCCGTGATTATCCATGAGATTCTTCCGTATACTATCGGTTTTAGCGATGAGACAAGTGTATTGGTAGTCCTTGTCGATTGCGGAAGTATTTCCGTTAGGGTGTGCCTTTTGCAGATGCTGACCACTCGTCAATGCGATCAAATTCTCCAGATACTCTGCAATCTCCTGATACCGGTATTTGGGGAAAATATGATGCATATGCGTAGCCTTTTCTCCAACAGAGAACCGATCCAGAATTTCGGATTTTCCATCATTGTATTTGTCATTGAATTGGCGCAAATACTTTATCGCTCTGGACACGCGGTACTGATATTCATCATCGGTCTGGGCCACTGGAATAAAATCTCCTCGCGCGACATTTTTATCCTTGCCTGCTGCATCGTCACGCCAATTGGTCTGATTATAAATGATTTTGTCATATGTAATCATGGATGGAGATATTTTCCCTTTGGCTGTACCTTTTTTGTGATACTTACAAGCCAGAGGATTGAGTACCTTGGTAAAAATCCTGCTTGCCTCCACAGCGGTATTGATAGGGGTATACTTAATGCAGAAAGCGGCAAAGGTGTCCTTGAGGTTCTGAAAAGCATCATTTGTCTGCTCATCGAAGAATGTCTCAAAACTGTCCCACAACCCACTATCCTTCAGAGTTTTCTCAATGTAGAGACATAAAAAGTCAAACGCATTTCTCTCCCGAAGTGCGATATACTGTAGAATATCCATGTTGGCAACGCTAAACTGGATAGTATTTCGAACAACACCATCCTCGCACAGTACGCCTGCAGCAGCCAGCATTTTCATTGGTTGCCGGAAGAACTTGTTATACTCGTCCAGAGTAGTTCGGCGCAGAGGGTCTGGCTTGCAGAAAATATTTTGAACATTCGTAATAGCATATTCAGATTTCCAAATATCTGGGGACTGGAACGGTTGGCTGCCGCCATTCTGAATATAGTCCATAATGCAGTCAGCAACAAAACACACGGCATCAAAAGCACATTTCTGGTCAATCCAACGGCCATTACCGGAAACACGAACATCATAATTATGTTCGTCTAAAAACCTCGATACAAGATTATTATTCATCTCTTAACACCCCGTAATAAAACACGCTATTATTATCGACATTAATCGACTGAGTTGATAGATTTCGCGCAATTCCATAAAACCGTCTGTACTCCTCAGAAGAAAAGAAAGCCTTTTGCTTCGCTGTCAATCGAAAATCTTCCTTTGGAATAAGTACTGCCACAGAGCCATCGGGAATCGCATTTGCCAAATTGTCAATGACCCGCGGATTATAGGTCATGTTCGGAGTCAGATATACCCGCTCGTTGTTTACAAACTGAGATGCCGACACAGTTTCAGCTATCTGCATCGGAAGGTATACATCGTAATCCGGTATATGTGTTATACCCAATCCATCGTCATTAATATTTCTGGCTTTTATGACCCACAGACAATTACCGTTCGATTTTGCAACGGTGTTTGCTTTGGTAATCTGTCTATCCCGAAACACAGTAAATACATCAAAGCGGAGTTTTTTTGCAACCTCATCAAATTGTTCATCGCGATAAATCACGAAGGAAGGGTACGCTGGATCAGTAAGATACTCCTGACTACGGGTATGCTGTACATTGTACTTCATACTATAAACAGTCGTGTCCTTTGGCTTTTGCCGAGGATAGATTATCATGCACATGGTTTCAATGGATACACCAGTGAAGCCATAACGTCCAAAATCAATAATGCTGCCAATCTTTACTGTCCGCAAATAATCTCGTGTTTGGGCGTATTCTTCGGACGAAAGGATATTCTTATTCAAAACTAAAGAAACACAGTCGCTACAACGAATACACTTTTCCAAAAATATCGCTGCTAAGTTATTCGTTTTTTGATTGGCATTTGCTTTAAGCGCTTCTGCAATGACAGAGGATTTCTTCTTCAGTTTGGAAAAAGGCGGGTTTCCAACAGCCAGGTCGTATCTGCACTCTGGCTGCCAGGTGACAAAGTCATGGCAAATCTGATTGATAGTGAAATTGGAAGGTACTCTAATCCGATTCAGCAGGAGAGAAAATGCCTCCAGACTTGCTGGGTCAATATCGACCACATCAAGGATAACATGAGGGACATTTTCATATTGTTTGAATAGAAAGGGGATAAAACTTCCTGCTCCTACAGATGGTTCCAAGATACGAATCTCGTCCTTGTTGAACACGGGGAGTCTCCCCATGATTTCATTTACGATAAACTTATTCGTATAAAATGCGGCGTTTTTTTCCCTTTGTGCATTGCAGAGTTCCGTAACCCTCATCAAAGAAGCAATATCCAAATTGAGTGGATTATCTCGCAAAAAAACAATCAGATTGTTTCTTCTTGCAAGGTCATGGTCTGCAATGATGCGGTTAATTTCAGATGCATCGCTCCGCTTCGGCTGCATTGACACTTTAATACTGGCGGCAATCTGGCGCATAATTTCTGTTGGTACAGCCTCGCCTAAACACTGGCGAATATTCACTTCATGCGCTTTATATATGCTTCTCTTCTCAGCATCGTTCATTGCATTGAGTTCATCAAGTGAATAGTCTACCCACCTAAAAGAGCGTGGTATGGTCATCATATCCATAAGCTCCCTAATGCTGAACACACGATCTTGTTCGGGATGGATGGTATTTTGGGCCGCAAGCTGATCGTTACGAGTGTGGACACATTGAACGAATCTGTCCCAAGGCTGACGGGTATATTTGTCTCTATTCTTACGAGTGTTTTCGACCCGTTTACCATCAATAATACGATGTGGCCGTTTAGAAGGGTCAACATTATCAAACGCAGATTCACCCTCTTTCAAATCATGAATCCACGGGCGCATAGCAGGAGTGTATGTTCTGAAAGCGTGATAAAAGTCACTTTGACTGATTTCGCCCCACTCCAGTCTGGGGTAGTCGTAAATAACCTCCCTCAATGTTTTTTCAGGTCTATAGCTGGGGTATAAGTCGAACGGCGTGATGTTGTTTCTATACTTTTTGCTGACACCAATCATTAGAGTTCTTGTTCTGGAAGAATTAGAACCATAGTTCATAAAATTAAGAATTCTTCCAGAGATGATGTATTCGGCACCCAGTGCGCTTCTGATGTACTCTCCGATAGGCATGACTTGCTCATCCGGTGTGATACATAATGTCTTTTGAAACGCCATCACATTCTCAAAAATAAAGAAACGAGGCTTTATCCGGTCAATAATCTCTACAGATTCAACTACCAAGCTATTTCGGTTAATTTCCTGATCATTTTTTTTGTGATTGATGACACTAATGCCTTGGCACGGAGGGGTAGCAATAATTACATCGATGCCATCGTTACCAAGTTTTTCCCATTTGCTGATTTCATCATATATCTTCTGCTTAATTGTTGGCTGCGTAATATCGCCTGGGATGTAGCCTGAGTCCAGCTTGCATTTTTTATTTACACGCTGCACATCCATGCGTCTCGGCAAAAGTTCGTTGGTTGCAACACATTCAAACCCTTCCATGTGGAATCCGTAGCAACCCACTCCTGCCGAACTGAATAAGGAAATGTATGTCATGGTTTTATCCTTTAACAATGTGTTACACCTCCCCTTTATCATCGTTCATGCACTTATGTTCCATGATATCTCCAAAGTCACAGTGAAGGACATCGCATATCCTGCCAAGAATCGCCAAATTTACTGCCTCATCTCGACGCATCTTAGTCATGGTATTGGGCGCGATTCCGGCTTCTTTCCGTAATTCTGATTGGCTCATTTTTTTGTCAATCAGAAGTTTCCATAGACGATTATATGAAATGGACATACTGTGCCTCCTGTAAAAGTCATATGTTAGTATTATAGCGCCAGGATGCGAATATTTCAAGACAAAATCGCAAAAATGTGCGATTGCAAAACAGATTTCATGCATCACTTGACTCTGTGTCAGTAACGACACAGGGACTTTTTGTTTTGCTATGTCAAAATACCATCTGTCGTGGCAAAGAAGTAAAATATATTTTTCTGAAGTATTCGGTCAATGCCTTCATTCCTGTCCAGATGGGTCTGTAAAAAGAGAATTTCAAAAAACATGATGTTTGCGATCCCAACGGTGCAACTGAATAGTGCAGGGGGCTCCCGTGCGAAAAATATCGGAATTGTCTGCAAATTTTAATAGGGGGTACATCGAAGTGGTCGCACATACAAGTATCTACTCTCATAACATAGCATCAGTTGTGACGCTTGCATAGATGCTACCATAAGGGGGTGTACAAAAGTCTGTATTGCTGTTCTGACTATATAGAGATGTTATCCATATCTGAGGCGGCTTCGCTCAGTACACCATAGACCTCCGCCAAGGCGCGGACATACTGCGGGAAGTCGCGCCGCAGTTCACTGTCCTCCCCCGGCGGCGGAACCGGTCTCCACATCATGCGATGAACAGTCCTCCATACCTGAAGCCTACTGCCGGGATAGGCTTTTCTCAGCTTCTCGACCGTGCGGTTCTTCGCCTTCTCCACGGCGGACTCCTTCATCATGTGATACATCCCGATTTCTTTCAAGGTCGCCTCCGGGTATCCGAACACGCCGCAGGTCTTGCCGAGAATGTCCCTGTCCTTCTTCGACAGGGTATCGAAAAGTTCTCTGAGAAGTTCAATGCAGACCTTGCGGTACACGACCTGCTCCGCCGAAGCGGAGAGCATCCCCGGCATCAGCCGCTCGTAGGGATCGCCGTCATAGCCCTCCGGGACAAGGTCATGCACACCGAGGAAATGGGTGTTGTAGCGAACATATCGGCTGACACGAGCCTCGGGAATGCCCAACTCCTCCGCGATTTCACCGGTATCCTTCCATGCGGCATGATACAGCCTCTGCGCCTGCCGGACGGTGGTCATTTCGTCCTTGCTTAGTGCCATGCAGCCAATGTTCTGCTCCAGCCAGCGGGTCATGCGCCCCCTTAAATGCGGGTAGAGATAGGTGGTGAGCACGGCGCGGCTCTCGCCATACTCCCGACTCTGTATCCGTGTCAGGAACTCCAACGCGCCTTCGCCGCAGAGATCGTCCAGAATCGTTTTCGTATACGCGGAAAATTGATTCGGATGATGCTGATTCGCCGTCAGGCAGTTGAACTCCGCCGCAGCTTCCTTGGCGATGCCGCGGATCAGACCGATATTTTTATGGTACAGCTTTTCCAGCGCAGCATCATCACCGTCATAATATTGGCGAACCAGTTGCTCGTTGGTCATGCTTGCTCACCCGCCTTTTTCTTCGGCGGACGGCCCCTCGGATTGGCCGTTCTGGTAATCCCGCAGCGCTGGTAGACATTCTCAGACGAAATGCTCTCTTCAAAGGTTTCTACGGAAATACTTGCGTCGCGCAAGGCGTCATAGAGCAGATCCCGCACATAGTCCTTGGCTTTTCTTGTGTCCTCCTGTGAGATCGCGCCCCGCTGCATATCCTTTGTGATGCGGGCAAAGGCGGTCACCTTGACTTTGACCTTGGGAATGTCCTTCGCCAGCTCCTTCTGCACCTCCACCGTGCCGAACTGCCGACAGGTGTAGCCGGGCGCGTGGGGACACGCACCTTCGCAGTATAGCGCGTGGACGCCGCTCTTGAGCAGGAAATACCGTCCGCAGATGATGCAGCGGCGGATGTTGTGCCCGCTGTTCAGCGCCAGCATATAATCCGCTTTCATCAGTGCCTGCAAGCTGTCGGTCACATGCTCCTGACAGATAGCGACAGAGCCGTCCGGCAGCGGCCGCGGCACATAGGAAAGCTCGTAGGCATCGTGGGTCGTATAGCAGTCGCCGTTGTTGCGGATGGGATTGACGATGAGCTTTTCCGCAATGCGTTCATCATTGTAGAAGCCGTAGAGAGACTTCGCGTACTGCTCTGGGCTGTTATGCTTCAGCTTGGACAGACTAAAGCTGATGAAATTCCGAATAGTACCGTTGAAGGCGCGAATGTCGTGAAGATATGTTTCATAACGGCGGATGTACTTTTTGTAATCACGCCATGCGTCCTTGGTAGGACCGATGGCACGAAGCATTTCGTAATAAAAGGCATCGCCTTTTTCTAAAGCTGCTTCGCTCGGATGGAACAGGTCAAGCGGAACATCCTTGACCGTTTCACTGCGCGCGGAGATCTCATTTGCCACGCGCTCAAGTTGTTCCCGTTGCATCTCCTCTGACGGCTCATGCTCCTCTTTCGGAAACAAATCGAACTGCCCCGTGACCTCCCGTATGACAGAGAAGAAAGCGTCCTCGCTCTCGTCCAGCAGCAGGCGGAACACAGCGTAGCGGCGCAGCACTCCGCATAGCGCCGCCAGCTCCTCATTCAGCTTCCACCAAAGCTCTATGCTCCCGCTCTGCTCATATTCTTCCGCAAGGCTGGTGACCTGCTTCATGCGTTTGCTCATGGGTCGATATTCGTCCGGCGACAGGTTCAGCAGATCGGCGGTCAACATACCGGCAGTGAACTGCTGACCGTATAGCTCCAGCGTACTGCCATAGGTGTAGAAAACGATGCTGCCCTCCATGTATGCCCCTCCTGGTAAAATCTGTCCTACATGAATTTTAATCTGTCCATGCTTTTTCTCAGCATAGCATAAATTCCTCCACAATACAAGCAGAGGGAAGAAACCACGCGCCGTCCCGTGGTAACGCCCCTCTGCTTTTTTCGCTCTCATCGTTCCGATGGGAGCAATATTTTTAAGGAGGAAATGAAATTGAAAAAAGAAAACCGATTGCTGACCATCGACGGAGAAACGCTGATGAGTCAGCCGCTCACGCCGCTGAACTTCGTGGTGGACACGCTGCTCTCTCAGGGCCTGCACATCCTTGCCGGCTCACCCAAGGTGGGAAAGTCATGGCTGGCGCTGTGGCTGGCCGTCACGGTGGCGAAGGGCGATCCCGTCTGGGGCATGGGCGTGAAGCAGGGCACCACGCTGTACCTCTGCTTGGAGGATTCCACCCTCCGCATCCAGAACCGCCTGTTTGAGATCACGGAGGACGCTCCCGCCAACGTCCACTTCACCACCAACAGTGACACCCTTGGCAAGGGGCTGGAGGAACAGCTCTGCGCGTTCCTCTCTGAGCACCCCGACACGGTGCTGGTCATCATCGACACGCTGCAGATGATCCGCGGAGCCAACTACGACAATACCTACGCCAACGACTACCGTGATCTCTCCGTGCTGAAGCGTATTGCGGATGCCCACGGCATCGCCATTCTGCTGATCCACCATCTGCGGAAGGAGCTTGCCGACGATGTGTTCAGCCGCATCTCCGGTACGACGGCTATCAGCGGTGCGGTGGATTCCAGCTTCACGCTCATTGAGGACAAGCGCGGCAGCGGCAAGGCGACGCTCTCCTGCATCGGGCGGGACATCGAGTATCAGGAGCTGACGCTGGAACGCAACGCGGAAAACGTGTGGGAGCTGGTGTCGGACAGCCGGACGCAGCCGGAGCTGCTGGGCGGCCGAATCGTGATTCTTCTCTCTGAGCTGATGCGTGACGGCACGGAATTTATCGGCACTCCCACGGAGCTGTCCGCGCAGATCGACCCTGCGGGCAGCGAGGGCATCACGCCGAAGAAAGTGTCTCGCCTGATCCTGCAAAGCGTTGCCGCACTAAGCAAAATCGGTATTTCCGCCGTGGTGCGCCGCAGCAACGGCAAGCGGCTCATCGAGCTGCGCCGTGCCGAAAGTGACGATGCACAGGGTACCCAAGCTGTTGACCCTATCGACCCTGCCGATGTCTCAGGCGGCGAGAACGCCCCGTGTTTCGCCCTGTGAGCCGCTGTGTGCGCGGTTAGGGGCTGGGGTGGCGTGTGTGCCCGCCGAGAGCTGTTTACCGCACACGGCGCGGGACGCGGGAATCGTCGCCCACTCAGGTGACGGCGACGGCAAGCAGAGCGTCCGTCCGACAAAGTCGGACGGACGGCGGAAGTTTTGCGGGGCGCTGCCCCGCACCCGGTAAAAGGAGGATACTATGAAACAGAAAAAAGATATCAGGATCACTCTGCGGCTAACGCAGGAACAGTACCAGAGCATTTCGGAAAAGGCGGATGCCGCGCAGATGACTATAGGGGCTTATGTCCGCGCCGCCGCTCTGCGGCACAAGGTCGTGACAGTGGACGGACTAAGGGAATATACCCACGAACTTAAAGGCGTTGGACGCAGCCTCAATCAGCTGGCCATTCTGGCCCACGAGGGCCGCATCTTGACGGTCAACCTGGACAGCACCTGTGCCGCACTGGAGAAGAACTATATTGGCCTGTGTACACTTGCGGGCCGGGAGCAGCGCTGATGGCAACGGTGACATTTATTAAATACGCAAAGCAATCTGCCGGTGCGCTGGGCGGTGTTGCCGCATATGTTGCACAGACAAATAAGACGATGCAGGAGAACGGACGACAGCTGGTCAGCGGGCAGAACTGTACCCCGCCGCTTGCTGTGCGGGAATTTCTCACCACCCGCGCCATGCACCGCAAAGAAAGTCCTGTCTGGTTTTATCACTATGTGCAGTCCTTCGCTCCAAGCGAACGGGTCACCGGTGAGCTGGCACACGAGATTGCAAAGTTGTTCGCGGCGAGAGCCTGGCCGGAGAGCGAGGTGCTCATCGCCACCCACATAGACCGCGAGCACATCCACTCGCATTTTATTGTCAATAGCGTCTGCTACGGTAGCGGCAAAATGCTTCGACAGGGGCCGGGGACGCTGGCAAGGCTGCGCCCTATCTCAGATGAGCTTTGCGCGGCGCATGGATTGTCTGTCCTTCCAAGACAGGAAACAAAGACGCAAGGGCTCGGGGCAAGAGAGTACCGCTCCGCCACCAAAGGTGAGAGCTGGAAGTTCCGGCTCATGAACACCATCGACGAGTGCATGAAATACGCCGCCGACAAAGATGCTTTCGTTTCCCTGATGGCGTCCGAGGGCTACGCCGTCCGCTGGGAGAGCGGGCGCAAATACATCACCTACACCACGCCGGACGGCATGAAGTGCCGCGACAACAAACTACACGAGGAAAAGTATTGCAAGGAGGCCATGGAGCATGAATTCAGAATACGGGCAGAGATTGTCTCTGCAAGAACTCAAGCAGCGCAACACCCAGCAGGCAGTACTTCCGACGCTGACAACGCCTCACGAAGCGTGTCCCTCAAAAACAGACTGGGAGCGAATGATGAAATACATGGATGCACTGTGGCACCATGCGGATCGGCAGACAGATCTGTTGGAGAGCGTCAGCAGGCAGATGTCGCAGCTTCCCACGCGGACGCAGCTGGACGATCTTCTGAAGACGGTGCGGCATCTGGAGCAGATGACCGAACAGGCTGGGAAGCCGAAAGAGAATTCTTTTTCTCTGCACAGAATCAGACTTCCCAGACTGCATCTGCCACACGTCAGTATTCCGGCATTGATCTCTCTGCTGATGGCGGCGGCAGCACTGCTTCTGCTCTGGTGGGGCTTGGGCACCGTCTGGAGCAGCTCCAGCCTGCTGAATCTGTGATTCCTGCGCGGCACTACACCGACAGAAAGGTATTACAAAAAGAACGGGAAAAGAAAATCGCCCTCGGTCACAAGGCGGATGACCACGAGGACGAGGTGAGCTATGACTGGCAGCAGACCATGTGAGGTCTGCTATTTTTATTGCCCGAATTGACTTCGGGAGAAAGGAACGCTATGGGTAGAAAGAGAAAAGAATCCAATATTGCAAGCGTCATGTACTCCTATGTGGGTACGGACGATCAGTTTGATGATTTTCTGAAAATGATGATCCACGACTATCTGTCTGTGGATCATCCATATACAAATCGAACCGCCGATTTTGTTGCTAAAGTAGAAACAGAAGTCGCCTGATTTGTTTTGATAGCTATTGCGAAACTTGTGTGCTATGGTGTGTCGTGCATGATCGGCACACCATAGCGGAAAGGAACGATTATGAAAGTCTGGCTCTATTACCGGCTGTCCAGAGATGAGGATGAAGAACTGAATTCTCTGAATAACCAGCGGAAAATCATATACAACTTTGCCGTCAGCAACGGCCACGAGGTGGTCGGAGAATCCTTCGATGACAATGTCAGCGGTATGCACTTCAACCGTGAGGGCATCGACAAAATCTATGAGGTGGTCGAAGCGGGCAAGATCGAAGCGATCATCGTTAAAGACCTGTCCCGCCTGGGCCGTCACCGGACGCAGACCGCACTCTTTATCGACTACCTCCGAGAACATGATGTGCGAGTCCTATCCGCAACGGAAAATATCGACACCTTCAATGAGAACGATGATCTCATCATCGGCTTCAAGGGGCTGGTCAACGACTTCTATGCCCGCGATGGCAGCCGCCGTGTGCGAACCGGTTACCGGCAAAAGCAAAAGGAAGGTATTGTGACCATCCCACCCTTCGGCTATTTCAAGGATAAGAACACAAAAAAGGTCGTTGTCGTAGAAGACGCCGCCGAAACGGTTCGACTGATTTTCTCCGCCTATGTCGGCGGCAGCGGCATGAAAGCCATCGCCCGCACACTGAATGAACAGAGGAGGAAAACGCCGGCGCTTATGCAGGCGGAACTGCTAAATAAGCGCCTGCCCAACACCCAGGATGGCATCCTCAAAAAATATTTGTGGGACGCAACGATGGTGGCGCGAATCTTGAGAAATGAAAGCTACATCGGCACTCTGATCTGCCACAAGAGTGAGCGCAATAAGATCAATAAGACCTTTCGCTTCACAGATACGGAGGAGCAGTTCCGGCATGAAAATTATCTGCCAATAATCGTGACTCGTGAGATATGGGAACAGGCGCAGGCGCTTCTTGCAGAGCGCAAAGAGAAAAATGTCCGTGCGGGCACCAACCGGGGCATCCTCCGGTACGGTGGATTACTCCGCTGCAAGGATTGTGGCCGAACCTTTATCGGGAAACGTATCAAGCTGAAAAGCGGAGAACGGGTCGCCTATGTCTGCGACACCTACCATCGGTATGGCAAAGAACACTGCTCCTCTCACATGGTGGACGAGGAAACATTGGACAGATTGATCGGCGCGGAGATCCTGCGAACAAAGAAAATGTACGAGGAAAACTGGTCGCGGATGGAATGGCTCATTGAGAGATGGACGCCGAAGGCTTCCACGGCCAGTGCCAAAATAAGCAAACTGCAAGAGCACATTCTCTTGCTGGAGGAGGAAGTGGAGGTGATCCTGATGGAACGCATTCGGGATAAGGCCAACGCGGAACGCTACGACCGCATGATCGCCAAGCGCGAGGAGCAGATCGCAGAGGCCAAAAAGCAAATCGAAGAATTGCAGAATACTTCAGAAATGCTCCGCAGCCGACAGGCTAAGCTGAAGCGGGACATTAGCCTGATCGACGACATCCTGCGAGAGAGTAAAATGTCAGAAGCACATCTGAGGATGCTGGTGGAGAAGATACTCGTTCATGAGGAGGATGGCAGGCTGGATTTGGAGATCCGGCTGAAAGCGCCCTTCCGTGACCATCTGGACGTCTTCGAAAACGGAGCGCAGACAGATTGTTTCCCCACCGCAGATTTTGACTATGACAGGCTGGGTGCGGTGATCTACGGCGATTATTATGCGGGGTAGGTGATACCGGATGCGGGTATGGCTCTATGTGCGGCTTTCTAACGATGATGACCGTGAGATGAACTCCCTGCTGAATCAGCGGGAGATCTGTCAGGCGTTTGCCGAGCAGCACGGGTACGCCATCGTAGGACAGTCCTTCGATGACAACATAAGCGGCATGAGTTTTGACCGCCGTGGGCTGGACGAGCTCACGGCGGCTGTAGACGCTGATATGATCGACGCTGTCATCGTAAAAGACTTATCCCGGCTTGGCCGCCATAGGACCCAGACCGCATTGTTCATCGATTATCTGCGGGAACACCAGGTGCGCGTGATCTCTGCCACGGAGGGCGTTGATACATTCCGCGACGAAGATGACTTGATCATCGGTGTCCGTGGCCTGATGAATGATTATTATGCGAAGGATATTGGCAAAAAGATCCGGGCGGGATACCGCCAGAAGCAGCGGGAGGGCATTGTGATCACACCGCCCTTCGGCTACTGGAAAGACAAAAATACGGGGCAGATCAAGATAGACGCAGAGGCGGCGGTCACGGTGCAGCTCATCTATTCTCTGTACTTGCAGGGTTGTGGGCAGAAAGAAATTGCCCGGCGGCTCAATGCTGCGGGGCGAAAAACACCGGCGCAGCTCCGGGCTGAACGGTGCGGCAGAGAAATCCGGCATACGCACAAAACCCGTGATGGGCAGTTCCTATGGACATATACCAGTGTGAAAAACATTCTGGTGGAAGAAGCGTACACCGGCGTGCTGAACAACCATCGCAGGGAGTATAACAACGGTAAGGTCAAGCGTATTGACGAAACCGACTGGTATCGTCATGAGGGATTCTTTCCTGTGATCATCGGAAAACAGGAATGGGAGCAGGTACAGCGCTTGCTCAAACAGCAGGCTCGCCCCGCAAACGGCAATCAGGCCAAGCACCGTTACGCGGGGTTACTGACCTGCCGGGAATGTGGGAATGCGTTCATTCCTATGATCCGTTGCTGGAATGGCAAGCGCCGTGTGGAATATGTGTGCCGTGGGTATCATCGGAATGGAAAAGCCTATTGTGCCTCCCACCGTATTCATGAGGAGATGCTGGATGAACAGGTGCAGGCGTGTGCCGAAACTGTGCGGGAGCAGTGTGCCGAGGAAGTAGAGAAGCTGGCACAGCTGCAAAAAATGTGGGCGTTGAGGAAACCAATCCTCGACGCCCACATTTTGTCGTTACGGGAGAAGGCGCAGAAGTTGGAGCAAGAGGTAGATGCAATAGTGATGGAGATGTTAGGAAATAATCACTTACAGGATTCGATTGTTTCGATGATTGCGGAAGATTTATAAAATAGTGATATACCAGAATGTCCCTCCTTGCTGGGGAAATGCCCGGCATTAATTCCAATCAACAAAACAGGTCTGTAGAAGTCATCTGGGACACTTATTCCCGCACCTGTTTTAAAGCCCCTTTGAATTGCGAAGACAGGACTTCCAGAAGCTCCACTTGATGAGAAACCTTCATAAGCAATCTGGTCTGAGTCGGGATCTCCAGCATTAACAGCATATCCAACTCTGGGGTCACTTGCTATAGTTCCCATCCGAAAAATTGGTGTATTGTTTTTTCGGTCATACCAGTCTGGGAATCCAGGATAAGCAACTGTGTCACAGACAGTCACTTTTGTATCTAATATATCCTTGGTTGCAAGCAAGGCATAGTCTATAGGCAGGGTTATAGTACCTGATGTCCCCTTTACATACTTGGGATTTTTAAGGCAAGCGATGTCATTATTCGGGTTGCTATGAAAAACAAAGTCACCGTGATTTTCTATTTTGATTGAAGTATATGTTGTTGGTATAAAGTCTTCTGACATATTTTCATACCCTTCACAGCGGCACTCTTTAAGTGTTGCACCCATGTACTCTGGATGAGAATATGTAAGTTCGGCCACATGACGATTTGTGATCAGGTACAGAGTATCTTCTTTTTGGACAAAAAAACCAGTTCCAGCATTTTCGATAGTTCCTTTGGCAGTGTCCCAAATTGTTATTATCCGCTTTGCTGTATATAAAAATCCATTTGAAAGACCGTGTGTCATAAGGTTATCCTCTTTTCTTTAGTATCGATGTATAATCGCTCTTCTTTTCATTGAAATGCATTGACAGCTCACAGACAGAGTCCGAAGAAATGAAGTTGATGTATTCAATCCAGCGACTTAATTCGATTTCATCGTAAATCAAAGTCTCACCCCGCAAAATTAACACTTGGAAAAACAAATCACCAGACAATCAATGGAATAGTCTGGTGATTTGCTATTGGTGCGGGCGGCGGGACTCGAACCCGCACACCACTAAGGTAACGGAACCTAAATCCGTCGAGTCTGCCAATTCCACCACGCCCGCAGATATGAGCGGCAGGGCTTCCTGTCGCTATTTTATTGCCCTCTGTTTTTACACGGCGAGGAACCGAGGCGGAGCGTAACGCTTGACCCGCATCTATAAAAACAGGATGAACCTGCTTTTACCAAAGAAAGAGCACGGCGAATGATAGGGTGATAAAACCCTACACTGAGATGACATCACCTAAATCCTGCGTGTCAACCAATTCCACCATACCCGCATACAGCAATCAGTATAGCACACCCGCCGCCGTTACTCAAGCAAAAATCCCCGCCGCCGCAGAAAAATCTCCCCCGGCGGCGAAAAAAGTTGCGTATTTTCCCGAAACTGTGATACAATACAAGGCAAAGAATACCGGTATCCTGCGGGATGCCTGATACAGGAGGAACCACCATGCAAGTGACCGAACGTTTTTTGAAATACGTCTCCTTTGACACCACCTCCAGCGAGACGTCCGACACCGTCCCCACCACCGCCCACCAGAAGGAGCTGGGCCGGTATCTGGCCGACGAGCTGGCCCGGCTGGGGCTGGAGAACGCCCACATGGACCAGCTGGGCTACGTCTACGCCCTCCTGCCCGCCACGCCGGGCCAGGAGCACGTCCCGGCGCTGGGCCTCATCTCCCACATGGATACCTCTCCCGCCGTCAGCGGCGCCGACATCCACCCCCAGATCGTCACCTATCAGGGCGGCGACCTGCCGCTGGCCAAGACCGGCTGCCTGCGGGTGAAGGACTTCCCCTTCCTCAGCCGCTACGTGGGGCAGCAGCTCATCGTCACCGACGGCACCACCCTGCTGGGCGCCGACGACAAGGCCGGCGTGGCGGAGATCGTCACCGCCTGCGAGTATCTGCTGGCCCACCCGGAGGTCCCCCACCGCACCATCGCCGTCTGCTTCACCCCCGACGAGGAGGTGGGCAAGGGTACCGACCACTTCGACCCCGCCAAATTCCCCGCCAAGGCCGCCTATACCGTGGACGGCGGAGAGCTGGGAGAGATCGAGTATGAGAACTTCAACGCCGCCGCCGTGACCCTCACCGTCCACGGCGTCAACATCCACCCCGGCTCCGCCAAGGATAAGATGAAAAACGCCGTCCTCATGGCCCACCAGTTCATCTCCCTGCTGCCGGAGGCGGAGACTCCCGCCCACACCGAGGGCTACGAGGGCTTCTACCACGTCACCGACGTCTCCGGCAACGAGACGGAGGTGGTGCTCCACGCCATCATCCGTGACCACGACCGTGAGAAGTTCGAGGCCCGCAAGACCTTCGTGGAAAACGCCGTCCGTTACCTCAACGGCGTTTGGGGCGAGGACTCCTTCCGGCTGGAGCTGAAGGACAGCTACTATAATATGAAGGAAAAGCTGCTGCCCCACATGGAGCTCATCGACAACGCCTGTGCCGCCATGCGGGCCGTGGGCGTGGAGCCGGAGATCGTTCCCATCCGGGGCGGCACCGACGGAGCCCGCCTCTCTTGGGAGCGGGATATCCCCTGCCCCAACCTCTGCACCGGCGGCGCCAACTTCCACGGCGTCCATGAGTTCGTCCCCGTGGCCTCCATGGAGAAAATGGTGCAGGTGCTGGTGGAGCTGGTCCGCTGCTGATCCTGCCCATATACCGCCTGAGCGCCCCTCTCCCTGCGAGAGGGGCGCTTTGTGTGAAATCGCTGTAAAACCGCTATGGCTGTAAAACCGCTATGTAAAAAACGACAAAAATATCAAATCCTCTTGCAGTTCGTCGTAAGGAGTGCTAATATGCGCATATAGACAGTGTGCCGAACCGCCCATGGGCGGTTATCGTTTCGCTTGAAACGATAAGAGGTGCTCCAAAGAGAATATGGATCCCTATGCCGAATTGCGATTTTTGGCAATGATATGATATAAAAATGTCATTGCGGAAATCACCGCAGCGCCGCCAGCGAAGGACGCAGCAAAGCGATTTCGAGGATGTTTCCCGATTTTCATGACACGAAGTGGCTGAAAATCGGCTGACACGACGGTGCAGACCAGTCCGCAGACTGGCTGTGGCGATCCGTACTCCCCTTGAGACGCCCCATCGGTCACACACAAGAAAATAGGAGGAAGATATCATGACAAATCGCAAGAGTACCAAACGGGCCTTGCTGGGCAGCGTCATGGCTATGGTTCTGTGCCTGGCTATGCTGGTAGGCGCTACCTTTGCATGGTTCACCGACACCGCAAGCACGGGTGTCAACAAAATTCAGGCCGGTAACCTGGATGTTCAACTGGTTGATGAAAACGGCAATAGCTTGGAGGGCAAGACGCTGGAGTTCAAGAAGGCTGCCAACGCTGCCGAGGGCGAGGCTGTCCTGTGGGAGCCGGGCTGCACCTATGAGCTGCCTGCCGTGTACGTGAAGAACAACGGCAAGCTGGCCCTGAAGTACAAGGTGGCCATCACCGGCATCAACGGCAGCGCCAAGCTGAACGAGGTCATCGACTGGACCATCAATGACGCCGATCTGTCCGCTGACCACAGTCTGTCCGCTGGTGCTACGTCTGAGGCGCTGACCATCAAGGGCCACATGAAGGAATCCGCCGGCAACGAGTACATGAACGAGTCTATTGACGGCATCGCCATCACCGTCTACGCCACCCAGGACACCGTGGAGAGCGATAGCTTCACCAACCAGTACGACAAGAACGCCACTTACCCTGTGGCGAACGTTACGGAACTGAAGGAGGCTCTGACCAACGGCGGCGTCGTGGCTGTTACCGAGGATATCCAGACCAACAACAGCGAGGACACCGCAGCTGCCCGCATCGTCATCTCCCAGCCCACCACACTGAATCTGGAGAAGAAGATCATCACCCCCAATGACATGGGCAACAACAATAACAACTTTGTTGCGCTGTATGTCAACGCCGACACCACCATCAACGCCGGTAAGGACGGCGGCATTGATACCGGCGTCAACGGCGGCTATGGAATCAATGTCAATGATGGTGCAACCCTCACCATCAACGGCGGCTACTATTACGGCGGCGGTACTGCTGTGCAGGTCCAGAAGGGTACCCTCATCATCAACGGCGGTACCTTCGCCTGCGAGCCGTACAGCAACCCGACTTACGGTTACAACTTCTTGATCAACTGCGTGGACAAAGCTTACAAGAATGGTACGGCTAAGGCCATCATTCAGGGCGGTACGTTTATCAACTTCGACCCGTCCAACTGCACGGCCGAGGGCGCCGGCACCAACTTCGTGGCCGATGGTTACAAGGTCGTGTCTCAGACTCAGACCAACGGCGATGTTTGGTACACCGTGGTCAAGGGCTAAGCCTACCGCTGCAAGTTAGACTCTGATATTTTTCCATACAAAAGGGCGCTCTCCCCACCG
>ENA-UONU01001021-UONU01001021.1-human-gut-metagenome-genome-assembly--contig:-CS51-NODE-1021-length-23410-cov-4.882081_pt1 | contig 23410 bp, 19 predicted proteins | sample MGYA00242462_ERZ724009 | MGnify/ENA metagenome assembly ERZ724009 | reverse complement strand
GAAATAATCATTGTCCACCTTGGCCCATCCGGTCATCATCTTGCCGTCCTGCCCAAAGAGATACCAATTATCCTTGATCTGGGCCCAGGAATTGACCACGCATTTTCCATTGCTCTGGAAATAATACCAAGCTCCATCCATCTCACGCCAGCCGGTTCCCATGCTGCCGTCGCCCCTCATAAAGTAATAATCATCGCCGATCCGAAGCCAGCCGGTGACCATTACTCCGTCCAACATATAATACCATTTTCCATATTCTGGATTGATCCATCCCGTTGCCATCAAGCCGCCAGGACGGAAAAAGTACCATTTTCCATCAATCTGCTTAAATCCCGTTGTCATGTAGCCGGTTGTAAGATCCATATAATACCAGCCCTCGCTGGTCTGAAGCCAGCCGGTGTGTGTCTGGCCATTGTTCGTGTAAGTCCAGTGATCGTTGGTCTTATTCCAGCCGTCTGCTGCAAAACTGGTAAAGGCGCTTCCAAGGGACATGGCCCCGATCATTCCAGCCGCCGCCACGGCAGTCCAGTATTTCCTGTATCCCATGCTTCTTCCTCCTCGTCTGGTATGTATACAGGGGAGGAAGCTGTACTCCCTCCCCAAGATTTTCCACTTTCTATTATAGCACAATGCCCTGCTGATTTCGTAACAATTTTATTACAATTTACGTAATTTCCTGTAAAACTTCTTTGCATAGCGGTACATGATAATGGTATATTCCCCAAATTCCTCTCCCAGGGCGCTCTTATAAACAGCCCACAGACACCATAGGAATCCTCCTAAAGCTGCATTTGCATACAGGGCAAACCGTTCCTCCTCATCCGGCTCCCTCTCCAGATAAAGGGACAACAAATGTTCCATCTGCTCCTCATTGTAATAAGAATAGATTGCACTCATGGACACGTCCATAATGGGATCGCTCATCCCCGCATACTCCCAATCCAGCAGTTTTACACTTCCATCCTCAAAAAACAGGAAGTTATCCACATTCGGATCAATATGGCAGAGACAAGAGGGACGCTTCCTGGAATCAAGCTGTTCCATCAGCCAGTCCATGGCTTCCTTCACCTCGTCGTAATCCTCAAAAACCAAGGCGTTATGAGCCCTGCACAGCTGCTCGTAAAACTGGATCCGTTCCCGGATGTCAAACCGATGGGCCACTGTGGTGCCTGACTGATGGAGTGAGCGGACGATCGACATGCACTTTTCCATATCCTTCCAGTCATCTGCATTCCCATTGCGAGTCCCCTCATAGTAATCAGCGATCTTATATCCATTTTCCTCATTGAGATAGATCAGCTTTTCCGTAATCCCCAAGGGCTTGACCGCCTCATAAACTGCTTTTTCCTGTTTCCTGTTGATAAGAAGCTCGGTTCCCGGTCCGGGGATCCGGCAGATATAACCGTGTCCGTCCACGTTGAACAGAAAGGATTTGTTCGTCATCCCGGCCTTCAGGCAGCGTATATCCCGGATATGGGACTCCGGCACGTCAAAGACCTGGGCTACCAGCTTCATAGCCGCATTGTCGGAATGATTGCGGTAGCGAGGATCAAAAAGACGCAGCTCCTCCAGATTCTCAAACTCATAGACCTGATTTTCCGGCTGGCAGTTAATGTCCATTTCAATATCCTGCCACCGGTCGGAGGGAATACCTGACAGCTGTTCTGCTTCTCTCAGAAGATCCCCCTCCCCCTTCAAGCGGCGTCTCGCCTCACCGGTGAGCATATCTGCATAAACCTGTTCCCAGTAAAACGGTTCTGTCCCCGGTGACCTGTAATACCCCTCCAAAACAGGAAGGAACCATTTGGAAAATTCTCTTGAAAAATATACGGGGCCGTACATCACCCATTGATCATGGCCCCCTACCTGAACCTCTGTAATCCGCCCCTTCTTGTTAAAAGACAGACACCACTCCCTGGTATCCCCCTTCTGGAAAGAAGCGCTGTACCACGCTCCACATTCATGGCTGTGATACATATTATCACGGAGCCAGTTATCCGAGGAGAGAATGTACATATTCCGCCCCTCTAATACCTTCCGGCAATGGTAAATCGTAGCCAGCGTATTTTTGCAGGAATATTCCGGGTTGTAGAGAAGCTTCACATCATATTTATCCATAAGATACTCAAATTTTTCCTTCAGGTATCCCACCGCGATGGTAATATCCCGGACACCTGCCTGGTGAAGCTGTTTGATCTGTCTCTCGATCATCCGCTCCCCGAACACCTCTAACAACCCCTTCGGGGTCTCAAAGGTGAGAGGTACAAACCGCGAGCCAAATCCTGCTGCTATGATCAGCGCCCCGTCCACGCGGCAGGGCTCCAAAAGCGTTTTTCCAGCCTCTGTAAGCTTCCATCTTCCTTTTTCTTCTTCCTCTATATATCCCAGGGAAACACACTGTTTTACCAGGTGATTGGCCGTTCCAAGAGATACCCCCAGCTGCCCTGCCAGCTCTCTCTGCGTTGTCTCCGGCTGCTCCATCACCGCCCTGCATATAAGTCCGTATCGGTCCATCTGTTATTCCTCCTGCGTCTGGAATCCGGCATCCTTTGTCCTCTGCCCAGACACTTTTTGTTCAAAATAAGTTATTTTTTAGGATATGTGAACAATATAACATGACAACGGTGAAAATGCAAGATGGAAGCCCTTGGATTTCCTCTTTTTTATGGTATAATCCTAAGTAATACTATAATGGTTCATCTTCAAATGAGGAGAAAATGAAGGGCATTCTTTAATTATCATGACCTGCCCTAAACAAATCCCCCAGGATATATTTGAATCTTTCCGCGAATACCTGGAAAATAAAGTGATGCAGAATGTATTTTCCTAAAATATACTGAAGTTTCCGTGTTTTCCAGTCTGTCAAACCCAGATAACCAATAAGATCAGGAGAAAAACCGATGAAATTAAAAAATATTTTAATTGTTGTAAAAGATATTGAAAAGTCAAAACAATTTTACCACAGTCTGTTCGGCCTTGATGTGGCTTTGGACAATGAGGGAAATGTAATCTTAACAGAGGGCCTGGTGCTTCAGGATGCGAAGATCTGGAGCTCCTTTTTAGGAAAAGAGATCATTCCAAAAAGCAATTCCTGCGAGCTGTATTTTGAGGAACCGGATCTTGAGGGGTTTGTCAAAAAGCTGGAAACATTATATCCCTCCATTCAATATGTAAACTGCTTGGCATCCCACAGTCAGAAACAGAGAATGATCCGCTTTTACGATCTGGACGGCAATCTGATCGAGGTGGCAGCACCAGATTTTTCTAAAATTTAAGCGGAAGCCCTAAAAATAAGACTTCCGCTATTACTATTTTATGATGTTTATGATTCTATTACACCTCAAAGATCAGGTCTCCGTAGCTTGGCATGGGCCACAGATCCTTATCTACGATCATTTCCAGCTTGTCAACCGGAGCGCGCAGCGCTTCCATAGCCGGAACTACCTGAGCATGGTAAGCCTGGGCCTGAGCCTGTCCTCCCTTCACTGCACCGCAGGCCTCTGTCACCTCCCACAGATGGGTCAAGGCCCGCTTTGTCTCCCCTAAGAGGGCGGAGGTCTCTACCAAAAGCTCTGTCTGAGCTGTTACATCTGCCGCCTCGCACACGCCTTTTACCGCACCAATGGAAGCGGCCAGCTGGGTGGTATACTTGATCACAGCCGGGATAATGGACTTGCTGGCCATGTCATACATGGTTCTGGCCTCAATGTTGATGGCCTTGGAATAATTTTCATACTCTACCTCTGCCCGCGATGACAGCTCGGATCTGGTAAAGACGCCGAAGGCCTCAAAGAGCTTAACAGCCTTCTCTGTAGTGAGAGCAGGAATGGCATCCACCATGGAACGCAGGTTAGGAAGCCCCCGGCGCTCTGCCTCTGCCACCCACTCCTCAGAATATCCATTTCCATTAAAGATGATCCTCTTGTGAGCTGCCAAAGTCTCCTTAATGAAATCGTGAACCGCCATATCGAAGTCTTCTTCCTTCTCCAGACGATCTGCTGCCTCCTTCAGCGCTTCAGCTACAATGGTATTTAAAACCGTATTGGGGGAGGCGATGGAATCAGAGGAACCAACCATTCGGAACTCGAATTTATTGCCTGTAAAGGCAAAGGGGGAGGTACGGTTCCGATCCGTTGCATCCTTATCCAGATCAGGAAGAATATCCACACCTGTCTTTAAGGTTCCTCCCTGCTTGGAATGGGTAGCCTCTCCTGTATCACAAAGCTGGTCGATCACATCCTCCAACTGCTCTCCCAGGAAAATGGAGATGATGGCCGGCGGGGCCTCGTTTGCGCCCAGACGGTGGTCGTTTCCCACATCTGCGGCAGATTCCCGCAGCAGGTCAGCGTGAACATCCACTGCCTTGATGATGCAGGCCAGAACCAGAAGGAACTGGATATTCTCATGAGGCGTATCCCCTGGATTCAGCAGGTTTGTTCCATCATCAGCGATCAGGGACCAGTTGTCATGCTTGCCGGAACCATTGACGCCTGCAAAAGGCTTCTCGTGGAGCAGGCAGGCCATTCCATGGCGTCCTGCCACTTTTTTTAAGGTTTCCATCACGATCTGATTGTGATCCACCGCCTGGTTTACGCCCTCATAAATGGGAGCCAGCTCATGCTGTGCCGGAGCTGCCTCATTGTGCTGTGTCTTGGCTGGAACCCCTAACTTCCACAGCTCCTTGTTTACATCGTTCATATAAGAACCTACACGCTCCCGGATGACGCCGAAGTAATGATCCTCCATCTCCTGTCCCTTAGGCGGCATAGCTCCAAATAAGGTACGCCCGGTATAGATCAGATCCTTGCGCTGTAAATATTTCGCCTTGTCCACCAGAAAATATTCCTGCTCCGCTCCCACCGAAGTCGTTACGCGCTTGGCCGTGGTATTTCCAAAGAGACGCAAGATACGCAGCGCCTGGCCGTTCACTGCCTGCATGGAACGAAGAAGAGGAGTTTTCTTATCCAACGCCTCACCGGTATAGGAACAGAAAGAGGTAGGCAGGCAAAGGGTAACGCCGATGGCATCCTCTCTCAGAAAGGCGGGAGAGGTACAGTCCCAAACCGTATAGCCTCTTGCCTCGAAGGTAGAGCGCAGGCCGCCGGAGGGGAAGGAGGAAGCGTCCGGCTCACCCTTAATCAACTCTTTTCCAGAAAACTCCATAATCACCTTTCCCTCATTAGGGGCGGAGATAAAGGAATCATGCTTTTCCGCCGTTACCCCGGTAAGAGGCTGGAACCAGTGGGTGTAATGGGTCGCGCCCCGCTCAATAGCCCAATCCTTCATCGCATGGGCTACCACATCTGCAATGCTTGGATCCAGTTCTGCCCCATCTTCAATGGTCTTTTTCAGTTTCTTATATACGCTTTTGGGCAGACGCTCCCTCATGACCGCGTCATTGAACACGTTCTTACCGAACATCTCTGATACATTCAGCACATCGCTCATCCCTTGTTCCATCCTCTCTTTGTTCATTGTTAAGTCGACTCTATTTTCCTGTCCCTCAATCCTATCTGCTAAGACACGAAAAAGGTGTTCTCCCCTTAAAAAGAAAACACCTTTTTTTCTTTAATAAAATAAACCATTTCCCTTAAAAATGCAAGTGGTTTTTTAAAGAAAATTCAACGTTTATTCTAATAAAAACTATTAAGCTTTGTTAATAAGGCAAAGAACCCTCTATGATTTCCCATAAACTCCGGGCTTTTCCCAAAGGATCTAGGCCTTTCCCACAGAGCCAAAGAGCTCCATCTTCTCTTTTACAGTTGCGCGGATCGCATCAGCTCCGGGAGCCAGAAGCTTTCTTGGGTCAAATCCCTTGCCCTTCTGATCCTTGCCGGCCTCGATGTACTCTCTGGTTGCTGCTGCAAAGGACAGCTGGCACTCGGTGTTGACATTGATCTTGGCAACGCCCAGGCTGATGGCCTTTTTGATCATATCCTCAGGGATGCCGGTTCCTCCGTGAAGCACCAATGGAAGATTGCCTACCGCTTCCTTTACCTGCTCCAGAACGTCAAAGCGCAGGCCAGGCCAATTCTCAGGATACTGTCCGTGGATATTGCCGATTCCTGCTGCCAGGAAGTCTACTCCCAGGTCAGCGATGGCCTTGCACTCGCTTGGGTCTGCACACTCGCCTAAGCCCACAACGCCGTCTTCCTCGCCTCCGATGGAGCCAACCTCTGCCTCTAAGGACAGGCCCATCGCATGGGCGATCTTAACTAATTCCCTTGTCTTCTCCACATTCTCCTCGATGGAATAATGGGAACCGTCAAACATAATAGAGCTGAAGCCAGCCTTGATGCACTTATAGCAGCCCTCGTATGTTCCGTGATCCAGATGAAGGGCAACGGGAACCGTAATGTTTAATTCCTCCATCATGGCTTTTACCATAGCGGCTACCGTCTTAAATCCAGTCATATACTTTCCGGCTCCCTCAGATACGCCCAGGATTACAGGGGACTTTAACTCCTCTGCGGTCAGCAAGACAGACCTGGTCCACTCCAGATTGTTGATGTTAAACTGGCCTACTGCATATTTGCCTTCTCTTGCTTTCTCAAGCATTTCTTTTGCAGAAACTAACATATTTATGCCTCCTCGCGCTTTGTTATTTTATTAACCATCTCTCATTATATCGCGGGTCATGATAAAAAGAAAGATGTTTTTACCTTATGTTTTACCTTGTGTTTTGACCTTGCGTTTTAACATATAGCTGAACTGCTGCGTTTTGATACGCCAGGAACAAGCGGACATGCTGCCTAGCTCTCCCGGCCGCATCCTAAGATCTCACGAACCATATCTTTCATCCGGGCTCCGTCACACTCCCGGTTATGAAGAATCTCAGCACTGCGGATCTCCTCCACTGCCTTTGGGATCGGGGTTCCTGAGACAGCGCTGAGCCTGTCGATAACTTCAAACTCATCTCTGCCTTCCACGCTTTCTTTTCCCCCAATTGCCTCCATAACGCTGCCTGAAAACTTATAGGGGCTGGCTGTGGAAGCGATCACCGTCTTTGTCTCATCTCCCGTCTTTCTCCTGTACTCCTGATACACAGCTGCAGCCACACCGGTATGAGTATCGATCAGGTATCCTGTATCCTCAAAGATCTTACGGATCACAGCTGCATCCTGCTGCCAGTCTGCAGTCCCGCCGGTAAAATCCGACATAAAGGCCCGCATGGAAGGGGTTGCTGTATATTTCCCAGTTTCTGTCAACTCTTTCATGAGAGCTGCACTCGCCTGGGCGTCGCATCCTGTGCTCAGATAAACGAGACGCTCTAAGTTACTGGAGATCAGAATGTCCATAGACGGGGAATGGGTGAGGATAAATTCCCGGTTTCTGTCATATTCTCCTGTCTCAAAGAAATCATAGAGCACCTTATTTTCATTGGAGGCGCAGATCAGCGTCTTAATGGGAAGCCCCATGCGTTTTGCAAAGCTGGCAGCCAGGATATTTCCAAAATTTCCTGTGGGAACAGTCACATTGATCTCCTCCCCTGCCTTGATCTCACCTGCCTCTAACAGTTTGGCATAAGCGTAAACATAATATACTACCTGCGGAACCAGACGTCCGATGTTAATGGAATTGGCGGAGGAGAACTGACATCCCTTCCTCTCAAGCTCTGCGGCCAGCTCCTTGTCTGCAAACAGCTTCTTTACGCCTGTCTGTGCATCGTCGAAATTGCCGTGGATTGCCACCACGCAGGTGTTATTTCCCTTCTGAGTCCGCATCTGCAGCTCCTGTACACGGCTGACCCCGTTCTTTGGATAAAAGACAATGATGCGTGTTCCTTCTACATCAGCGAATCCTGCCATAGCCGCCTTTCCGGTATCCCCGGAGGTTGCCGTGAGGATCACGATCTCCCGGTCCACATGATTTTTTCTGGCCGCCGTTGTCATAAGGTGGGGAAGAATGGAGAGAGCCATATCCTTAAAAGCGATGGTACTGCCGTGATACAGTTCCAGAAAATAAGCCCCGTCTGCCTTTGCCAGGGGAGCGATCTCAGGTGTATCAAATTTACCGTCATAGGCCCTGTTGATGCAGTCCCAAAGCTCCTCCTTGGTGTAATCGGTCAAAAACAGCTTCATTACCTCATAGGCTGTCTCCTGATAAGTCATAGTGCCAAGCGTCTCCAAAGGAATGTCTAACGCTGGTATCTCTGTGGGCATAAACAATCCGCCGTCCGCAGCAAGGCCTTTTAAAACAGCCATGGATGCGGTAACGCCTTTTTCGCCGCCTCTTGTACTCTCATAGGTCAATGCCATACCTTTTCCCTCCCTGTTTCCAATCATAATGCCAAAAATGGTAAGTTACACAAATAGTATCATATTTCCTCTGAAGGCGCAACAGAAAATGGTTCCCCTAGTTTCCCTATGCCTTTGCACATTTCACAGCCCCATGCTATAATCGAAGCGTATTCCCGCTTTCAATCAGCAGCAGGGATGCAAAATAAACATACAAGGAAAACACAGCCAATGAATTATGATCCGATTGTCACAGGAATCTTTTTAAACCGGCCGAACCGCTTCATCGCCCACATTGATGTGGAGGGAGAAACGGTTATCGCCCATGTAAAAAATACAGGCAGATGCAGGGAGCTTCTGATCCCCGGATCCACTGTAATCCTAAACCACCACCCGAACGCCGCCCTCACAGGCCGCAAAACGGAGTATGATCTGATCGCCGTATATAAAGGGGATCTTCTCATCAACATGGACTCCCAGGCCCCCAATCAGGCAGCCCTGGAATGGATCACTTCACCAGAAAGGCAGATCATCTCCCCCTTCCTTCCCCTGATCCCTCAGGATATATGCCGGGAAGTCACTCACGGTGACTCACGCTTTGATCTCGCCTTTTCCCTTTTTGATCCAAAAACAAAAGCCCTTACCCCCGCTTTTATGGAGGTAAAGGGCGTTACATTAGAGGAAAATGGACATGCCCGTTTTCCCGATGCCCCCACAGAGCGGGGCGTAAAACATGTAAAAGGGCTGATCCAGGCCCACAAAGAAGGCTATCAGGCCTTTTTGCTGTTCCTCATCCAGATGAAGGGCATAAGCTGCTTTTCCCCCAACGACTCCACCCATCCGGCCTTCGGGGATGCGTTACGGGAAGCCGCTGCCGCCGGGGTTACGCTTTTAGCCTATGACTGCCAGGTTACGGAAGCCTCCATGACGGTAGATCAGCCGGTACGGATCCTCCTATAGCCTCTCCCTCCCCGTTCGGAACGGATCTTTCCTTTTCTTTCTCTGCTCTGTTCAAAACAGCGCTCACAGATGGAAAATGGATAATCCCAGGAAAGTTCCCGGCGGCAGACCATGCATTTCCTAGTGTAGCTGGCGCACTCTGTTTTTAAGATCCGGCTGATCTCCTCCTCCGTCTTTCTTCTCTCCTCTGCCAGATTCTCTTCCTGGATAGCGAGACCTGTTTTTCTGGAAAACTGGAAATACAGATCCAGCATTTTATAGTAACTCTCCTGATCCTGAAGGCTGTCTCCCGGACAGTAAGGAAACTCCAGCTCATCCACATCCCGGTACTCTCTGCAGTAATCCCTCCACAGATCCATCACCATACGGTTGTCAATGTCCACAGAGCAGGTGATCAGCTTGTATATCTCCTGTCTGGAAAACTCGTGAAGATCTTCCCTGTGTACCCGCGCAAAGGCCATATACAGGGCCAGCAGCTCATCCACTTCCATTTTTTCATAAATGGAGGGCGCTTCCATTCCCGCCCATATCTTTACCAGGGTATCGATCTCAGCCGGAAGGTCGAGAAGCTTCTCCGGAAATCCCACATACGCCTTCATAATGGGGATAGGCAGGCGGGAAAGGCCGTCCTCGATCAATTCCCCCTCATCTACAGCGGCCACAAACCCTTCCTCATACAGCCCATAGCGGCCTGCCCTTCCTGCGATCTGCTTGATCTCCTCTGGGTAAAGCGGCCGTCTGCTCACTCCGTCAAATTTTCCGGTTTCCACAAACACGATCCTTCGTATAGGAAGGTTCAGTCCCATACCGATAGCGTCTGTGCTGACTACCACCTCTGTCTCCTTCTCCAGAAAGCGGCGTACCTGCTCTCTTCTGGTAGCCGGGGGAAGGCTTCCGTAAATAACGCTGCAGCGCACCCCCTGGCGTTCCAAATGCCCGGCCAGAGCCAAAACGGATTTCTTAGAAAACACGATAAGGGCATCCCCCTTTTTCAGATCCCTGGACAGATTATAAGGCTTTTTCTCCATAGTAAGGCGGGTATTCCTCTTATGGCGCAGGATCTGATAAGAATCCCCGCAGCGGCGGATCATCTGGACAATAATATCCTCTGCCTCCGGCGCCATGCACAGATGGATCTCCTCTGCCCGAAGTCCCAGAACCGCCTTCGTCCAGTTATGCCCCCTATAGGGATCCGCGATCATCTGACACTCATCCACTACCACAATATCAAAATATTCGTGATCGCCCATCATTTCAATGGTACATGCCTGACATAGGGCTCCCGGCGTCTCAAGGGTCTCCTCCCCTGTGATCATGGAGCAGGGAAGCCCTTCCATGTTTAATCTGTCATATACTTCCAAAGCCAGAAGACGGAGGGGGCCAAAATAAGCTCCATGGCTGCACTCTCTCAGCCGCTTTAAAGCATCGTGAGTCTTTCCGCTGTTGGTCGGCCCGACATGGAGAATAAACTTTCGCTTCAGCTCCCTGGCCTCAGGGTATTCCTGCTCCGGCCTGCGCTTCACGGAATCCAAAATCCCTCTTTTGATGGTTTTCGGGATATAAAACAGCTGGTAAGCCCGTTCCAGGGAATTGGTGAGAAGATAACGGCGGATCCCCTGCATTTTCAGAACCTGCTCCCATTCCTCCAGCGACAGGCCTTTTACAAACTCCAGATCCTTTTTGGCCAGGGAGGCACAAAATATGCGAAGCTGGCTCCGATCCGCCTCCCACTGCTTTCTGGCCTCCGGGGAGTTCAGATGTTCCTCTCTTCTCATCAGCCAGGCAGCAGCCTTTGACACCATGGCATGAATGTCGTTTAACTCATTGGCCTTGACAATGGAGCGCAGCGCCTGGGGTTTCAGACGCTCCAGACGCTTTTTAAACTCTGCTGTCTTCATGGTATGGTATCTCTTATTCGCGCTGCCAAAAAACAAGTCCTCGTAATATTCTGCCAAATACCGGCAGCACTCCTCATTTGTGTCCATACACTCCTCTTTCTTACACCATGGTGGTGTCTACAAAGTTCTCAAAGCCTGTGATCCCGTACTCTGCACACACGCTGTTGATCCCATCCACGATCTCCTCCCTGGAATAATCAGCGGTATAAAGCGCCTCATCCTTCAGCTGGTTCAAATACATATAAAAGGTAAGGGCCATTTCCAGACACTGGGTACTTTCAGGATCCAGCACATCGCTTAAAAGATTCTCTGCCTCGTTGATCTTCCCTTCATCTACCAGCCCCTTTAAACGGCGGTAGGTGCGGTCTATCTCCGTATCCTGCTCCTCTGACTCCGGCAGCTCATAGTCAATATCTCTTTTTCCCAATGCCAGTCCTGCGATCGCCCTCACTAAGTCGCTGATCGTCCTCATTACATAATCGTCCTGATAGCCCATTGTCTCATCTCCTGTTCGTTTTGTATGTTCCAGTATAGTGGATGCCGCAGTCTGCGTCAAGTAAACGCTGCTTGAGTTCCCTTGACGCGTCCTGCCGCTGATCTTATAATAAAATAAAGGATTGCTGATCCGAAGAAGCATTTTAAAAATTTCACCTTGAGAGGAAGCCTGCCTAATGAAACCTGCACCGTCCACAGCTAAAAAACTTCCCGCCTTCTTATGGGGAATCCTTCTTTTCATGATTTCCGTGATCCTGGGTCTCTGTGCCAGAACCCTCCCCGGCTTCGCCCATGGATATTCCACCCGGTTCTATCCTCTGCTTGCAGGCAGCCTTGGGCGGTTCAGCAGCTTATTTCCCTTCTCCCTGTCTGAGTTTTCCCTGTTCCTTCTTCTATTTTTCCTTGTGCGCATGTTTTTAAGATCCTGGAAATCTCCCCTTCTCCTCCTTGGAAGGATCTTTTTCCTCTGCAGCTTCCTTCTGTTTCTCTTTACGGTAAACTGCGGCGTAAACTATTACAGAAGCCCTTTTTCTTCGGAAGCCTCCATTTCCCCTGCGCCACATTCCCTGGAGGAATTAAAAGAGCTGTGCACCTTTCTCACCAGCGAGCTCAACAAGGCCCGCAAGGAAATAGAGGACAGGGAAGCCGAGGAGAAGGGCTCCATTAGCTCCTCCTTTTCTGCACTGTCCCAGGCGGGAACAGAGGGAAGGGAAGCTATGATCCGCCTGGGAGAACAATTTCCCCAGCTGGCTGGCTACTATCCCCGCCCCAAGCCTGTATTTTTTTCCAGGATACTGTCCATCCAGCAGCTGTGCGGCATCTACTCTCCCTTTACGATCGAGGCAAATTATAATCGTGAAATGCCATTTTCCAATATCCCCCATACCATCTGCCATGAACTGTCCCATCTCAGAGGTTATATGAGGGAGGACGAGGCTAACTTTATCAGCTACCTTGCCTGTATCCATTCTCCTTCTCCTGCTTTCCGCTACAGCGGCTTATTCATTGGATGGATCCATGCCACTAACGCTCTGGCTGAAGCAGACCGGGAATGTTTTCTGGAAATTTACCATACACTGGACGAACAGGTAATCCGTGACCTGGAAGTTCACGACCAATTTTGGAGCCAGTTTGAAGGGCCAGTGGCCGAAGCCTCCGCCCAGGTCAACGATGCCTATCTCAAAGCCCACAGCCAGGAGGCAGGGATACAGAGTTACGGCCGCATGGTAGATCTGATGCTGTCCTATTACGAAGAAATGCCATCCGCTGTTTCAGACAGCTCCAAATAGGAGGATTCCGGCAGAAGAAAATAGTTATTATCCCGGTCCGAATCCTGGATCATTGCCTCCAGCTCCTTCAGAAGATAGCTGTCCGGCATATTCCGCTCCCAGAAGCGGTATCCCTTTGTGCTGCGGACTCCCTTTGCATCGATCAGGCGGCCCGCATAATAGTCAATGTAAACCCCCGCATATGCCGCTGCCATGGAATGTTCCACATCTTCCCCCAGATTTTTTACCACACCGCGTATCTGATCGCTGATCAGCTTTTCAATATACTGAAAGGACCAGCCCTCAAAGTCAAGGAGATCCTTGTTTGCGCTGTTATTTCTCTCAGCCCAGGCGGATACGTCCACAGACCGCGTGGCATAAGAAATACTCCCATCCTCCTCCCAGGTGATCTGGCCATACTGGCAGGGCGGGATGCTGAGCGCATCGGTGACAATCTCCTGGATCCCGTAGGAATGGTCAGGAACCCCTGGTTCGCTCTTGTGCTTCCTAATCCTCTGAACGTGGAGATGACCGCTGAAAAACAAAGGAAGATCATACTTTTGGAGAAGCTCAATGACTTCCCCATTATTTTCCATAGCACACTGGGTTGTATACATACGGCTCTGGGCCAGCAGATTATGGTGGGCTACCGGGATCACCAAGATCCCCTGTTCCTTTGCCTTTGCCAGCTGTTGGTCCACCCATTCCATGGTGCTTTCCCCCAGACGGCCTTCCACCTTATTTTCAGGCTCATACTGGCAGGAATCCAGCATAAGGAGCCAGTTCTTTTTATCCAGCGCATATACGTAGCTCAGGGAACTGCTGTCCCTGCTCACCGACTGGTCATAACCATATTCATGATAGATTTCATAAAAATCCTCTGCCCCAATGTAAGGCGCAGGAGATTTCTCATCTCCCAGATAGACGGCTGCATCGGTATTGTTAATATCATGGTTGCCAGGAATGACTAACACCTGGATCCCAGCCTCCTGGACCCGCTTTAACCTCCGGGCCAGCTCCTCATGGTTCATCCGCTCTCCATTCATGGTAATATCACCGCTCAGGATCAACGCAGATGGTTTTTCCTGGATAACCTCGTCCAGAAATGCCTCCAAAAGCTCTGGAAGATACTGTACCACCTTGCCGTCACAGCGCTCCACAAAAAGCTGAAATGCTTTGCCTCCGTCTCCGGCCGAAGCGCTCTGATAGTGGAGATCGGTAGCAAGAATCAGGCTGGGCGGCTGATAGGCCTCCTCCGGCTCCCACAGATCCGGAAATTCTTTTTTCCACTCACGGTATCCCTCCTGGCGTCGTATCCCGTCCTGAGGCTTCTCTGCCTGAGAGGGTGTCGCCGGTATTTCTCCTGTCTCACCCCATTCTGTATCTAGATGGTCAGACATTCCTCTTTTTTCTTCTGTTTCCCTTTTCCCGTCTCCCCCATGTTCTGAACTTTCCTCTGTACTGAAAGCCTGGGGAACTGACGGCTCTGTCAATGTTTTTAAAACGTGCAGTACCCCGATGCATGCCACAAATACCATGGCATACATCAGGGCACTTATGATCCAAGTTTTCTTTTTCATTGGGTCTGCTCTTTTCGTATTGTATCTTCCTACAAAATGCCCAGCTCTTTCATGGCATAGGCAATGCCATCCTCCTCCACTGTCTTTGTCTCAAAGGTGGCGTAAACCTCCAGTACCTGATCATGTTTTCCCATAAGAACGCAGTTTTGTGCGTAACGGAACATAGACAGGTCGTTGCTGCTGTCCCCAAACACATATGCTTGTTCCAGGGGGAGCCCGTAATGCTTGAGCACCAGATCAATGGCAGTGGCTTTGGAGTGTCCTCTGGGGACAAACTCATAGGTTCCCTGTCCCCTGTCTATGATCTCCATATCCGGAAGCAGGCCAAAAAGCTCCCTTGGACGGCTGTTCTCATCGGAAACCAGATAGAACTTATCGAACTCATAGTTATCATCCTCCCATGCATAGGGAGAGAGGGTTCCTGAACGCCTCATGGCTTCCTTTAATTCCTCTGCCCTGGGAAAACGGGCGGGCGAACGGTGGATATGGACTCCCTCTGATGATTCCAGCACGCCGTCTAACCCACATACGTCAATATCACGTTTGATCTCCAATCCCCGTTTAAAAGGGATCTTTTGGCTGTAGATCACCTGGCCTCCTACGGAAATATAAGTTCCGCATCCGCACAGGCATCCGTCTGTCTCAACTTGGTTTTCAAGGAAGGTCACCTGGGCATAAACCCGGCCTGTATTGATAAAAACAAGATGGCCTCTCCGTCTAGCCTCTGCAAGGGCCTCCACTGCACTCTGCGGAATGGTATGAGTTTTTTCTGACAGAAGAGTTCCGTCAATATCAAAAAACAGGGCTTTCGTATCTCTATTCATCATCTCTGAACACAATGGTATGTGTCTCCTCATCCATACTTTCTACGATCGCTAAGGATTCCAGACGCACTCCCTCAGAGCGCAGCAGATCGCCTCCCACCTGGAATCCCTTCTCAATGACAATTCCTGCACCAACTAACTCAGCGCCGGACTCCCGCACCAGAGCCGCTAATCCCTCCAGAGCTTTCCCGTTTGCCAGGAAATCATCAATCAGCAGAACCTTATCCCCAGGGCCCAAAAACTCCTTTGCCACGATAATATCGTAGACTCTGCCGTGTGTGTAGGACTCCACCTTCGTGGTATATACCTCTCCTGCGATGTTCTTTGTCTGGGTCTTTTTAGCAAATACAACCGGAACATCAAAATACTGGGCTACAATACATGCGATGCCGATACCAGAGGCCTCAATAGTCAAAATCTTTGTCACCTCAGCGTCTGCAAATCTGCGCTTAAACTCTTTTCCGATCTCTCCAAAAAGCTTAATATCCATCTGATGGTTGAGAAAACTGTCTACCTTCAGAACATTCCCGGCTTTGATCTTACCGTCTTTTCGTATCCTGTCCTTTAAAATCTGCATCTGCGAATCCTCCTCCATATTGTCTGCTGCAATGTGGGGGCCGAAGAATCCTCCGGCCCTTATATCAGGCCCTTCCGGTTGATCCGGGCTCCCTACTGTGCAGCTGTAGTCTCCTCATCTGCCTTGGCAGCATCTTTGCTCTCTGCATTGTCAGCTGCCTTGATTGTCTCTTTGGCTTCTGCATTGTCAGCTGCCTTGGTTGTCTCTTTGGCTTCTGCGCTGTCAGCTGCCTTCGTTGTCTCTTTGGCTTCTGCGCTGTCAGCTGTCTCTTCCTCGGACTTAGCGGTATTAACTGCCTGATCAGCCATGAACTTCATCACCTTCTGATTTAAAGCCATCTCGTCCAGGGTCTCCTCCCCGAAATAAGCGACCGCATCCTCCACAGTCTGTCCATTGGACTCAGCAAACTCCTGACGATCCGCATCCTCCAATTCGATTCCCTCGGTCTTCGCCACATTCAGGATCACCAGCTGGCTCTTTACATCCTCCTCCACGGAAGCGTAGACAGCTTCCTTCAGGGCCGGAACGTCCATTCCCTGGGCCTGAGCCATACCGGATAAATTAGAGCCGTACATCTTTGCCTGATCCTCGTACTGCTTGATCCTGTCATTATATCTTCTGGAAACCGTATTTTTGTTCAGCTTGAATGTAGAGCTGTCCACAACGTTCTGAAGAACTGCCTGTTCTACCTGAAGGTCTGCGGAACGCTCCTTCTGGGTCAGAAGCTCTGCCATAACAGACTGTTTATAGTCCTCCACTGTGTCAAAATCAGAAACGCGCTTTACAAAGGCGTCGTCTAACACGGCATCCTTCTTTTCCTTTACCGCATTTACTGTAACCTCAAATACAACGGACTGTCCTGCCAGGGCTTCCTCTCTGTAATCTTCAGGGAAGGTAAGGTTTAACTCCTTTTTGTCCCCTTTCTTTGCTCCAACCAGTCCATCCTCAAACCCGTCGATCATGGTTCCCGATCCCAAAGTCAGATCCTGATCCTCTCCGGTTCCGCCTGCAAATTCCACACCGTCCTGTTTTCCCACATAGTCTATGTTTACGATGTCCCCTTCTTTGGCTTCCCGGTCTACCTCTGTAATGTCCGGATTCTGTGCCAGAACCTGATTGATCCTTGCATCCACCTCGGTATCTGTCACCATCACATCAGGCATGTTGACCTCCACGCCCTTGTATTCTCCCAATTCAACCGTTCCCAGATTTTCCACGCCTTCGGTCTGGCCGGAAGAACACCCTGTCATAATAACAGCAGAAGCCAGTCCGCATAAACATAAAAGCTTTAATTTTTTCATTTTACTATCCCTTTTCTATCCTGTTTTCAATTTCACACCCTTGAAAGCAGGGCGCTGACTGACCGCCAGCGCCCTAAAAGCGTGCGTTGTACATAGTTATATCATACATACGCAGGAAAAAAAAGCCCTTCTAAAATGATTTCACAGATTTTTCAATAACGGCAAGATTCCTGCCGTAAGTTATGCCGGATCAGCCATGAACACTGAGGAAATATCTGTACGCTTATTTGTAAAATGCTTTAAATGCCTTATAGGTGTTATATACATCCAGCTTAGAGGCCAGCTCAAAAGGAGAATGCATACACAGGATCGGAACCCCCAGATCCACCGTATCCACGTCCATATGGGCCACAAACTGTGCGATGGTTCCGCCGCCGCCTGCATCCACGGCCCCCAGCTCTCCTGCCTGCCAGTATACGCCCTCTCCGTCCATAATGGCGATCACCTTCGCCATGGTTTCAGCGCTGGCATCGTTGGAGCCGGACTTTCCCCTTGCTCCTGTATACTTAGTCAGAACGCAGCCTTTGTTAATATAGCTGCTGTTGCGTCCCTCATACACATCCGGGAAATTCGGATCATAGGCTGCATTTACGTCAGAGGACAGGCACAGGGAATGTTTTAATACCTCCCTGACGTTCACATCTGCCTGGGCAGCCAATTCCTCAATATAGTGAAGGACAAAATCAGAATTAAGGCCTGTATTTCCTACGGAACCGATCTCTTCCTTATCTGCTAAGATTGTCACCGTAGTATAGGAAGGCTTCTTTGCATCAATTTCTGCTGTCAGGGCCGTATAAGCGCATACCCTGTCATCCTGTCCATATGCGCCGATCAGGCTCCGGTCAAACCCAATATCTCTTGCCTTGACAGCCGGAACCATCTCGATCTCAGCCCGGAAAAAATCCTTTTCCGTGATCCCGTATTTGTCATGAAGAAGGCTCAGCGCCAGAAGCTTCACCGGCTCCTTGATCTCCTCATCCTGAAATGGAAGGGAGCCTACCAGAATATTGAGCTCCTCCCCTTTGAGGCCGTCCTTTAAAGGGCGCTCATTCTGCTTGGAAGCCAAGTGGGGCAGAAGGTCTGTAACACAGAATACAGGATCCTTCTCATCCTCACCAATCGAAATCTCCACTTTTTCCCCATCCTTCTTTATGATAACGCCATGCATGGCAAGAGGGATCGTCCCCCACTGATATTTGCGGATTCCGCCATAATAATGGGTCTTGAAAAATGCAATATCCTCCTTCTCATAAAGAGGATTTGGCTTAAGATCCAGTCTGGGGGAATCAATATGGGCGCCATTGATGCGCAGCCCCTCCTCCAAAGGCTTTTTGCCAAAGGTCGTTGCGATCAGGGACTTTCCCCGATTGACATAATAAACCTTATCTCCCGGTTCATAGGAGGCTTTCGGATCAAAAGGCTTGTAGCCGCCCTTTTCCAGCATCCGAACCGCTTCTTTGACACATTCCCGCTCTGTCTTTCCCGTATCCAAAAAACCTTTATATCCTTCACAGTATTTAAAAGCCTTTTCCTCCTGCTCCGGTTTCTCTTTTCCAATATGTGGAAATTCCCATGTGAGCTGCTGCTGCAGTTCCTTTCCCTTTGTTTTCTTAGACATCGCCTTGCTCCTCCTAGTCATTCAAGTCATTTCAAAAAAGCAACGCCGGAGGCAAAAGCGCTCCAGCGTCTTTTTGCAATAGCCTTATAGTACCAGTTTACCCAGTTTCCCATACTTTTTCAAGAGGGATTTTACTACTCATCCACAAACCGGTATCCCACCCCTACCTCGGTAAGGATAAACCTGGGCTTTGCCGTATTATCTTCAATCTTCCGGCGTATATTAGCCATAAATACGCGCAGGGACTGATAATCGTCCGTTGTCTCGTATCCCCACACCTCCTGCTGGATATAGTGGTGGGTCAGCACCTTTCCGCTGTTATTCACCAAAAGAATCACCATCTTATATTCCAGCGGTGTCAGATGCACCTCCTGGTCATGGACATAAACCTTTCTCCTGGCCGGATCCAGCCGGAAATAATCCAGGCAGAACTCCTGCTCCCTAGCGCCCTGAACCGCATTTTTGTGACGCAGCCCTACCCGGATCCGGGCCAAAAGCTCCTCTGCGCTGAAGGGCTTTGTCACATAGTCGTCAGCCCCCTCATCCAGGGCGCTGATCTTTTCCCGCTCCTGTCCTCTGGCTGAAACCACAATAATGGGGACGTTAGATTCCTGTCGCACCTGGCGCAGCACCTCCATGCCGTCAATATCGGGAAGTCCCAAATCCAACAGGATCAGATCTGGATGATCTGCATAAAAAAGCGAGATCCCTGACAACCCGTTGTCCGCCAGAATGGCAGCATATCCTCTGGTTTTCAGAGATATTTTCATAAAATTCTGTATGGTCTTGTCATCCTCAATGACCAGTATCCTCGTCTCGTTCATCACTTAATCCTCCATGGGCATAGATACCTCAAACACAGCTCCGCCCTGGGGGCTGTTAAAGGCTCTTATAGCTCCGCCCTGAGCCTCCACGATCGCCTTGCAGATCGTTAATCCCAGCCCTACTCCTCTGTGCCGGTCTCCTACCTCATAAGCGGTTGTAAAGAAATTGTCAAATATCTGATCCATCTTATTCTGCGGGATCCCCACCCCATTGTCCGATACGCTGAATACCAGCTGATCTCCCTGCCGTCTGACGGACAGCGTCACCGTTGTCCTCTCCCCGGAATGGCGGAACGCATTGTCCAGCAAATTTACAAGAACCTGGGTAAACAGCCGCCCGTCCACGGACACGAGCAAAATATCCTCCGGCGTCTCTGTCCTAAGGATATGATCCCCTACCCGTTTGGACACCAGGCACACTGCGCCGGATACCAAATCGTCCACAACCTCTTTCTTTTTGCTTATATCCAGCCGCCCTTCCTGGATCCTGGTCATATTCAACAGGTTTTCTACCATCGTGCTGAGCCACTCAGAATCGGTACAGATGTCCTTTAACATGGTTTTGACTGCTTCCTCGTCCATAATCTCCAGATTATCCAAAAGGAATCCGGCGCTGCCGGTAATACCGGTGAGGGGGGTACGAAGATCATGGGAAATACTCCTAAGCAGAGTGCTTTTCAGCCGCTCCCGCTCCACCTGCATACGGGCCCGCTCCCGTTCCCGGCTTAAAAGCTCCCGCTCTACCACCAGAGTCAGCTGGGAAATGACCGTATCTACATAAATACGTTCTTCCTCGTTCAGCTCCCGGTCCTGTCCCTGAAACAGGATTGCCCCATATGTCTTTTCTCCATTGCAAAGAGGCCTTACAAAGCTAAAATCCGCCTTTTTTCTCTCTTCTCCGCCTTTCTCTCCAACTTTCTCTTCGCCTTTTTCTTTGTCCTTCTCCCTGTCCCTTTCCTCCTGCAAAAGTACCGTCACCCTCCGTCCTGTCAGGTTGGAGAGGCTTTCCTCACTGTACTCCTTGATCTGCTGAAGTCCTGATAAGTTTAAAAATCCGTTTCCAATCTCATTGATCTTGGCTGTGATCTCCCGCTTTTTGTTGGCGATCTGCATCTGCTTCTGCAGTTTCACTACAAGTGTAGATACCATAAATGCCCCCATCACAAAAATGACGGAGGACACCGCATAATTGACATCGTCCATATGAAAGGTAAGGCGCGGCTCTGTAAAAAGGAAATTAAAGGTATAAGTAAACAAGACAGCTGCCCACAGCGCCCAGTACAAGCTTCCCAAAGCCAGAATACAGATGATCACGCCCAGCATATATACTAAGAGCAGATTTTCCGCCCGGATGGCGAATTGATCCATGATAACAGCCAGAACGGTAGAAGCCCCCCATATGAAAGCCATTCTGACACATTTCTTCACAAATTCCCGTTTCAATCCCTGCATTCCTCCTGATAAGAGTCTGTATCCCTCCCAAATAAAATCTATCTGGTTTCTTCCTCCACAGCCTGAGCTAAGATCAGAGGAAGGCTTACAGCCTGATCTACTCCCAACTGTTCAAACAGCCTCTTGTTCCTGGGATTATGAACCAGACAGATACAGCGGCCGATCCCGAACAGCTTAGTCCCCATCTGGCATATCTCCAGGTTATCCTCATCCCGTTCCCCCAAAGCCAGGATCACCTGGGATCCCCGTATCCCGGCATCCTCTAAAACCTCTGGGCTTCCAGGATCACCTAAGATCACCCGGGAATCTGTTTCCTCCGCCATTTTGCGGCAAAACTCAGGATCCTCTGCGATTACAGTCACCTTATATTTTTTCTCCAAAAGGCCGGAAAGCAGAAAGGCTGTGCACGCTCCCTGCCCGCAGACTACTGCCCGTTTGCTCATACCGCCGCCCCCTTATCCATGGTCTCGGCCAAACGCCCGTAGTCCTCGTCTGCCAGCTCATGAAGGCTGATCACCTCCACCGGCATGTCCCGGATCAGAGAACGCTTCCCCGCATCATCCAGTCTGGCATACACCTGCTTCACACCAAAAATCTGGCTGGCAATCTGAGACAGGAGCAGATTGGTATTGTCATCTCCCCCAGAGGCAATGAAAAGCTCCGCTTCCCTGATCCCTGCTGCTTCCAGCACCTCCACATCCGTGGGATCCCCTTCCAGCTTAAATCCTCCGAACTCTATGGGCAGCCGACGAAGATTTGTCTGGCTTGTGTCGATCACAACCACCTTACATCCCTTCCGATCCCATGACCTGGCTAAAGCTGCTCCAAGAGGCCCGCATCCTGCAATAATCCTGCATCTATTTTTACGAAACAGCATTCTATTTCCTCCCTTCTCTTTTTCTTTATTGTAAAAGAAGTATCTATAAAGAAACTAGAGAAAATAGAAGGAAAGAGCATAAAGATTCTATAAAGAAATCTTTATGCCCTCTACTATAGCTTTAAACCCAGCATCTGTCAAACGAAGCCCTCAGTTCCCCGATTTTCCCCGGATCCCCTTTCTTCCATATCCATTCTGAACTTCTGAATGGCATTATAGAGCCAGCTTCCATACAGCAATGAAAATGGAGAACACGGCGATCCCCTTTTTTAACAGATTCTGGTTGATGCGCACCGCATTTTTACTTCCAAACAGAACGCCTGCTGCGTGGAACACAAGAGCTGCTGCCATAATGGGAAGAAGCTCCCCCACAGGGCTTTGGAGCATATATCCGGCACAGGCCGGTATGCCGATAAACACAGAATTAAATAAGGACACACCTACTGCTGTGCGGATTCCAATACCGAGAACCACCAAAAGAGGCATGACTAAGACTGGCCCTCCGGCCCCTGACAGAGAGCAGACCGCTCCTGTGAGAAAGCCAAGAAGCAGGGTTGCGGCCAAATGCTCTGAAATCACATAGCCTTTCCCTCCCTTTTCCTTCCCTTGATCCTTCCGCAAAAGGATGGAGATCCCTGAAAGGAGAACCACCAGATACAGCAGGATCTGTACTGTTTTCTCCGGGATAATAAGATTCAGCTTTACTCCCAGGATCGCTCCGGCCAGGCTTCCAAGGCTCATACGGATCCCAAAGGGAATATCCAAATTACCGGCCTTATTATAGTTATAGGCCCCCAAAGCCCCCGATACGATAAAAGCTGCAAAGCTCAGGGCCAGCCCCTGGGTCACTCCCATCCCCAGAACGCTGGTGTATACGATTGGAAGAAGGAAGCCAGCCACACCCGTAAGGCCCACAAATGCACCTACGATCAGGTTTGCCCCTGCGACGATCATCCAAAATTCCATGTTTCATTATCCTCCTCAAACACCATTTCACTGCTGATTTTTGTCCATGTATGCCCGCGCCTCATAAAGGATCCGCTCCTCATCCATTGTTTTCACTTCCCGATCCTTCATAATAACCCTTCCGTCTACGATCATATCCCACACATCTCCTGCATTGACACACTCAAACAGAGTATGGAGAAGATTTCCTGTAGGGCACAAATGGGGCTGATCCAGATTGATTCCGATCAGATCCGCTTTGTATCCCGGTTCCAGCTGACCCAGCTGTCCCGGCTCATCCAGGGCCTCGGCCCCTCCTTCTAACAGAATCCTAAAAATCTGTTCTGCCGGCATAACTTTTGGATCCCGGTTGGGAACACCGTGATAAATATTCATAACAGAGCGGAAAATCTTCATCTCATTCCACAGGCTCAGGCCTCCATGGGCTGCGCCATCGGTTCCCATCCCCACAGGGATCCCCATGGAGAGAAGCTTTGGCGTATCAGGAACCGCCTTGCCGCAGTTGCTGAACGGACAATGACATACCTTCGATC